>LXNI01001091.1_pt1 | contig 26025 bp, 26 predicted proteins | sample 809091 | NCBI WGS metagenome assembly LXNI01 (sample SAMN04870527, study PRJNA318959) | sponge metagenome | biome: 01000161; feature: marine sponge reef; material: water | host: Sarcotragus foetidus | place: Greece: Milos, Mediterranean Sea | collected 2013-05-29 | depth 5-7 m | reverse complement strand
GTTGGGTTTTGTTCTCCGCCATGATCAACCTCCATAACTGTGGACAACTGAGACCAGGCTGCTTCTTCCAGATCGGCAATAGTATCAAGCATAGGCGCGCCGGCGCCAAAGTCATCGACCGGATTCGCGCTTTGGGATTTCTGTTTGAACCACTTCCCTACTTCTTCCCACCGGTTTCCGATTTCCCGGAAAGCCTCTCCACAGTCGGCAAACTCCTGATTGCCTACAAGAGAAGCCGCTTCGATCAAGAAGCGACCAAACATATAACGGAATAATCCGCCCCCAGTTCCGCCTTCCGCATTGATAAAAATGTGCGCATTAAAGCAGGCGGCGATTAGTGTTTCTGTATCAAAGATGTCTACCCAAGTTGGCACAGTCCGCGCCGCTTTACGAATGCCTTTCACCCCGATGTTGCTTATCGGCGGATCAAGCATTAATCTGCTCTGGTTGCCTATCGCCTCAATGACTTCACTGCTAGTCGGCATCCGTTTTTGGCTGAAATCTGCCGTGAACCAGCGATTCCTGGGCGGCATCGGCTTGAATTTTGAAGCCCGCCCCAAAGCCAGTTGCTCCATTGTCATGGCATGCAAATCAATATCACGATCAGCAATCAGCACGGTTTTGCTACCGCGGTCGAAACCGCAAGCAGTGACCAGGTGCCCGCCAAAATGAAATTCTTCGCCATTGAAATCCAGATAGGGCAAGAAACCCATATCGACATTCAGCATAACCGCCTGCCCGGCTTCCAATCGCTCTACCAGCGTCTTCTCGGCCTTGCGGACGCTTGTTGTAGTGCGGCTCTTGATGTGGACACCGGTTCGGCTTCCAACCACTTCTTCCAAACTCGGCTTGGGTATGCCTCGCCCCGCCAAGACAGGGAGCTCGCCTTTCTGGCGCCAATAGATGAAGCTGACCCCTTCACCCAAGCCCAAAAGCATGTCTTCGCTGAGGTCAAATTCGTTATACAAGTATAGATGCCGCAGTGAGCCGGACACACAATGATGCGTTTCCAGACTTTGGAAGTTTTCTAAGGGCTTGATTTCCATGGCGCCTTCCTCGCTCGGCTTAAGCTTTCATAATGGCTCGTCGTCATCTTCAGATTTCAGATCGCTCAGGTTGATCTGCGGCGTCTCATCGACGGCCGGTTCGCTGATAACCGTCTTGACATCGGCGAAGGGCAAATCAGCCGAGGCGGAACCGGTGGCGGCTTGCATCAGCAGGGTCAAGCGCGCCGCCATACTGGAGGGATCGGGATGGATGCCGTCTTGCAGCAGCGCGGTCTCAAAGATTTGCTCGACCACGGCGTCGATCAAGCCGGCATCGCCGTTTTTGCTGATTAAGCCGCTCAGATTGTGCATCAGCGGATGGCGCGGATTCAGCTCCAGCGCCTTGACCGGCAGGTGGTAGTCTTTGTCCAGCAAGCGATTGATGCGGTACATATAGCGGCTGCCGCTGTCGTCTTCGCTGACCAGGCGCGCCGGGCTGCCGACCAGGGTCCTGCTCTCGCGCACATCGCTGACGCGCTCGCCCAGCCGCGCTTTGACCCGCTCCTGCAAGGCGGCGAAGGAATCGCTCTCCAGCGGCGTTTCCGGCGCCTCCGCTTCTTCGTCCACCTGCCCGACTTCGTCCAGGTCCAGCTCGGCCGAATCGACGCTGACCAGCTTGTGGCCCTTGAAGTCAGTCAAGCCCATGGGCAGCATGGCATCAACCGGATGGGTGAAGTAGAGCACTTCGATGCCGCGCTGGCGGAAGGCGTCCAAGTGCGGGCTGCGCGTTCCGCTGCCGTAGTCATCGGCGATGATGTAGTAGATGTCGTCCTGGTTTTCCGGCATGCGCTCAACCACTTCGTCAAGCGAATAAAACTTACTGGGGTCGTCATCGTGCGTAGTCTGGAAGTAGAGCAGCGGCTCGAGATCGCTGCGGTCTTCGCTTTCGATGACCAGGCCCTGCTTGAGAAACGCGCCGAATTCCTGAAAGAAACTCAGGTATTTCTCGCGGTCGTTCTTGGCCATGCGCTTGAGCTCGCTGAGCACGCGGCGGGTGACCGTCTTTTTCAGGCTCGCCATGACGCGGGTGGCCTGGATGCTCTCGCGGCTGACGCTGAGCGGCAGGTCCTCGCTATCGACCACGCCTTGCACGAAGCTCAAGTATTCCGGCAGCAATTCGCGGTTGTATTCTTCGATCAGCACCTTGCGGGCGTAGAGCTTCAAGCCCGGTTCACTGCGCGGGCTGAACATATTCTGCTCGGCGCTGCCGGGCAGGTAGAGCAGCGCGTAGAATTGCATGGGCACATCGGCGCGCATGTGGATGTGATGGCTGGCGCCGGCGAAGTCCATGGTCAGCATCTTGTAGAAGCTGTCGTACTCCTCGCCTTCAATCTCGGAGGGGCTGCGCCGCCAGATCGCCTGCTGCTTGTTGGTCGGCTCTTCGTCATCGCCAACATGAATCGGGAACGCCACATAATCCGAGTGCCGCCGGATGATGTCCTTTATGCGGAATTCGCGCGTGAATTCCTGCTCGTCGTCTTTCAAATGCAGCACCACCGCTGTGCCGCGGACGTCTTTCTCGGCCGCTTCCAGGGTGTAGCTGGCGCCGCCGGTGGCCGACCATTTGACCGCTTCGTCTTCGGGGCGATATGAGCGCGAGATGACATCGACCTGCTTGGCCACCATAAAAGCCGAATAGAAACCGACGCCGAATTGGCCGATGATGTCGGCGGCGCTCTCGGGTTTGTCCTGCATGGCTTCGATGAAGGCTTTGGCGCCCGACTTGGCGATGGTGCCCAGGCCGGCCACGATCTCCTCGCGATTCATGCCGATGCCGCTGTCGCTGATGGTCAGCGTGTTGGCCTCTTCATCCACCTCGATGTGGATTCCCAACTCGGCCTGCGCGTCCTGGACGGCGTCATTGGTCAGCATCTCGAATTGCAGCCGATTCAGCGCGTCCGAGGCGTTCGATATCAGCTCGCGCAGAAAGATCTCTTTCTCGGTGTACAGCGAGTGAATCAGGATGTTCAGCAGCTGCTGGGTTTCCGCTTGAAAAGTATGTTGCTCGCTCATGCTCCGTCCTTGCATCTTAAATCGCGCCGTCCGCACGACGCGGCTTCATCAACGTAACGCCCCTGTTTTATCACAGCAATAGAGAATTGGAACTGCTTGAAGTTGGAGAATATATGGCATTGCGCGCAAACTTGATCCGGGCCGATTGCGCAACAGAAGGTCTGACTTCAGGCGTCGTGACAGAGTTGGAGAGTAACACATGGCGGATGAAACAAAGGCGCTTACAACCGTCTGCCAACTAAACGCGTAGGCAACAGCAGGCTCGGGAGCCGAGAGAGGATTCTGACCAATTGTTCCGCTAAACTATGGACGCGCTACCGCGACTACGACTGCCACAATGCTGATTATGAAAGGGGCAAGAACTCTCAAGGTGTCGCCGATGCCTCTGAGACGACTCTCTTTGTTCTGCAGTTCGCTAATTTGATCGCTTTGCTGACCAAGCGTAGTTTGTAATTCTGTCGTCTGGGCCTTAATCGCAGTTTGAAACGATTGCGTCAGGTCATGTTTCAATTCGGCAAGATCGGCTTTCGTAGCCACAGACTTCATTTCGCCTTCAATTGTCGATATGCGCCGCTCGTGATTCCCGTTCGATTCGGCCATGATCCATGTCCAAATACTAATCATTCAGTCGCCCCGATGGTCTCCGTTTCCGCGGAATATGTCAAGGCGATTTGATTATACCGCATCGTCATCAAGTTGCGTTTAGATTTCAGATGCCGTCGATCGGAAACCCCCGAATTCATGCTCTCCGCCTCTTCTTGCGCCTAGCCCGGCAGCCAGGGCTCGGCGAAATACTGCCCCTCGAAGCCCTCGGCGATCCAGCCCACCGTACCGCGATAGTCGATCTGATACCAGGCATAGGGTCCAGCGCAGATCACGCCGCCCAGCACCAGGAAATCTTCCAGCGGCGCCAGCTGGGCGATGACGACCTTATCGGTGCCCGGCCCCGCGCGCAGGTTGAGCCAGCGGCCGTCTTCATTCAGCGTGACGCGGCCGCGCTCGCCCACGATGAGGAAGGACTCGTCTACGCCCTCGCAGAAGATATGCGGCGTCAAGGTGGGCAGCACAGCCAGGGTCGGCAGGGGCGTGGGCGTGGGCCGCGGCTCCGGCGTCAGGCGCAGCACGAGGGTCGCCGTCGGCAGTTGCGCCGGCGCGCTGGAACAAGCCGCCAATGCGATCAGCAGGCATAAGGCGAACATTCCCCTCGCAAACGGTCTCATGCGGTCATTCTAACCCAAATCAGTCGTCAACAGCAGGTGACGAAAATGCTATACTGAAGCCCACTATCAGCGCGCCATGGGGAGAAACCAGCCAATGAAAGCCGTGCAAATCATCGCTCGCGGACAACCCGCCTTTGTCGACGCGCCCAAGCCGACGCTGCAGCCCGGCACCGGGCTAGTTCGGGCGCTGCGCCTGTCGCTCTGCGGCAGTGACGTCCGTCACCTGCACTACCTGCCGGACGACCGCTACCCCACCCCGAGCGGCGAAACCGGGCACGAAATGGTGGGCGTGGTCGAGGCGATTGACCCGCAGAATGGCGCCGTTCAGCCGGGCGACCGCGTGCTCTGCTTAGCGCCCGATCACCGCGCCATGTGCGAGTATTATCTGGCGCCGGTCGACCGCCTGCTGCCGCTGGACCCGGCCACGCCGCTGGAGCATTCGGTGCAGGCGCAGCAATTCGGCACGGTGCTCTACGCCGCCCGCGTACTGCCCGATGTGCGCGGCAAGACGGTCGCCGTCATCGGCCAGGGCTCGGCCGGCTTGTGGTTCAACTTCGCCCTGCAGCAGCGCGGCGCGGCCAAGATCATCGCGCTTGACCTCAAAGCCTACCGCCTGGCCTACAGCAAAGGCTTCGGCGCCACGCATACGATTCACAACGCCGAGGGCTCGGCGGCTGAGGCGCTGCGCGAGATCAATGGCGGCGAGCTGCCCGATGTGGTCATTGAGGCGGCCGGCGAAGACGAGTCCATCCGCCTGGCGGTCGAGATCACGCGGCCGAACGGCTTTGTGCTGCTATTCGGCGTGCCGCGCTTTGACACCATGGACGGCTTCCCCATCTTCGAGGCTTTCTGGAAGACGCTGACGCTGCGGGGCATGGTGGGCACCATCAACGATCCCGGCCACGCTTGCACGCGGCAGGCGCTGGACTATATCAACAGCGGCGCGGTCGATGTGGCGAGCATGGTCACGCATACCTTCAAGTTCGCGGATGTCTTCGAGGCTTACGAGCTGCATCGGATTCAGGACGAGGGCGCGGTCAAGATCGTGATTGATATGGAGGGGTAGGGTTTTTGGTTTACCACAAAGATCACGAAGGCACGAAGGTCACAAAGATTTTTTCTTTACCACCGAGGACGCTGAGTTGGTTGAGGTCACCGAGAGAATTCTAGGTAGAGTCTGTTCGATTGAGGCTCGGTCAGTACAAGTGGGGCTACTCGAATTCAGGATAAATGTGCGGACTAGAACGTGATTGATATGGAGGGGAAGGGTTATGGAACGGTTGCAAGTTGAAGGTGAATGGTGGTTACCAGCAGATGGCGCTACAAAGAAAGTACCTGGCACTTTTACATTTGACCCGGCATCTCACGCTCAACTCAATATATGCACAGTCGACTATCGTAAGTGGGACGCGGATTCGAGCCTGATTGACGGCCGTTTTCCAATTGTGATCGGCGTCACGAAAGAGAACGAGGAGTTAACGCTTTTGAATTGCCAACCGCTTTATACGGTAGACGAAAGATGCGGACCGTATTTCCAATATACCGTTGGGCTGCGGACTGATTTAGTACTTAAAGGGCGACATTTTGAATCTCCGGAAGACATCCAATTTGACGAGATTAGCACAGTCTATACTCATCTAGACAACTGGCTAGTTGTGCCAAGCATGGACGATGAGGACTCTTGGATAAAAGAACCGTGGGATGCTTCGGAAAAAGGGTCAGGATATAGCCTTCATTATGAAGACGTTTTCGTAGCTTTCGATGTTTTGTACGAGGATGCAATCATCCGATTCTGCTCACAAGATTCGCACACGGTCAACGCAGATAACGATAGGTTCACAGATCCTAAGTCGATCAAGTTGAGTCTGGTGTCTGACAAGAGCTACAAGCGCTATATCGAGTACATCAATGTATATATTCGTAACTTCCTGACACTTGCTGTTTCAAGACCAACATATCCCTTGGATATTGGTGCCAAAGTAACCGGTGACAACTCGGGGGAGATCGTACGCCTATACTTTAGCAACCCTGGCTTCTATGTACCCGAAAGCCACTCCGGCTCCTACCGTATGTTATTCCGATACAGGGATATAAACACCGACTTTCAGCAGTATTTCACGACCTGGATGAAGGACTATGAAAGGTGTAGAGCGAGCCATGACGTATACTTCGACGATTACTTCAAGTATCGTTCGGCGCCGACCACGACGTTTCTACTCTTAACACAAGCAGTGGAAGGTTACCATCGAGACCTTTATGGAGGACACTTGCTTGAGCACAGTACGTATTGCAGCCTGCGCAACGCCTTACAGACTGTAACTAATGCGGTAGTAGTAGACCATCCTTTCAGAGACATATTCCGAGGCATGATGAAAAGGGGCAACGATCTTACATTTAGACGCCGGTTAAGGCACATAGCTACTGAGCTGATTCGAGATCATTTCGACAGTATATTCCGAGGAGATCCTCCAGTTGAAAGGGAATCCTTTATAACAAAAATTATAGCAACCAGAAACTTCTATACTCATCGTTCCAATGATGACCGTGGCGTTATTCCACGGGAATCTATTCTGGATTATACAGACAAGCTTGACATCGTCATCAAGTCTCTCCTATTAGCCAGATTGGGCATCCCGTCTCGATTGATTGAGCGTATGCTTATACCCTTTGTCAGCATATACCATATCAAACCTTGATGACTAATTGTCAAATGCCGGGTCTGTCGCTAGCGGTATCTAGTGATGACGAATGTCTAAAGTTCGGCGTGATAATTTGCAAACCCGGTCACAACCAATCCACGCTACCCTCGCAATCAACGTGAATACTAGCCCTTCTCCCGCTGGGTGAGAGGGGCGTTGGGGGGAGGGCATGTCGGCACAAAGAAACTCTCAGCCATGCCAATGCCAATCCCTGCCAATGCGCTCTTATCTTGACAGAATTTCCCTCTGTGCCTCTGTGGCAAATATTCTTTGAGACCTTCGTGTCTTTGTGTCTTTGTGGTGAAAAAATCAGCCCGCGAATTCGCCTTTTCGCCCGACAAATGCTATCTTTTGCGTTAATCGATTTAACATCTGAGAGCAAGCCCATGAACGACCTCGAACTGCAGCAATACTTATTCGACTTGAACGGCTTCCTGGTCATCAAAGACGCCTTGAGCGCCGCCGAGGTGGCCGAGCTGAACCGGCTCATCGACCAGCAGAATTTGCCGCCGCCGGACGATTCACCGCGGTTCGGCAGCGCGCCGACCCTGGGCGCCTCCCTGCTCAAGCCGGAGACGACCGTGCCCGACAGCATGACCCTGGAGCGGAAAGCCAAGCCGGTGGGCGCCGGTTTCCTCAATTGGGGCCAGCCCTTCTGCGACCTGCTTGATCACCCGGCCATCATGCCCGCCCTGCGCATGCGGCTGGGCGATGCCTTCCGGTTGGACCGGCTCTACGGCATGATCATGCGCCGCGGCATGTCCTACGGCAGCTTGCACGCCGATTATGGCGCCACCGCCACCAACGAGAATGTCCCGCCGGGCGAGTACTACGCCTTCCGCAACAGCCAGATTTACGAGGGCTTCATTGTGGTCGCCTGGGCGCTGACCGACTCGGGCGGCGAGCACGGCGGCTTCTGCTGTGTGCCGGGCAGCCACAAGAGCCACTACAAGCTGCCGCGGCAAATCAGCGAGAACCACCATGAGTCTCCGCATGTCGTCATGCCGGAGATGCCGGCCGGCTCGGTCATCCTCTTCTCCGAGGCGCTGACCCACGGCACGGCACGCTGGAATGCCGACCACGAACGGCGGACCGCGCTCTACAAGTATTGCGTTTCGCACCTGACCTGGACTTCTAAACGGGTGGAGGAGCCGACCGATTTCGAGCTGACGCCGCGGCAGAAGATTCTCCTGCGCGATCCCGGCGATCCCATCCGGCACTTCCCGTCCTTGTTCGACGAGGTCGCAGTTTGAGGGACCTGCGCAGATTCAGTTGCCAGTTACATCAGGCGTATCGCCCTTGTCCGGCACGTAGGTCAAGCCCGTGAGGCCCAGCGCGCGCAGCGCCTCGCCCACCCGCTCGACATCACTGCGGTCGCCGGCGTCGTAAGTGCGAACACAGAGCAGACGCTCATCGCGATTGCTCGGGCCTTGGGTCGATACTTTGGACTTGTAGCCCAGCTCGCCCTGCGCCGTCAGCGCCTTGACCCGCTCCCAGGCGGCATCGACATCGGCGGCGCGCAACGTGACGCGCCACTCGCCGGCCTTGGCCGTCGGCGCCGGGTAGTCGCCGGCTTGCCGCTTGGCTTCGATCCAGTAGACGGCGCTGTAATCCGAGGGGCGGGCGCTTTGGTCGTGCAGCATACGCGCGCGCTGCACCATCTGAATCAGGTCGAGGTTGAAATCGGGCGAACCCTCGTCTTGGCTCATGCGCGGGCGCCGCTAGAGCGTGGTGGGCTGGCTGTTGATGTCGCTGTCGAAGCCGTAGCGGCCGATCAGCGGGACGAAGCGGCAGCGCAGCAAGGTGCGCGAGGTGAAGCGTTCGCCGCGCCGGGTGATCAACTTGAGCTCCTGCAAGTGCTCGTCGCCGATGGGCAGGATCATCTGGCCGCCGTGTTTTTCGAGCTGGGTGCAGAGGACATTGGGCAGCCGCGGCACCGCCGCCGTGACCATGATGCGGTCGAAGCTGGCTTGGTCAGGCAAACCCTGGCTGCCGTCGCCAACGTGGATATCAAGGTTGTTGTAGCCCAGATCGCCGATACGCTCGCCGGCTTGGTCCGCCAGGCGGCCGACGCGCTCGACGCTGAACGTGTAGTGCGTCAGATGGCAGAGTATGGCGGTCTGATAGCCCGAGCCGGTGCCGATTTCCAGCACCGTTTGATGCGGCTTGAGGCGCAGGCGCTCGGTCATGAAGGCCACGATGTAGGGCTGCGAAATCGTCTGCCCTTCGCCGATTGGCAGGGGGCGGTCTTCGTAGGCATGGGGCTTGAATTCTTCCAGGACGAATTGGTGGCGGGGCATGACGCGCATGGCGTCCAGCACGCGGCGGTCGTTAATGCCGCGTTTCACCAGCTGCTCGTCGACCATGCGGTTGCGCTGACGAGCATATTCCCTTGAAGTCGGCATTTGTGTATCCAAATTATCGCTTGTATCCCGCACACTTAAACTAGCACAATGCGCCATAGCGGGCAATCAATTTCGCGCCATGTTGCAGGGCAGCGCCCACTTGCGGAAGCCAAGGCGCCGGCTGGCTCTGGCGAACGGGCGCAGGTTTGTTAAATTATGGCGGAACGACGGTTTAGAGCGCTGAAAGCAAGAGATGGCCGATCAGGAAGCGAAGACGGCAACGCGACTGGATACGCGGCGGGTGCTGCCGGTGTTTCTGCTGGTCTTCGTCGATGTGCTGGGCTTGACCGTGATTCTGCCGCTGCTGCATCTCTACGCGGCGGCTTATGGCGCGACGCCGCTGCAAATCGGCTTGACGCTGGCGGCCTTTCCCCTGGCGCAGTTGGTGGGCGTGCCGGTCATGGGCGCGCTGTCGGATCGCTTCGGGCGCAAGCCGCTGCTGCTCATCAGTCAGGCGACCACCTGCATCAGCTTCGTCATGCTGGGTCTGGCGACATCGCTGGAAATGGTGATCCTTTCGCGGCTGATCGACGGCCTATTTGGCGCTAATTTGGCCACTGCGCAGGCGGCGCTCAGCGATATCACCGATGAAAGCAGCCGGACGCGCGGACTGGGCATCATCGGCGCCGCCTTCGGCCTCGGTTTCATCTTCGGCCCCGTCATCTCGCTGATAGCGCTGGAGCTATCCAACTCGCTGGCCGTGCCGGCCTTCACCGCGGCCATCTATTCATTCGTCTCCATCCTGGTCACGCTCTTCTTGTTCAAAGAAACGCATCCGCCCTCGGCGCGCAGGCTGGCGCGCAAGGCAGCGGGCGGACCGATGCTGATGGCGCGCTATCTGCTGCGGCCGGCCCTGGGCCTTCTGCTGCTGCTGATGTTCGCGCAGCAGCTGATCTTCTTCGGCTACGAGAGCCTGCTGGGTTTGTTCACGCTGACACGGCTCGGTTTCCTGGGACGCGGCAATGCGGCGCTCTTCATCGTGATCGGCTTGATACTGGTGCTGGTGCAGCTGCGATTCATCGGCCGCTGGAGCGCGCGCTTCGGCGATCGCGGCCTGGCGAGTATGGCGCTGGCATTGTTGGCCTTAGGCTTGCTGCTGACCGGCCTGACGCCCGATTCGCCGCATCCCTTCTACGTGCGCGAATTGGTGCAGCGAGACTTGCTGGCCGCGGCCCCGTCGCAGACCGAAGCGATCATCGGCGACTTAGGCGTGGACTTGCCGCCAAATGGCAAGAACAGCTTGGCAGGTGTGCTCTGGCTGCTGGTCGCTCTCATACCGGTATCAATCGGCGCGGGTCTGATCCGCCCGGCGCTGAACAGCTTGCTCACGCAGCGGGTGACGCCGGGCGAGTATGGCAGCATTCTGGGCCTCAGCGCGGCGCTGGTGAGCGCGGCCAATGCGACTGCGCCTCTGCTTGCCGGCTTGATGTTTCAGTCCTTTGGCGCGAGCGCGCCGTTTCTTGTGGGCGGTCTGTTGATGGCGGGTTTGTGTCTGGGCAGCATTCTGATTGAACGGTGATCTGTCCCGATGTTGCTTGTGCAAGTTACGCTAACGCCCATACTGAGAGCCGAGTACAATATTCATTTGCGTCAGATGCTGCTTTACACTACGCAGATACGCAAAGCATAATTTTACAACTTTAGTAGGTGATATACTGAAGATGCTCTATCCACGAAAGAGAGAAGTGTCCATGGAGCTTGAAGAAACCCTGACAATTGGAGACCTAGAGCATGCAACTGTCAAGGATGCCTGGGCGATCAGCGCGCGACCGCAGATACAGCAGCTAATGGCCGGATCGCCAGACAATCATGTCGCCGCAGTGACCCTGCTGATTCCCTGGATGGACAGAGTGTATACACTCGAAACCGACGACTCCAGCAAGGGAAAGACCAAGCATGTCGTTGCGCACTTTTTCCCGGACATAGAAGGTTATGAGTTGGGTCGTCTAACCGGATTTGTTATCGATCTAAAGCATATAGGCTATGCTGGCAAAAAGAGCGCGTTGCTAGACACTGTGCAGACGGTCAACGTAATGGGCAATGTCGAGGTAAAACACGATCAACGGTTTTCAAAACCATATACCTTGGTTGACGATATTCTTATTGTCCACCCGACAGCATTTGTCGAGCATGTGAGGAACCAGATAGACCAGGCCTTCATCGACATCGCTTGAGGCGCTGTTTAGGCGTGCGCCCAGCCTTCCCAGCCGCGGGCGCTCCAGGCGCGGTAGAGGGCGATGGCGCCGGCCGTGGCGACATTCAGGCTGCCCACTTCGCCCCGCATCGGCAGCGTCAGCAGCAGGTCGCAGGTATCGCGCACCAGCCGCCGCAGACCTTCGCCTTCACTGCCCATCACCAAGCCCAAAGCCATATTGAGGTCGGTTTTGTCCAGGGGCGGGATATTGGGTCCCACGTCCAAACCGACCAGCCAAATGTCTTCTTGCTTCAGCAGCTTCATGGCGTTGACCAGATTCGACACTTGCGCCACATTGATATGCTCAACCGCCCCGGAAGAGGCGTTGACGACAGCCGGGGTCACCGCCACGCTGCGGCGCTCTTGGATGACGATGCCGTGAACGCCGACCGCATCGCTGACGCGGATCAGCGAGCCGACATTCTGCGGGTCCTTAAGCAAGTCGAGCAGCAGGACAAAGGGTTTCTCGCCGCGCCGAGCGGCCAGGCTGAGAATGTCTTCCAGGTCACAGTAAGGATAGCGGCCGACGCGCAGCGCCAGCCCCTGATGATTTCCGTTATTGGCCAGGTCGTCCAGGATGCGCCGCTGCACGCGCTGAATTGGCAGGTTCAACGCTTCGGCCATGGTCATCACATCGCCGACTGCGCCTCGTCTTTCAGCGCGCTCGTGGATCATCAGCGCGTCGATCTGGCGTCGTCCCGAGCGCATGGCCTCGATGACCGCCCAGTGTCCGTAGAGAAATTCCGGCATCCGTTTCGCCTTTAACCAGTTACAGCAACGTATGTAGGGGCGATTCTGTGAATCGCCCGTACGTTCCAGTGGATTTCAGCTGTGGGCGACACACAGTGCCGCCCCTACAAATAACGCAACTTGCGGGCACACGATTTAGGCCAACCTCCAAATAGTGCCGTCGGCGCGGTCTTCCAGGACGACTCCCAAGGCCGCCAACTGGTCGCGAATTGCGTCGCTGCGGGCGTAATCGCGGTCAGCGCGCGCCTGCGCCCGCATGTCGATCAGCATCTCGATCAGCGCCGACTCGCGCTGACCATCGCTGCTCTCGACCTCGTCGGCAGTCGGCAGCAGACCCAGCACATCGCCGCCCAAAGCAGCGTAGGTCTCGTTGATCGCGGCCAATGTAGCGACGCCCACTTCGGTCTCGCTGTTGAGCAAGGTGTTGACATCGCGCGTCAGGTCTTGCAGCACGGCGATGCCGCGCGGCGAGTTGAAGTCATCGTCCATAACGGTGCGAAAATCATGCTTCGCCCGGTTCAGTCGCGCCAGGAAAGCGTCGCCGGCGTCATTGTCGGGCGCGCTGTTCAACTGTTGGCGGACCAGCCGCAGGGCGTTGGTAAGCCGCTCCCAGCCGGACTTGGCCGACGCCAGCGAGTCTTCGCTGTAAAGCACCGGATTGCTGTAATGCGAGGTCAGGATGAAATAGCGCAACTCTTGCGGGCGATACTTTTCAAGCGCGTCTTTGATGGTGACGTAATTGCCCAGCGACTTGCTCATCTTGACCGGGATGCCTTCGTCGGGATCCAGCACATTCAGGCTGCCGGTCAGCATCCAGTAATTGGCGAAAGCGGCGTGATTGGCGCATTCGCTCTGGGCGATTTCATTTTCGTTGTGCGGGTAGATATTGTCGATGCCGCCGCCGTGAATATCGAAGTTGGCGCCCAGGTACTTCTTGGCCATGGCCGAACACTCGATGTGCCAGCCGGGGAAGCCGACGCCCCAAGGGCTGTTCCAACGCAAGATATGCTCCGGCTCGGCTTTTTTCCACAGTGCGAAATCGGCCGGATGGCGTTTGTCGCCGCCGACCAGCTCGCGCGATTCGTCCTGCTGCTCTTCGACGCGCCGGTTGGATAATTTGCCGTAGTCTTCATCGCTGAGCACATCGAAATAGACATTGCCATCGACCTCGTAAGCATGTCCTTCGGCGATCAGGGTTTCGATCATCTCAATCTGTTCCGGCACGTGGCCGCTGGCGCGCGGGGAGATATCCGGCCGCATGACGCCGAGCGCGTCCATATCCTCGAAGTAGCTGCGGGTGTAGGTCTCGACGACTTGCATGGGTTTGGCGTTGAGCTGGGCGGCGCGCACGAGAACGCGGTCTTCTTCGTTGGCGCGCAGGTGGCCGACGTCCGTGATGTTCTGCACATAAAGCAGATCGCAACCGCTGTAACGCAGATAACGCGCTACGACATCAAAGGAGACGTAAGTCTTGGCGTGGCCCAAGTGTGAATGCTCGTATACGGTCGGGCCGCAAACGTACATGCCGACCCGCCCCTCGTGAATTGGCTTGAAGGGCTGTTTCTCACGGCCAAGCACATTAAAGATTTGCAAACTTATCGCTCCTGATCAACTCCGCTTAATCTGACATATTCTACCAGCGGCTGGGAAACAGGCAACGTCGCCTCTGGCGATAGCGGCGCCGGGCTAGAAGCTCCTGGCGGTATGCCCAACCGACTTCTTATAGTCGTAGACTTCGAAGAGCGGCTTGAAACCGACCGAAGCGTAGAGCGCGCCGGAAGCCGGATTCTTATCCGACGGCTCATGGCCGACATAGGCGCTTGTGATGCCTTGCTCGGCGCGCATGCGGCGCATGGCGTAGACCATCAGCGCCTTGCCCAGCCCCAGGCGGCGGAAATCGGAATGTGTACCGACCGGCTCGAACAATAGCGAGCGATTCACCTGGTCGATCCACAAGTTTGCAAAGGCGGCAAAGCGGCCGTCCGGCGCGACCGCCACCCACTCGTACTCCATGTGCGGCGCGTTGAAGACAGCCCCATAAGACGCGGCGTTCCACTTGTCGGCAAAGGTGTGATTGTGCAGGTCCATCAGCTGGTCCAGGTCCGCCGCCGTCGCCTCGTGGATACGGTAGCCGGGCGGCAGCTCCGCAAGCGGCAGGTCTTCCAGGTTGTGGCGCGTCAGAGTGATACCCTGCTTTTCCCGCTGGAATCCGCGCGCCTCGACGAATGCGATATAAGCCGGGTCACAGTCAAAGGCATCGACATACAAGTCTTTGAGGCCGGTATTAAATAGCTTGGCCAGGCGCAGGGTTTCGCCTTCGCAGAACTCGAACAAGGCGACATGCTCCGCGCTGCCGCGCAGGCCCGGCGCCACTTGCAGATTGAAGAATTCCCAATGCGGGCCCAGGAGCGCGAAGGCGACCAGTTCACCAGACGTATCAAGCCAGTAGCGGAAGACTTCGCTCTTGTCGTAGCCGTAGCAGGTGTTGAAAAGCTGGTGGCCGACATCGCCTTTGTGCAGATAGTTGCAGTCGCCGGCAATGTTAGTCCATTGCATCAGCGCGGCTTGAGCGCGGTAGAGGTCGTCCGCACGTCGATAATGATGATGCTGCATGGTTTTGCTGTCCTTTAGATGTGCAGTGGATAACAGTGTACTAAAGTTCAGCGCGATTGCAGCGCCCGCTGATAAATCTCCAGCATCTGCTCAACCTGCCGCGTCAGATCGAAATGCGCCCTGATTCGTTCGCGGCCGCGCTCGCCCATCGATGCGCGCAGAGCGTCGTCCCTCAGCAGCCTCAGCAAGGCGCCGGCGAGAGCCTCAACTTGCAGCGGGTCGACGATGAAACCGGTCTCGCCGTCGAGGACGACTTCCGCTGAGCCGCCGAAACAGGTGGCGACTACGGGCTTGCCGGCGGCCATGGCTTCCAGGTTGACGGTAGGAAAGGGATCGACATAAATCGAAGGCACAGCTACCACATCGGCCAGTTGGTAAGCCGCGCGCAGTTCGGCGCCGCTCAGCCAGCCGCCGATTGTAACGTAGGGACGCAGATGCCCCAAGTCCGCCGGCAGTTGCGCCCCGCTTTCGCGCGCTGTGAGAACCAGCAGGCGGACCGACGTCAGAGATTCGCGCAGACGATCGAGGGCGAGCAGGGCCTGCCGCATGCCCTTTTCTTCGGTCAGGCGGCCGGCGATCAGGATGACGCGCTTGCCTTCCAAGCCCAGCCGCCCGCGCAGCTCAGCGACGATCGCCTCGTCCGGCGGCCCCCAGGCGTCCAGGTCGATGCCGTTGTGAACGACTTCGGCCGGCGGCAAATCGTTGTCGGCGAAGGCAGCTGCCAGCGCCCGGCTGGGGACGGTGCGACTATGCGTGTGCCGCTGCAGATGGCGCCGGATAATCATGTTGCGCCAGGGGTTATAGCGGAAGCGGTTCTGGCGCAGATTGTAGCCCGCGGGCAGGCGGTAGTCAGCCGGTCGCTGCAAGCCGCGTCCGCCGAAGGAGGCCGGCAGTTTGCCGTAAACAAGCGGCATGGCGTCGTGCGCGCTGAAGACGACGCCGCAACCGGCGGCGCGCGCCAGCTTCAGCGAGTGATAGCTCAGGAAAGCGTGAATATTGTGGGCGTTGACGATGTCGGGCCGCAGGCGCTGCAGCAGGCTGCGCAGGGCGCCGGATGTCTGCGGATTCCACAGCGACAGCCAAGCGCGAAAGCGCTCGGGATAATGGGCGTGAAGGTGATAAGTCGGGATGCCGTCGCGCAGCTCTTCAAAGGGCGCGCCAGGGGTGCTGGCGGCGACGTGCGTCTCATGCCCGGCGGCTGACAGGCCCTGCGCCAGGCGCCAGACGACGGCCTCCGCCCCGCCCCGGCCCTCTGGCGGAATCCGGTCGCTGAGCAGCAAGATTTTCATCGTGAAGCTTGGCCCAGACGGTCGCGTTGGCAGAAGCGCGGCTGCCGGGCGCCGGATTTAGCGTCGCGGGTCGAGGCCCGACAGATCGCCGACAGTGGGAAAGCCGATGCGAAAATGTGACCCGCCCGAAGCCGGGAAATCAGCACGGACCTGTCCACCCTGCGCCTCGACAAGATGTTTGACGATCCACAAGCCTAACCCCGTTCTCGATTCGCCACCTGTCGTATAAGTGCTCAGCTTGCCGAATTCCTGGAATAGCCGCGAGCGGTCGGCCGGCGGAATGCCCGGCCCGTCGTCCGCGACGATCAGCCAGCCCAGGCCACTCTCAATGTGGGTGGCGAGCGAGACTGTGCTGCCCGGTGGACTGTATTTTAAGGCGTTGTCGACCAGATTGCCAAGCGCCTGCACCAGACGCGCGGCATCGGCCATGACCCAGCCTTCAACCGAGCCGGTTCGCAGCCGGATGTCCTTCTGGCGGGCGGCAAGCTCGTACTGGCTTGATACATTTACAATGGCATCGCGCAGATTCACCGGCTTGAGTTGAATGCGGAGCTGCCGCGAACTGAGCTCCATCACGTCCAGGTAGTTGGACATGATTTCGCCCATATTCTCCGCCAGGACCCGAATCGTTTCGAGCGAGCGATTCACGTCGTTGGGGTCGCTGAAGTCTCCGCTTTGCAAGCCCTTGACGGCCAGGCGGATATTGTTCAGCGGCGATTGCAGTTCATGCGAGGCCATGCGGCTGATCTGCAAGCGTTGCAAATCGGTTTCTTCCAGCTCGGCGTATTTGGCCCGGGCGCGGTCGAAGCTGCGCTTGACTTCCAGCAGCGCGTCTATTCGGGCCCGCAGCGCCGTTTCGGTAAAAGGCCGCATCAGGCAATTGTCAGCGCCGTTCTGAAATGCCAGCGCGACTTCTTCGGGCCCGCCATCGCTTTCCAGCATGATAAGGGGCAGGCCGCCAGCGAGGTGTCGATCGCGGATGGCGCCGACCAACTCAAGGACGCCGATATCCGGCGGCGAACCGGCCAGCAGCACCAGATCAATATCTGTGGCGCCGTCAAGGTAGACAAGCGCTTCCGCGCCTCGGCTTACGAAGGCCAGGTCAAAATCGTCTCGCAAGTATTCTGTAAAGCGCCTGGTCTCTTCCGCGGCCGAGCTTACCACCAATAAATTCGCAATCTTCGCATCCACTTTTGCTTTCCTTGCCGAAGCGCTTTCCACTCAATGAGAGGCGCCACTTCGTTTGTGATTTGCGCAACGCTACGGGCCCGTCAACGTATAAAAGGCATGAGCTCCAACGCTATTCAAAGGCATGCGCCTTGAGCGTTGTCGGCGGACGGCGCAATGGCGGAATACCGAGCCTCTCGTTTCAATGTAATAGTAGGCTATAACGAAAGAAAGACAACACCATGTCGAAATCATTACAAGATGCGGATCGCGAAGCGCGGAAGTTGGTAACGAATTGGACCACAGGGGCCGCGCTCACCGGCTGGATCCCGGGCAGCGCCTTTTTCCTGACCGCGGCTGATACGGCCATGATCCACCAGGTCGCCGGCGCTTACGGCGTCAACGCCTTTGATATGGATCATCTGCTGTCGATTCTTTCCGGGGCGGTGGGCAGCGCTATTGCGGGCGGCGTCATCGCCGAAGCAGTCGGCATCATCCCGCTGGTGGGCTGGGCGGTGAAGAGCGCGGCGATGGCGGCCAAAGCCAGGGTGATCGGCGACGCGGTCATCAAGTACTTCCGCGAGCGCTCGGATTTTCCGGATGCCAGAGTCATCATCCAAATGGATGCGTCCGATGAAGAGAAGCCCAAGAATACCCCCAAGCAGAAAACCGACATCGTGGTCGAGGAAGACGACGACTGAGCGCGCTGAACAAAAACCACAAATCCGGTTTGTCCCGGCACTGCTAATGCGGTAGGATTCTCTTCGTGTTGGTCTCGCAAGCGAAGGGAATGAAATGGCCGGGACATTGCGACAGAAAGTCTTGACGCTCTACCTGCATACATCGGCATTGGACAGCCGCGTGCTGGGCTGGTCCGTCTACGACGGCACCGGCAAAGATTCGTTCACCACCGGCGACAATACCGAGCCGCCCTACGAGACCGGCTTGGACGCGCTGAAAGACGGCTGGCGCCTGATTCAGCATCCGGTGCTGATCCCGCCCTACCCGGGCGAGGAGTACAGTACTTCATTTATGAAATACGGATTTCTCTTTGAAAAGCTGGAGGACATACAGGCATGATCAATAAAAAGCATCACCTCTCATCGAAACAAATGGCGGAATTCGTCGCGCGCGGTTTCCTGCGCTTCGACGAGTTGGTCCCGGACGAGATCAACCAGGCGGTCATGCGCGGCATCGACCGGCAGGAGATCAAGGGACATCGGGCCGGCACGCCATTGTCGCAGTGCTATCACGGCACGTCCATTCGCCGATTGCTGGACATGCCGCAAATCCAGGGCTTGATCGCCAGTTTGGTCGGCGAGGACCCGCTATTCGACCACGACGCGATTCACGTGCGCGAGCCGAACGAAGGCAAGGCGCAGGGCTTGCACGCCGATTCGATCATCGACTGCCGCAGTCACTTTGACATCCAGCTGATGTACTTCCCGCACGATGTGCCGTTGGAAATGGGCGGGACGCTGCTGCTGCCGGGCAGCCACTTCCGGCGCGTCAATGAAATGGATGTGGCCGCCTACCAGAATATGCGCGGGCAGATCCCCATGGTCTGCAAAGCCGGGTCGGTCTTGGCGCTGCACCACGGCATCTGGCATTGCGGCCGCCAGAACCAGACTGACCGGCGGCGCTATATGTTCAAGCTGCGCCTGAACCCGGTCGTGCGGCAACTGCGGCTGTGGAATACCGACGACCTGACGGATGACTATGCCGCGCCCAAAGAAATCCACAGCGGCTTCCCGCGCAGCGATGATGTGCAAGGCATCTTGTCCAAGCAAGAGCCCTGGTTTGAAGCGGCCTCGGGCCGGCTGGAGATCGTCAATCGCATCAAGCTGTGGCGCTTCCTGACCGGTGATGAGACATTCGATGTGCATTACTGGCTGGGGCGCTTGGAGAATCAGCCGGCGTAGGCTGTATATGGCCACAGAGGCACAGAGGATTCGTAGGGGCGACACTGTGTGTAGCCCGACAAGTCAGAATCACAGCAACGGGCGATTCACAGAATCGCCCCTACAAGGCTAGTAGCGCAAGCGCCCGGCAAACTCACCCTAGCAATGCGCCTACATTCCGCTACACTGTAGCGCCGATTTCTGAGAGTCAGCGGGCGTGAATAGGCCTGCATATAAAGAGGATTTGTTAGCCTATGGCATCGTATCACGGACCAAAAGCCAAACCCCAGCGTCGCTTCGGCGAGTTGCTGGTGCCGCGCCCGAAGTATTCACGCATTCTGGAAGACCGCGCCTATCCGCCTGGCGAGCACGGCCGCGAGAAATCCTTCCGCTCCGGCCGGCGCAGCAATTACGCGCTGCAGTTGGATGAGAAGCAGAAGCTGTCATTCATCTACAATGTGCGCGAACGGCAGCTGCGCAACTATTACAAGAAGGCGGCGCTGATGGCGGGACCGACCGGCGTCAACATGCTCAGCCTGCTGGAACGGCGCCTGGACAATATCGTCTACCGCTCCGGCTTGGCGGCGACTATCTGGTCGGCGCGGCAGATCGTGGGGCACGGGCATATCCTGGTCAACGGCCGGCGCGTGAACCTGCCCTCGTATCAGGTGCGCGCCAATGACGTCGTTGAAGTCAGCGACAAGATGAAGAAGAATGTGCACATCCAGGAATGGATTCAGCAGTCGGCGTATTTCCCGCCTTATATGACGGTCGACAAGGAGAACTTCCGCGTGACGCTGGATCGCGTGCCTGAAGAAGGCGAAGTGCAGACGCCAATCGACATTCAGATGGTGGTCGAGTTCTACAACCGCCTTACATAGCGCCAGGTTCAATCAAAGACAGAATGTAGGGGCGACTCAGTGAGTCGCCCTTTTCTGTTGCAGCGGGTGGCATGGCAGGTCGCAACTACAATGCGTGAACTAGTCGAGCTACAGCCGCAGCGTGCCTGGCAGGGTGTAATCCGCGTGATTGATAACCGGCTGCAGCGCCAGCAGCCGTAGCACATTCGCCTGCATCTCCACCGGCAGCGCCACGGTATTGCCGCGCTGGCTATCCCGCGCCAGCTTGGTGCCGGCTTGCGCATCGCTCTCGAAGGCGGCTACCGCTGCCGACAGCGCCGCCGGCGGCAAGTCCAGCAGCCGCAGCACGTTCAAGAGGACGGCATCGCGCCCCCGCTGCAAATCCTCATAGCGGATGGCTGTTAAGGGCGCGCCCCGCTCCGCCAGCGCCAGGTAGCGCCCCAGCATATACAGCCAGCCCAGCGCGCGGCCCTCCAGGCTCAGGTAGCTGCTCTGCGACGGGTGCGCCAGACGCTCAATCTCCGCCGCCGGGCACTGGTAATAAGCGACTTGCTGCTCGATGATTTGCTCTCGGCTGAAGCGCGTGGGCCTGTCGCCGCGGTTGACGCGCAGGCGCTGAAACGACGCCAGCCAGTCGATGACGTTGCGGTACATGAAGAGGTGCTGCGCCTCCGGCAGCGCCTCAACGTAGCGGTCCAGCACGGCCATGGCCTGGTTGCGGAACTTGATGACCACTTGTGCGGCGTCGCCGATGATGGCCGGGCGCGCGAGCCAGGCGACGCAGGCGCGCAGCAGGTCACGCTGCTCGGCGTCGGGCAGCGACCGCAAGCCGATGAAGGCGGTCAGCGCATCCGGCTCGGACAGGGAGAGTACGCCCTCGATTTCGTTTAAGGCGCGGCTCATCACGGTGGAGCCGCAGCGGCCGATATTGTGCAGGCAGAGCAGTTTTGGCGCCGGCGGCAGTTGCGCAGCCAGTTTCAAGAAGTAGGCATAGGGAACTGTGACCAGGTATTCGGCGTGGTCGAATTGCGCCTGATACAGGAAAGGCGCTTCCAGCGGATCAATACCGTCCGGCAGAGCGGTGAAGATGGCGCGCTGATTGTCGTGGTCGAGGCAATAGAGGCTGAGGCGAGGGTCGTCAACCAGCGACTCGACGGCGATGCTTCCGCCGGGCGCCAACTCAAAGTCAGCGGGTGATGTGAGCACACCCATGTGCTCCCGGTGACGCGAGAGTATCCGCAGCTTGCTCGCGCTCATTTGGCCTCCGACTTCTGCATCGCGCCTGCGAATCCGCGGCCGGCGTTAGCAGGATCTGGCTCAGTCGGATTGAGGGCTCCGGGGCGGCACTTCGTAGGTGAGGTCCAGGTGGTCGGCAATGGCGAGCAGGATCGCGCGGTTTTCGGCGCAAATCTGCTCAACCCGATCCAAACGTGACTGATTTGCGAGGGCAATATCACGCGTCTCATTAAGCGTATCGGCGAAACTGTCGATGCGATCCATGAGCGCGCTCTGCGTACTGCGCAGCGTCTCAATATCGCGTTCCACGCGTTTTTGACGTATCTCAGCTACGGCCATTTGCTCCACCGTTGCTTGTTTGACGAGGTCAGATTATGCCGCCAACTTATATGAGTTATGATTTTCTGTCAAACAGTCGCGCTTCCGCCTCGACCTGCGAATCCGCAGCTGGCGTCAGCACGATCTGGCTCAGTCAGATTGAGGGCGCTTGGGCGGTACTTCGTAGACAAGGCCCAGGTGATCGGCAATGGCGAGCAAGATTTCGCGGTTTTCGAGAATTAGAGCGCGGTTTTCCGCGCAAATCTGCTCAACCCGATCCAATCGGTTGTTGAACGCATCCATGCGGGTGTCGAACCCATCCATGCGGGTGTTGAACGCGTCCATGCGCGTGTTGAACGCGTCCATGCGGGTGTCGAACCCATCCATGCGGCTGTCGAACGCATCCATGCGGCTGTCGAACGCATCCATGCGGCGTTCGATTCGGATTAGGCGGGATTGATTGTCGAGGGCGATATCGCGCGTCTCATTCAGCGTTTCGGCGAAATTGTCGATGCGATCCATGAGACCGCTCTGCGTACTGCGCAGCGTCTCAATATCGTTTTCCACGCGTTTTTGACGTATCTCAGCTACGGCCATTTGCTCCACCGCTAGTTGTTTGACGAGGTCAGATTATGCCGCTAGCTTATATGAGTTATGATTTTCTGTCAAACAGTCGCGCTTCCGCTTCGACGAATTCGACGGCGCCGGCGATGCTGGGATTGGGCGGTGTATCGGCCGGCATGGTATGCACGGTCGCCGACACGATCCGCGGCTCCCCGCGCAAGTCCACCGCCACTTCGCCAATATGCCCGGCGCCCACCTCGCGCAGCCGCAGCACACTCGCGTCTATGCGCGTCTCAACAACCGGCGTCAGCACGACCTGTAAACGGGCGGCGCGCTGCTGCGGTCTCAGAGTGATGAGAATGCTCGGGTCGGTCACTGGCGGTACCTGATAGGTCCAGCTTCGCGCGGCATCCACCAGCGCCATTGTGACTTGCCCTGCCAGTTTGGCGCGGTTTTCCGCATCCAGCGCGCCCTCGACATTGGCGGCGTGGTAGCCCATGCCATCCAGCACGATCAGCGCCGAGCGGCCGCCGGTGGCGCGGCAATGCCAGACCGAGTCGGCGCAGGTTCCGCCCAGGTCAAGCAGCAGGGCCGGCTGATTGGCGCGCGCTCTCAGTTGCTGGATGAGCGTGAACATTCGCGGCAGCAGCGCCAAATCGCCGCCGATGCCCGCGCTGTAGCGCAGGGTCAGGCTCAGCGGTTTTTCCATTCCGCCCGCCGCTTCTCGATGAAAGCGCGCATGCCTTCGGCTTTGTCTTCCGAGCCGAAAGCGATCAGGAAGTTGCGCCGTTCCAGCGCCAGCCCTTCGCTCAGCGAAGTCTCGTAGGCTTTGTTGATAGCTTCTTTGGTCAGGCGGATGGCGACCTGGGAGCGGCGCGCTACCTTCTGGCCGATGGCGATGGCGGCGTCCATGTACTCGTCCAGCGGCGCCACGCGATTGACCAGTCCGTAGTGCAGCGCTTCCTGCGCGCTGAGCTTGCGGTCGGTCAGCATGATCTCCATAGCCAGCGCCTTGCCCACCGCGCGGGTCAAGCGCTGAGTGCCGCCGGCGCCGGGGATGATGCCCAGGTTGATCTCCGGCTGGCCGAAAACCGCCGTCTCCGAAGCGACGATCATGTCACAGCTCATGGCCACTTCGCAGCCGCCGCCTAATGCGTAGCCGGACACTGCGGCGATGATGGGCTTTTTTAGGCTCTCAATATCAAAGCGGTCGACCAGCGAGCGCGACATCAGCATGTCGATCTGCGTCTTGCCGTCCATCTCCTTGATGTCGGCGCCGGCGGCGAAGGCTTTGTCGTCCCCGGTCAAGATCATCGCGCCGATTGCGGGGTCGGCGTCGAATGCCGACATAGCCGCCATCACCTCTTCCATCAGCGCCGAGTTGAGCGCGTTCAAGGCCTTGGGCCGGTTGAGCCGCACGCGCCCCAGGCCCTCCGCCGGTTGATCGACAATGATGTTTTTGTAGCTCATAATGTCCGTCCCTGCTTGTCTGTTGATTGCGCCCGCTCAATGGTAGCATAGACTCGCGCATGGCGGGACGGCGTCCGGCGCGCCCCTCAGTCGTCGACGCTGTCGACGATATCCTTAACTGCCAAGTGAACGCTCTTGCAGACTTCGGGCCAGTCTAGCGGATTAGTCCGATCCGCGGCAAAGAAATGAACCTGCCTGCCCACCAGGCAGACGGCGATAGAATCCTGCGCATAGGGCGCGTATTGAAGCGGGTCTGTCGGCCCCATCAGCATGACGGCCTTGGCGCCGCTGGCCGCCGCCAGGTGCGTCAAGCCGGTGTCGTTGCCGATGTAGACCAGCGCTTCCGCCGCCAGCGCGCCCATCTCCGGGAATGTGAGGCGATCAACCCAACTGACTGAGCGAACATCCAGCTGCCGCTCGAGCTCAGCGACCAGCTCGGCATCGCCCGGCCCGCCCAGCAGAACGACGCTCGCTTTCCACGACTCCGCCACCTGATTCAGCATCTGCGCGAATTGCTGCATCGGAAAGCGCTTGCTTTCAAAGCGCGCCCCCGGATTGACGCCGCCTCCGGGGTGAGCGACGATGAAGGGCGCGTCGACACTTTCGGCCGCAAGATACGCGCGAGCCACCGCCAAAGCCGCGTCCGCTACCGGCAGGTTGGCGAAGGCATGCAACTCGCGCCCCGCCAGCGCGCTGACCACCTTCAGGTAAATCTCGCTTTCGTGCTCAGGTTTATCCGGGTCGATTGCGACTCGCAAGTTGTAACCAAAGCCGCGCCCGCGACTGTCCAGGCCGGCGCGCAGGGGAATGCCGGACAGGCGCAGGGCCAGGCTCATCAAGGGCGAGCGCACCAGAGACAGAGCGCAATCGTAGCCCCCGGCGCGCAGCAGCCCGACCAGGCGCAGGAAAGCAGCCGGCGATTCCAGCGGCATGTCCGCGCCCGTATCGACGATCTCGTCAACTGCCGGGTGATGCGCGACGGCTCGCGCCGACCACTCGCCCACCGCCCAGCTGATATGCGCCTGCGGAAACGCGTCGCGCAGCGCCGTCAATGCGGCCGTGGCCATGACGACATCGCCGATGCAGCAGGGGCGAATCAATACGATGCGCCGCGGCTGGATGGATTTCGCTTTAGCCGGGAGTACCGTCCCCAGCAGCTTGTAGAGCATGGCCTTACGCTCGCGAATGTCGCCTGATCAAGCGAAAATGTAATGCAGACTTCAATTGCGGCATAGTCCCTTTTGCCGGTTTCGCGCTGCAATGCCAGGTGGATTTCATTGGGCATCCGCTTGTGAAACAGGGAAAAGTCCTTGACAAGACCTTTAAGCAAGTTAAGATTACTTTAAGCGAATGTGAAATCTCATAACAAATAAATCGGACTGCAATGATCATGAATTTCATACGCGCATTCACATACATTTCCGAAGACAAGCATTGGCTGGGCAAACTGAGCGAAACGGCGGTATTCGCCTTGCTTTGCCCGCTGCCGGTTATTGGGCTGATCAGCCTCTGCGCCCTGCTGGGTTACTTGACAGAGCTAATACACAATGTCGGCAATGATTACCCGCGCCCGCTGCCGGAGTGGGATCACATCGGCGAAGACATCAGCAAGGGCTTTCCGGTCTTGGTGGCGCTAATCGTCTACCATTTGCCCTTGCTGCTGGCCGTGCTCTTCCTCTACGCCTTCCGCCATGTCATCGCCGTGAGTCTATTTGGCGGCATCACCTTCTTGAGCATACTGGGCGCGTTGGCGCCGCTGCTGATTCTGTATTTTGCCTTGGTCTGGTCGCTGCTGGCGCTGGGGCTGGTCCGTTACGCCGAATCTTGGGAATCCGCTTCTTTCTATCAGCTGAACCGCTTGCTGCGCAGCCTGCATAAGCACAGCACGCTGGCGCTGCAATGGCTGATCGCTTCGTTGGCGGCCAGCATCATTCTGCTGGCGCTGATGCCAGCGGCGCTGCTGGGCCTGGCGCTCTTCGTGCCGGTGCAGGGTTACCTGGCGGGCAGCTACGGACGCAGACTGCGCGCCGAACGGATGGCGCTGCGCCGCGGTCAGTCGCCTTCCGAGCGGGGCGCCGGAACCCGCGCATTGAGCTTTGCCGCGCAGGACGGCCGCCCGTCTAATTGACACCGGGAGTAGGCCTGAGCCTCGACGATTCGCTTCAGAATGCGCAAGCAAATCATAAAAATACTTACCACAGAGAGCACAGAGAATACACAGAGGGCACTGAGTAAAGCAATTCCCTGATTGTATGCCAGCGACAGTTTCCATTTGACGAA
>LXNI01001090.1_pt1 | contig 26050 bp, 17 predicted proteins | sample 809091 | NCBI WGS metagenome assembly LXNI01 (sample SAMN04870527, study PRJNA318959) | sponge metagenome | biome: 01000161; feature: marine sponge reef; material: water | host: Sarcotragus foetidus | place: Greece: Milos, Mediterranean Sea | collected 2013-05-29 | depth 5-7 m | reverse complement strand
GCACGGAGGTCAGAACCATGGCAGCAGGCCAGACGGCAGAGGATGTGGGCATGCGTCCAGCGATCAGCATCGACTCCGAAACGGGTCGCAAGGTCTTCAACACCCGGGCGGCGAAGGCATCGGAGAAGATCGCCGGCAAGGGCTACTCGGTGACAGCCGATGAGCACCTCAAGGAACTGCCGCCTCCCCCGCCTGGTGCCGTGTTCAATGCCGAGGAGCAGGCCAAGTACCGGGATTTCAAAGAACGACGCCGGGGCGCGGCGGATTACATGGCGATGGAGGGCGAGTTCAAGCGCTACCTCGACGACGTGTATTCGGAGCCGCCGATCGAGCGTGAGGCGCTCGACGACGAATGCGAGGTGCTGGTGATCGGGGCAGGGTTCGCCGGGCTGTTGCTGTGGCACAAGCTGAGCAACGCCGGCTTCACCGACGTGCGCTTCTGCGAGAAGGGCGGCGACGTCGGCGGCACCTGGTACTGGAACCGCTACCCGGGCATCGCCTGCGACGTGGAGTCCTACAGCTACCTGCCACTGCTGGAGGAGATGGGCTACATCCCCTCGATGAAGTTCGCGTCGGGCTTCGAGATCCTCGAGTACTGCCAGTCGATGGCCGACAAATTCGGCTTCTACGACCACTGCCTGTTCCACACCACGGTGGATTCGACGGTGTGGGACGAGCAGACCGGCCGCTGGACCGTCTACACCGACCGCGGCGACGCCATGAAGGCCCGCTACGTCATCCTGGCCAACGGCATCCTGACCAGCCCGAAACTGGCCCGCATCGATGGCATGGCCAGCTTTGAGGGAGAGTCGTTTCACACGTCACGCTGGGACTACAACATCGATCTCGAAGGCAAGCGCGTCGGCATCATCGGCACCGGTGCCACGGCAGTGCAGGTCATTCCCGAGATCGCCAAGGTGGTCGGCGAGCTGTACGTTTTCCAGCGGACGCCGTCGTCGATCGACGTGCGCGACCAGCGGGCCACCGACCCCGAAGAGATCGCCGAGTGGTCGAAGGAGCCCGGCTGGGCACGGGCCCGGCGCAAGCGCTTCTCGCGCATTTCCTCGGGTCGGACTGCCATCAAGGCCAACGACGACTACCTCGCCGGCCGGGTGGATGACTTCAAGGAGCGCAAGCAGCATGAGCGCAAGCTGTCGCCCACCGAGCTGGTGCAAAAGCAGCTCAACACAAACTTCCGGATCATGGAGCAGATCCGCGCCCGGGTGGACGCGATCGTGGAGGACCCAAAGACCGCCGAGGCGCTGAAGCCGTACTACCCCTACGGCTGCAAGCGACCGACGTTCCACGACGAGTACCTGCCCACGTTCAACCTGCCGCACGTGCACCTCGTGGACACCGCACCGATGGGAGTGCAGGAGATCAACGAGCGAGGCGTCGTGCACGAGGGCATCGAGTACCCCCTCGACGTGCTCATCTACGCCACCGGGTTCCAGTGGATGGCAACCTCGACGTTCAACATGATCGAGGGCCGCGACGGCGTGACGCTGAGCGAGAAGTGGCAGACCCAGGGCACCCGGACGTTCCTCGGCCTGCACAGCCATGGGTTCCCGAACCTGTTCATCGTGTCGGGCCCCCAAGGCGGCGGCGGCAGCTTCAACTTCACCGACGCCATCGACACCCACGGCGACTACATCATCTGGATGCTGACCGAGATGCGGGACAAAGCGCTCAACGTGGTCGACATCACCGAAGACGCAGAGGTGTCCTACGCAGGGCACTGCCGGGTGGCCGACATCACCACCGCTCCGCTGCGCGACTGCCTGTCGTATTACAACGGGCACGGCGATGCCCAGCCCGGCAGCTTGGCGTACTACGGCGGCGGCTACTGGCACAAGTTCCGGATCGCCGCCCAGGAATCGCTCGACCCGTATCTGTTCGAGTTCAAATCGGAACGGGTGGCCCAACCCGCCGGCTAGCCCGGCGCGGCTGCCGGCGCAGCAGCGCGGGTCAGCGGTTGGACCACTTCACCTGGCGGCGTTCGAGGAACGACGCCATGGCCTCTTTGCTGTCCTCGGTGAGCGAGGACATGATCTGGGTGCGGTTCTCGAGGTCGATGCCGGCGCGCAGGCTGCCGATCTCGAGGTTCGACCACATGACTTCCTTGGTCATCCACACGCCGAACGGACTGTTCGCGGCGATTTCGGCGGCGACGCCCAAGCAGGTGTCCATGAGGTCGTCGTCGGGGACGACCGCGCTGACGAGCCCGATCCGGTCGGCTTCAGCGGCGTCGATGACCCGGCCGGTGAGCAGCAGCTCCCACGCCCGGGAGGCACCGATGAGGCGGGGCAGCATCCAGCTCACACCGATGTCGCAGCCCGAGATGCCGAGCCGTACGAAAGCCGTGCCGAATTTGGCAGTTTCGGCGCAGTAGCGGATGTCCGATGCGCAGGCCATGGCGAATCCGCCGCCTGCAGCTGCGCCGTTGATCGCTGCGATGATCGGCTGACGCACGTCGCGCATGTGATGCACGAGCTCGGCGATCTCCTGCTGAACCGCCATGCCCCGCTGCGGGCCGCCATGGTCCTCGGTGCCCGGCACGGTGCCGTAACCGGTCAGGTCGAGCCCGGCGCAGAATCCTCGACCGGCGCCCGTCAAGACGATGGCGCGGGCGTCGTGGTCGGCGTCGACGGCACTGAACGCGTCATGCAAATCGCTGACCAAACCATGGGTGATGGCGTTCAGCCGTTCGGGCCGGTTCAGTGCGATACGGGTGACGCCGTCTGCTGGTGAATCGATGGCGAGGTTCTCGTAGCCGTCTGACATTTCTGCGCGTCCTCTCGCTGGTCCTTGCTGACAGTGATCGGGCAGCGACAGCACAGTAGCGAGCACGGTCTGGGCACTCTCGATGGGATCCGGTCGGGTCTGCGCGGGTCGTGGCTTCGGGTTCGTCGATTCTGATCGGCGGCGTTGATCAGAACGCCGCCGAGTGTGATGGCTGGCGACCGACTCGGGGCAATACCGGTCGCGTGCACGCCGCGCCGATGCCGTCGCCCAGAATGTGCCGATGGCTGGTGGGGACCGCAGCGTGCGTGGAGGGCGACGGGGGCGCTCGAGGCGGGTCGCGGCGCGCACCGCCGGTCCTGCGCCGTCGGTGATCGGCACGACGCCGCGCCGGCATATCCCCGTCTATGAGCTTCTGGATGACGATGCGCTGTCGCAGCTCGAGGCGCACACCGACTGGATCCTGTCCGAGATCGGGGTCGAGTTCCGTGGCGACGACGAGGCGCTGGAACTGTTCCGATCCGCGGGGGCGCAGGTGGACGGCGTGCGGGTGCGATTCGAGCCCGGCCTCGCCCGCCAGCTGTGCTCGACGGCGCCGGGGCGCTTTGCCATGTGGGGCCGCGACGGCCGCCGTGTCGAGATCGGCGGCGATCACGTGCTCTTCACGCCTACGTACGGCCCGCCGTTCGTAACGGACCTTGATGGCGGTCGGCGCTATGCCACCATTGCCGACTTTCGCCATTTTGTGAAGCTGACGTGGATGTCGCCGTGGCTGGCGCACGGCAGCGGCACGGTATGCGAACCCGTCGATGTCCCGGTCAACAAGCGGCACCTCGACATGGTGGATGCCCACCTGCGGTATTCGGCCAAGCCGTTCATGGGCGCTGTGACCGCACCGGAGCGGGCGGAGGACTCCATTTCGATGGCCCGGATCGTATTCGGGGCCGACTACATGGAGACCCACTGCGTCATCCAGGGCAATGTGAACGTGAATTCGCCGCTCGTGTGGGACGCCACGATGAGCGGCGCCCTCAAGGCGTACGCCCGGGCCAATCAGGGCTGCCTGATTTCGCCGTTCATCATCGGCGGCGGCATGGGACCAGTGACCCAGCCGGCGCTGATCGCGCAAGCACACGCCGAAGCCATGACCGGGATTGCCCTCACCCAGCTGGTGCGGCCCGGCTCGCCGATGATCTACGGGAACTTTCTGACCACCATGGATCTCCGCTCGGGTGCGCCAACGTTCGGGACCGCCGAGTCGTCGCTGGCCACCTATGCCATCGGCCAGCTCGCCCGACGGCTCGGCCTGCCCTTCCGCTGTGGCGGCCACTACACGGCTTCGAAGATCGCCGATGCGCAGGCCATGCAGGAATCCGCCGATGCGATGACGCCGGGACTGCTGGCCGGGGCCAACTTCATCCTGCAGGCGGCAGGGTGGCTGGAGGGCGGTCTGACGCTCGGGTACGAGAAATTCGTGATGGACGCCGACCGCTGCGGCATGCTGCACCGGCTGCTGGAAGGCCTTGCCATCGACGACAATGAGCTCGGCGGCGCGGCGTTCAACGAAGCCGGTCCGGGCGGCAATTACCTGGCGACCGCTCACACCATGGCCAACTTCGAGTCGGCGAACTTCGAGGCTGCCTTGTGCGACACCCGCTCGTTCGAGCAATGGTCCGAAGAGGGCAGCCTCGACATGGCCCAGCGTGCAAACCGGCAGTGGAAGCAGACGCTGGCCGCCTACGAACCTCCCCCGCCCCTCGATCCGGCCGTCGACCGTGAACTGCAAGCCTTCGTCACCGAGCGCAAGGCTGCCGTTCCCGACGCCTGGTACTGAGCCCGGATGGCTCCACAAGCGTCGAACTAACTTCCCGCTTTGAGACGAGGAGTACGCGATGGCGCAGTCGCTCAGGTTCGGGATCGTGCACGACTTTCGCTGCCCACCGGGCAGCGACGTGACGATGCCGCAGGTGTATGCCGAGACATTCGAGCAGGTGGTCCTGGCCGAGCAGCTCGGCATGGAACTGTGCTGGTTCACCGAGCATCACTTCATGGCCGACGGCTACCTGCCCAACTTCGTGCCTGTGGCAGGCGCTGCGGCAGCGCTCACCAGCAGCATCCGGTTCTCGACCGACATCTGCCTGATGCCGTTCCGCGATCCGGTGCGGCTCGCCGAGGACCTGGCCGTGCTCGACAACATCTCGGGTGGCCGGATGGAACTGGGCATCGGCATGGGCTATGCCGCGCACGAGTTCGCCGGGTTCGGGCTGCCACTCAGCCGGCGAGTGTCGCTGACCGAGGAGCCCATCGAGATCCTGCGACTGGCGTGGTCAGGCGAGCCGTTCAGCTACGAGGGCAAGCGCTACACCTACCGCGACCTGCGTGTCACGCCCGATCCCGTGCAGCCCGGCGGACCGCCGTTGTGGGTGGCGGCCACCAGCGTGGCGGGCGCGCTGCGCGCAGCCCGCTTCGACACGAACCTGCTGCCCCAAGGCCCGAAAGCTGCCGTGCTCAAGCCGTGGAAGGAAGCGCTGGCGGCGGACGGTCGAGACCCTGGCGACAAGCGGGTAGGGATCATCCGAGGCGTATACGTGACCGATGGCTCGGATCCGGCCAATGACCCGACCTGGGAAGCAGTAGCCGCGGCTGAGAAGTACCGTCGCGGCGTCTACATCGGCATCATCAAGGCCAGCACCGACCACAAGCAGACGGCCCGTGAGCGTTCGGCCCGCACCGGTCCCCGCCAGCCCGATCCGCTCAACCCGCTCGTGTGGACCGTCGGCGACGCCGACCATTGCGTCGCCGAGCTGACCGCCATGATCCGCGACCACGACGTCACTGACCTAGTCACCTGGGGCGGCCCGCCCGGCCTGCCGCCCTCGGTCATGAACGATTCGCTGGAACGCATGGCGCGCGATGTGATCCCCCAAGTCCGCGCCAACTTGTCGTAGCGGCTAGCGGCGCGTTCGGCCCAACGAGCAAGCGCTGCCCTAGGGTCGGGCCATGGATATTGGTGACCGTCTGGAAATACATGAGCTGCCGGGCCGCTACGGCGACATCATCGACGACCGGGACTGGGACCGGCTGGGGACGATCTTCACCGACGACGCGGTGTTCGACCTGACCGATTTGGGTGCGCCCCGGCTGGAGGGGCTGGCTGCGATCCGCAAATTCATGGCGGACGACGCAGAGCACCCCCGCACCCACACGATGACGAACATCTACGTGAACGAGACCGACGATGGGGTGGAGCTGAAGTTCCGCATCCTGGCGCTGCTGGGCGGCGGCAAAGTGGGCACCGCGTCGTATCACGACCTGGTGGTGAAGACGTCAGACGGCTGGCGTGTGCAGGACCGGATGCTGAAGCACCGCCGGACGCAGGTGTACCCCGACTAGATCGCCTTGAGCCCGTTCCTTGGGGCTCGATGGAGAACCAGTCGGGAAGTCAGTCCGCGGCAGGGGCGCGGCTGTCGAGCCAGGCGCGCCAGCGGGGGTCGTCGCGCTCGGCGGCTGCTGCGCCGTCGGGGCCGTAGAGGTAGAGCCACACCGAGACCATCGTGAACCCTCCCCCGTCCTCGGAGGTCAGGAACCCGGTACCAGGTGCGGGGGTGTCCAGCAGCAGGCTGATGCGGCGCGGGCCGGTGTCGACGACCGTGCCGCCCATCTTCGTGTCATCGTCGGCGGCCACGTCGAACCGATCGCCGATGCTGGGCATCTGGCTGATGCCGAGCCCGCCGGCCAGGATCTCCCAGCCCTGCTCGGGTGTGACCGGCCACATCACCATGGGAAGCGCCGAGGTGGCGGTCTGTCCGGCGAAGTGCTCAAGGTGGAGCTGCAGGTTGGACATGAACAGCTTCCAGCCGTCGGTCATGGCGTCGTACTGCGGGTCGTCGTCACCGAAGCCGGCGTTGTGCAACCGCACAGTGCAGGTGTTGTCGTCGTGCGGCTCGACGGCCCACTCGAACGACAGGCCCCCGACGCCCTCGCCTCCGTCGAACACCACCCGGTGCGGCGGTTCCCAGACGGCGACCCGGCCATCGATCTGCATCTCGGGCTCTGGGCCGAACGATGCCGTGCCCACGCCCCCAGCGCGCTCCTCAACGGTGTGTGGCACGTACCACGCCGAGATCCCCGGCCCGGTCGCCACCGCACGCCACACCGTGTCGATGTCGCCGATCACCTCGACCGAAAGATCGATCACCCGTCCCGTATCTGTCATGCCCCCAGCCTGCCGCGTATCGACCACGCCTGCGACCACCGCGTCGCTCGTCCGCATGTGCAGCTACCTAGATACCTTGCTATCTCGCTATCGAGCAGTTACGCTCAACCGCAGTCCTGCAACGGGGAGGATCGGATGCCCACACAGACCGACACAAAGAACTTGACGCTGCGCATTGATCGCACTCTGGCCGATCAGGCTCGAACCGTCGCCGACGTCGAAGGATCGACCATGAGCGACGTGATCCGCGATGCTCTCACCGAGCACGTCAAGCGTCGTCGCAGGGACCCCGAGTTCCAAGCGCTGCTCCGGCGGAACCTTGAGCGCCATCAGGAACTGCTGAACATGCTGGCGGACAGCTGACGTGAACTACCTCAAGCTCGACGATGTGCTCGCCATTGCGTGCGAGGTCCTCGGGCTTGGGGTAGACGCACTCGTGCACGTGACCCGACTTGGGCCTAGCGGATTCGGCTCTCGCCCAGCCCCAGGCCGGCTTTGCCGAGATTGAGTTCCATCCCTCCATCGAAGCTAAGGCCGCGGCCCTCATGTTCGGCTTGGCATGAAATCACGCCTTCATTGATGGCAACAAGCGCGTGGCCGTGTTCGCAACGCTTCAGTTCCTGAACCTGAACGGACACGATCTCAACCTGTCACCGCCGGAGGCAGCCTTCAAAACCGTCTTAGGCGTGGCGGCAGTCACTTCGCGCAATGATGCGCTTGGCATATGCAGTTTCACCGCTGCCCTTCAAGGTTCAAGGCTTCGGGGGCCAATCGAAGCGCCATCGAAGGTCATTGCCCTCGGAGCGCTTCCACCAGCCCATGTGCTGCAGACGGCCAACGACAATTCCTGGAGCAATGCCAATCGATGCTGCGAAGCGTTCGACATCATCGGGGGTGTGCAGCGATCCGAGTGCTGCCTCCTGCTCATGAGGTACGAGCAGACGCTGTGCATACGCGTCCGCTTCCGTCTCTACCCCACCCGCTCTGTGCTCGTCGCCGTCATTGATGAACGTTTCCTTCTTGGAATGCAGCAAGAGATGCCCGATCTCGTGAAACAGAGTGAACCAAGCGATGTCGTGCCGCTTATGCCGTGTACTGATCTGGATCAGGGCCTTGTCTGCCGCAAGCCACTTGGTCGCGCCGTTCAGGCGAGTGCCTCGAATCTCTGGCTCGACCACGAATGCCACCCCGACACGGCTGCAACGTTCGCGAACGGCCGGAACCCAAACGGCCGGATCGGGTTCGGTCGTCAACGAGCGCAACTCCGGCAGCAGAGCCCGCAGGGACGACTTGTTGAACTCCTCGCACTCGATTGCTGACCCCTCGATCTCGCCGATGCGCAGCCACGCGGCCACTGCACCGGGACTCTTGGTGAAGGCCCTCGACGCTCGGTAGGCGGCATCTGGCTGCTGCCAGAGACTGCGCCATGCTGCGACGCTCGCGACGCCGAAGAACGTACAAACTTCCTTGACGCGCTCGGCTCCGCCGCTTCGCTTCTCGATCCACCCTCGTTTGACCAGCTCAGCAACAGGCAATTCATCCAGCCATCCGGCGTCCTGGGCCAATCGTTCGCTCTCGGCGCAACGCGTGAGGTACGAACGGTAGGACACCTCCAAGCTGCTCCAGAGATGTGCCGGCACTCTGGTGACGCTCTCCAGCCCCAGCGCAGTCTCGGGCGTGACCGGGGCGACGCCCTTCACGATCTGGTTGATGTGCTTGGTGGACAGTCCCGTTCGCGCAGCCAGCTCGGCTTGGGTCATACCGCTTTCATCGAGCCATTCCGCCAGCGTGTCGCCTGGCGGGAATACGGTGTCGGGTTCGTAGGCGTAGCGCTGCGTGCTCTGGGTACCCATGCTTGTTGCTCCTGAGTGTCGTCATCAGTGGTAGTCGCCAATGTCTGAGACCGTCACGCTCTCGACGGCTGACCAGTCGAGGCTTCCGTCGGGCCGGCGCGGCGGCGGCTCGGCCGTCGGTCGGAAGATCAGTCGCTGCGGACCTACGAGGTCGCAGGCCAGCGAACCCTTGAGGTCGCCGGTCAGCTCGTGCCAGCGCCCGGGCAGGTTGCGAAGGTCGTCCAGAGAGCGGGCGGCCTGCATCTGCTGCAGCCGCAGACCGATTCGCTTCGCCATCACGTCGCCGTGGACCTTGCGTGCCTCGGCGGTTGAGTTGAGTCGCCGCTGCAGCCTGCGCGTCGCGAACAGCACTTCCAAGGGGAGCTCCTCCGAGCGGCGGTGGTCCAGCCGACGAAACGCAAACGGAGTGTAACGCTGTTATAGCTGCCGATGGTATATGGTGTTGCAGCAGGTTGATATACCTAATAGGTAAGTTTATTGGCGATATAACTCGTGAACTCGCCACCACCAGAAAGATAGCACCATGACTGCTTTGACACAGCTCGAAGAACTCCGCAAAAAGATCGCCGCCGACCCTCGCTCACTGCGAGAGGCCTCCGACCGACTCGGGGCCGTGCTCGATGCGGCGAGCAAGCACCCCGACGCACTACGCACGTACCGCTCTGGTTCACTCGCATCTCGCTTCACGAACCGGCCCGTCGATGACGCAGACGGCGGCCTCGTCATTGATCGACGCAAGCACACGGCTCTCGGTCCCGACGGTGATGGCGAACTGCCGCGAGCTCTCGTCGAAAGCGTCCACAATCTGCTACGGCCCCTGCTCGTCGAGCAATACCCGAGTGTCCGCATCGAAAAGATGAAACGGGGCCTGCTGGTGCGCTTCAACGAGCCGCTGCCTTCCGGTGAGGATCCCACCGTCGACCTGGTGGTCGCGCTCAACCGTGTCGACGCACCGGGCCTGTGGATCCCCAATCTCGACCGCAACCGATGGGACCCGAGCGATCCCGAACGCCACGTCGAACTGTTCACGTCAGGCTGGCCGGAGTTGCGGCACACCCGCCAGCACGTGGTGAGAGTTGCCAAAGCACATGCGAAGCAGTTCAGCGAGCCTGCTGTCTGCTCGTTCAACATCGCAGCGCTTGCTTGGGAGTGCATCGAAATTGTTGAACCACTGGATCGGGCGCTGCGACGATTCTTCGACTACGCCGCCACCTCTTTGGCCCAGCGATTGACCAAAGACCCCGCAGGGGTCAGCGCACCCATCAAGGTCGCAGACCGTAACCGTGCGGTGCAGCGTTTCCGAAAGGTCGCCGACGCCCTCGATCTCGCCATCGAGGCTGGTGACGATGACGCCAAGGTTTACGAAATACTCGCCGCGACGGGAGTCTTCTGGAAGCTCATCGACCCGCCGTCGTCCTCAATCGCCACCATTCATCAGGCCATCACAAGTGGCGACACCATGTCGATCACCAAGGCCGGCACGCTCGTGGCAGGAACCGCTTCCGGCACGACATCCATCAAGTCAACCCGTTCCTACGGCGGTCAGCTCGTTGCCCTAAATGGCCATCGAGACTCCGGGCCGTGGTATGGCCGCTTCCTCGATCGCCTTCGATTTGAAGGCGACACGAGGCGCCATGTGATCGGTCTGCGGGTGCCGCGGCGTCCACGCCACGGCGGTGTCCGCTATCGCTGGAATGTTGCACCTCCCGGATGCGAACGGCGGCAGGTGAGGATCGACTTCCCCCTTTCGTCCCCGGGCGTGCCGCGCGTCTATGCCGATGGACCGACGGAATCGCCTCACCGCTACGAGGACGGCTCGCTGTGCATGTGGTACCCACGTGATCCGCTGGAGCGCAGGTGGTCCTTTGGCGACGGCCTCCATGCCCTCCTGGGGCAGATCGCTGTGCACTTGGTGAAGGAGAACATCTGGCGACGGACCGGGGAGTGGCCGGGGGCGGAGGTACCCCACGGTGTTGAGACCAAGACTGCGCAGTGAGCGACTGCATGCAGTGCGTTGCCAACGCAGGAATCGCACGCTGGGAGGCCATCCTCATCGCAGCTGCTGTCTCGGCATCAGTCGCCCTTGTCGGAATCTGGCAGAGCGCTCGTTCGGCCCGCCAGGACAGGCAGCGCCGGTTATTCGGCGAAGCGCTCGCCGCCGTCATGGACTACCGCGAATTCCCTTTCATCGTCCGCCGCCGCACAAGTGACGTACAGAGTGGTGAGATTTCGCGTGAACTCTCCAGGGTTCAAGGGGCGCTGAACCGCTACAGCGCCATTCTCGCGGTCGAATCAGAGACTGTCGGTGCCGCCTACGCCTCCCTTGTCGAGCAGACCCGTGCAGTCGCCGGTCCCCTGATCGCCCAAGGCTGGAACCAGCCGGTCCGCGAACGAGCATCGGACATGCGCGTCGGTGATGTCGACCTATCCGAACTCGAACCAGCCACTGACGCATTCATTCGGGCAACGCGGAAGCACTTGGCCATGTTCCGCTTCAGTCGTCGACATCGATGATCCGCCACTCTCAGACGTAGGTGGCACACAAGAGCGTCAAGCGTTCTACTCTCGCCCCGTGATCACTGGACGGCGCTTGGCAGAGCAGCGAGCGAAGTTCTGGACCAGCCGGGTTGGTAGCCAGCTCGAGGCACATCGGCGCTTCTCAAGTCCAAGCCTCGATGGCAGATCCTTGTTGGCGCGCGGCCACGAGCTGATCCGGGTCGTCAGGCAGCCCGAATGACGGTCGTCGAGTCGCAGGTGGCGGTGGCTGTTCCTGAGCAGGGCAACCTTGTGCGGGTTCGCGACCGGTATTGGGTGGTGGAGTCGGTCCGGCAGTCTTCGCGGCCGCTCGATCCGATGAGCCCGAACGGGTTGACGCAGCACCACCTGGTCAGCCTCGTGCCGATCGACGACAAGGGCAGTGCTGAACCCCTGAGCGTGTTCTGGGAGACCGAACCGGGCACCGAGGTTCGCCCGCAGGCCGAGCTGCCCGACCCCACAACCGGCGTCGACGACGCGGAGACGTTCGCCGCCTTCCTCGACGCGGCTCGCTGGGGCGCCATCGCCTCAGCAGATCCCAGCTCGTTCCAGTCGCCGTTCCGGGCCGGCATAGATATCGAGGACTACCAGCTCCTGCCGCTGGTGGAGGCGCTGCGGATGCCTCGTGTCGGCTTGCTGATCGCGGACGATGTCGGCTTGGGCAAGACAGTCGAGGCCGGTCTCATCGCCCAAGAGCTGGTGCTTCGGAACCAAGCCCGGAAGATTCTCGTCGTCTGCCCGCCGAGCCTCTGCCAGAAGTGGCAGCGTGAGATGCGCGATCAGTTCGGCCTCCGCTTCGAGGTGGTCGATACCGACTACGTGCATCGGCTTCGGCGCGAGCGCGGCGTGGGGGTCAACCCGTTCCAATCGCACCCGCGGCTCATCGTGTCGATGGAGTGGATCAAGTTCGAATCGCAGATGCGTTGGTTCGACGACTTCCTGCCGCCCGATCCCAACACTTACCCGCGGGCGTTCGACCTGCTCATCGTCGACGAGGCCCACCGAATCGCTCCGTCTGCTGTGGGCCGCTACGCCAAGGAATCGCTGCGCACCAAGACGATGCGCCGCCTGGCACCGCACTTCGAGCACCGGCTGTTCCTGACGGCCACGCCGCACAACGGGTACCCGGAATCGTTCCAGGCCCTGCTCGAAATGCTGGACCCGAACCGCTTCACCAAGGGCGTACAGCCGAGCGACCGGGAACGCGACGCAGTGATGGTGCGCCGCTTGAAGTCGCATCTTCGCACGATGCTTCCCGACGGCAAGCAGCGATTCCCGCAGCGCGGCATCAACGCCATCGAGGTGACGTTCCCGCCCGAAGAGCGCGAGCTGTTCGAACTGCTGGATCAATACACCGCGTTTCGGAGGGCTGCATCGAGCACGCCCGCCGAACGGGCCGCATCACGGTTCGTCACGCTGCTGCTGAAGAAGCGCCTGCTGTCGTCGCCCGCAGCCTTCAAGCACACGCTCGACCAGCACATCTCCGCGCTCAACACGGCCGCCCATCGCCGCACCACCGAGCGGGCGATCAACGAAGCCGCAGCCGCCCTCGAGGACGACGCCGACGACGCCGAAGCCGTGTCAGAGCAGGAGAAGGAGGCGTTGGCGCTCTCCGCCGGCGCCCTCCCCGATTTCGACGGCGAGCAAGAGCAGGTTGCGCTGGCACAGCTGCGAGCCCGAGCCGTCAACGCCACATCCGCCACAACAATCCTCGATCAGATGCGCCGACGAGCCGACGACTGCTGGCGCAGGGCAGATGCCAAAACCAAACGGCTGATGGACTGGATTGCCGAGGTTTGCTTCCCCGACGGCGAATGGAACGACGAGCGGGTCATCGTGTTCACCGAATACCGGGCCACGCTCAACTACCTCGAAGAGATACTGACAGCGCCGCACCCCGGTCGCCCGCCGATGGAGGGCCGGGTAGAGGTTTTCCATGGCAGCCTCGACAGCGATGAGCGCGAGCGGATCATCCGCGAGTTCAACTACAACCCCCACAAGACGAACGTCCGCGTTCTGCTTGCCACCGACGCTGCGTCTGAGGGCATCGACCTGCACCTCGCCTGTCACCGGCTCGTGCATGTCGAGGTGCCGTTTAATCCGAACCGGATGGAGCAGCGCAACGGACGGGTCGACCGGCACGGCCAGAAATCTGACTCGGTAGATATCTTCCACTTCGCCTCCGCGAGCGACGACGAAGACGATGCGCTCGGCCACGACCACTCGTTCCTGCTGCGCCTTGCCGAGAAGATCGATGACATCCGCGACGATCTCGGATCAGTCTCGTCGGTGTTGGCCGAGCGGATCGAGGCCCGCATGCTGCGCGAAGGCAGCAGTGACCTCAATATCGACGCCGAGATCGCAACCCGTCGGGACCAAGCCCGGGTTGATCTCGAGAAGCTCAAACAACAGTTCTCCGCCGACATCGCTCGTGTGCGCGACCAGTACCGCACCAGCGCAGACGAGCTTGCGCTGACCCCAGAGAGTGTGCTGCGATCGGTACAAGTGGCGTTGCAGATCGAGGGCCAGCCGCCGCTTCGAGAATCGACGCTCGACCGAGCCGATGACATGGTGCCGGTGTTGGAGATCGACGACTTGAGCGGAACGTGGGGCGAGACCCTCGTCGGCCTGCACAACGAAGTCGAGAACTACCGACTGCCAGTCACCTTCGACCGCGCCGTCGCGCACGGCCACCACGACGTCGTTTACCTCCACGTTGGCCACCCGTTCGTCGACCGCTGCTTGCGCACACTGCGTGCGCAAGTCTGGGGCGCAGCGGTGGACCGCAAGATCAACCGCGTCACGGTGCGGCACGCTGATATCGCCGAGCCCGTCGCCGTCGCCCACGCCCGCGTCGTGGTCAATGGCGCTGACGGCTCAACGCTCGACGAGGTCATTGAGCCGGCCGCGGTGCGAGTGGGCGGCCGTCACGGACGGCTCAACGTCGGCGAGACCCGCGCAGCCGTCGCAGTCGCAACAGCAACGGCGCCGCCCAGCCATGTGCGCGACCGCTTCGTGGACCAGTGGTCGCGAGTGCAGCCGGCCCTCCAAGAAGCTCTGCGAGCCAGATCCGACGAGATGCGCGAGCAGCGGAGCCGTGCGATGGACGCGAAACGAGATGCCGAAGAGCGTCGCCTGCGCGGCACGCTGGCCGACCTTCAGGCCAGCATCCAACGCCGGCTTGACGAATTGGAACAGTCCGAGACGGTGGAGCAGCTCCGGCTGTTCGACACCGACGAACGCCGGCAATTCGACGCCGACGTGCGAGCGCTGCGACAACGCATCGAGCGGATCGGCGACGATGCCGAAGCCGAGGTTGAGATTCTCCGACACCGCTACGCCGTGCGCGATGTCAATTGGTTTCCCGTCGCCGTCGAATTCCTCGTGCCGTTAGGAGCCGCGTAATGGCTGACCGCCGGCGCGTTGCGCAGCAGCACGAAGACTGGCTCAATCTCGCTGACGCCGAGGCGCCGTGGTTCTCGCTTCCGGTGCTTAAGCGGGCGTTCCCCAACGGTCTCGATCCCGCCCCGCCCGAAGTACGAGCCGAGCATCGAGTGCTTTGGTACGGCGACGACGAGGTGCCATCGGCTCGGCTGGCCGACGACCGCAGCGACTACATCGACTGGCTTCTGCGCGACGCACTCGGTTGGAAGGCTGATTATCAGACCGGCAGCGAATTGCCCAGTGAACTCGCCGGCGGCATCGCACTCCACGACGCCACCATCACTCCCACGGGCGTCTACCAACCGGCCATCTCCACACCCGTTGGCCTGTTCGACGAGCCGACCGACGGAGCCGAAACCGACACCTCAGCCGTGGGCAGAGCCCGCGTGCTGGTCTTCGTGCTCCCCTCTGGTACCGACCCGCGAGCTCGCCCAACCGCCGACACCTGGTCGGCAACGTGGCTGCAACGGTCGGCCTACGCCTGCCGCATCCACAAAATCGCCCTCGCGTTGGTGACCGACGGGGACTATTTCACGCTCGTCCACGCACCGACAGGCGGCGCCATGGGGTGGGGCACTTGGCGGGCGTCAGAGTTCGCAAGCGAACCGGTCATGTTGGACTCGCTGGGGTCGATGCTCCATGCACGCAGGTTCACCGCCGTGGAGGACCAGGACGCGCCCGAGGCGCTGCTCGCGGAGTCGGCCAGTTCGCAGGCAGAAGTCACCGACCAGCTCGGCACACAGGTGCGACGTGCCACCGAACTCCTGGTGAACGCCATCTCACGGGCTGACCGGAGTCGTGGCGGCTCGCTGCTCGCAGGCGTCGACCCGCACCGCGTGTACGAAGCGGCAGTCACCGTGATGATGCGGACGGTGTTCTTGTTAGTCGCAGAAGAAAACGACCTCCTGCCGATCGACAATCCGCACTATCAAGTCCTCTACTCGATCCGAACGCTGCGCGAGTCGCTCCAGCAAGAAAGCTACGTAAACCCCGAAGTGCTGGAGACTCGTACAACGGCCTGGCATCGCCTGCTCGCAACCAGTCGGGCTGTTCATAGCGGAGTCCACCACGACGAGCTCTCGGTTCAGGCCTATGGGGGCACCCTGTTCGATCCCGACCGCTTTCCTTTCCTCGAAGGGCGCACCGGTGACGGCTCATGGCGAGTTGCCCCGGGAACGCCCATCCCGGTCACCGACCGCGACGTGCTCGCGATGCTCGACTCCCTGCTCGTGCTGCGGTTTCGCAGCAGTGGAGGCGTCACCGATACTCGGCGCTTGTCCTACCGCTACGTCGACGTGGAACAAATCGGACACATCTACGAGCGTCTCTTGGACCACGACGCCGTCGTTGCCGAACATGTCGTCCTGGGCCTGCGGGGTAAGACCGGTGAAGAGCCCGAGATCGCACTTCCCGAGCTCGAAGCCAAGCTGATCGACGGCCCAGGTGCCCTCGTCGCCTGGCTGACCAACAAAGACGCCGTGGCTGCCGGGCGGCGGGTCGGCACCAAGAAGCAGATGGAGAAGCTGCTGGCCGAGTCGGTCGATCAACATCTCCGGGCGAGTCTCATCCAGGCCTGCCAAGGCGACCAGAACTTGGCTGACCGGATCGAGCCGTTCGCTCAATTGCTGCGACTGGACCTTCGCGACCGACCGCTCGTGTTCCTCTCAGGCTCGGTCTACGTAACTGAGACCGGGTCCCGACGCGACAGCGGCACGGCTTACACCACGCGGGATCTTGCGGAGGAAGTCGCCGAGCACACGCTCGCGCCGCTCTGCTATTCGCCCGGCCCGCAGGACACTCCAGACACCAACGAGTGGCGTATCCGCCAATCGGCCGACATTCTTGACCTCAAGGTGTGCGACCCGGCAGTGGGATCCGGAGCGATTCTGGTCGCCGCGTGCCGCTACCTGGCTGACCGGCTCATCGAAGCGTGGCGGGCCGCAGGGGACCCCCGAGGAGCGGAGACCGCCACCGCCGCAGACGACCCGAACCGTCTCAACGTCGTGATTGAGGCGCGCCGCTTGGTTGCCGAGCACTGCTGCTACGGGGTGGACCGCAACCCGATGGCAATCGAGATGGCAAAGCTCTCGTTGTGGCTCACCACCGTGGCCAGGAACCGGCCGTTCACCTTCCTCGACCACGCACTCAAGTCCGGTGACAGCCTCTTGGGTATCTGGGATCTCGGTCAACTCCGGCATCTCCACTACGACGTGGCCGCAGGAAGGGCACGCGAGACTCCGATCCCTGGTTTCTCGGCTGGCGGTGATGCGGTGTCGGCAGTCAATCGGCTGGTTGGTGAAGCGATCGAGATGCGACGGGAAATGCACGCCATCGAGAGCATCCGTTCAGCCGATGTCGAACAGAAGCAGAAGCTTTATCAGGCGAGCGAGGAGCGCATGGCAATTCTCGCGGCGATCGCAGATGTCCTCGCAGGCGTAGCCCTGAGCACCGCTGGCGACAACAACCCGAGCGCGGCGCTAACGGCTCACGTCGCGGCAGATGCCCCCGTCATCGTAGGGCTGGTCAATAAATTGGAGACACCTGACGAAGCCGAAGCGCTGCGCCTGACCCGCAACCGCGCCCGTGCGCGCCTCGATGCCGGTCGGCCAGAGGCCGCCCCTTCGCGCAACCCGTTTCACTGGCCGATCGCATTCCCTGAGGTGTTCGACACCTCAAACGACGGGGCGACGGGCTTCGATGCCATGGTCGGTAACCCGCCGTTTATCGGAGGCCAAAAGATCACCGGCGCGGCCGGCACGGACTACCGGAACCATTTGGTCTCGTGGATCGCCGATCGTGCCAAAGGCTCAGCCGATCTCGTCGCGTACTTCTTTCTAAACGCCATCAAGGTTTCGGACTCGTTCGGCTACTTGGCTACCAACACCATCGCCCAAGGCGACACCAGCGAAGTCGGTCTCGCCCAGATCATCGACAAGGGCTGGACCATCCATCGAGCCATCTCATCGATCGCGTGGCCCGGCGAAGCAACACTGGAGATCGCCAAGGTATGGGCAACTGCGCGTCGTTGGCATGGCGAACCGACACTGGACGGGCGCGTTGTTGCGGGGATTGACGAGATGCTCTACCCGCTCTCGAGATCGGGATGGCGCAAGCAACGACTCGCCGAGAACGCTGACCGGTCGTTCCAAGGCTCGATCATTCTTGGATTGGGCTTCACCATGAATCCTGAAACAGCCAAGGAGCTAATCGACCAGGATCCAAGAAACGCCGATGTGCTGTTCCCCTACTTGGGCGGGGAGGACCTCAACCAGTCACCGACCCACACCACTCCTCGCTGGGTCATTAACTTCTTTGACTGGTCTGAGTCGAAAGCTCGCTCATACCCGGATTGCTTCGCGATAGTCGAGCAAGGGGTGAAGCCGGAGCGGGTTGCAAAACGCGGGAAACCGTACGAGACGGCCCGTCGGTTCTGGTGGCAGCACCTTGCCCAGCGCAAGGGTCTATACCGGACCATCGAGCTACTGGAGCGAGTGCTGGTGTTGTCGCGAGTCAGCAGGACCGTTCAGCCCGTCCGAGTTCCTACAGGACAGGTCTTCTCGGACGCCACTGTGGTGTTCGCCTACGACGGCTTCTTCCATTTCGGCGTGCTCAGCAGTGGCTTCCATATCCGGTGGGCAGTGCGTTTCGCCTCCTCCATGCGGACAGACACTCGCTACACCCCGTCGGATGTCTTCGAGACGTTCCCGCAGCCGACGCACAGTGAGGTTGTATCCGCCGCCGGACAGCATCTCGACACTCACCGCTCGGCTCTGATGGTCGAACGTGACCTCGGATTAACCAGTGTCTACAACAAGGTCCACGGACCGAGCGCTCGAGCAGACGACGGTATTCGCCTGCTCCGCGAACTGCATGTCGAACTGGATCTGGCGGTGCGAGATGCTTACGGGTGGTCCGACCTTGACCTCGATCACGGGTTCCACGAGGTTCGCGGCCAGGGCATGCGGTTCACGTTCTCGCCGAAAGCCGCTGACGAAGCGCTGGATCGGTTGCTGGAGCTGAACAAGGCTCGCTACGAGGCCGAAGTCGCCGCTGAGCGGCACAAGCCGGCGAGGAAGGCGAAGGTCGGCAAGGCAAGATTCGCGAACCAGGGTTCGTTGCTGGGAGATGAAGGTTGACTGAATCAGCTGCGCCGGCACCGGTCCCGAGTCCTTGGGACTTGCGGGCCGACCTCGTGGGTCGGATTGCCGCCGACCTCCTGGGGCCGCTCGACGGGGAGAACGAGGTCATCCGCGGCTACCGGATGGAGAACGGCAAGTGGTCGTCGCCTGGCCGGGTGCGGGATCGCTACCTCGTCGGAATGCTGGCCACAAAGGGGTCCGTCGCAGCCGATCCCGAGCGTGATGACGAGGCCGGGCCTGAGGAGGGCGATGACCTCGGAAACAGCGTGCAGGACCATCGCAGCCCTCGGTTGGTTATGGCTCAATCCTCGATGGGGCTGTCCGTTGTCGTGGACGGCACCGTCGACCGGCTGATCGCTCGCTGCCGTTGGGGCCAATACCTGCGGGAGTTTCACCTTCAGGACGGCGGTGCCCGGGCCTCGGTGTGGGTCCGCCACCCCCGGGACACAAGCGTCGTGGTGCCGCTCACACCCGGGGAATTCGGGCCGCTGCCGGTGAACACCGAAGGGGTGGTGCTGCGGGGCCGCGTGACCCGCTCGGAGGCTGGGCCGTGGCTGGTGACGGTGTTCCTGTCGAACGAACAGGAGCAGGTCGACACCAACAAAGACAGTCAATGGCTGTTCCAGACTCGCCTTGATCTCACCGCGCCCGACGGCTCAGCCGCGTTCGTCGGCCGTGCCGAGATTCTCGACGGATCCCCGGTCCCCTCCGAGTCCGAGCGAGTCGAAGTCGCCCAGCTCGACATGCAGTACCGGGACGTGTCGGAATTCGCCGTCGGGCATGGCGTTGGCACCGAGGTGCAGACTTCCGACGATGATTCTCGGCGGGCCGTTCGCGCCAGCACCGCCGCGCTCCCCCGCTGTGAGGTGTGGCGAACTGAGACTCCCCGCCCCAGCGAGGTACCGCAGCTCGCCGGCCTGATCACCGACATGAAGGTGCTGTCAGAGCTGTCACCTGATGAGCTGCGCCCGGCATTGCTGCCACTGGCCCATGGGTACCGGGAATGGCTGGACGACGAGCTGGCTCGAGTCGAGGACCGCGTCGCTCGCCTCGAAGGGCACGAAGCGGCCGCTCAAGCTGCGATCTCGCAAGCCGAGGAAGTAGCTAGCGCCATCGCCGCGGGGATCGAGCTGGTGTGCAGCGACGCTGACGCGCTCGACGCGTTCCAGTTCGCCAACCAAGCGATGTGGCGCCAACGCGTCCACACGGTGGCCATCGAGGCGCGGCGACGCGACGCTGACCTGGGCCTGCGCCAGGCCGTCAATGCTGCCGACGATCCTGCCAATCGGTCGTGGCGGCTCTTCCAGTTGGCCTTCGTGCTGTTGTGCATCCCGTCACTGACAGATCCCGCACATCCCGAGCGAACCCATGGCGGCGCGCTCGCCGACTTGTTGTTCTTTCCCGCTGGCGGCGGCAAGACCGAGGCCTATCTCGGTCTCGTGGCGTACACGCTGGCTACCCGTCGCCTGCAGGGCGTGGTGGGCACGGGAGACGACGCCGTCGATGGGCGAGACGGCGTGGCTGTACTGATGCGCTACACGCTGCGCCTGCTGACCACCCAGCAGTTCCAGCGTGCAGCCACACTGATGTGCGCTGCCGAACTGCTCCGCCAGCACCGGGCCAGGACTGACGACCGCTATAGCGGCACCCCGTTCAGGCTTGGCATGTGGGTGGGCGGATCAGTGTCGCCGAATCAAGCCCGAGATGCCGAGAAATTCGCTGAGGATGCCAAGCTCGGCGGCTACGGGAGCGGGCAAGCCACACCCCTTCAGCTCACCGACTGTCCGTGGTGCGGCCAGGAAATCGACGCCAAGACCGACGTGTCCTACGACGCGGGTCTCGCGCGCTTCTTGGTGTATTGCGACAACGCCAACGAGTGCTCATTTACCCAACGGCAGAGCGCTGGCGAGGGAATCCCGGTCGTCACTGTCGACGAGGAGATCTACCGGCTCGTGCCGTCGTTCGTGATCGCGACGATCGACAAGTTCGCCCAGCTGCCATGGAACGGCGCCACCTCCACTCTGTTCGGAAGGGTCGAGTCGCGTTGCGAGCGGCACGGCTACCGCAACCCGGACCTCGACCGGTTCCACCGGTCGCACTGGGAGGAGCGCGACTCGCATCAGCCGCTCGGCACGCTTCCCGCAGCCAAGACGGTCCCGGCGATGCGGCTTCGGCCACCCGATCTGATCATCCAAGACGAGATGCACCTGGTGACCGGCCCGCTGGGAACCATGGCCGGGCTGTACGAGACCGCAGTGGACCGATTGGCCGTCTGGCACCACGGCGGGCACGCAGTGCGCCCGAAGGTGGTGGCCTCTACGGCCACCATCCGGCGAGCACGCCAGCAGACATGGTCGGTGTTCTGGCGAGAGCTGCGTGTGTTCCCGCCTCCGGTGCTCGACGCGCGGCGCTCGTTCTTCGCCGAGCAGGTGCCGCCCACCCCGGATACGCCCGGAAGGCTGTACCTCGGCGTGTGCGCTCACGGGGAACGACTCAAGCAGGTCGAACTGCGGGTCTTTGCGTCCGTAATGGCTGCAGCGAAGGCCATCTGGGACGAACTCGGCGACGACGCGATGGCCGCCGATCCGTGGATGACAACCGTCGGGTACTTCAACGCGGTGCGGGAGCTAGCCGGGATGCGGCGCATGGCCGAAGACGAGCTGCGGGCGAAGCTGCGCCGGACCCGCTTCACCACCGGACTGGTGAACCGGACAGGGCTGGACCTGAGAGAGCTGACCTCACGAGTGTCATCCGAGGACATCAAGCTGATCCTGCGCCGTCTGTTCATCCCCCACAGTGCCGATCGCGGACCCGATGACGAGCGCCCGATCGACCTGCTCCTGGCCACGAACATGATCTCTGTTGGTGTCGACGTTCCTCGCCTGGGGTCGATGGTCGTGGTGGGCCAGCCGAAGGCCACAGCGGAGTACATCCAGGCAACTTCCCGCGTTGGTCGAGACGCCAGCGGGCCCGGCCTCGTGGTCACGATCTACAACTGGGCTCGGCCACGTGACCTGTCTCACTACGAGACGTTCGAGCACTATCACGCCACCTTCTACCGCCATGTCGAACCCCTGTCGGTCACCCCATTCTCAGAGCGAGCGCTCGACAAGGGCCTCACCGGCGTGCTCGTCTCGGCAGTGCGCCACGGCGACGAAGACTGGAACCCGAACCCGTCGGCGCGGTCGCTCGACCGTCCCGACCAGCGGATTGCCGCGCATGTGAAGGCGCTGGCTGAGCGGGCCGAATCGGTCACCGGCAACTCGTCAGTGGGACAGTTGGTGACGGCCATGGCCGACAGACGCCTCGATGCCTGGGATCGCGAGGCTGCGGTGCGACCCGACCTGTCGTACGCCAAACGAACGGCAGACGACGTTGCGTTGCTGTGGAAGCCCGAGGCCGGCGACTGGGACATGTGGACCTGCCCGAATTCGCTTCGCGACACCGAGGTGCAGGCCAACCTGCAGATCATCGAGGACGACCCCACCTACGAATCCGGCAGTCAGCCGCCGTTCACGCTGGGCCTTCCGACCGACGGTGGACGCCGCCCGGCGGTTGCGGGTGACGATGACATCGACGAGGCAATCCAGGCAGACGACGCTGAGACTCGAGCCGCCGAGAGGGCGCCGACGTGAGCCGGTCTCGTACCGGTCGGAAGGCCTACCGGTCGAGCCGTATCGGTGGGGTTCGCCCGTCGCAGATGATCCACACCTATGGCCCGGGTGCAGTGGTGGACCTGCCGGGCCTCTCCGTCGTGCTCGCCGGCACCGATCTGTGGGACGTCGATCACACCGAGCGTGTCCTCGAGCCACGACTGCTCGGCGCCGTGCGAGCGGTGCCGGGCTGCCATCTGGTCGCCGAATTCCGGACGCCGCCTTGGGAGGACGAGACCGCGAGTCCGTTCGATGAGTGGGCGCGCATCGGCGTGCCGGTCCACCCGTTTCCGCGCTGGCTTCGATGCACCGGCTGCGATCTGCTGTCACCCGTCGATCGCAAACTCTTCCAACTCGACGTTCCGGTCTATCGGCCCGACCGGGCGCGCTACTTCCATGACCGCTGCAAGGGCCGACGGCCTTCGGCTGTTCCGGCGCGGTTCTTCGTTGCGTGCCCGGCAGGCCACCTCGACGACTTCCCGTGGGAGGAATTCGTGCACCGCGGTGGCCAGTGTCCCAACGGCGGGCCGATCTTGGAGCTCAAGGAGGTGGGCAAGGCCAGCCGCGCCACCGATATGCGGGTGGTTTGCAAGACCTGCGGTATGAACCGGCTGGTGCAGGATGCCTTCGGCAACGATGCCGCGGCCCACCTGCCGCGCTGCCGGGGGCGGCACCCGCACCTGCGACGCTTCGATTCTCAATGCACCCAGCCAACGCGTGCCCTGCTGCTGGGGGCCTCCAACGCCTGGTTCGCCGTGTACCGCTCGGCGCTCACCATTCCCACCGTCACTGGCGATATCGAACAGAAGGTCGCTGAGCACTGGGACGATCTGAGCGACATCGACGATCGTGCGGAATTCGACTTCATCGTCAAACGCCTGCTGAAGGGGACCGGCGAGAAGGCCCTGCGGTGGGTGCTGCGGTGGAATGCCGACGACGTGTGGCAAGCTATCGCCGACCATCGGGGTGGCAACGAGGCCGACACCGGATCGAGTGATCTGCGCGGCCCGGAATGGGAGGCCTTCACCGCGGCCGTCCCGCCAAACTCCGACAACTTCAGGGTGCGTGCGCTGGACACACCGGATGGCTTCAAGAAGACGCTCGACCACCCCATCGCTGTAGACCGACTGCGGGAAGTGCAGGCGTTGTGCGGCTTCACGCGAATCGACGGCCCCGATGCGGGAGAACCAAGCCGGATAGCGCCGATCTGGAAAGGCGACCAGTCGTGGCTGCCGGCCGCCGAGGTGAGAGGCGAAGGGATCCTCATTCGGCTACCCGAGGCCCGAGTCGAGCAATGGGAGAAGGAGTATCGGAACAGCAGTCGCTACGCGGACTTGGTGCAGGCCACCCGGAACTGGCGAATCCGCCGTGGACTCGACCCGGATGAAGGCACGAGGCCTGCCCGCTTGGTGCTGCTGCACACCCTGTCGCATTTGCTGATTCACCAAGTGGCGCTTGACTGCGGCTACTCGACGGCGTCGATTCGAGAGCGTCTGTACTGCCGCGAGTCAGGCCACCCGGAGGGACCGCCGATGGCCGGCGTGCTGCTGTACACGGCATCGCCCGATTCCGAGGGAACGTTGGGCGGTCTCGTCGCTCTCTCCGAACCGATGCGGCTGGCCGGGGTACTGCGAGACGCGGTGAACCGGGCCAAGCTCTGCTCGACCGACCCCATGTGCGCCGATCATCGCGCCGGCGACCTCGGCGACTCGCTGCACAACGCTGCCTGCCATGCGTGCTTGTTCGCGCCCGAGACGTCGTGCGAAGAGGACAATCGCTATCTCGACCGGGGAACGGTCGTGCCGATTCTCGGCCACGCCGACGACGCCTACTTCACCTGAGCGAGTGCGCACGGTGAATGGCGAGGCGATCGATGCAATGACTGAGGCTGCGGTCGGTGCCGCGGTCGGCGTGCCGGGGGAACTCCTGGCTGCTGGAGCCGAGGCAATCGCCAGCGCACCCCGGTGGTCGGTGACGTCCCAGTCGGCACTCATCGACGCCAGCCCGGCTACCCACTATCAAGAGCACGCAGAGAAGATTGCGCACGCATGGTCCCGCTCCCCTGCTCTCCCAGGTGCTGCCGTAGCGGCCGCCATGCAGGCAGCAGCGTCTACCGCTGAGGTCGTGCAGTCAGACCACAAGGTCAGCTTGGCTTGGACGGGCCCCGCTACCGAGTCCACGGGCCTGCGCTCAACGCGATCGGTGCTCAACACGATCGTCGCCGACGCAACCGAGAGCCTCGTATTGGTGTCGTTCGTGAGCTATGACGTAGCGGACCTCACTGCGGCCCTTGCCGATGCCATCGCGCGGGGCGTCGACGTGACACTCGTCCTCGAGACACCCGACGACCCTGGCGGCCAGCTGGAGATCGGGCCCACCCATCCATTCGCCCCGATCAGGGACGCCGCCAGTTTCTATCGCTGGCCTCTCGAAGCCCGTGAGGTCTTCTTCGCCTCGACTGCCCGACTCCACGCAAAGTGCGTGATCGCCGATCGGTCAACTGCCTTGATCACCAGCGCCAACCTGACCAGCGCCGGCATCAACGACAACATCGAACTTGGCGTCCTCATCGAGGCCGGCCCGCTGCCGGACAAGCTACACACTCATCTGGACCTACTGATCGAGAACGGCACCCTCGAAGACGCCGAGTCGTAGATCCTGATACCCCAGAGCGCCGAACCGAGGCTCAATAGGTCTCTCACGCCTTCAGTAGTCGGTCCATGCCCATCCCGCTTTGGCCCAGTGGTACCAAGCAGCGGAGTACCGGGACCCGCGATGGCGAGTGCCTACAATCGCACGCAGTCTGATGAGGCAGTCGTCAGCATCGTATGAACGAACCGCACTACGTAACCGCAAGCTCAATCAGAACGCGACGGAATCACGCCCGGCATGCCTAATGCGACTCCCGAGGACACCCGAGCGGGATTCGAGCTCTACCGTTCCATGCCACCGCCGGTGGATCGCGCGCTACTGAACATCCGACTGGCTGCTGCCGGCTACGGCCCTGTGTCGAAACGCACTTTCGATCACTACGGCAAACTCTTAAGGGCTGGCTACAACCGCTATATCGCCATCAATCGTTTCGATGTGGCACGCGCGTCGCGCGCCTACGAGAACGCGTCAGCAATGGCCCGCTACCACTATCTGGATGCGAACGTTGGCGTTCGCGTGATCTTCATGGGTGCCAACCAGCTGTCCGAAGCAATTGGCCGGGCGACACTGGTGAGCGACCCAGGTGCAGTCATCGAATTCAGCGCTACCGAGACTGTGCGTGGTATTCGTGCCCTTGGGCCGCGCATCGGCGACGCACTCACGATGCACTACCTCGATACCGGCCAAGTGGTCAATGGCCGGGTGGCTGACATTTCCGTTACGGCGCACCGCTGCACTCTCGAAGTGGACTTCGCCACGTTGGAGTCGGTATCTGAACTTGGCTCGCTGGCACCAACGGAGCCCGAGACCGTCCGA
>LXNI01001089.1_pt1 | contig 26052 bp, 24 predicted proteins | sample 809091 | NCBI WGS metagenome assembly LXNI01 (sample SAMN04870527, study PRJNA318959) | sponge metagenome | biome: 01000161; feature: marine sponge reef; material: water | host: Sarcotragus foetidus | place: Greece: Milos, Mediterranean Sea | collected 2013-05-29 | depth 5-7 m | reverse complement strand
ACGGAATGCCGGTTGCCGCAACCCCCGTTTATGTCCGGCCAGTATAGATGAAGAGAACATTGCTTATATTCTGCTGCTTGTTCAGCCTGCTCCCCGTGCCTTCCCAGGCACTCAGGGTGCCGGGGTTGTACGAGGCGCAGACCATGGTAAACAGCCAGTCGAACGAGGACAGGAGGGCGGCAGTCCGGGCCTGTCTGGGCATGGTGCTGGTGAAGTTGACCGGTGTGCGCGACGTGTCCGGGGAACCCGCGTTGCAACCCATACTGGGCGCCGCGGAAAAATTCGTTCAGCAATATCGCTACTATGAGGCGCCGGCGGAAATACCCGAATTACCCGGCGCATCGACCGCGCTGAACTGGCGCTTCACGGTTAAATTCGATGAAGCAAACCTGAACCGGTCCCTGCGCGCCGCGGGCATACCGGTGTGGGACAAGGAGCGGCCGTCCATACTGGTCTGGCTCGCGCTGGAACAGGCGCAGCGCAGATTATTTGTCGAAGCCGCAGATACCCCGGCGCTGCGCGCGCGGGTCCGGGAACTTGGACAGCGGCGCGGGGTGCCCATCCTGTTCCCCTTGCTGGACCTGGATGATCAGGCGCAGATACGTCCCGGTGACGTCTGGCTGGATTTCCACGAGCCAATCCTGGCTGCGTCCGCCCGCTATCAGGCCGACGTCATTCTCACGGCCAGCCTGAGTTCTCCGTTCCCGGGCATCTGGGAGGGCAGGTGGAGAAGTTATGCCGATGACGGGCTCAAGCACGAGTGGACCACCGAAACCGACCTGCTGGAAGCCGCTCTGGAGGAAGGTTTCAACGGTTTTGTGGATACCCTGGCAGGCGAGTTTGTGCGCAGCGCCAGTTATATCCCGGTGGGAGATATCGAGATCACGGTAAACGCCGTTGATTCAATTGAACACTACGCGCGCCTGCTGGCTTACCTGGGCTCCCTGAACTCGGTGAGCCACATTCATGTGCAGGAAGTGCGTAGCGGCACGGTCATCCTGGCATTGACGGCACACGGTGGGGCACAGACGATCATACAGACTCTCAGCCTGGGCAGAACCCTGGAACCGGTGGCAGACACCGATGGCCACCATTACCGCCTGGTCCCGTAACATGCCGCTGTCAGGTTACAAGAGTCAACTGCCCCTGGAATTTTATCGGGATCACAAATTTCCGCCCCTTGCCCGCGACCAGGCCCGCCCGCCCGGCTCGCAACTGCCCCTGGGCTTCGCCCGCCACGACGTTTACACCTTTGCCACCTACATCCCCGGTCCCAACGGGGACGTGATGGCGTCCTTGCGGCAACTTGCCAGCGGCTCAAGCCATACCAATATCTATCTCTGGGCGGGGCAGGGCGCCGGGAAAACACACTTGCTCCAGGCTGTATGCAACCTGGCCGCGCAGGCAGAGCGTCCGTGCGCGTACCTGCCGTTAAGGCAAATCGACGATTTTACGCCGCAGTTGTTTGCCTCCCTGGAAGAACTCAGCCTGGTGTGCCTGGATGACGTGGATCAACTGGCGGGCAGGGAGCAGTGGGAACTGGCGCTGTTCGACCTGTTCAATCGCCTGAAAGACGCGCGCACTCCCCTGCTGGTGAGCGCCGGCCGCAGCCCCAAAGGCAGCCCCATCCGACTGCCCGACCTGAAATCAAGATTATCCTGGGGCCTTTGCTATCACCTGCAAGCGCTGGATGAGCACGACAACGTGCGCGCGCTGAAACAGCGCGCGCACGCGCGGGGCTTTGCGCTGAGCGACCAGGTGGTGGAGTACCTCATGAAGCGGGTCGACAGGGATACCCGCAACCTGTTCCACTGGCTGGATCGCCTGGACCGGCACAGTCTTGAGGCGCAGCGGAAATTGACGGTGGATTTTGTCAGGGAGATGCTGGACAATGCGGTCTGATTCCCGGTTTACCGACACCAGTACTCTCCATGCGAACCTCTGAAACCCTGTTAGCCACACTGCGCGAGGCCCCGGCCGATGCGGAAGTCATCAGTCACCGGTTGCTGCTGCGCGCCGGCATGGTGCGGAAAACGGCCGCCGGAATCTACAACTGGTTGCCGCTGGGGTTGCGAGTCCTGCGCCGGGTGGAGGCGGTGGTACGTGAGGAAATGGATGCATCCGGCGCCCAGGAAGTGCTGTTGTCCGGTGTGCAACCGGCCGAATTGTGGCGGGAATCCCGGCGCTGGGAAGAATACGGTCCCGAATTACTGCGTTTCCAGGACCGGCACCAGCGGGACTTCTGCCTGGGTCCCACTCATGAAGAGATCATCACGGATTTGATCCGGCATGAAATCCGCAGCTACAAGCAGTTGCCGGCCAATTTCTACCAGATCCAGACCAAGTTCCGCGACGAGATTCGACCCCGTTTCGGGATCATGCGGGCCCGCGAGTTCATTATGAAGGATGCCTACTCGTTTCACCTGAGCCAGGCGTCTCTGGAACAGACATACCAGGTGATGTACCGCGCCTACTCACGTATTTTCGAACGCCTCGGCCTTGAGTTCCGCCCCGTGGTGGCCGACAGCGGTAATATCGGCGGCAAGGTGTCCCATGAGTTCCATGTGCTGGCCGACTCCGGTGAGGACAGTATCGCGTTTTCAGCAGGTTCCGAGTTCGCTACCAACGTGGAACTTATTGCCGCGCCCCTGTCTCAGCAGCAAACCCCGGCGCCCGGGGAAGCGTTGCAAAAAGTTGCCACGCCCGGACAGCATACCATAGAGGATATCAGTAATTTTCTTGGGACCAGCCCGGCGCGCTGCTTGAAAACGCTGATCGTCAAGGGCAGTGATGGCGACCTGGTCGCCCTGGCGCTGCGCGGCGACCACGAACTGAACCGCCTGAAAGCGGAGAAACTGCCGCAAGTGGCATCCCCGCTGGCCTTTGCCGCGCCCGCAGAGATCGCAAAACAGGTTGGGTGCGATATCGGTTCATTGGGACCGGTGGGGCTGAAACTTCCCGTTATCGCCGATAATGACGCCCTGGCGCTGGCGGATTTCACCTGCGGGGCGAACGAGGACGGCTATCACCTGACCGGTGTGAACTGGGCGCGCGATCTGGCCGCGCCGGCGCCTGCCGACCTGCGCAACGTGGTGGATGGCGACCCGGCGCCCGATGGTTCCGGGCCCTTGAAAATTGCCCGCGGCATCGAGGTAGGTCATATCTTTCAATTGGGAACCAGGTACAGTTCGGCCATGAAGGCGAACTGTCTGGATGAGACTGGCGCGGCCGTGACCTTGTACATGGGTTGTTACGGCATCGGTGTCTCACGCATCGTTGCGGCGGCCATCGAACAGAACCACGATGCGCGCGGGATTATCTGGCCGCACGCCCTGGCGCCATACCAGCTTGCCCTGGTGCCGATCCACGCGCACAAATCGCAACGCCTGCGTGCGGCCGTGGAAGCGTTGTATCAAACGCTGCTGGAACATGGCATAAGCGTATTGCTGGACGACAGGAAGGAGCGGCCGGGAGTGATGTTCGCCGATATGGAACTGATCGGCATCCCCCACCGCTACGTATTCAGCGAGCGCGGGCTGGATAACCAAACCCTGGAATACAAGGGCAGGCGTGACGAGCAGAGCACGGATATTCCGCTTGCGCGCGCCGTTGCATTCATCAGGGAAAAACTGGAGAGCAACCAATGAGTGTGACGATTTATCATAACCCGCGTTGCAGCAAGTCCAGGCAGACACTGGAACTGTTACGCGCACAGGGATTGGAACCGAATATCATCGAATACCTGAAAACACCGCCGAGCAAAAGCGAACTGGCCGGCATACTGGAGCTGTTGGGACTGTCCCCGCGGGATTTGATGCGCACCAAGGAAGCAGAATACAAAGCCAACGGTCTGGATGCCGCACACCTGTCCGCCGAACAGTTGCTTGCCGCGCTGGTTGACCACCCGGTACTGATTGAACGGCCCATCGTCCGGGCCAACGGCAAGGCCGCCCTGGGACGCCCGCCGGAAAACGTACTCGCTATCCTTTAACGAAACTGCTGATGGCGGAGATACTGGTTCTCTACTACAGCCGCTACGGCAACGTGGCGCAGATGGCCAGGTATATCGGGCGTGGCGTGGAGTCGGTCAGGTCCTGCCGGGCGTCGATCCGCACCGTTCCGGCCGTATCGGCAGTACAGGAAGCCGTGGCTGAGGAGGCGCCGGCAGCGGGGCCGCCGTATGTGAGCACAGACGATCTGGTCCGCTGCGACGGTCTGGCCCTGGGTAGCCCGACCCGTTTCGGCAATATGGCGGCGCCGCTGAAATATTTCCTCGACGGCACCGGCGATATCTGGCTGTCCAACAAGATGGCAGGCAAGCCCGCCGCGGTGTTCACCTCTACCAGCAGCCTGCACGGCGGGCAGGAGAGCACACTGCTGTCAATGATGTTGCCGCTGCTGCACCATGGTATGCTCATCTTGGGTGTGCCCTATACCGAAGCAGCCCTGCTCTCCACCCGTTCCGGCGGCACCCCCTACGGCGCCAGCCACCTGGCCGGTGTGGAAAGCAATCTGGATATCACCGAAGAAGAAAAGCAGGTCTGCATGACCCTGGGCGCCAGGCTGGCCCGCATATCCCGGCAGGTGATGCGCTGAGCGCGCCGGATTTGTCCCGGAGCAAGCGCTTGCGTGTGCCATCCCCCTGCCGGCGGGGGGCGGAGATGGAAGCTGAGGAAAACCGCCCCCCTGCCAGCGCCTTCAGGCTGTCCCTGATCCCTGGCCTGGCACAGACTAACCAGGCCGCCCTCTGGCATGGAGGAATACTGCAAATACAAACAACATTAAAGGAGAAACATGAGATCCTTGTTTGCGACCTGCCCGTTTCCGGGCCCGCCGCAGCCTCGTTTCCATGAGGCTATGGAAATTGTAGCCGGCTCATGCGGATGGTAAAGCGGAAAATGTGCAAAAATGTGAGGAAAGTCACAAAAGAATGAAATTTTTTCAGAAACACCTTTTGGGAATTAAGAATGAAAGCGCTGCCGGAGCTTGCCCCGGCACGTTGTCAGCAGTTTTTAATTGATTGCAGGTTTTCCGCAAACACTTTCCTGTCAGAAGGGATATGACGCCCCCATTCGTAATTCTTCATTCCCAATTCGTAATTGTTATTGACGTTTGCACAGAATATCAGTAAGTTACCATGTCCTGTTATTAACCAATCTGTGGAACTGTCCGGTGGACGAAGCAAAACCGATACTGCGTGGTGCGGAAATTTTCGTGCGGGCGCTGAAAGATGAAGGGGTAAAACACGTTTTCGGCTATCCCGGCGGCGCGGTATTGCATATTTACGACGAGTTGTACAAGCAGACCGAGGTGGAACACATCCTTGTGCGCCATGAGCAGGGCGCCGCGCACGCGGCCGACGGCTATGCCCGCGCCACGGGCCGCCCCGGTGTGGTGCTCGTTACGTCCGGTCCGGGTATTACCAACGCGGTGACTGGCATTGCAACGGCTTACATGGATTCCATCCCGCTGGTGGTGTTCAGCGGCCAGGTGCCTACTTCCGTTATCGGTAATGATGCATTCCAGGAAGTGGATGCAATCGGTATTACCCGGCCTTGCGTGAAACACAATTTTCTCGTCAGCGACGTAAAAGACCTGGCCGGCACGATTAAAAAAGCCTTTTACGTGGCCTGCAGTGGCCGGCCCGGTCCCGTGCTGGTGGATATTCCCAAGGACGTCACCGCGAATTCCTGTGCTTACAAGTACCCGGAAAGCGTGGATATGCGTTCCTACCGGCCTACCGTCAAGGGTCACCCGGGCCAGATCAAACGCGCCATCAGGTTGATGCTGGAAGCGCATAAGCCCGTGGTCTACACCGGTGGCGGGGTCGTGCTGTCCGAAGCAAGCGCTGAATTGACGGAATTGACCCGCGCCCTGGGTTTCCCCATCACCAATACCCTGATGGGACTGGGCGCCTACCCGGCGACAGACCCACAGTTCATCGGTATGTTGGGCATGCACGGCACCTACGAGGCTAATATGGCCATGCACCAGTGTGACGTGCTGATCGCCATCGGCGCGCGCTTCGATGACCGGGTGACGGGGGACCTGGAAAAGTTCTGCCCCCACGCGCGCATTATCCATATTGATGTAGACCCGTCTTCCATTGCCAAGAACGTGCCCGTTGACGTGCCCATCGTTGGCGACGTCAGGCAGGTCTTGCAGGAAATCAACGCCGGTTTGAAAGAGATCGGCAAACAACCCGACATCGACGCCTGGTGGCGCCAGATTAAGGACTGGCAGGCCATGGACTGCCTGCGCTTCGACCGGGACTCCGGTCTGATCAAGCCGCAGCGGGTTATCGAATGCCTGTATGAGTTGACCGACGGCGAAGCGTATATTTCCTCGGACGTGGGCCAGCACCAGATGTGGGCCGCGCAGTTCTACAAGTTCGACAAGCCGCGCCGCTGGCTCAATTCCGGTGGTCTCGGCACCATGGGTTTCGGGCTGCCGGCGGCAATGGGCGCCAAGATCGCTTACCCGGATGAGACGGTGGTGTGCATTACCGGCGAGGCCAGCCTGGTCATGTGCATACAGGAGCTGTCCACCTGTCTGCAATACCACACCCCGATCAAGATTATCAATCTGAACAACCGCTACATGGGCATGGTTCGGCAATGGCAGGAGTTCTTCTACGAGAAGCGCTATTCCCATTCCTACATGGAAGCCTTGCCTGATTTTGTCAAGCTGGCGGAAAGTTTCGGCCACGTGGGAATGCGTATTGAGCAGTCCGAAGACGTGGAACCGGCGCTTAAGGAAGCCCTGGCCATGCAGGACAGACTGGTGCTGATGGACTTTATTACGGATCAGACCGAGAATGTTTATCCGATGATCGCCGCGGGCAAGGGGCAGCACGAGATGCACCTGGCGCCCGGTTCCGAGGAACGGGAGCTGGCCTGATGCGTCATATCCTGTCTCTCCTGGTTGAAAATGAGGCTGGCGCCCTGTCCAGGATTTCCGGCCTGTTTTCCTCCCGGGGTTTTAACATTGAATCCCTGACTGTCGCGCCCATGGAAGATGCCACGGCCTCGCGTATGACCATCGTCACCTCCGGTTCCGATGCCATCATCGAGCAGATCACCAAACACCTGAACAAACTGGTGGACGTGATAAAAGTCGTGGATTTGAACGAGAGCGAACATATCGAAAGGGAGTTGATGCTGGTCAAGGTCAAGGCTGTCGATTCCTCCAGGGAAGAACTGGTGCGCCTGAGCGACATCTTCAGGGGACGCATTATCGACGTGGGTGAAAATTCCTATACCATTGAGATCACCGGCGACGGCGAAAAGCTGGACGCCTTCCTGAAGGCCCTGAAACCGGAATTGATACTGGAAACAGTGCGTACCGGCGTGTCCGGCATTGCCCGTGGAGAAAAGGCGATCAGAGTTTGAGGGTTTAAGGTTTTTGGTTTTTATTTTCCGGCACTGATTTACCAACAACCGGTAACTCAAAACCAAAAGTTCAAAAGAGAGAGAAAATGAACATATACTACGACAAAGACGCGGACCTGTCCGTAATCAAGAGCAAGAAAACAGCCATCATCGGCTACGGTTCACAGGGTCACGCCCATGCCAATAACCTGAATGACTCCGGCGCGGAAGTGTGTGTGGGCCTGCGCCAGGGTTCCGCCTCCGCGGCCAAGGCACAGGCTGCGGGCCTGAACGTGAAAAGCATTGAAGACGCGGTGGCCTGGGCTGACGTGGTGATGCTCCTGGCGCCGGATGAGCATCAGGCCGCATTGTACCGGGAACAGGTTGCGCCGCACATCAAAAACGGCGCGGCCCTGGCCTTTGCCCACGGTTTCAACATTCATTTCCGCCAGATTGAACCCCGCGCCGACCTGGACGTGATCATGATCGCACCGAAAGGGCCGGGCCACCTGGTTCGCTCCACCTACCTGGAAGGCGGCGGTGTACCCACCTTGATCGCGCTGCACCAGGACGCCTCCGGCCAGGCCAGGGATATCGCCCTGTCCTATGCCAGCGCCAACGGCGGCGGGCGCGCCGGTGTCATTGAGACCAATTTCCGGGAAGAGACGGAGACCGACCTGTTCGGTGAGCAGACGGTGTTATGCGGCGGTATCACTGCACTGATCCAGGCCGGGTTTGAAACGTTGGTCGAGGCCGGCTATGCGCCGGAAATGGCATATTTTGAGTGCCTGCACGAGACCAAGCTGATTGTGGACCTGATCTACGAAGGCGGCATTGCCAACATGCGTTACTCCATTTCCAATACCGCGGAATACGGTGATTTTACTCGTGGCCCCAGGGTGGTCGGCGCCGAGGCGAAACAAGTCATGCGGGAGATCCTGCAGGAAATACAGCAAGGAGATTTCGCCAGGGAATTCATCATGGAAAACCAGACCGGCGCGCCCAAGATGAAAGCAATGCGGCGCCTCAGCAAGCAGCACCAGATTGAACAGGTAGGCGCACGCCTGCGCGCAATGATGCCCTGGATTGGGGAAAACAAACTGGTGGACCAGGCCAAGAACTGACAGAACATGACCAAACGCCGCAGGGGAATCTACCTCCTGCCCAACCTGTTCACTACCTCGGCGCTGTTTGCCGGTTTCTATGCCATTGTCGCCGCGATCAACGCCCGCTATGAACCGGCCGCCATCGCCGTATTCGTCGCGATGATCCTGGACGGCATGGACGGCCGCATCGCCAGGATGACGAAAACAGAAAGCGATTTTGGCGTACAGTATGACAGCCTGTCGGACCTGGTCTCGTTCGGCCTGGCTCCGGCGCTGGTGGTTTACCAGTGGTCATTGCACGGCTTTGGCAAGTTGGGCTGGCTGGCCGCCTTCATCTATGCGGCCGCCGCCGCATTGCGCCTGGCCCGGTTCAACACCCAGGCCGGCAGCGCCGACAAACGCTATTTTCAGGGACTGCCCTGCCCGGCCGCGGCCGCGGTCATCGCCGGCCTGGTCTGGTTCGACAGCGTCGGCACGCCACTGGCTGAATCTGCGATAACCACCTTTGTTGCCTTCGTCCTGACAGTGCTCATCGGCCTGCTCATGGTGAGCAACATTCGTTACCACAGCTTCAAACAATTCGACCTGCGCGGCAAGGTGCCGTTCTTCAATATCCTGTTCATTGTGCTTGTCATTGCGCTCATCGCCGCCAGACCCTCGCTGGTGCTGTTCCTGCTTGCGTTGACCTATGCCGCTTCAGGCCCCCTGGTGACCCTGGTACTGATCCGCCGCCACAAAAGCAAGCGCGTCAGCGCTGACGACAGGGGTTAAAATAAATTTGTGCAACAAAAACAGTAAAATTATGTTGGCAAACAGAAAAAAATTGGCTATGCTTGCAAACGCGCTGTCATAGCTGTAGGTAGTTTCTGTTGTTTTTCTGCCGTACACTGGATAGCTGAAACCCAGTAATCCATAATATTTTATTAAGGGGGAGTGCAGTATGAGTACGAGGGGAACCGTCAAATGGTTCAACAATGCAAAGGGATTCGGTTTTATCGAACCGTCGAACGGAGGGGACGATATTTTTGTACATTATTCGTCCATCAAGTCTGAAGGATACAAAACCTTGAATGAGGGGCAGAGCGTTACCTACACCGCGGAGCAGGGTCCGAAAGGATACCATGCCACCGAGGTGGTTGTGCTAGGTTGAATTAGCTTTTCTGTAACAAATAAAACCCCGTGTCTGCGGGGTTTTATTTTCAGTTTTCGTCCTTGTCGTTATGGGTACATTCGAGCAGGTTCTGGTTGGAATCCTGGCTATTGCTGTTTTGTTTCTGTTTTGGCCCGGAGCCAGGGCAGCCATGCAAAAAAGTCGGGAGGCTGAGAATCCTGATTGGTCCAGCGCGTTGATACCCATCGGCGTCGTGGTGTTATTCATTGTGTTCCTGATCCTGCTTGCCCGGCATTGATGCCATGCTGGCCGCGTACGAACTTTCCCTGCTGGAAAAGATTGTCGTTGCCGCAGTGCCCATTATCTTTGCCATTACCGTGCACGAGGTCGCGCACGGCTGGGTGGCGAGCAAGCTCGGTGACCCCACCGCCAGACTGGCCGGCCGGCTGACGCTTAACCCGGTAAAACACATCGACCCGCTGGGCACCGTCGTGGTGCCGCTGGTCATGATCGTGCTGACGCCGTTTGCCTTCGGCTGGGCCAAACCGGTGCCGGTGGACTGGCGCAACCTCAGGCAGCCACGCCGCGATATGGCATTGGTGGCAGCCGCGGGACCGGGGGCCAACGTCATCATGCTGCTGTTATGGACGCTGCTGCTGGCGCTCCTGTTCACTCCTGGCGCGCCCGTTTCCTGGCAGGAAAACCTGCTGCTGGAAATGGCGCAGGTCGGGGTCATTATCAATATCGTATTGATCGCCCTGAACCTGTTGCCGCTACCGCCCCTGGACGGCAGCCGTATCGTCACCGCCTTCCTTTCCCCCGTGGCCGCACAAAAATACAACACACTGGAACGCTGGGGTCTGCCCATCCTCATCGTCCTGATCTTTACCGGAGTCCTCGGAAAAATCCTGCATCCGCTGATCGGCTTCATGCTCGGCGGCGTGAATATGTTGCTGGGCGGGTAATTCAACGCCGGGCAGGCATTCACTGTGGCGCTTCGTTCAGGTTGAGGTTTAATCCTGCTTGCGTAGCGCGCGGATTTGCCATAGGATTTCGTATAACACAATGTGGGGGTGGTCCCATGAAGCTTGCTGATTCTTCGCCGTCGTTTTGTCGTCTCTCGTTGCCCGCCAGACTGTTCGCAGGTTTTGTCCTGCTGGTGGCCGCATCCTGTGTCTATGCCGCAGTGGAACAGGAACTTCAATTCATCTTCAATACCTTTTCCTTCCTCGTCTGGGGCGCGCTGGTGATGTGGATGTGCGCCGGTTTTACCATGCTGGAAGCGGGGTCGGTACGCACCAAGAATGCCTCGGTCATTTGCCTGAAGAACATCGGGCTGTATTCCATCGCCGGGCTTATGTACTACCTGGTGGGCTACAACCTCATGTATACGGACGTGTCCGGCTGGATTGGAACCTTCAGCCTTGGCTACGGGCCGTCGGCTGAGGAGCTTGCCCTGCTCTCCGGTGACGAGACAGCCAAGGCCGCGGTGGTCGAGAATGGCTATTCCGTGATGTCCGACTGGTTCTTCCAGATGGTGTTCGTCGCCACCACGGCCTCGATCATTTCCGGCACCATGGCGGAACGGGTGAGGCTGTGGTCGTTCTTCCTGTTTACGGCTTTTCTCGCCGGCGCAATTTACCCCGTCGTCGGCGCCTGGACCTGGGGCGGTGGCTGGCTGAGCGATATGGGTTTCCAGGACTTCGCCGGTTCGACTATTGTGCATTCAACCGGTGGCTGGGCAGCCCTGGCCGGCGCCTTGATCATCGGGCCGAGGCTGGGCAAGTTCCGGGCCGACGGCAGCGTCAAGGTCACGCCACCTTCCAATGTCCCTATTGTCACCCTGGGCGTTTTTATCCTGTGGCTGGGCTGGTTCGGTTTTAACGGCGGGTCGCAGCTTGCCCTGGGAGGCGCGGCGGATGCTGTGGCGATGAGCAACGTGTTGGTGAATACCAACCTGGCCGCGGCGGCCGGGGTGATTGCAGCCATCGGCGTATCACGCCCGCTGCTGGGACGGGTTGACCTGCTGGCCGGATTGAACGGCGCCATCGGTGGGTTGGTCTCGATTACTGCCGGGCCGGATATCATCGCACACAACTGGGCAATACTCATCGGTCTGGTGGGAGGCGTTATCGTCGTGGCCGGCATGAAGCTGCTGGAAAACCTGAAGGTGGATGACGTGGTCGGCGCCATCCCGGCGCACCTGTTTGCCGGCATCTGGGGCACCCTGGCGGTATGCATTGCCGCCGGCGGAGATTTGATGGTGCAACTGACCGGTATCCTTGCGGTTGGAGCCTACGTGTTCCTGACTTCAGCCCTCCTCTGGTACGTGCTCGACAAGACCATCGGTATGCGGGTATCGGCTGCCGTTGAGGAAGTCGGACAGGATTCGGCAGAGTTGGGGATTGAATCCTATCCCGAGTTCGTGTTGATGCCGGATGCCGAAGACGTGGAGTTGTTGAGCAAGGAGGATTGAAACGAAGGGGAGAGTATCAGATACGATAATCCACGTCGCCGGACACGTTGTCGAGAACAGCGTTTATCCGGGTGTATTCCAGCGTAACACTGTCACCACCCATTTGTTCCATTTGCGCGCGCCAGGCGTCGTTGTAGAACGCGCGGGCATGAGCTTCCGATTCCCACTCATAGATGCCGCCGGAACCCTGTTCGGTTTTGATGAAGTATTTACGTTTCAGCCCCGGCGCGTTGGCAAAAACGGGCATTACCTCCCGTAACAGGGCGGCGTATTCTGCAACGGTTCGTTTTTCAACGGGGGTAAATCTGACTATAGTGACACACATGAGTAATCTCCCGGGTTGGAATTAGGAATTCAAATCAATCCACTATACGAATTTTATTGCCCACGGTATCCACCGGTTCACCTTGTTCAAAGCGTGGTCGATACAAACGTCCCCGGATGGTTTTTTTGGCTTTTCTGCGCGCGGAAGTGGCATCCGGCGGTTCGGACTCGATAATTTGCACGTTTTTTGCGCGCCCGGAGCGGGATACGTCAAACGAAGCGAGCACCGACGTGGTCTTTTCTTCTTCCACCTTGTCATCAACTTCGGGCAACGGCAGGCGCAGGGCTGGCAGGTTCTGTGGTTTGCCGAATAATTCCGTGATAGTTTCCTCCTGCCCGGCGCTGTCAGCCAGCAACAGGTAAGCATCCTTGTAGCGTTGGTAGGCCGTGGTCTTCTTGCCCCTGAGCAGGTTCCAGTCACCCAGGTGTACCAGCGCCCTGGCATGTGAGTCCTGCGGCAGGTCCGGGTTGTTTTCATGGATTTGCACTATCTGTCGCAGCGCCTTGCCCACCGCGCTGATACGTTGGCCCATGGCAAAGTCCTTGTTGCTGGACTGGGTGGCGTAGTAGTTCGGATCGGGCACCCTGATGGTATTGCAGATGCGTCTGGCGCCGCCGTTGGGAGTGGGTACGGTACGGCACATCACCTGCGTCCGGGTTGGGCTGCCGGCGCCATGAAACTCGTCCTGCGGAGTATTGGCAACTTCAATCGCATACTGGTAGTTGGTCAGCGCCCGGCCGTAGAGCGAATTGATCAGCCGCGGGTCATTCTCCCCGTACTGGCGCTCGAGGATGGTAATCGTATCCTTGAAAAGTTTTTCAGATTCACCGATGATCCTGATGGCGCTGCCGTCCAGCAGGTTTTCCTTGTAGGCTTTCAGTTTCCAACGCCCGACCATATCCACAACCGGTAACAGGCGCGGATCGCCCACGTCGTAATTACGCTTGTTTATCCACAGCAGTTGCTGGTAATTGCGGTCCACCGCCCCCCAGTCCGCGTTGGCGATATTGCTTTTGATGAGTTGCTCCAGGATGAGCAACTGGTCGGTGCTCTGCAGGCCCTCGTTGACGCGTTTGATCTGCAGGGCGCGGGTGAACGCGTCCACGGCTTCCTGGTGCTTGCCGGCATTCTGGTACACCAGGCCCACGGATAACAGGTATTCGCCGGTGCCGGGGTCGTACACGCCGTGTTCCGCCTCCCGGGCCTGGATTTCCTGTTCGTATTCGGCGCTGGAGCGGGAGAGATTGGCCGGAACTTCAGCATCTCTGCCGGTCGCTGCACTCTCAGCCTGATTTTCCGCGCTATGAACGTGGGATGCACAGAAAAAAAATGCGAGAGCAACACCAATATGGAATGAGTCAGGTTTCATCAGGCCGTCAAATCTCAGGTAATCATCGCCGCAAACGGTTCATGGTTAAAGTATAGCACCACAGGGCGATATCTCATCAATGACAATGGGATCAGTTCCGGCAATTTGCTGATGTGTATTGGGACTGATACGTTCTGTCCCCGGCCCGGGTTTTCTCAAATGCCCGCGCACCATGCAGGTGGCAACGCAGGATTTTGCCAGGTTATAGCCGTTTCGATTCCAGCACCTGGATTTGTATGGCTTTACATGAGTGGTAATTCATTGCCGATATGTCGTCCGGACAGACGGAAACGGCCACGATGACATCCATTTCTGCCAGAAACTCGATGTAGTCACCTTGTTCACTGCGTGGCGGTCCAATATGTATTACGCCGTCACCCGCCGGGTCGATACGGACATTGGCAAAAGCATTGAAGACACTGGGACTGTAGATATCTTCAAGCTCAAGGCCAAACTCCCCCAGCGCATCCGAAAAATTATCGCTGCAATTGCGATGCCCCGGCGCTTTCCACACGTCCATCATTGTCCTGGTGCAGTGAGGCCCCAGGAAATGATCGCCGATTTTGTTATCGGTAACCGTCAACATGACGTTCTCGTACGGGACCTTGGAATAGAGTTTGCTGAGCCTGTAATGGCTGCCCATGGCGGAGGGGTGGAAATAGTTCAGTCCTCCGGAAAATTCGGCCATGAACTGTTCCTTGTAATTGTGCGCGTTTAAAAATATGAGGCCGGCCACCTGCTTCCCTTCATGTTCAATGACGCGCAACGTCTGGCCTTTATTGACCCTGAAAGCCTTGCCCGAGCACTTGGGGATGACGAATTCATTGATTACCTTCAAGGCCATCGTGTCTTATTCCTTCTTTTCCAGGACCTGGAACCTTAAGGCCTTGGCTTTAAAGTCATTACACGGACTGGTTTCATCAGGACAAACCGAGAAAACGGCAACAAGATCCATTTCCGCCAGAAAGTCTATATGGTCGCCTGTCTCCGCAAGTGGACGGGCAAAATTCATGCCGCCGTCTTCGCCAAGCCAGGAGTTCATCCACACGTTGAAGATGGTTTCGTCGTAGGTATCTTCCTGCTTCAGGCCGATCTCGCGGTAAGCATCGGCAAAATTATCGCTGCAGGTCCGTGTTCCCGGGAGTCCGAGATGTTCCAGTAACCGGTTTGAGCAGTGGCACATCATGAAATGACCCGCTCTTTCTCCTCCCCTGGCCCCGTCGCCGACCTTGTCATCGACAACGGTCGCCATGACGTTCTCATAGGGAGGTTTGGAATACAGCCTCGTGAGCCGGTAATAACCCCCTGTGCCCTGCATACTGTTCAGCACGGCTGAATACTCGGCGGCGAAGTGTTCCTTGTGGTTGTGAGCGTTTAAAAAAGTCAGATCGACAACCTGTTTCCCTTCGTGTTCAATAACACGAAATATCCGGCCTTTGCCGACCCGCATCGTCTTGCCCGTGCGTTTGGGGACGACCAGGTCCTGAACGACTTCCCACGCCATGGGTTTTAACCCGGCCAGTTGAAGATCACTCTCGAGGGCGGCCCGGGAGGAGGCTGGGACAGATCTACACCCAGGGTTTCCCTGAGAAAATTCTTCTGCATGACAGGAAGGTCTTTTTTCGAGAGTGAGAATTCCCGGAGCATGGAATACGGGTCGTCGGCGTCGAATACCAGGATCAGCAGATCGCCCTGGGGCGTCTCCTGGATATGCCAGCTTTCGTGCGCTATGCCGAAACCCCTGAGCGTCTCGTCAAAATCTTCGCGTTCGACGGCTTCTGCAATATGTTGCTCCAGGGCTTTCGTTTTCCCCGGCGGGACCGGAACGGCCATTGCAAGAACAGGCATGAGAGTCTCCTTCTGTGGTAGAGATATATTACTTGTCGTTGAACTTTTTGGTTCCGGCCGGGATAATCGGGAACCGGACAACCTTTTCAGACTTCCGGCGGACCGGCCTTAATCTGTTTACTTACCTGGTCCAGCGTTCCCGGCCTACCGCAATCCAGCCACTCGAACCACCAGTTGGCGCCCGCTTCCCGGTATGACTTTAACCTGTCGCCGGCAGCGTCCCGGTCCAGCCCGTGGGTAATACCGGAGGCTATAACATCGAACGGATCGTCCGTCTCGCGTAGTCCGGAGGTGAATTCGACCACTTCCCGAATCTGCTCCGGACTGGGAGCCATGACAACGCGCAGGTCCAGGCCCGATATATCCTGTTTTTCTTCAAGGATCACCGGTATTACATGGGGCATGATGCCGTCCCAGCGCGCCGCGCGCCGCTGGCCGGGTTTGGCCGGCAGCATGGCAGCGACCCAGACCGGGATACGCGGACGTTGTACCGGGCGCGGCAGCAGCCTTGCATCCTTGACCTGGTACATCTCCCCATCAAAATTTACCGCTTCCCCGGTGTGCAACTGTTCCATGATGGCGATTCCCTCGTCGGTCTTTCTGGCCAGTACTTTTTTGTCGGGGTCTTCACCGAAATTCGAGAATTCCTGGTCCAGCCCCCCCAGTCCGATGCCTATGCGCAGGCGCCCATTCGACAACTGGTCCAGGCTGGCGAACTCCTTTGCCAACTTCCAGGGGCGACGCCGGGATACCGGTGTGACCATTGAGCCGATAATCACCTTCTCCGTCACCGCGGCGATCGCGCCAAGTACAACGGTGGGGTCGGCAAGACCCAGGTAACCCCCGGGGTCCAGCAGCAAATGGTCACAGATGAAATAGCCGTCCCAACCTGCCTGCTCCGCGCTTATGGCCAGTTCCAGCAGGGTATTCGGGTCGGAATACTCGTGGATGGTCGGAGCAACGAAGACAGCTCGTTTCATGGGCGCTGATATTCCTGCTCAAGTCCTGCCTGGTACGCTATGTTCCCAGGCTGACGATATCCGTGGGGAATGTGGGCAGCAGGTCGCAACCATTTTTCGTGACGTGCACGTAGTCTTCCCCGCCGTATACCCTGTGGTGGCCATGTTCATCGGTTTCGAACATCCAGCATTCCAGGGCCAGTACCATGTTTTCCTGCACCACGAATTTTTCACCCAGGGCAATTGCCGGCGGCTCCTGGCCATCCAGTCCGACTCCGTGCCCACCCTGGTCCAGGGAACAGTGCAGGCCGCCGTCCTGTAGCGTCTCGTTGATTGCATCCATAATCTCACCGGTCGTTACCCCCGGTTTCGTGAGCTGCGCGGCAACTTCCCGGCCGCGGTCCAGGACCTGTATCTTGCGGACCTCCTCATCGGGCGCTGGTCCCATGTGAAAGGTGCGTCCGGAGCTTCCCCAGTAACCCTTGATCTCGGGCAACGGTTCCAGCACCAGGCGATCGCCCGGCATCAACGGGATACCTTCATCCCAGGCCGGGATATCCGCCATGAAAACCTCGCGCCGGCTGGCCATGCAGAGGCATGGTTTACACTCGTCCGCGTATTCCAGCAGTTGCTGCCGGACAAACAGCCCCACGTCTTTCTCGGTCCAGCCCCATTCAAAGTTGGCAACCAGGTCGTGATACGCCTTGACGTCAGCCTCGCAGGCGATTCTCAGCGCCTCGACCTCCAGCAATGATTTGATCATCCTGACGTTCCAGATCTGGTCGGCGGCATACACGAACTCCACGTCCGACAAGGCGGCGCGGAATTCATCAATATCATTAACGGGCCGCGGAATGGTCATGCCGCCCTTGATGCCGCCCTCGATGCCAACCCGGCCGCTGCTCCCCCCCATCAGTTCCTTTACCACGCCGGCCACGTCACGCGGCATGCCCCTGAGGTTTTCAGTGACGTGGGGATGGTGCTGGCAGCGGATATCCTCGATAAAGGTATACCCCTCTACCACACCCTGGAAAAAGTCGGGTACGATCATCACCGGCTCCTTGCCGATCGCGACCAGCAGTACCGCGGGGCACACCGTGACCGGGGGCCAGTGGTTCGATAAAAAACCGGTAAAGTAGCGGATATTGTTTTCCCCCCACATAACCATCACGTCCAGCCTGGCCGCCGCCATTTCCTCCTTTAACCGGTGTACACGGTCTTCATATTCAGGTCTGGGAAACGGCGCATACGGGGGTTGCGGATAAAACCGTTCTACTTTGTTGAGCATGTGCTGTGTGCCTCTTGCGGTTGTGACAGGTAGTTGAAAGCCGGTTGACGTCGGGTTAGAAGAAGTAGCTCAACTGCACCCCGAAACGCGCGCCGCGTTCGCGCCCGGCTCCATTGGCGTCGTAAACCAGGTCCTGGCTCGTGCTCAGAAATTCAAACGCATCCATGTGCTGAAGCTGCTCATCAGTTACGTCACGACCGTAAGCGGCAACCTCCCAATTGCCGTCAGGCGGGGCAAGCGCGAGTCGTAAATCAAGGCGCTCCCAGGAATCCACCTGATCAAGCGGATCGCCGCCGATGCCGAACAGGCGGAAGCCGTCACTGAAAATAAGGTTGGCGCTGGCGCTGACCTGAAAACCACCCAGGCTCATACGGTAAACGGGTTGCAGGTTCAGCGACCATTCCGGTGCGAAGGGCAGTTCTTCACCGGCGCCGTCAATGAAGCATGGGGCAAACGGGTTCATTGCGGCAGCCCTGGCATACTTGGCATCCAGAGAATTACATTCGGCGCCGTTATAGCTGTCATACTCGGCCTCGGTGTAGTTGCCGGCAAAGACCAGGCTGAAGTTGTCGGTGATAGCCCAGCGGCCGTCAATCTCAACCCCCGTAGTATGGGACTCGGCCGCGTTCTGGGTGACAAATTGTCCGGTCGTATTATTGAAAATAGTAACTTGCAGTTCGCTGAAGTCCGTATAGAACCCGGCCACGTTGAGAGCCAGTCTGCCGTCAAGCAGCAACGCCTTGATGCCGCCTTCCCAGCCTTCTGCCTTTTCGGGTTTGTAGGAGAAAGGGTCCGGCGCGCTGCCTGTGACCGGTGGTGACTTCACGAAGCCGCCGGCCTTCAGCGCTTCTGAATATTTACCGTAAAGCATGATATTGTCGCTCACGTCCAGTTGCAGACCGACCTCCGGGAGGAAATCGTCGGCATTGGCTTCCTCAGAGACCGGTGGCAAAAAGGGAATGGCGGGACCAAACTCTGTGCCACCGACAGGTAGCAGTGATAACTGTGGGTTCTCGATCCCGTCTTTTTCGATATCCACGTAGCGCCCACCGACGTTGATACGGACACTGTCAGTCACCTTCAGCGTGGCGCTGAAAAACCCGGAGATCCAACGGGAATCCTCGACCAGCGGCCCACCGAAGCTGATCGCGCTGTGCACTGCCGGGTTGAGCAGAGGATTGCGCGGCGCCGCGCCCATGGAAAAGAAATGCGGCACGTCGAACAGCCACGGCAGGTACACATCCACCTGCGTGGTCATGTCATGTTCCTGGTAATACGCGCCTATCATCCAGGTCAACCGTTGATCTTCGGGCGAGGTCAAGCGCACCTCCTGGGCGAACTGTTCAAAGGATTCGTCGCGCTCGTCGGCAAATATGGCAAATGAACTCATATCAGGGTCAAGAATGTCGTATTTGTCATATTCCACGTAGGAGGTGGTGGAACTCATCACGATGCCGCTGCCACCGAGATTCCAGTCAAATGCCAGCATACCTATGTTTGCCTTGTGCTCGCGCCGTTCATCTTCGTTGAAAATACGCGCAGTGTTCAGACCATAGGAAACCGGGCTGAAGGGCGCGCCCCAGTAGTTCGGACTGCCGAACGTTGCGCCGCTGGCGGCGTTCAGCTCATCCATAACTGCGCGCACGTCCTGGGAACCGCCGGACCCGACCACGCCGTCCAGCCGGTCCAGGTTGATACCGTTGTAGGCGGCATCGAGCGCGCACGGCGCTCCTATGAAGGGGGCGACGACGGGATGTGAACTGCTCAGGGCAGGCCGCGTTTCACAGCGGGTATATTCGGTCGGGACGCCAATCTGGGATACATCCTGGCGTTCATACTTGAAGGTCAGTTCAAAATCGTCTGTGGGCGTCCAGACACCGAGGACCCTCAGCCCCCAGTTTTCCTTCACGCCCAACTCCTTGCCGGTGAGCACGTGTTTATAACCGGCATCGTCCAGTTCGTAATAGCGACCGGAGACGCGGATGCCAAACACGTCGGAGAGCGGACCACCGGCGGCTGCTTCAATGCTGAGTTCTTCATCGGTGCCGTAGGCTGCGGAAATAGTGCCATCCCATTCCTCGCCGGGGCGGCGGCTGATATAGCTCAGTGCTCCGGCAGTGGCGCTCTGGCCGGCAAATACCGGCGCCGGGCCGCGGATGACCTCCACGCGCTCCAGGTCAAAAAAGCTGTTCTGGCTCATGTTGTCGCGGCCGTAATACACGCCGTCGTGGAATTGCGCGACCGCCTGCTCAAACGCTTCATTGGCGACCGTGGTGCCGATGCCGCGGATTACGAGGTTCTGTCCAACGAACGAATCGGACATAAACAGGTTGGGTACGAAGACAGACATGTCCTCCATATCCGAAAAGCCGCCGGCCTTGATATCCTCACCCGTAATCGCCAGTATCGAAATCGGCACGTCCTGCATGTTTTGTTCCCGTTTCTGTGCGGTAACGATTATTTCTTCCAGTATCTGCGCGGACAGCGGCGCCGCTATGATAAACGTCAATGCAAAAATCAAGGCAACTCGGGAAAATTTAATCATGGCCTACCCCTGATTGGATCACGCATCGAATACTAACAACAATGGACCGTGGAAAAACCAACCATAAGGCCAGTTTGCTGAAACAATATTATCCTTACCTAGACGTAGGTATAGGTTTATCCTGGCACTGCCGGCGGGAATACTGCCTAGTACTAGTACTAGGTCTGAAATCCGGGAGGGATTTGAAAACCGCCCGTCTCCCTTGCCAATAGTCTTGCGAAATCCAGCGTGATGTGGTCGTTGTGCTCGCTGCTGATAGCCTGAAGACCAATCGGCAGGCCATTTTGCCCCAGACCGGTGGGAAATACTGTGCTCGGCAGATAGGGAACGGTGCTTAACCCGGCCCAGAACATCGGCTGAAAATACCATTGAGACACACCGTTAACCGTTAGCATACGTTGTTCGATCGGGCTGTGATCATGGGCAATGGCCGGCACGGAAAATACCGGACATATCAGTATGTCCCATTCCGTAAAGAACTCGCGCCAGGCGTAACGCAGAAATTCCCGCTGATTATTATAGTAGAGCCAATCCCGGTGACTCAGTACGCGCGCACGCATGGCAATGGCCGCCGCGGATGAATCATCGGCGGGGATGGAGGCGGCAAGCTCACAGGCCTGGCGATACTGTTCGTCAGGGATGTTATCCGACGTGAGCGACCACATCAGGTTCAGAAATATTTCCTGACTTGTCTTGAAATCAATTTCCGGCAAGGCCTGATCGGAGACACTGGCGCCGACCTGCGCGAGTGTCTCACCTATGGCGACAACCCGGTCTGCCACCTCTTTATCAACCGGAGCAATTTCACAATCCGGCCAGATGGCAACCTTATACTCCTTGAGGGAGTGTTTCCCGGTCCGCGGCAATACGGGTTGCCAACCTGGTTGATTTAACGGCTGGGCGCCGACAAGCAAATCCATGGCAAGGCTGAGATCCTCGACGGCGCGCGCCATGGGCCCAACCACGCCCAGGTCCGGCGCTGCGGCGACGCCCGGCAAGGCATGCCCCTTGACGGGGACCGCTCCCCAGGTTGGCTTATGGCTGAAAACACCACAAAAATGCGCGGGGACACGAACGGAACCGGCCATATCCGAGCCGATCTCGAGTGGGCAAAGGCCGGCGGCAAGGGCCGCGGCAGAGCCACCGGAAGAGCCGCCGGGCGAACGTGATAAATCCCAGGGATTATTCGTCACACCAAACAACTCATTGAAAGTTTGCAGGTCGCCGATTGCGTATGGAACATTGGTCTTGCCCATCAACACCGCGCCGGCTTGCCTGAGACGCCGAACGACTTCAGCGTCGGTGTTTGCAATATTGTCTTGTAACTCGGGGATGCCCCAGGTGGTTGCCAGCCCGGTTACATTGAAAGCCTCCTTGACGGTAACGGGAACGCCGTGCAGGGGGCCGGCTGTATTTCCCTGTGCCAACTTCTTGTCAGCGTTTGCCGCCGCCGTCAGGGCGCTGTCAAAATCCCTGACTACAACGGCATTGATCCTGTCGTCCAGTCGTTCGATGCGGTTGATAAAATACCTGGTCAACTCCAGTGAACTGATTTCTTTTGTGCGGATTTTACCGGCTAATTCACTTGCACCCAGGTAAGCTGGATTGCTCATAGTCTCTCCCGAAATAACGAGATGTTGGCGTGCAGGCTCCCGTTCAGTTGATCAGGCCGCTGTTTCTTGCCGTTGCCACGGCCAGGGTTCGGTTGGTCACATGCAGTTTGCTGAATATATTGCCTACGTGAAATTTCACGGTCGCGTTGGCTATGAATAGTTGCTCTGCAATTTCAGTATTGGTTTTACCGGCAGAGACCAGTTGCAAAACCTCAAGCTCGCGTTTGCTCAGCGCTTCGACGCTCACCCTGTGCTCTTCCCTCTGAGGGGCAGTCTCTCCGTCAGTCCTGCCGGAAGCCTGCACGGAATTATACACACTCATTATTGTTTCGATGTATCTTGCCAGACGGATGGTTGTCAGCCGGCTACCGAGACAATCATCCAGCAACCCCTTTATTGTCTCTCCTTCGTCAATAAAAGTGCGTAACAGCCCGGCCGGTTCAGCCAGGCTGACAGCCTGCCTGACGAGGTTCACAGCCTGGCTACGGTTATCCTGCAGTTCGAGGATCTGCGCCTCCAGGAGCAGGCAATCGAGCACTGCCTGAAGCGCGGCATGTTGCTCGGCATAATTGCGCAAATTTGTGGCCAGAGTGGAGACCTTATCGACTCTGTACTCCATAATTCCCAGGCGCAGCAAGTTGGCGTGCTGAAAATAATGGCCGATATCCCACAGTTTGGGGATTGTCTCAGGCGCGGGGCATTGCGTGCTGTTAACGTCAAGGTCGGAATATCTCGCTGCGTTAGCGCGGATTTTTCCTGCAAGCAGCAAGCGCTCTCTTTCAACCCAAGCAGGGAACAGGTTGCTCTCGCACCGCCTCGCTCGAAACAGGCACCGGTTGAGCGTGTTATTGGCTGCATCCCAATCGCCTGTGGCGCTGTAGCAACGTGACAGAGTGACATAGCCATAGCAGGAAAAAATCGGCGGTCCGATTTCTTCGAGCAGTTGCAGGTTGGAGTGTAATACTGTTTGTGCCTCTTCAATTCTGTTCCACTCGTAGCAGATGGTCGCGCGCATAATGCTTGCCAGGGCATGGGCAAAGATATTGCCGGTGCTGACGTCTTTTGCCGCTGCCTCCGAACGCTGGAAGACCCGGTAAGCCTCCTGGTAATTCAACTGCTGTATATCCGCTATTCCCGTGAAACCATCTACCACGGCCATGCCGTAGCATTGCTTGTTCATCGAGAAATACTGCCAGGCACGCCCCAGCAACATTTTACTCTCTGCAAACCGTCCCAGCCGGAATTGCGCATATCCCCTGAGATCATTCAGCGTTGCTATCATGAGGTTCGCGACGGGTTTGTCATCCAGTTGTTCGGTCAGCGCCAACAGCCGTGTATTATCATCCTTCATGGCTGCTATGGATGCCGGCACAACCACCGCCTCTGTCTCAAGAGCCGTTAATTCTTCAGGGTCAACACCAGCCATATCTCCTGCCAGTCCTGTAAGCGCCTGCTCGAGCCGTGTATTAATGCTTTCCGCATCCTGAACCCTGTTCATCAGGCATAATGCAAAACCTTCCAGGATCAGGAGTCGCGGGAACTTTTGTTTTACGGCATCCGGAATATTGCTGAGCCAGGTATAGACCTGTGAGGTAGTGCCCATGAGTGACATAATCGCTATTGCATCGCGATGGATATCCTCGATTATCTCCAGGTCGTTGGAGTGCAGCGCATAGTCAACCGCTTCCTTGATAAGCCCGCGCGCACGAAACCAGCCTGCTGCGGTACGGTACAGGTTCAGGACTTCATGGGGATACTGACGTCTGAGCCTGCCGATGAGGAAATCGTGAAACAAATGATGGTGCCGGTACCAATGCCCTTGTGTATCCAGCGGTAACGTAAACAGACCATCATTTTCCAGTTGTTCCAGGATACTCTGTGAATCACTGCGCCCGGTCAATAAATTGCATATATCCGCATTAAATCGTGACAGGATTGAGGTTTTCAATAAAAAATCAATCAGGGATTGTGACTGCTGGATTAATACGTTGTTTGTCAAATAATCTGCGATTTCGTAGAGATTGCCGGAAAACGAAGCAATAAATTCATCACGCTGATCGTAATTTTTCAGCACCAGCGCCACCAGTTGCAGGCCGGCAGCCCAGCCTTCGCTTTTTTCAGTGACAGTGGCAATCTGCTTTTCGGTAAGGCGCAGCGCATGTTTGCGCTGCAGGAAGGTCTCGGCCTCAGCACGGCTGAAGCGAAGCATGCTGACGTCCACTTCGGTCATTTTCTCGCTTACGCGCCACTTGCTCAGGGACAGCGGCGGCACGATACGGCTGCCGACCACCAGTATAAAATTCTCCGGAGACCAGTCGATGAGACGCTCGATAAACTGGTGGATGTCGATAGAGTTGATGTGCTGATAATCGTCCATGAATAATGTCACAGGCTTATCAAACCTGATCAATTCATTAATGATGTGGTTCAGCGCGATGGTTATATCAGGTTGCAACCGGCCTTCCATCCAGTTGGCCGCATCCGGCCAGAAGTCATTGATGACTTCCTGGTAGGCGCACAGGACATACCTGACGAAGGTTGTCGGGTCGTCATCCAGTTCATCAAGAGATAACCAGCAAGCTGTCCGTCCGGCGTCCGGCATCGACTTGTGCCATTCGTACAGCAGAGTTGTCTTGCCGTAACCGGCAGGAGCGTGTACCAGAACCAGCTTTTTCGTCCCGGCCGTGCGCAGTAGTTTGCTCAGTCCGGGGCGCGTTATCACCCCGTCCCTGTTAGCCGGCGGGAACAGTTTCGTCTTGATGGTTAACATACGAAGTCATCCATGGGGATAGTGACTCGTCATACCTGATTCACCCGGAATACTTCTCCGGAATTATGATATACTAATAAGCAGAACTTTCGTCAGTTCCACCGCATTTTTTTCGTTGTTTCCTGAAACAGCATAACGGAATTATCGTTGGGATGCTGCGGGAACAACACATATTTCGTTGTCATTGAAATAGCGCAGTCCTTACCTTTCCTGTGCTCAGTCGCGGGTGTTACCAATGGTATTTGGAGGTTAATGTAATGGGAAGAGTAGCAGTAGTAACAGGCGGCACCCGCGGTATTGGCGGGGCCATTTCAATTGCCTTGAAGGAGGCGGGTTACAAAGTGGCGGCCAATTACGTCGGCAACGATGAGGCAGCCGCCAGATTCAAAGAGGTCACCAACATTGACGTATATAAATTCGACGTGGCCGATTTTGACGCGTGCCGGGATGCTGTCACGCAGATCGAGGAAGACCTCGGCGCCGTGGACGTGCTGGTCAACAATGCCGGCGTTACCCGCGACGGCACCATGCACAGGATGGATTATGCGCAGTGGGATAAAGTCATACAGACCAACCTGGGTTCCTGCTTCAACATGTCGCGTTGCGTGATCGACGGTATGCGCCAGCGCAGCTTCGGCCGTATCGTGAATATCGGCTCAATCAACGGCCAGGCGGGCCAGTACGGCCAGGTAAACTACGCGGCTGCCAAGTCCGGCATACATGGCTTCACCAAGGCGTTGGCGCAGGAAGGCGCAGGCAAGGGTGTTACCGTCAATGCGATTGCGCCGGGTTACATCGATACCGATATGGTCCGGGCCGTGCCGGAGAACGTACTGGAGAAAATTATTGCCAGGATCCCGGTCAAACGTCTGGGCAAGGCCGAGGAGATCGCACGCGGGGTGTTGTTCCTGGTGAATGATGAAGCGGGATTTATTACCGGTTCCACTCTCAGCATCAACGGCGGCCAGCATATGTATTAGGAGCCAGGCTCAGGAGCCGGAAATCAAGGTGGCAGCCCCTCCACATCCTCTCCCATTGGGGGGAAAGGAGAAGAAGCGGGGGGCTACCGAAAAAAGTCTGCATTGTACCGGAAAATTCCATGAAAACAGAATTTTTTCGCCACACGACCAGGCCCCCCTTCCCAATTCCTAATTCGTAACTACTCGCCCCCTGACCCGGCAGTTCCCGCTGAATGCCGGGGTCAGAGTAAAATCACCACCGACCTTGCCATCGACCCCGATAACAGCGATTTTACTCTGACCCCACCGGTCC
>LXNI01001088.1_pt1 | contig 26080 bp, 15 predicted proteins | sample 809091 | NCBI WGS metagenome assembly LXNI01 (sample SAMN04870527, study PRJNA318959) | sponge metagenome | biome: 01000161; feature: marine sponge reef; material: water | host: Sarcotragus foetidus | place: Greece: Milos, Mediterranean Sea | collected 2013-05-29 | depth 5-7 m | reverse complement strand
TCAGCGCGGTCGATGGCGCCGGATCGGCGCGCACCGTGAACTCCGCCGCCTCGCCCTCATTGACAGGCCATCCTCCCGATATCCGAACGGTCGGCACCGCCGCCGCGTCGTCGTCGCGCACCGTCACCGTGCCGCTGGCCTGCCCGGGCGCCACGACGTACCCCGTGCCGTCGTTGACGGTGACGCTCACCGAGCCGTCCGGCTCGTCCTGGCCGTCGTCGTCGGTGGCGATCTCCACCGTTACGCTGCCGTCGGCCGGGATCGTGACCTCCCGCCAACCGGTCTCGCCGGAGGCCGCGAAGTCCCCGCTCTGACCCACCGTCAGCGCCACCGCAAGCGGCGCGGACGGCGCCGGGCTGGCGCTGACCGTGAACGACGCCGGACTGCCCTCCGTCACCGCGACGCCGGCCGAGACCGAGACCTTGGGGTCGGGAAAGTCGTCGTCCGAGATCGTAACGGTGATGGCGCCGACAGCGCCGACCAGGTAGGCCGTGTCGTCCGTCAGCGTCAGCGACACGGTCTCGCCGTCGTCGTCGATGTCGTCGTCGAGCGCGGTCACCGGTATGTCCACGGAGGTCGCGTTCGCCGGCACTTCGACCGTCCCAGGCAGCGCCTCGAAGTCGCTGCCGGAGGTGGCTGTCCCGCCGGTCGCGTAGCGCAGCGTGATCGCCGACGCCGGAACCGGAGACAGTCTCACCGTCACGTTGGCGGTGCGGGCGCCCGCCGCTTCGCCGACCGTCGCCGAGAGGGACGCGAACTGCGCGACCGGGCGAGCCCGGGTATCTTCGTCCTCCAGGGTCAGGGTGAACGAGCCGGCAAGGTCGGGGTGGAAGGTGGTGGCCTCGATCGTATAGGCGCCGGCGGACAGCGTCGCGTCGATTCGCGAATCGGAGCCGCCACCTCCGTCGTCGTCTTCGTGAAGCGCGGCGCCGGTGCGCGTATCGGCCCCCCTGCGCAGGTACAGGTAGGTGTCTTCCTCGGACCGAAGCAGGATGCCCACTTCCTCGGCGGCATCCAGCGTGAAGGTGAAGTAGCGGGCATAGCCCCGCTTGGAAACGTCCGACTGGCATCCGGCGACCCAGGTTCGTGAAACCCGACCGCTGGACGGGAGCGCCTCGACGCAGGACAGGCCACCCATGGACAACGTGAAGTAGCCGATCCGGTAAGGGTGGTATGTGGTCGCCTCGATCGTATAGGTGCCGGCGGACAGCGTCGCCTCGATCCGCGAGTCGTCGTCGTCGTTCCCGCTGTCGTCGTCCTGGTACAGCACAGGGTCGTCGACCACGCCGTCCCCTTCGCGCACGTACAGGTAGGGGTCCTCGTCGGACGTCAGATCGATGGTCACTTCACTCTGGACGTTCGGCGTGACGGTGAAGTACCGGGCATAGCCGCGACCGGCTACCTGGGACTGGCAGGCGTCCGACCAGGTTCCCGATATCCGGCCGTCGGCGGCGAGAGCCTCGACGCACGAGCTCGGGGCGAACCTGAGAATCCTGTCGTCCTGGCCGTTCGACGTCGTGACGTAGAGATTGCCGTCCGGTCCGAGCATGGGCGTACGGAGTCGCCCGTACCGCTGGTACAGCGCATCCACCCGGGTGAAGGTCTCCGTCGTCACGTCGAACAGATGCAACGACTCGCCCTTGAGGCTCGCCACGGCCAGGCGTCCGTCCCAGCCCCCCCACCGGGCGCCGGACAGGAAGATGCCGCCGCTGACGGCGAGCGTCGAGCTGCCCGACGACCATTTCGCCACCTGCGCGCCAGGGAACCTCCTCAGGTTGGTCATGGGGAAGCCCTCGTTGTAGTCGTCGGGCAGTTGGGGAATGACCGGATCCCAGCCGTAGTTTCCCCCCGGGACCAGCAGGTTGATCTCGTCGTCGAATCTCGGGCCGTGTTCCACCACCCACATCTCGGTGGTGCCGGGACGGAGCGCCAGGCCCTGGGGGTTGCGGTGGCCGTAGCTGTAGATGAGGCCGTGGTGGTTCCCCGGCGCCGCCAACCACGAGCTGCCCGAGACGTCGATCCTGAGCGTCTTGCCCGCCAGAGAGTCCAGACTCTGGGGGCCGCCGGAACTGGTGCCGTCGCCGGTCGCGACCCACAGATACCCGGACGGTCCGAAGCGCAGGCGGCAACCGTGATGGGTGCCGTAGGTGCCGCCGGCGGCGCGTACGAGTGGCTCGCCCGAGCGCGTTGCCTGCGTGTAGTCGTTGTTGAGCGTCCACGCGAGCACACGGACCTCGACGGGTTTTGAACTGGAGTCGCGGCTGGACTGGCACGTGAAGAACCGGCGGTTCGTGCCGAACGAGGGGTCCACGGCGAGGGCCATCAGACCGGACTCCTTGAAGACGTACAGGTCGCTCATGTCGGCCGTAACGGCACGGTGAGTCCCGTCCGCCCGCAGGGCATGGATGTTCCCGTGGCGCTCCGTGAAGAGCATGGTTCCGTCGGGGGTCCAGTCCAGGTCCCACGGGATCCGCAGGCCGGATCTCACCTCGGAGATGGTCAGCCCGGGTTCCTGCGCCCGCGCCTCAGTGGTCCATGCGACAGTCCCTGCGAAAAGCGCAACCGCGAGAATGAACCGCGGCGGCGCGCCGGCGATCCGCCTCACGGCGACGCTATCGACAAGGCGCGAGTGGACCTGCCGTTTGCGGGGGGGAAAATGCATCGTTCTTCCGGACCAATGGCCGAAGCCGGAGGCGCACCCTAGAATGGGAGTTTGGAGAATGCAAGACTCACTGCACTTTTCTGGTGCACCTTGTGCACGTTTGGCAGGCGAGACATGGCCACCACGCCAACATGATCGGGTGCCGGTGGTAGGGCCAAAAGGCCATCCGGTAGAGGGAATCGGCGCAAGTTGCTGAAGGACGCCCGCAGCGTGGGGGTGCAGCCGACAAGCAGCAATCGCCTCCTGCTTCGGCCCCTCCGGCTCTGGCGGTTGATCTGGCGGGCGCCGGCGCTCCTGATCGCCGCGCTGGCCGCCTGGTTCCCGCTGCTCGTCCTGCGGCCCTTCCTGGCCCGACCGGCGAACCGGGCCTGGCGAGCCGTCCTCCGCACCGTGCTGCGGTGCTGGGGACGCACGAGCCTCGCCATCCTCGGCTGCAGGGTGACCGTACGCGGCAAGGCGCCCAGGAGTCCCTTCCTGCTCATCTCGAACCACATCTCATACCTCGACATTCTTCTGCTTTCGGCCTTCACGCCCGGCCTCTTCGTGTCCAAGGCCGAGATTCGGGGCTGGCCGGTGGCCGGCGCCATGTGCCGGACGGTGGGCATCATCTTTGTCGACCGCCGCCGCCGCCGCGACGTGACGCGGGTCGGCGAGCAGATCGCCGCGGCGCTCGCGGATGGCGACCCGGTGATCCTGTTCCCCGAAGGGACGTCGACACCCGGCAACGAGGTCGCGCCACTGAAACCATCACTCCTGGCGCCCGCGGCCGGACAGGAACTGGATGTCCAGTGGGCCGTCGTCCGCTACGAAACGCCGCCGGACGAGACGCCCGCCTTCCTCAGCGTCGCCTGGTGGGGAGAGATGCCGCTCACTCCCCACGCCCCCGATCTGCTCAAGCTCCGCCGCATCGACGCAGAGATCGTGTTCGGCGATCGGCCGGTCCGTAGCGCCGACCGCAAGGAACTTGCCCGCCTCTTGCGGGAACGGATGACAAGCAGCTTCCGGCCGATGGTCTCGAGCGAGGAACTGGCAGCCATCGGCGACACGCTCGGTCCCATCGGGATCCCCGAGCGCCGAGACTGACGGGGCGCGCTATGCGGCAGTCATCGCCCCGGGCCCGCGGATGGCTGCGCATTCTCGTCGTTGCCTATGCTGCCGCGCTGATCGCGTCGACGATCGTCCGCATGGCGGCGGACGCGACGCCGGCGACGCCCACCAACCGGGAGACGATGGAAATCCCCGCACCGAGCGGCGAAGGGACGCTCCGCATCGCCTGGAAAGAGACCGGTTCCCCGAACGAAGAGTCACTGCCGATCGTGCTTCTCCACGGATCGCCCGGCAATGCGGACAACTTCGACCGCTTCACGACGCAGTCGCTCTCCCACGAACTCTCTGAGCAAGACGCCCCCTTGATCAGCATCGAACCACGCCTTTCCCGGCGAACGATCGCGCCCGACCTCCCCGGCTTCGGCGCCTCCGAGCACCGAGTGGCCGACTACTCCTCCCGCGGCCACGCCGACTCGACACTCCGACTCCTCGATCGGCTGGACGTCGATCGCTTCCACGTCCTCGGCTTCAGTATGGGAGGCGCGGTGGCGCTGCATCTTGCCGACCGGGCGCCCGACCGGGTCGCCTCCGTCACCCTGGTGTCGTCTATCGGCGTGCAGGAACTCGAACTCCTGGGCGACTACCGGGTCAACCACGGGCTCCACGGTCTTCAACTCGGCCTGTTCTGGGGACTGCGCAATCTGCTCCCCCATTTCGGCGCCTTCGATCAACCGATCGCCCACTCCTACGCGCGCAACTTCTACGACACGGACCAACGGCCGCTGCGCGGCATCCTGGAGTCGCTGGAGGCCCCGCTGTTCATCGTCCACGGCGGGCAGGATCCGCTCGTGCCGGGGGCGGCGGCCCACGAGCATCACCGCATCGTGCCTCACAGCGAGTTGTGGATGCGCCCCGACAGTCACTTCTTTCTGTTTCGCGGCGGCGAGGCACTCGCGGTACGAATCGATGAGTTCCTGAACCGCGTCGAGACTGGCGACGCCCCCACCCGTACCGATGCGGAGCCCGAGCGGCTGCGGCGAGCGGCGCTGCCGTTCGATGACCTGGACCTGCCGCCCTTCGCCGGGCCGGCCCTGCTCATCGTCTTCCTGCTCCTCGTGTTCGCCGCGTACCTGAGCGAGGACCTGACGTGCATCACGGCGGGTTTGCTCGTCGCCCAGGGCCGGCTCGACTTCCCGGTCGCCGTGGCCGCCTGCTACATCGGCATCCTGAGCAGCGACCTGGGACTCGCCTGGCTGGCCCGGATCCTGGGCCGGCCCGCCCTCAAGCTGCCGCCCTTCAAGTGGTGGGTCAGCGAAGCCAGGTTCGAAGAAGCCTCCGCCTGGCTGCGACGACGTGCTTTGATCGTCGTCCTGGTCAGCCGCTTCCTGCCGGGCACCCGGCTGCCGACGTGCCTCGCCGCCGGCATCCTGCGCACCAGCCTGCTCAAGTTCTGCTTCTACTTCGCCGTTGCCGTCGCGATCTGGACGCCCGCCTTCGTCGGCATCAACGCGCTGCTAGGCCGCGAGGCGGTAGAACGCTTCGACGGCCGCCTGCCGGGCGGCCTCCTCGGCGCCGTGCTGGCGTTGGCGGTCGTCATCTTCACCGTGCGGGCCGTCGTCGTGCCGCTCTTCACCTGGCGCGGGCGCCGGCTCTGGCGCGGACGGCTGCTCCGCGCCCGGCACTGGGAGTTCTGGCCGATGTGGGCGTTCTACCCGCCGCTCGCGCTCTACATCCTTTGGCAGGGCCTGCGGCGCGGCAGCCTCACGGCGTTCACCGCGATCAATCCCGCGATGCCCCTGGGCGGCCTGCTCGGCGAATCGAAGAGCGACATCCTGGACGGTCTGGGAGGCATCGGCGAGGCCTTGCCGGCCTGGAGGCGTCTGCCGCCGGGAAGCGGCGAGCAGCGTCTCGCCGCTCTCAGGCAGTTCCTCGAGGACGAGAGCCTGAGCTATCCCGCCGTCCTCAAGCCCGACACCGGCGAGCGGGGACGCGGTATCGCCGTGCCGCACTCGGAAGCCGAAGCGATCGCGTTCTTCGAGGCGACGCCTGGACCGGCGCTGGTGCAGGAGTACGTCGCGGGCGAAGAGTACGGCGTGTTCTGGGCACGCCACCCGGGCCGCCGGGACGGACATGTCTTCTCGATCACGCACAAGGTGCGGCCGACCGTGACTGGCGACGGAACCAGCACCCTGGCGCGGCTGATCCTCTCCGATTCGCGCGCCGTCGCGATCGCGCACATCTACCGGCGCGAACATCCCGACGCTGCAACGCGAATCCCGGCTGCCAACGAGGTCGTCGAACTCACCCAGGTTGGCGCTCACTCCCGAGGCACGATCTTCCTGGACGCGAACGACCTCCACACGCCGGAACTGGAAAAGGCGATGAACGCGATCTGCGCCGCCTACGACGGCTTCGACTTCGGCCGCTTCGACATCCGCGTTCCCGCCGCCGAGGCGCTCCAGCGCGGCGAGGGCCTCAAGGTGCTCGAAGTGAACGGCGTGACCTCAGAAGCGACCCACATGTACGACCCCCGCTACGGGTTCTTCGCCGCCCACGCGATCCTGCGCCGGCAGTGGCAGATGGCTTTCGACCTCGCCGCGGAACGCATCCGCGCCAGCGCCCGGCCCGCGAGTGTGAGCGAGGTCCTCCGCGCCATTCGGGCCGAACGACGAGCCCGGCGCTAGTCGACTACTCCTTCTTCTTCGTCGTCCGCCGACGCGGCTTCGGCTTCTTCTCCAGCGCCTCGAGCCGGGCCTCGATCGCGCTCAGTCGCTCGATCACCGCCTCCAGATCGGCCTTGCCAGGGACCCCGAGCTTCTCGAGCCGGCGCTCCAGGTGCTCATCGATTCCCGTCCGGGCCTTGGCCTTCGTCTGCTCAAACCCCTTGCCGGCCGCCGAACGCACCTGCTTGACCTTCACCTCCGCCTTGTCCCGCCAACCGCTGATGGACTCTCGCCCCCGGCTCTCGACCTTCTCGCCGCGCGCGACCAGCCGGTCGAAGACCTTGGACCCGGCGTCGACCGCCTCACCCGCCACGCCTGCGCCGGCGAGCGCCACCTTGTGGACCGCTCCGACGGTGGAATCGACGACCGACCGCGCCTTCGAATCGCTATCCCTGGTTTCTGCCGCGGATGCTGCTGTCATCTCGTTTCTCCCCTCTAAGTCTGTTGGGGCTTCCGACACAGCGGACCGCGATTCCTCCAGAAACTTTGGGCCCGCTAGGAACTGTGGGCTTCGGCGAGTCGCCGCTTCACTGTCTCGAGGGGGTTGCGGTAGTCCACCGTGCCGAGCCCCTTGTTGGTCAGCCTGTAGCCGATCAACTCCTGCAGCTTCTCCGGCATCTCCACGACGACGTCCCACGGCACGCCGACGTACTGGTTCTCGCGCTGCTTGAGCCACGCCAGGTTGAAGTTGAAGTTGATGGAGCGCCGATAGCCGCTGTCCGTCGAGTTCCCTCCGCCACGATGCCAGACGGCGCCGTCCCAGAGGAACAGGGCCCCGGCCGGCATCTCCACCGTCAACGTGGGCACGTCCGGATCGACCGGATCGGCCGAGCGATGGCTGCCGGGAACGATCTCCGTGGCCCCGTTCTCGGCCGTGAACGGATCGAGTGCGATCAGCGTGTTGGCGATCAGGGGGAAGTGCGGGCGCGCAAGCGGGTAGTGGCCGTCGTCCTGGTGCATCCGCTGGCGACGGTCCCCCGGCCCCGGCCGCATCGCGGCGACGCCGGAGACCTGGTAGTCCGGGCCGAGCACCGCCTCGACGAGCCCCAACAGATCATCGTCCATGAGCAATTCGTCGACGGCCCGCGTCTTGGCCAGCAGGTTGTGCGTGTGAATCGTCTGCTGGCCGTAGTCGTCCGTCATCCGGCTGCCAATCTCCTCGAAGACGGGGGCGAGGCCCCGCCGCAGCGCCTCCAGCCTCTCCTCCCCGAGGAAGTCGGGCACCACCGTGTAGCCGTTTTCGCGAACCTGCCGTGCTGATCTCTCGATGTCCATAGCTTCCCGTGACCAGTGATCGGATTGACGTTTCGCGGAAGCGTAACAAAGCAGGTAGCCTTCGCTCCATGAGAAGAGATACGGCGTATCGTCGACCGATGTTCCGCGCCGGCCTGGCGACGCTGATCGCGCTCGTCGCCTTCACTGGCGTCTACGCGCAAGCCGACGCCTCGACCGAGTCGTTTGCCGCGAGCGACGGCACGGTCATCCACTACCTCGTCGAGGGCCGCGGCGACCCGGTCGTGCTGCTCCACGGCATCACCGGCACCGCCGCCTCGAACTGGGGCGCGGCCGGCCTGATCGACCGGCTGGCCCAGGAGTTCCAGGTCATCGCCGTCGACCAGCGCGGCCACGGCAAGAGCGACAAGCCGCACGACCCCGCGAGCTACGGGGAGCGCATGGCGCTCGACGTCGTCGACCTGCTCGATCACCTGCGGCTGCAGCAGGCGCACGTGGTCGGCTACTCGATGGGCGGCTTCATCACGATGAAGCTGATCGCCCTGGCCCCGGACCGACTGATGTCCGCGGTCGTAGGCGGCGCCGGCTGGTCGAGCCCGGAGCTGCGCGACGACGAGATGTTCAACGCTTTGGCCGAATCGCTCGAGGCGGGCAAGGGTGGAGGTCCCCTTGTCGAGTTCCTGTGGCCAGGCGAGGACCCGCCGACGCCGGACCAGGTTCAGGCGATCGGCCAGGCGATGGTCGCCTCGAACGACCAGATGGCCCTGGCCGGGGTCGTCCGCGGCATGGCCGACCTCGACGTGAGCGCCGAACTCCTCCGGATGAACAAGGTGCCGACCCTGAACATCATCGGCAGCGACGATCCCCTGAAGCCGAACGCCGACGCCCTGGTCTCCGTCATGGAGGAACACCGCCTCCATGTGATCGACGGCGCGAACCACATGAACACCCTGAACTCACCCGAGTTCTACGACACGATCCGCGCCTTCTTCATCGAACTCTGCAACTGCGCGTGACGACGGACGGACCCGTTGCCGTACCCGCACGGGGTCGCTACGCCGAGAGCTGCGTCTCGACCAGGGTGGTCCAGTAGCGCATGCCGACGGGCAGGATGTCGTCGTTGAAGTCGTAGCGCGGCGTGTGGAGGCCGGCGCTGTCGCCGTTGCCCAGGAACATGAAGGCGCCGGGACGCTCCTGGAGCATGAAGGAGAAGTCCTCGGAGCCCATGACCGGCGCCATGTCCGTCGTCACCTTGCGGCCAACTTCGCGGGCGGCGTCGGCGGCCTTGTCGGTCTGTTCGGCGTGGTTCACGGTGGCCGGGTAGTAGGGGCGGTACTCCAGTTCGAAGCCTGCGCCGTGCGCGCTGCAGATGCCTCGGCCGATCTGGCGCATCCGGCGCTCGACCAGCTTCTGCACCTCGGGCAGGAACGCGCGAACGCAACCGCCGTGAACGATCCGGCTCGGGATCACGTTGTCCGCGTGACCACCGTGAACACGGGCCACCGTGATCACCGCGCTCTGGAGCGGGTCCACGTTGCGGGCGACGATCGTCTGCAGGGCAAGGACGAGTTCGGCCGCGACCGGTATCGGGTCCACGGTGCCGTGGGGAAACGCCGCGTGGCCGCCGGCGCTCGTCACGGCGAACTCGAACACGTCGATGGCGGCCATCAGCGGACCAGCGCAAAGCCCGAAGTTGCCGATGTCCATCCCCGGAAAATTGTGGACGCCGTAGACCTCTTCGGCCGGGAACTTCTCGAACAGCCCGTCCTCGATCATCACCCGGGCGCCGCCGTCCTTCTCCTCCGCCGGCTGGAAGAAGAAGTAGACCGTGCCGTCGAAGGACCGGTTCCGGGAGAGGTGCTTCGCCGCGCCCAGCAGCATCGCCGTATGGCCGTCGTGACCGCAGGCGTGCATCTTGCCGGGGTTCCGCGAGCGATGCTCGAACGCGTTCTCCTCCGTAATGGGCAAGGCGTCCATGTCGGCCCGCAGCGCAATGCTCCGCTCGGAGGAACCGGACCGGAGAACGCCGACCACGCCCGTGCCGGCCAGACCCCGATGAACCTCGATCCCGCCGAACGACTCGAGCAACTCCGCGACCTTGCGGCTCGTCTCCAACTCCTCGAAGGCCAACTCCGGGTGACGATGGAAATCCCGGCGCCAGGACCTCATCTGTTCGTGGAGGGGATTCATGAACGGAATCGTACCGCGAGAGGCCCGGGAGAGGATCTCCAGCACGCTCTGTTGGTAGCCTTCGCCATCGCCCCTGTTGGAACAAAGGGGGACTGCATGACGACGAGCGAACGAACAACCGAGAAGATGGACCCGGCCTCGTTCGAGGACAGGATCTGGGCAAGTCTGGACCGGCTCTCGAGACAGATGGCGGAAGACCGCGAGCAGGCCGCCCGGGACCGCGAGCGGATGGCGCAGGAGCGCGAACGGATGGTCCAGGAGCGCGAACGGATGGCCGAGGAGCGCAAGCAGGAGGCCGAGGAGCGCAAGCGGAAGGCCCAGGAGTACGAGCAGGTGGAACGGGAGCGGCGCGAGCGAGCGGACCGGGAGATCGCCCGAATTCGCGCCATCCAGCAGGAGACCGCCCGGGAGACGAAGGAGACCGACCGGCGACTCAAGAAGGCCGAAGACCTGTTCACCTCCCAGTGGGGCAAGCTGATGGAGAGCCTCGTTGAAGGCGATCTGGCGCCTCTGCTCCAGGAACGCGGCATCGCCGTGGAGGGGACGACCGAGAGAACCGTCAAGAAGCGAAACGGCGAGCACATCGAGATCGACATCCTGGCGATGAACGGGGCGGATGTCGTGGTCGTCGAGGTCAAGACGACGCTCCGGCCCAACGACGTCCGTTCCTTCCTCGAGAAGCTCTCCAGATTCGCAGAGTGGTTCCCCGAGTACCGCGACCGTCGAGTCCTCGGGGCCGTGGCGTACCTGAGGACCGACAGCTCGGTCGTGGTCCACGCGGAGCGTCAGGGGCTGTTCGTCATCAGGGCCACCGGCAGCAGCGCCAGCATCGTGAATGCGCCGGACTTCGAGCCGCGGGTGTTCGGATAACCCAGGCCGTGAACCGACCGGACAGCTCAGCCCCCAAGCAGCTTGCGCACCTCCGCTTCCAGCTTCGGCCGAATCCGCTCACGAGCCAACCGATCGAGAAGGTTAGCGGGCGCCACACGGGAGGAGACCGGCGCTTCGCCGTCGAACTCGATCCGCATCGCGCCGCGGGCGATTCTCATCCGATACTCACCGCTCCGCAGCGTGACGTGGGAACGGATGCAGTCCCACTTCGACTCTCGGGCAAGTCGCAGGGCGGCGCGTTCCTCGCGCTTCCCCCAGGCCTCCTCAGGCTTCGAGAAGAGTTCCCTCAAGGGCCGAACGCGAGCGGGTGCATCGCCCAGGTCGAAGCCCGAGCCATCGATGCGGTGAGCCAGAGCCGCCATGCGGTGGGTGACGGCACGCCAAATCTCCACAGAGCCCCGCAAGTCCGTCGGAAACCGAAGCCAACCGTCGCGCGCTCCGAACAGCACCGTCGTCGCGAGCTTGTCCCGCTCCCCGAGTTGACGATACCTGCCGAAGATGTCGCCCAGATCCTCAAAGCGTTCCCGCAGGAAGAACAGGACCATCGCCCGGGCCAGTGGTGTCTCGTGTTCGGCGAGTGTGTCGCTGATTCTGCCGCCGCCGAGGACCCCGCCGAGCGATTCTAGGGTCTTCACCAGGGCGAGAGCGCGCTGCTTGCGGGCTTCCTCCAGGCGCCCCGCCGTCTCCCTGAGGAAATCGAGCAGAGCATCCCGCGGCTTCCCGCCTTCCAGGTTGCAGCGCTGCGCCACGAGGCGGTCCACCGCGCCCTGGAACATCTGCCCGGAGGACCTAAGCGGCTTTTCGGCTTCAAGCCGTTCGCCCCGCAGCCACGCGGGAAGGTGCCGGAACATGGGATCGTCCGGGGGTTCCGAGCCAGGGTCGAAGGCGGCCCGGCACGCCTGAACCGCCAGATCGCCGCCGTTGGCGTGGTCCTGCAGCGCAGCGAGGACTCCGCCCACGGCGAAGGCCGCGGCGATTGAGGCCGCCGGGCGATCTTCGGGGCCGCCGTCCGGAGGCCACTCGAGCCGCGGCGAGCGAGAGGAGAACCACGATTTCTGGGCCTTGAGGGAGAAGCCCCGCAGGGGAACGTTGCTTCGTTCTTCCGCGTCCGCGACGGTCTCGTTCTTGTCGCTGACGGAACGGAAGACGATCGCCCGGATGCGGCTGACGGGCAGCGGCGCTGGCAGCAGCACAAGCCGGTCTCCCGGCCCAACCCCCTCCTCGATCCGCCTCCCGCCCCATCCGCCTTTGCCAAACACCTGAACCGGTCCTTGAAGGCCCTCCAGATCCAGATCGACGATCGCCGGTCTTAGATGTGCTGCCTCCTCAGTCGCCAGGTCGACCGCGCGGCGCGGCGGGCGGGGCGCCTTCCCTGACCGACCATCGACGAACACCGGAATCCAGCCCGGGAAGTCGGCCAGCGTGTCGCGGTAGTACTTGTCCATGAATCCCGACGGCGGCATGAGCAGGCCGGCCGCCAGCATGTACATGAGGTTCAGGTGGTTGGTGACCAGCAGACCGGTCGCTGGAGCGGACAGAGGCACACGAGACGGCATCCCCGACGCCGCCTTGCCGGCGGTTCCGCTCTCTTTCTGATCAAGCAGGGGGCGCTGTCGGTCGCTTCGGTTGTTCATCCGCGAACCTCCGGTTCTTCTCTGGCCGAGGACGCCGGATCGCGCAGGTCGCACCGGCGAAGGATCGACTCGTCCTTCGGAAGGATGGTCTCGATCTGCCCGTCGGCGGACCGCTTCATGAACAGAACGACCCGATCACGGGCCCTCGAGACCATGACGTAGAAGAGTTTCTTCGCTCTGTCCGGGTCGGTGGGGTCAAACTGATGCTCGTCGATATCGGCAAGTACCGCCGTGTCGAATTCGAGGCCCTTGCAGGCCTGGGCATTGATGACGAGGATGCCGCCTCGGTCGAACGGCACCTCGGGCTTGTTGTCTCCGTGAAAGGTCTCGATCCAGGGGCGACCGTGGTCCAGGGGAATGTTCGATCTCCTCAGCGCATCGAAGTAGCGACCCCTGACGTTGTTGTTCGGCGCGATGACGCCGATCAGCCGCCGCGGATCCTGATCCCAATGCTTGAGGATGTTCCGCGCGATCCTGGCTCGGTCGCCTTCGCCGACGGTGTACAGCCACGGCGTATCCACGGTTCGTCTCCCGGCCGGGAGCTCCGGCAGGGGGCTCGCTGGATCGTCCGTGGCGAACTCCCGCGCCAAGCGGGCAACGGGAAGCGAGTTGCGGTGGTTGTAGTGCAGTTCTCTTGCGTCGCCGAGGAAATCCTCCAGCTCTCTGCGGCTCGTGTGCTCGTCCTCCTTGATCTGCTGGTTCTGGTCGGCGACCACGAGCAGATTCTCGAAGCCGAGTTGGAGCAGGAAGTCATAGAAGCCAGGAGGCATGTCCTGGCCTTCGTCGATGACGAGAAAGGGTCTCGAACCCTCGTCGACAGACTTGGGAAGCTTGACGACAGCCTGGCCGACCGCCTTCCAGTCCTCCCTCCACGAGTCCGACGGCAGCGTTGGAGGCGACTCGCCGAACATCTTCCGGAAGACTCCCCAGTACCAGGATTTCCACGTCTTCGCCTCAAGCTCGCCTTCAAACAACGCCCGGCTGGCGCGGTGCAGCAAGTGGTTCCAGACGAGGAAACAGTACTTCTCGCCGCCACGCACCAGCCGGCGGGCCCTCAGCAGGCAGATCACCGTCTTTCCCGTTCCCGGTCCGCCGACGACAAGGTGCTTGCCCGTCATCGGCAACGCCAGGATCGCTTCCTGTTCCTTCGTCAGGTCTTCGACGCCGGGCAGGGCATAGCGCCGCCGGTCGTTCACGACGCCGCCTCACCGGGCCGCATCGCAAGCCGTCGTGAGAGCCGCCAGGCGGCCCCCGCCCCAGCCACGTCGCCCGTTCTCGCTGAACGCGCCGGGAGGCCGCCCATCACGTTCCAGACCCGAGGGCCCAAGGGGCCCGCAACCCCTCACCGTCGCCATTCAAGAACGCTCGATCCAGAAGACGATTGCCGCAGACGCAGGCCGGCTCGGGCACGAGCGCACAGCCGTGACAGGCGGCGCGATTCAACAGATCCGGGCCGTGGCCCTCCCGCTCGGCGCACACCGGATCGAACGAACACCGGGAGGCGTCCTCGACGGCGCCGACGAGAAGGCGGAGGAACCTCTCCGGACGCGCCATGTCCATCAGGCCACCGAGCGAGCCGTGATCGTCCGTTACCGCCACGTAGATGAGTACGCCCGCCATGGGCGCCTCATCCCCGTCCCCACCCGCACAGTAGAGCCGCTCCTTGAGCGACGCCGCCGGATAACCGGCTTCCGCCTCCAGCCTCCGGATGAGGAGATGGGACAGCGTGTGGCAGAGCAGGAATCTGGGCGAGATCGCATCCCTGACGTCCGGCGACAGGCGCGCCTCCACCGAGCGCTCGACGAACTCCGCCGCCCGCTGCCGAACGGCGTCCTGTTGCTCCCATCGGCTGACCAGCCGCTCGTTCAGCGCGAAGAACAGGCCCTCGCCCCAGAGCTCAATCGCCGGCAACCAGTCGCTCTCTCCCGCGATGTCGGGCGGCGTCGGCGGGCGCGCCTCCTCGCCGCTCCCCCAGCCGCGGCGAAACCCGTCGAGGACCATGATCTCCTTGACCCGCTGGACGCCGACCAGCCTGTCGATGGCTGACGTCAACCGGCCGGCCAATCCGTCGGACTCGGCTGCAAGATCACGCCAGCCTGCGGTGTGGTGCTCGGTGACGAAGTCTTCGCCTTCCCGCAGGTCGGGAATCGGCTCGGTAAGAGCCCGATACTCAAGCTGCAGGAGATCGCCACGCGGCAACTCCCGATCCAACCGGGGATAGCCGCTGGCGATCTCCCGAAGGGCGCTCTCGATCTCGTCGGGTCGGCATCGGTACCTCCCGGCCAACTGCCTGACCCGGTAGTCGCGGACCGCGGGATTCTGGGCGTTCCGCACAAAGTGCTGATCACTCGAGTTCATGTACAGGCGATCCACGACGGTTCCCCGGCGAATCCTCGACTCCGGCGGAATGACCAGGGCGGTCCGGCATTCGGCGAAATGCACCCGGACATCGTTGACGCCGACGATCCAGGCCGGCTCGTCGGGCGGCTCGGGCGGCGGCTCGGACACCCAGGGCTGCTGCCAGGTGAACGGCCCGTAGGGGAACCGGCCGGGAACCCGAAGCTCGCTCTCCGCGCCGCAGCCCTCACGGCAACACTTCACTACCCGCCGGGCGACTCGTTCCTCAAGCCGCAGATAGGGAGCCCGCCAGTCCGGCTTGCAGCCCTGCCGACTCGCATCCGCCGCGCCGTCGTGGGCTAACGCATGCCAGGGCACATCGGCCAGATAACCCTTCTCATGCACAAGCACCCAAGGGACCTGCTCCAGCGTGCCGCCGCACGACTGGGCGGCCGCTCCCCGGCCCGAGCCTTCGGCACGCCTGATGGCCCCTGGACCAGTGCATCGGTAGTGCCCCCTTGCACGCTCCTCGGTGCTGGCATCACGATTCTCGCTGATCCCGGCTTCAAAGTCCTCGTCGCCACCGTCCCTGCGCCACGGCGCGTTGTGGAGCAAGCCGCAGGTCCTGCAGCGCATCCACTCGGGAAACCGCCGGGCGGGAACCCAACCCTGAATCAGACCGCCCATCTCGCTGCGCACCGGCGGGCGGCAGAGCTTCGTGCCCTCCAGGTGAAGCGATCGTTTCACCAGCTCGACGTACCGAATCTCTCGCTCGTGGGGGTGTGTGTTCGGGCCGTCCCAGTCCCGAGTGTCCTGTACCACCATCAGCTTCCGCCCATGGCGAACGATCGCGCCCACCGTGCAGTCCTTCAGCAGGTCGGACAACCTGATGTCGACAAAGTCGCTGCCGTTAGGCGCCATGTCACCGGACCCGCAGCACCGCCGGGCTCTCGACGTTCCTCATCGAGTGCAGCGTCTCCCACGGGGGGCGGCCATCCAGACTGCCGCCATCCCCGTGGCTACGGAGCAGCCGCTCGTACGCCTTGTCCCGAGCCTCAAAGCGAAGGCCCGTGGCGGCCTCTCGACAGCGCTTGGCTTCGGCGCACCACCCGCTTAACAGGTCGCTCAGGTGTTCCGCGGCTTTCGCCACCTTCTCCGGGCAGGCCTCCCCGATCCGCCGTTCAAGGTTGGCGACAACCCTGCGGACCGCCGGGTCCCGCGGGTCGAAGCTGCCGGCCCCCTTGTTCGGCCGCAAACCCTCGACGGAATGCCGAAGCGCGATGACCAGAGCGGCATGAAGCGCACGACGGCGAACCTGGAAAGTGAACGGAGTCACGCTGCCCGGTTCGACGAAGCGGTAAAACGACTCGTGGTATGGCCGAAACGACTCGTAGTGCGACAGGCTCCGCGCCTGGTGTCGGTAGAAGTTGGCCACGACGATGCCCGGCGCCGCGCCGCGGCCGACCCGGCTCGTCGCCTGGACGTACTCGCCGGTCGTCAGCGGCTGGCCGTTGACGACCATCAGCGCCAAGCGAGCGACGTCCAGACCGACCGAAACCATGTTGGTCGCCAACACGGCATCCAGGCAGCGCTCAGACCCGCGTGGTTCCTGCAGGCGCTCGAACGTCTCGGCGATCTGTTCCGCCGTGTGGCGGCTCCACAGTTGCTCGATGGCGGTCTCGCGGAAACGCCGCCCGAGTTCCTGTTCGATCGGATCCTTCGAGACGCCGTCCGGTCTTCGCCCCACTGACAGGTGCTCGCCGCGTTCGGCGAGACCGCCTTCGGCCGGGTCGCCTTCTTGAGCATCGCCGTCCCGCTCCTCGAGGCACTCCGCGATCAGCCGCTCACCGAAGTCCCGTACGTCAGAGTCGAACGCGTTGCTGCTCGTGGCAACGCCCCGCAGGCTGCCGTGGTAGACGACGCTGGTCCACCAGGCCTCGAACAGCGCTTCGCGGTCCTGCTCGCCGCGGAAGAGGACGAGCGGGGCAGCCACCAGGGCCGCCGCCAGCGGAGCGAGCGAGTGCCGCTGATCCCGGAGCGGCGCAAGATAGCCCACATACAGCCGCCCTGGACGGCGCCGATCCGTCTTCGCGAACCAGGAGTCGTCGCAGGAGAGTCCCGGCGGGGGGAAGACGGCGACGTCCCGGCCATAGAGGGCCCGCACCTGCTCCTTCGCCATGCGGATCGTGGCTGTTGAAGCAACGTACTTGGGCCGTACGCCGCGGCAGCGAATCGCCGTCTCGATACCCGCCTCGTAGAGGCCGGCGACGGAACCGAGCGGCCCGGAGATGAGATGAAGCTCGTCCTGGATCACGAGGTCCGGCGCCCGTCGCGTTTCCCGCTGCGCGTCCAACACCCCGAAGAAGGATGCCGCCCGTTCCTCCCAAGCGAAGCGAGCGAACTTGTCGATCGTCGCGAGTAGCAGCGACGGCGGGTACCTGTAGAGCGATTCGTCCACCACGCGGCAGGGCAGCGGCTCGTCGCTCCGCCCGAACTCGCAGGCGGGGTTCCCGCAGTGGAAGCGAAAGTCCGGCCAGTCCGCCTCGTAGCCGCGCTGGCGATCGAACGGTTCACCGCACCACGGGCAGCCGGCAAGCAGCAGACTGTTTCGGGCTTCATCGTCGCCGTCGCGAATCCTCGCGACGAATCTCTTGGCCTCGTCGACGCGATTCGGACACACCGTGCCGCCGACCCAGATACCGATGCTGAACGGTTCGTCGCCCAACCGCCCCTCCGCTTGCGCCTCCTCCCGGCGCTCGAGCTCCAGAGCACAGATCAGGCGAGCCGCCCGCTCAAACTGCTGGCGCGTCAGCAGCCGCAGCGTGTAGCGCATGAAGGCCGCAGTGCCACCTCCTTCGTCGCCGTAGCGGAGCCGGCGCCAGACCAGGAGGAACGCGATAAGACCCAGGTACGCCTCCGTCTTGCCGCCGCCGGTCTGAAACCAGATCAGGTCGAGAACGCCCCGGTGGTCGTCTCGCTCCTCCACCGTCGATCCGATCGTGGCGAGCAGGAACCCAAGCTGGAAGGGACGCCAGGACCACGGCGCCTCGCGCTCCCCACGGAACTGCACCATCTGACGCAGCATCGCCCGATTCGCCAGCCGGAAGGCCAGCGCGGCGTCCGGCTCCGCGCCGAGCATCTCCACGCCACGCAACATCCGCTCGTGGGCCGCTTTCATGCGCTCCGTGATTCGGAGCGCCGCTGCGAGGTCCTGCTCGTCCTTCTCCCGCGCAGCGTCCACAAGGCGGTCCCGCACCCAAGCAGCGTACTCGCCGACAAAAGCCCGGAGTTCCTCCATGGGCAACTCGTCCGAGGCCAAGCGCTCCATCTCAAGAACCCCGGCCGCGCCGCGCGCCGCAACACTGACGATCGGCGTCTCGACCCGCGGTAGGAACCTGGACGAGATGCGCGACGGTTCGCCCGGATTGATCTCCCAATCCACCGCTGCGCCGTGGCCGACGGCGAAGATGCGGCGTTCCCGATACTGGAGTTCAAGTTCCCGTTCCTCATCGGTCAGCAGACCGGGATCGACCCGCGGATAGTCCACAACTTCGCCCCCATCGATGAAGCACTGAAGGCGAGCTTCGAACAGGGACCGCTCGACGCGGTTCACACTGGCCTCACGACCGCCGGCGCCCCACTCCCACTCCTGCCGATTGAACAATGTGACGGTAACGATCTTCCCCAATCTGTGCGGTCGGCTCCGCAGGTCGATGCCGGCGCGAGCTGCCGGAGGAACGCCCGGCCGCCCCTCGCAGTCCTTCCCGTCCCGATCCGACCAGATCTCTTCTCGCTGAAAGTCGCCGCCGGCGAAAGCGACGGAGGCGGACTCAAGCTCTCTTCTCACATAGCGCCCCACGAACCGCCCGCGCTCGTCGCGGAACTCCCCTTCCCGCTGCTCGTACACGGCAGCCTTCGCCTCCAACCACAACCGCACGTCGCCCCGCACGCAGAACGAGAAACCAACCGAGGACGGCGGAACGTAGCGTCGGCGACGTGGCGGCGCGGCCTTCTCGTTCAAAGCGCCAGGTTCTCCGTCCGCGGGAGCCTCCTCCTCATCGGCCTCACCCTCCGAGGCCGGATCGATCCCCCTTTCCTCCGACTGAAGCGGATGCAGCACGCCCACCGGATAGCGGTCGAGCGGCGACACGTCGATCTCGTATTCGCCCCCGTCGGCTGCCTCGCCCGCCGGACCGATGAGCTGCCCTTCCAGCCAGTCGACCAGCCGCTTTCTCGCCTCGACGTACAGATCGGACACCTCGAATCCTCCGTCCCCAAAGGCGCCGTCAGGCAGCGACCCGTGCGTCCTCCAACACGATCAGCAGGGCTCGCGCCCGCGTCGCCGCGACGTACAGGTGGCGTTCGCTGCAGGACTTCGGGTTGCCGTCGACGTCGGCCAGGATGACGACGTCGGATTCCAGTCCCTTGAACTTGTGGAGGCTGGTGAAACGGATGTCCGTCGGTTGGCGCGGGCGCTCGACGAGGTTGAAGTTGCCCAGGCGGCGATGGTGCGCCAGGTGGCTGCGGTTCGTCGCGTGGGTCGAGAGCACGGTGATCCCGTCGGAGGCGACCTTCTCTCCGGTCACGAGGCGGTGAAGCTGCTTGCGAACCTGATCGACCATCTCGCCGGGCGTGCCATAGCGTAGAGATTCGACCCGCTCGCCGTCCGGCGCGCCGGGGCGAACCTCGCAGGAGACATCGATCAGACCGGACGCATAGGTGGCGATCCGGCGCGTGTTCCGGCAGTTCCAGGTCAAGGAGAAGGGCGCGGCGCCGAAGGCATCCGGCGGTCCGCCTCCGTAGATGTTCTGGTTCGGATCGAAGAAGGCGTAGAGGATGCCGTCCCGCTCGTCGCTCAAGGCCGACTCCAGGGCCAGCCACCAGTGTTCGTGGAAGTCCTGTCCCTCGTCCACGATGATCGCGTCGTACCGTTCGTCCGGCTGGCTCTCCAGGGCGTCCATCAGCAGGCTGGGAGCGGTGTCCTTCCAGAACTCCCGCTGCTTCGCCGCCGTCTTCGGCGACTCGAAGGCAAGTCCCGCCTTCGTCGCCCGTTCGCGGCAGAACGCATGGAAGGTCCTGGCCTCGAATCCGGCCGCCCGGGACGCCAGCCACTCCGCCAGCGCCTCGTTGAAGCACAGGAGCAGAACGCGCTGCCCCGCCGCCGCCAGCCGCTCCGCCTTGATCTCCGCAAGGACCGTCTTGCCCGTGCCGGCCGAGCCCTCGATGGCCGCTCGCCGCTGGCGTTCCAGAAAGTCGAGCGTCCGAGCCTGCTCTTCGGTCAATCGGTCGATCGCCTTCCGGTTCCGGTCGACCCGGGCGGCGACGCTGGCCTTGAGCGCGTACTCCGGCAGCTCGAGCGCCCGCAGGAGCGCATCGACGTCGGCCGGGGAGAGCGCCGCTCCTCGACTCATCAGGTACGTCTCGAAGATCCGGTCGAGCGCCGCTTGAAGCTCGTGCAGATCGTCGCTGAAGAGGGCCGTGTCGCCCGGGAAGTCCGGTCCCAGTTCCCGGTGGGTGCGGACGATGTCCGGAAACGCCACGGCGGAATGGACCGGCGGCGAACTGCGCCCGCGGAACGAGGCGGAATCGCGCAGCCACGCCCGCAGCGCGTAGACCCCGGCGTTCGCCTGCTCGCCGGGATGCTTGATCGGATGACGCTCGCCGCCGCCGTCGACGGAGAACCAGTCCTTCCCTCGCCGTTCGATCCGCCCGCCCTTCACCTCGACCGCCAGGGCGCCCCGGGCCGGGTCGACGATCAGAAAGTCGAGCTCCCGGTCCGCCGGCGGCTGCCGGATCCGCAGGCCGTGGATCACCGTCCAGGAATCGGGAAGGTCGCTCTTCGCCAAGTCCAGGAAGCGACGCTCCGAAGCGGGGAGCTCACCCGTCGCCCATTCGATCACCCGGGCCACGACGTCAGCTCACACCGTTGCTCGCACCGAGGTCGCCAGCCGCAATCACGGCAACGAGGCGCAGAAGCAAAGGGGCTGAAGCGAGGCGCCCCGACCGGACGACGTCGTTCATGGGGAAGCGGTGGACTCTACAGGATGACCGGTCGTCGAAAGCACGGATGCCGGCGGAGACGCCGGCGCACCCGGTGGCGCTCCCGCCCGAGCGCGGTTCGCCGGAGGGGCCGACCAGGGCAGGGCGCTACACTCCCCGCTTCCGCCCGCCCGCTGGGCCAGCAGAGTTCGTCACATGGACGGAGCGCCTCCGATGACCCTGACTGAGACACCAGACGCACCGACCGCGTCAGCACCGCCGGCCAGGCCCCGCCGGCACGTTTACGATGCCGCCGAGATCGAGCCGAAGTGGCAGCGGATCTGGCGCGAGCAGCAGGCCTTCCGCACGCCGGACGACCCTGAACTCCTCGCGAGCCGGCCCAAGTACTACGTCCTCGACATGTTCCCTTACCCATCCGGGGCGGGCCTGCACATCGGCCACCCGGAGGGTTACACGGCGACCGACGTGGTTGCGCGCAAGCGGCGCATGGAGGGCTACAACGTCCTCCATCCGATGGGCTGGGACGCCTTCGGCCTGCCGGCGGAACGCGCCGCGGTGCGCGAGAACCAGCACCCGCGACTCATCACGCAACGGAACATCGCGAACTTCCGGCGTCAGATCGAACGCATCGGCTTCTCGTACGACTGGGAGCGCGAAGTCGATACGTCGTCCGCGGCCTACTACCGCTGGACGCAGTGGATCTTCCTGGAGCTCCACAAGCGCGGCCTCGCCTACCTGGAGGACGTGCCGGTCTGGTGGTGCCCGGCACTGGGCACGGTGCTCGCGAACGAGGAGGTCAAGGACGGCGCCTACGTCGACACGGGCGACCCGGTCGAACGGCGGACGATGCGGCAGTGGATGCTGCGGATCACCGCCTACGCCGAACGTCTGCTGGAAGACCTCGACCAGGTGGACTGGCCCGAGTACGTCAAGGAGATGCAGCGCAACTGGATCGGCAAGTCCCACGGCGCGGAGATCCGGATGCCGATCGCCGGCAGCGACGGCAGCTTCCCCGTCTTCACCACCCGGCCGGACACGCTGTTCGGGGCGACCTACTGCGTGCTGGCGCCGGAACATCCGCTCGTTTCCGAGATCACGACGCCCGACCAAAGGACCGCCGTCGACTCGTACGTGACCGAGGCGATCAACAAGAGCGAACTCCAGCGCACCGATCTCGCCAAGAGCAAGACCGGCGTCTTCACCGGCGCGTTCGCCACGAATCCGGCAACCGGAAAACCGATCCCGATCTGGGTCGCCGACTACGTTCTGATGAGCTACGGCTCGGGCGCGATCATGGGCGTCCCCGGCCAGGACCAGCGCGACTGGGACTTCGCCGTGGCGTACGACTTGCCCGTCGTCCGCACCGTGGAGCCGCCTCCCGGTTGGGAGGGCGAGGCCTACCTGGAGGACGGCCCCGCCACGAACAGCGGCTTCCTAGACGGCCTCCTGGTGGACGAGGCGAAGGAACGGATGATCGGGTGGCTGGTCGAGAACGGCCACGGCGAAAGGCGCGTCGAGTACCGCCTGCGAGACTGGCTGTTCTCGCGCCAGCGCTACTGGGGCGAGCCCTTCCCCGTGCTCCACGTCCTCGACGACGACGGCGAGCCCACCGGCGAGATCCTGCCGGTGCCGCAGGACGAACTGCCGGTCGAACTGCCCCCGGTCGACGAATTCAAGCCGACCGCCGACGGCCGGCCGCCGCTCGCCCGCGCCGGCGACGACTGGCTGCTCGTCACGCTGCCGGACGGCCGCCAGGCAAGGCGCGAAACGAACACGATGCCGCAATGGGCTGGCTCCTGCTGGTACTTCCTGCGCTACATCGACCCGAAGAACACCCAGGCGCCCTGGTCACCCGAACTGGAGCGCTACTGGATGCCGGTCGACCTCTACATCGGCGGCGTGGAGCACGCGGTGCTCCATCTGCTGTACGCGCGCTTCTGGCAGAAGGTCCTCCATGACGCGGGCCTCGTGTCGACCGCCGAACCGTTCGCGCGATTGTTCAACCAGGGGATGATCCTGGCCTACAGCTACCGCGACGAAAAGGGCAAGTACCACCACCCGGACACGGTCGACTGGCGCGGCGACCGGGCGTTCCTCGCCGGCACGGACGAAGCGCTGGAAGCCCGGGTCGAGAAGATGTCCAAGTCGAAGCTGAACGTCGCGAATCCCGACGACATCATCGAGCGCTGGGGCGCCGACTCGCTCCGTCTCCACGAGCTGTTCATGGGGCCGCTTCATCAGCAGAAGCCCTGGCAGACAAAGGACGTCGACGGCGTGCACCGCTTCCTCCAGCGCACCTGGCGCCTGATCGTCGACGAGCGGACCGGCGCGCTGGCGGACCGGGTCGGCAACGCCGCGGCCGCAACCGACAACGCCACGAAAGCCGCAACCGACCTGAACCGCCTCCTCCACAAGACGATCCGCAAGGTCGGCTGTGACATCGACACCCTCGACATGAACACCGCGATCTCCCAGATGATGATCTGGGTCAACGCGGCGACCGCGGCGGATCGCGTGCCGCGCGAGACCCTGATGGCCTTCCTGCGCATCCTCTCGCCATTCGCGCCGCACCTCGCCGAGGAGCTGTGGTCCCGCCTCGGCTGCGAGGGCCTGATCTGCCACCAGGACTGGCCCGTCTACGACCCGGCCCTGGTCGTCGACGAGACGATCAACGTCGTCGTCCAGGTCATGGGCAAGAAGCGCGACGTGCTCCAGGTCCCTGCAGACTCCGACAAGGCGACTCTGGAGCGACTCGCACTCAACTCGGAGAACGCCCGGCGCTTCATGGACGGCAAGGAACCGCGCAAAGTGATCGTCGTGCCGGGGAGACTGGTCAACATCGTCGTCTAGGAGTCTGCGCCGCCAGGAGGGGAATTCGGTTATCATCGCCCGCCCTCGGAGCGCATTCCACGCATCCTGCCCTCCCGAGCCCAACCCGAGCGAGATCATCATGAAGAGCGATATCCACCCAGAGCTGCACCCGGTCGTGTTCATCGACCCCTCGGCCAACGCCGAGTTCATCTCCCAGTCGACGATGACGAGCGACAAGACCCGGGACATCGACGGCGTCGAGCACTACGAGATCCGACTTGAGATCTCGTCCGCGTCCCACCCCTTCTACACGGGACGCCAGCACTTCGTCGACAGCGCCGGTCAGATCGAGAAGTTCCAGCGCAGGTACGGGCGCAAGTAGCGTCAAGGCGGCACGTCCACGGCTCCCGCTGTCGCCGCCGCCACAACAAGCCGTCGCAGCGGCCAGCGGGCGGTGCAAGACCCGTTGGCCGGGATACACTCCTGCCATCGGAAGCCGCGACGCCAGCCCGGGTTCCTGACCCGGAAGGGGAACACCGACTAGACAGGTTGATGCAGTCAGACGTACATACACCTGTGACTCCGAGACGCTCCCGGTCCGATCCCCAACCCGAGTTGCCGAAGGTGTACGCGCCACTGGAAACCACCTTCGCCGAGAAGATCGAACGCCTTCGCGGCGGTGAGGAACTCCGGGTCCTGGATCTCTTCGCAGGTTGCGGCGGGCTCTCCCTGGGCCTTCAGGCGGCGGGCTTCGCCATTGCTGCCGCGGTCGAGAACGACGCTGATGCCGCCCACTCCCACGGCACCAATTTCCACAAGGCTGCACCGGAGCACCTCCTGCCACGCGATGTGCTCACCTCTCCGGACGTCCTCTCCCAGGAACTCGGGTTAGGACCAGCCGCTCACGCCTTCGACGTGATTGTCGGAGGCCCTCCCTGCCAAGCCTTCGCCCGAGTCGGGCGGTCCAAGCTGCGGGAAGTCCACGACCACCCCGAGGCGTTTCTCCACGATCCGCGCGCACGGCTGTTCCGCGAGTGGCTCCGGTACGTGGAGATCTGCAAGCCCTTGGCCGTCCTGATGGAAAACGTCCCCGACGTTCTGAACCACGGGGGCCACAACGTCGCGGAGGAGACCTGCGGGTTCCTTAAGGACCGGGGCTATGCCTGTGCCTACACACTTCTGAACGCATCGCTCTACGGCGTGCCGCAAATGCGGGAGCGGATGTTCCTCATCGGCTACCGGCATGAGTTGACTCAACAGGTCTGCTTCCCACGACCTACGCACTGGACCGAGTTGCCCCGTGGATACGAAGGCTCACGGGCTGTCGCCCTGAAGTCGGTTCGCCGACCGAACTCCCGCCAACGAGAACTCACCACGGCAGCCGGTTACTACGTCGACCCGCCAATGCCAAGCGACAACCTGCCGCCCGCCGTGACGGTCAAAGACGCGATCCAAGACCTCCCCGCCATCGACGCCAGGGAGGAGCTTCGAGCAGGACGCCTTCGCCGGGGTGCGCGCCGCTTCGACACTACCCAGCCCTACAGCCCGTCGCGGCCCGTTTCGGAGTACGCCCGGTGCATGAAGACTTGGCCCGGCTTTGAAGCGCCAACGGAACTCGCGGACCATGTAATCCGCTATCTGCCGCGGGACTTCGACCTGTTCGCACGGATGAACCACGGCGATCAGTACCCGCAGGCATACCGACATGCCACCGACATGTTCGAGGAGCGACTGGCGGAGCTCAAGGCCAGCGGGAAGGCCGTTGCTCCGGGCTCGGCCGAGTACACCGAACTCCGCCGTTCCGTCATCCCGCCCTACGACCCAGGCAAGTTCCCGAACAAATGGCGGAAGATGTGTCCCGACGAGCCCGCGCGGACGCTCATGGCACACCTGGGGAAAGATGGCTACAGCCACATTCATTACGACAGTGCTCAGGCCCGGACGGTCTCGGTCCGAGAAGCTCGCACTCAAGCGACTGACTGCCTCGGACCTGACGTTCTTCGAGTGGCACTTCAGGAATCGCAACGCCGGGAACCAGAAGGCGATCAACCTGAACGCCGACATCTTCGCCAAGCGCCTCTATCCGGCCGTTGAAGTCGTCGCCCGCCAGAGCCAGAACAAGCTCGGCATCGATCTCTGGATTGCCGGACCGGGCGCCGCGCCGCCGCACAACTACCAGCGGAAGATCATCAAGGGAGCGGCGTACAAGAACTGGCGCCTGGACGGAGAGATGATCTACGACCCCGAGGCCGACCCCGGGCGATTCAAGACACTCCGAGCGGGCGACCTCGCCCTCCTCGGCTTCGACGGCGATCTGGCGCCGAACACGCTGCACCTAGTCCTCGTCTCCAAGTCGGCCCCGGAAGACGGCGAGCTCCTCGCCCGTCTTGACGAGCTGTTGGCGGACCGACGCATGGCGGAACTTGAGAGGGGATTGTCCCGTTTTCTGTTGAACTTCGTGGATGGCGTCTCGCGTTGTAGTGACGTTACGCGGCTCTTTCTTGTCGGTCAAGATGGCGAGAGGTTGGTTCGAGCGCCTGTGTGAGTTTCGT
>LXNI01001087.1_pt1 | contig 26091 bp, 22 predicted proteins | sample 809091 | NCBI WGS metagenome assembly LXNI01 (sample SAMN04870527, study PRJNA318959) | sponge metagenome | biome: 01000161; feature: marine sponge reef; material: water | host: Sarcotragus foetidus | place: Greece: Milos, Mediterranean Sea | collected 2013-05-29 | depth 5-7 m | reverse complement strand
ACTCGCGTGAACCGTTCGACGACCTTGAGCTGTTCCGACTGCGGGATGCCCTTGATCCGCCGCGATGCGGAATTGGAAGCGATCCAGCCCTTGTCGGTGTAGTTGCTGACCTCGACGACTAGAGTGTCGCCCTCCCAGTGTCCCCGTGAATCCCCCATCCACAAGCGGATTTCATCGCTCACGTGAGGCCCGGCGTCCAGCGGGATGATGCGGGCGTCGTGGATCATCTCGTACAGGATCGCGACGTACTCAGGCGTCTGTAGGATCCGGTAGGCATTGTTGTAGCCAGCGGGGAAGATCGAGCCGGGCACGCCCCGCGAGATGCAGCGGTCCCATACGCTCATATGCACGTACGAGTCACCTTCGTGGGCGCGGTTGTAATCTCGTCTGGCAACCGCTGACGGACGCGTGGGTACGCGTCCGTTTGGAGGGTCGACCACCAGCGAAGTCTGGCGGCTCGAGAGGAACTTGTCACCCGAATCCAGCCAGACTTGGTTGTAGCCACCGACGCTCCCCGGCGGGGAAGTTCCATCCGAGGCGGCTCGCCGCTTGGCGACGCTGGCCTCGATTGCCGAGGCTTCGTCGTCGCTGAGGACTGTCTTGCCTTCCTGTTCGGCAGGACGCTCGAACGGTGTGATAGTCTCGTTCGTCCACATCCCTTGCAGGTCGGGATGCCCCCAGGGCGTTCTCGGTAGCGTCCAGTCGCCATCCTCTGCCGAGACTACCGGTGTAAGCAGAACCATCCCCGTGACGAGAACTGATAGGGCGAATGTTCGATTGGTCATTTGAATCTCCTTCCAACACCCTTGCTCTCAGCCGAGTGAGGACACACGGGTCGGGTCGCTTGGTTCACTGATCTTGCCGGTTGTCGTACGGCGCGCCCGTGCCCGATGATCCTGCGAACAACCGTGTTCCGTCTGGCAGTGTCACATCGCGGCCGTTGGCTTTGTTGCTGCCATCGATCGCACGGTAGCCCTCCACCAGCACCTCCACTCCGGGCTTCACCGAATCCTTGCGCCAGCCCCGGCGCACCAGAGCGCCGGGCGGACCGGCCTCGATCATCCAATTCTCCGTCGCGCCCGCTTCGCTGGTGACCTCGATGTGCATCCAAGCGTGGGGGTTGATCCATTCCATCTTGGTGATCTTGCCGCGCAAGCGGACGGGCTGGGCGGCGTCGAACTCCGAGGAGAAGGCGTGATGCGCTGCGAGCGGGCCGATGGCCAGCAAGGCGGCCAGCCCGATTCCGGCCAGAACCGCAGTTGTGGTGCGTGTCATTCCTGCTTCTCCCGTCAATTTCCGGCTTGTGCCGCTTGCTTGTCACGGGCGCGTGCCCCACTGAGGGCGTTGAACATCCCGTAGTTGCCCTCGTGGCAGGCGTATTCCACCAATTCGTACTGCTCGTTGTCTAGGTCGAACGCGAACGTGGCCGTCCAGGGCTGCACCCAGACGGTCGGGTCGTCGATGGTGAATTCGTAGCGCAACTTGGTTGGGCCGGTGCGCGTGAATCTCTCGGTCAGGCGTGCCGCTGCGGTCGACCCGCGATATCCGCCTTGCCCGTTAAAGCGGGCGGTGTCGACCACCAGCGTGTCTCCCTCCCAGCGGCCCTGCGGATCGCCCAGCCACGAAGTTAGTTTCTCGCCAACCGGCTTGCGCGGCTTCGTCGGGATCGCGCGCGTCTCGTGAATCATTTCCTTTTGGACGGCCACGTATCCCGGGCCTTGCACGATTTGCAGGCCGTTGTTGTAGATCGACGGCATCATCATGCCGGGCAGGCCGCGCGTGATGCAGCGGTGGTAGATGCCCAGATCCTCGGGGCCATCCGGGGTCTTGGCTGCCTTCCGCGCCCGCTCCTGTTGGGCTGCAGCGGCCATGCGCTTGCCCTCGGCAGTCAGCTCGGGCAACCTGCCGCTCGGTGGGTCCACGATCATCGCCACTTGCGTGGACGGTGCCATCTTGTCGTAACCCAGGGTTGTGTCGCGCCACTCTCGTTCGTACCCCCAGATGCTGCCCAGCGTGCCGCGCTCGCGGCGCGCCGCCGCTTGCTCGGCCGTCAGCGCCTCGACATCGGCAAGATCCTGTGGTCGCTCTAGGGGTATGCCGTGGGCTGTATTCCCCGTCCACACTCCCTGCAGGTCGGGCTCGCCCCACGGTGTACGGGGCACGACGTAAGGTTCCGATGTTTCCACCGCTGCGGCCGATTCGACGTTGGCCTCGACGCCGGCATAGCCGGATTCCACGACGGCGATCCTCACGTTGTCCGGCCCGCGCACGAACGCCCGCTTGGCCGGGCTGCGGGCGCTGAAGGGCGTCTCTGGACCCGCCTCGAAATCGGCCCCGCTACGGCGCATCCTCGGTGCCGCTCGGTCGAGATCAGGCACCCCGAACGCGATGTGGGCCAAGGCGCGGGAACGGGTCGGAGCAGGCGTGCCAGTGGGATGCTGGTCGGCCAGCAGCCACATGTCGCCGAATCGTAGCGCGTTCTCGCGGCCCTTGAACTTGGCAGAATTGCCGCCCAGTACCTCGCGGTACCAGTCCAGCGTTTCGACCGGATCGGCTGCGCTGAGATGCACATGGTGGAAGCCTTCGCTTTGCGGGTCTTGCAGCAGTTCGATGCGCGTGCCCCACGGGTCGAACACAAACCCGTGCCGGAACATGCCTGGAAGCTCGCGCAGAGTCGCTCCATCGTCAAAGCGTTGCAATCGCACGCCCGAGCCTCTCACGCCGACCGATTCCAGTTCGGCCATCTTGGCCCCGACATCCGCGTAGGAGAACGCGATGTGGTTGACGCCAGTCCCTTGCGAACTGCCCATGGTCGGCTGCACGGCGAAGATCAGCTCGACGCCGTCGCACGTGGCGGTATCGGGCCGACCGGCTACTGGCTGGCAGTCCAAGTGCCTGCCGTACCAGCGCACCGCCTCCGAAGGACTGGCTGCGGTGATTTGCACGTGATGGAAGTCCGCGGCGAACATCGCCGGTGTCAAGATGGCCGCAGCATAGGCGGCTGTAGCGGTTGGACGGAAGCGTGTCACGGCGATGAATCCTCGTCAGTCGTCAGCGGGTCGGTTTCCTGCGGAGGTGGCCGTACATTAGATCCTCGGCGTATTCGACGCACTTGAATTCCAGCACGCGGGCATCCTCCTCCAAGCGCCGATATAGCGGCAGGCGAATCGTCCACGGACGGGAGAAAACTTCGGGATCGGTCAGAGTGGCCTCGTACATGATGGCGTGTCTGCCTATCGGCGTGTAGCGCTCCTCCACTCTCAGCGACGAACTGGCGAAGTTGCCCGCCCTGTCAAGCCAGGCTTGGCCGTTGAAGCCTTCGGCTTCGACCACCAGCGTGTCGCCTTCCCAGCGTCCGTGCGAGCGCCCCATCCAACTGTCGAGCGGTGGGGGCTCCGGTGTCTCTTTGTCCATGTGGATGGTGCGATTGGCCTCGGCGAATCCGTACAGGACCATGATCTTGCGGTCTCCTTGAATGATCTGCAAGGGGTAGGGCAGGTATGTGGCTCGTGGCACGCCCGGCAGGAAGCACTTCGCTTCCGGATCTTCAGTCAGGCGATTCTTGAAGTTCTCGCGGCGCTGCTGCAGAGCGGCTTCCAAGTATGGGATGTCGCCGCCGACTACCACGCCTTGGCCGGGCGGGATAGCCCCGATGGCCCCGAGATCAGGGTGTCCGGGGCCTGAGGGATGGTCTTCTAGGTTCCAGTGGGCCGTGCCGATGGCCTGCCAGACTCCGTTGAGATCGGGATGACCGTCATGAGCCTTGGGCGCGGAATTGTCTTGAGCGGGCAGGGGCAGGCAAGTGGCCAGTGCGATCGCACCTGCCGCGATGCCAAGCCAACTCCCGATGTCGCCGTTTCGACAATCCATGACGGTTCAATTCTACAAATTCCCGCTAAGTTCGGCGAGCCGCTCTGGTGGATTCGATCACACGACGGCTGCTAGCCCGAGCCTGCGGGCCGGTCAAATGCACTACGTTGGCATCGAAGCGAGAACGATACCTCGCGGCAGGAGCATCATTTCTACTCCCGTGGGCTATCGCCCTCGCTTGGGGCGGGGAGTCTAGAAACTGAATTGCAGCAGGAACCGGAAGGTACGTCCGTCATTGAGTGTATTCGTGATTTGACCAAAGTTTGGGGACGCGAGATCGCGACCCGGCTCCGCGAATTGCGGTGAGTTAAAGAAGTTGATCGATTCGGCGCGGAAGTTGATCGCCGTGTCGGCGCCCAGCGGCCACGAACGCGACAGGCTCAAGTTGACGTTGTTAATGGCGTCCTTGCGTAGGACGTGGCGACCAAGCGTGCCGGCCTCCTGCCCCGGTGCTAGGAAGCCGAATGCCGCGACTGGCATCATGACGCGTGACGTGTCCGGGTTATCGATGGCCCGGCCCAGCACGGTTGGATCGAGTAGATTCGGCCTGTCCCGGCCTGTGCCATCGACGTTGCCGAATCCTGGTCCGTCAGAACCCGTGTCGATAGCGAACGGAGTGCCCGATTTGAGAAGCACAACACCGGATAGGTGCCATCCGCCAACGGCGAACCTCATCCACCCAGTCCGCGAGAGTCTTGGCAGCTCGTAGCTGACGCGGGCGAGGAACGAGTGGGGTTGGTGGAATGAGCTCAACCCCCGCATCGTACCGTGCACATTGAATTCGGACGGGCTTTGTCCCCACCACGCGTCAGTGCCTGAAGCCGTGTTGACAAAGTCTCCGCCTAGATCGATTGCCTTGCTGAACCAGTAAGACGCATCGAGCGTCAGACCGCGCCAGCGGGAAATCACGAGCCGGGCCTTGGCGGCATCGTAGTATCCGCGCGAACTGTTGAGCACGCGCCGCACCTCGAAGTATCGCGGGTCTGCGCGGCGTTCGTTTACGGTGCTCGACGTTAGAGGGACGCCAGAAACCGGATGCCCGCGGTTCGTGTTCCAGAGATTGAGGAGCCGGATCGAGCGGCTGCCAACGTAGCCGATCTCAAGGCTCCAGTCGCGCGCCACGCCCAGTTCCCACTGGAAGTTGTACTGGTGCGAGTAGGGCGAGGCCAGGTCCGGGTCCAACTCCACGACCGTGCTGCGCGCGCTACGGTCTAGAGCCCCCGGTGCCAACTCCGACAGGGGATCTACCAGTCTCGGCGCCGAGATCACGACATTGATGTTGTCCGGGGGATTGAAGCGAGCCTGACTGTAGGTGACCGGAAAGATCCCGCCGTAGTGGAGCCCGTAAGCCCCGCGCACTACGCCCCGGCTTCCGCCTAGGCGGTAAGCGAACCCGAGGCGAGGCGCCAGATTATTGCAATCACAATCGAACAGGATCCTGCTTCGGTCGTTTACCTCCGAGGGCGCGAAGGCGGGCTGGTAGCGCAGCCCGAGCGTGAGCGTCAAGTTAGGCGAGGCGTGCCATTGGTCGCCCGCATAGAACACCGCATCCCAGCTGCGAAAGCCACGCCTGATGTCTCCGATAGCCTGCTGGTATTGAGTGGGCCGCCCGAGACGGACATTGGTGATGGCGTCGTTCCCGAAATTGTTGTTGAAGATGTACTCGCCACGATGACCGGCGCTTTCAAGACCGTTGACTTGTCTGCGAACTGCTACCGCGCCCGCAGTCAGGGTGTGCTTCCCTCGGCGATGACGCACTTGGGTTGCGTACCGGAATGTATTCCGAGAGCGGTCAATGGGGATGATCGGGCCGGGCCCGAGAAATTGTATCGCCGAAGCAAACCACATCAGCGGTCCAACCGCTGAGTCATCCACAACCAGGAGTGACCCGACCCGTTCGAAGCCCGCGGACGTGTCCAGCGTAGTGGACGGGGACCAATCACGACTCCAAGTCGCGCGAGCACGGTGGTTCTTGGTGGTGGTGTTCGGATTCTGCCCGCCTACGAGTTGAAACGCCTGCACCTGCTGTGCGGTGAACTGGTAGCTGAGCACAAAGCGGTCGCGGTCCCCGGCGCTGACATCTAGGCGAGGCGCAAGGGAATCGTTGTTGATCGACTGCGGCGAGTTCGTATTCAGCGCGCGCGGGTTGATATCCAGGCGGTTGGGCAACTCGTCCGGATAGGCCGCGAGCATCCGGCGGACGAAGCCTCGGGTCTGTGGGTCCACCGCCTCGCCGCTGATGGGGTCGCGTTCCAGCGGCGTTCTTTCATCCGCCCGCGGCACAAGCACGTTTCCATTGACGTTGCCCCGAACTCTCTTCTGGCTTCCGTCGAGACTGAGATGCACCCCTCGCCTGAGAGGGATCAGTGCTTGGAAGCCGTAGTCATTCGAACGAGCCGGCTTGACGCTTCCAACCTGAAAAAACGAACGCGCGGTGAAGACGCTGTTGCTGTGCGTTTCGTAGATTCTGCCATGTATCCCGGACCTCGCTACGTGCGCTTGGTGCAACGTCGGAGACGGCGAGCTACCAGTCTCGACGCCGAAGTAGTTGATCTCAGCCTTGAACTCCTTGGTGATCGTTGCCGAGGCGCCAAGCCGCTCATTGAGCTCCCGTTGCACGGCGTTATCGACCAGCGTGATCCTGACGTTCTCGTTGCGGCGGCTCTCACCCGCTGAGGCGTCCGTCTGGCCGAGGAGATTGAGTTCAGTTCGGTCCGCCCCGGAGGGGCTCCCCTGAACGCCGTCCGCATCCGGGTCTTCTGCGGCGGGAGCTGACGCAGCCGCGTCCTCCTCGGCTAGTGTTGAGAGGTCTTGGAGCGGTGCGCCACCTGTATCGAAGGGGAACGATGCTAGGAGTCCTGCGGTCCAGACCAGAAGCCAGCGGCTACCCAACAAGCCCACAATCGCATTCCTCGGGCGCAGTCTCGGAGAGTAGAAGCGTCGCTTCCACTGCCGGGAGGAATTCGGAATGTTCGGCATTCGAGACTTGGCCCATACCTCCAGAGCCAACGCTCCAAATACCTTGTATGGGCCCACCGGGAGCCTGCCAAGATGCCTCGATTCTAGCGCCCAATCAGCCATACCCGCTGAGGTGACGCGCCAGATCTGCCACAGATTGCGTATCGAGGGTTTGCTCAACGATCTCCGTGGCCCTCAAATGCGCTCCAGGTGCCGGACCGTTCGTCCTGAGGCGACGTTCCCGGTATTGACTGTCGTGTTGGGTTCGACAAGCACCACCTCGCAGGGCTCCTCGGCCACTGGCCTGTGTTCGACACCATGAGGCACGATGATGAACTCTCCAGGCCTGACGAGTTGCGCTTCCTGGTCGCGAAATTCCATCCGCAAACGGCCCGAGATCACGAGAAACAGCTCATCCTCCTCATTATGGCTGTGCCAGACGAATGCGCCTTGGAGCTTGACCAGTTTGATCTGCATGTCGTTGACGTCGCCGGCAACTCTGGGTGACCAAGGATCCTGGAAAGCGGCAAAGCCGTCCGCGAGACTCTTTGTGGTAATCATCTCTTGCTCCTGAACCTGCCAACTCAAGGAAACAGCGCTACGCGCCTTTCCGTTCCCGCCCTGTCTACGAATTCGGGAACAGCGGCAAGCGGCGCGGCGGCCAGATCGGCCCATTCGATCCTCGCACGCGCGGCGCCTGCAGAGGGCATCCGACCAGTCTCAAGGCCGCACAACCGAGAGGGACCATCGGCGGGGCCTCGAGCCGGATTAGGAAGCGAAGCGTCGCTTGCGGGCCACATCCAGCGCCACGGCCAAGATGATGACTGCCCCGATGATCACCTGCTGCCAGTACGGATTGATTCCCAGCAGGTCACTGCCATTGGAGAGCAGGCCCATGATGAATGCGCCGATCAGCGTTCCGATCACGGTACCCTCGCCCCCGGTGAGGCTGCCACCGCCGATCACCACAGCCGCAATCACCTGCAGTTCGTATGTGACGCCCGCGGTGGGCTGGCCGGTCATCAGACGGGATGTTTCGATCATTCCGGCCAAGCCGGTCAGCAAGCCGCAGATGGCGTAAATCGCCACCTTGAAGCGCCCGACGGGGATACCCGCGTAGATGGCCGCCGCTTCGTTGCTGCCAATCGCATAGGTGTAGCGCCCCAGCTTCGTCGAGTGCAGCACGAAGTGTGCCAGTACCACGCAGGCGACTAAGACTACCAGCACGAACGGTGCCGGGCCGACCGTGCCCTCCCCGAGAAAGCCGTGCTGCTTCGGTAGCCCAACCACGGGCAGTCCGCCGGAAATCACCAACGTCAAGCCGCGCACGATTCCCAACGTGCCTAGGGTCACGATGAATGGCGGGATGCGCATGCGCGCGATCATCAATCCGTTCGCACAGCCCCAAAGTGTGCCGGCCAAAACGCCTGCCACCATACCGAGCATGACCGAGTCAGTCGAGACCATCGTCATCGTTCCGACCACGCCCGAGAAAGCGAGGATCGACCCTACAGACAGGTCAATGCCGCCCGAAACGATAACCAGGGTCATGCCCAGCGCCATGATGTTGATCACGGCGGTCTGGCGGATCACGCTGGAAATGTTCGTTGTTGTTAAGAAGTAGGGCGAGGCGATCGACAGGATCACGAACAGCGCGGCCAAGCTGAGAAACGGCAGGAACCGCTGGACGACTGAAGTTTCTCTGGGCATCGCTACTTGCTCTCGCTACTGTGTCACAGCGTGATGCATGATCTGCTGCTGCGTCGTCTCGCGCGGCAGTTCCGCCACTAGCTCGCCCTCTCGCATGACCAAGATCCGGTCGGCCACCTGCAGCAATTCTGGCAACTCCGAACTGACCATCAAGATCGCCTTGCCTTGTTTCGCCAACTCGTCCATCAGGGCAAACACTTCGGCCTTTGCGCCCACGTCGATGCCGCGGGTCGGCTCGTCGAACAACACGATGTCCGTATCTCGGAACATCCACTTTGCGACCACGATCTTCTGCTGGTTGCCGCCGCTCAATTCCGAGGCCTTCTGCTCCACCGAGTCGGCCTGCATCTGGAGCTTCTCGCGCAACCGCTCGGCAATGTCCTTCTCTTTGGAGACCTGTACCACCTCGGCCCTGCAGAGCGCGTCTAAGTTTGCCAGCGTGATATTCGTGCGAATCGAGAGGTCAATGGCTAGGCCGGTGCGCTGGCGATCTTCTGTCACAAGTGCGATGCCCGCAGCTACGGCATCGCTCGGCGACTGGATATCCACTGGCTGGCCGTTGACGACGATAGTGCCGGACTCTGCGGGCGTGATGCCAAAGATCGTTTCGCACATCTCGGTTCGGCCTGCCCCCATCAGCCCTGCGACGCCGACGATCTCGCCGGCCCGGAGCTCGAACTTTGTAGCCGGCAGGTTCACCTTCAGTCGGGTCTCACCTGGAGGGAACTTGCCCCGTTGCATGGACGCGGAGATGTCGCGGCCAACCATGTGCTGCACGACTTCGGCCGTAGTGATTTCGGCCGCGGAGCAGCTATGGGTCGTCCTGCCATCGCGCAGGATTGTCACGTTGTCAGCGATTTCCTCGAGTTCGAGTAGGCGGTGTGTGATGTAAATGATTCCGATGCCTTGCTCGCGCAGGGCATGTACCGTCCGAAAGACCTCGGAAGCCTCAGCATCTGAGAGCGAGGACGTCGGCTCGTCAAATATCAGAAGAGATGACTTGCCATGCAATGCGCGGCAGATCTCAACGATTTGCTTTTGGGCGGGGCTCAGCGTCTCGACTTTCCAGTCCCCCTTGACGGGGAAGCGATGGGCTTCGAGGATTTCCTCCGCGCCCTCGATCATGCCGCGCCGGTCCAAGCGAACGCCGCTCATGCGTTCGCGGCCGAGGAAAATGTTCTGAGCGACCGTCAAATGGGGCGCTAGCAGCGACTCTTGGTGGACCATGTGGATGCCCACCTGATGCGCGGCGGCGGGTTCGGCGAAATCCACGCTCTCGCCCTTCCAGCGCATCTCGCCGCTGTCCCGGCGCAGCAGGCCGGCCACGATTTTCATCAAGGTCGACTTGCCCGCGCCATTCTCTCCGACTAGGGCATGTACTTGGCCGGAATCGACACGCAGCGTGCCGTCACGTAGTGCATGGACACCGCCGAAGCTCTTGCGGATCGACGAAAGCTCCAGGAGCATGACACTGCCGGAGCCCACGGCCGGCGGAAATCCAAGCGTAGCACAGCGAATCTTGACAGATGTCTCTATTCCGTGTCGCTGTCCGCAGAACCCGATATGGGTGGCTGCGCCTCCTCACAGCCGGCTGTTCAGGCCGGAGGCCTGCTATGCTCTAGGCGCGGCCGTCAGCTCTCGAAGTGGACGCCCGTACTGCTTGCGCCGAGTGGCACTTCGTCCCAAGCCCGTCCGTCCAACACCCTTCCGGTGCGATTCTTGAACACTCCGCCGCACTGCTTGAAGAAGAATGGCACGCGCTGGCCAAGGCATGCGCCGCGCATCGCTCGCACGCAGTCAAGCTGAACGGGCAGGGAGCCCGGACTGGACTCGCCGCTGCCGATGACCCAGTCCATGTTGGCCAGCTCAAGCGAGCTCAGCGGTGCGAGCAGCAGTGTTCGCAAGGCGCGCTCGCCCTCCAGCACACGCCGCCTGACTTGCCCCGCCAAGCGCTCCACCAGTTCCAAGTAAGTCATGATTTCACTGCGTGTTGCTTCTGCGCAGCCAGCACCTTCCAGTGCCTCCAGCGAGACCCTCGCACGTTCCGCCAAGTGCACTGCCTGGCGCACGTACAGTTCCACTCGCTGGGGGCGTTTGGCTCTCTGATTTGACGAGCGCACGCGGTGGGACAGAGGCTTTATCTTCAACAGCCAGCGACGCTTCTGCCGCCAGCCGCGCACGCCCGCAGCCCGCATGCCGCCGCTACGCTGCGCAGCATGCCGCGCAGCGCGTCCCACAACAGGCTGACATCGGTCGGGTAGTGCACATCGGTCTCCGCCACGGACGAATCGCAGCGCGCCGCCAGCGGCTGCTGCGGCGCGTGGCCCACCAAGGCATCGCCCGTCAGCTGGACTGCGGCCCTTACGGCGGACAGTTTCGAGCGGGAGGATTGACAGGGGATTCCATCCTAGGGATGGGGACAGCGAGGTCCGTCGTCGAGTCGCAAACCGTCCCGATGGTGATCCCACCCTGCAATTCCGTCTCGCGGTAAACTGGCGACCGATCGCACGGGGTTGCCTCAAGGTGTGTCAGGAATGGTACTCGGATTGCTTGCGGTCTCGCTCGCTCCGCGCCTGCGTCCTGGCCGTCGCCGGCCTGCTTGCCGTAGCAGCGGTACAAGCGGAGCCGTTCTCGGTTCGCGTAGCGTTCGGCTATGGCGACGACCCTCCCGACCGCTGGGCGGGCTCGATAGGCACGAAGGGTGCCAGAATCGACGAACTCGGCGGCTGGCTTTTCGCGAGCGAGGATCGTATCGAGCTGGATACCTTCGAGCTTGTCACAAGGCATCCGACACGACCCGAGACCACTCAAAAAGGGTTGGTTGTGCGTGGCTCCGCAGATCCGGGCGCACGCCTCGAGGTCTCGAGCCAGCACGGCGATTTTTCCTTCCGCCTGGACGAACTCTCGGCTGGCGGCGAGCTTGTATTCCTTGACGGCTGGGTCCGTGTTTCCGGCTTGCTCGGCGCGGAGAAGCTAACAGACGACTCCCGCTTCGACGACTACCCGTCGATAGCCGTTGCCGCCAACGACGCCGCGTGGCTGGTCTGGCAATCGTACAGCGGCGGCCGGGACGAGGTTCGTCTTCGCAAATTCGACCAGTCTTGGCGCACGTTCAGTCGCGTGCCGGGAGTGACGGGCGACGTTTGGCGCCCGCAAGTCGCACTCGCAGCTGACGGGCGGCCGTGGGTCGTGTGGTCGCAACAGAGCAACGGCAACTTCGATCTGTACGCACGCGAACTAGACGAAGCGTCGGGCCGGTGGGGTGATCTGGTCCGGTTGAGTTCGCATCCAAGCCAGGACATCGAACACCACCTTGTCGCAGACTCGCGTGGATGGCTGTGGGTGGTTTGGCAAGGGTTCCGCGACGGCAATGCGGAGATCTTCCTGCGGTTCCACAACGGTTCGCAATGGTCACCCGAAACTCAGGTCAGCGATCACCCGGCGAACGATTGGGAACCCCGGATCGCGATTGACCAGCAGGGGTCGGCCGTCGTGGTGTGGGATAGCTACCGCAACGGAAACTACGATGTTTTCCTTCGTCGCTTTGCTGGCGGAGAGCTCGGCCCGCTTGTGCCTGTCGCCACCACCGCGGAGTTCGAGGCCCACGCCTCCGTAGCAGTCGATCTGGACGGGCGGGTCTGGGTGGCCTGGGATGAGGCCGCGGCGAATTGGGGAAAGGATTCCGGTCCGACGACTGATCCCGGTTGGATCGCAAGAGGACGCGAGCTTTGGAGCACATGGATCAACCAGCCCTCGTCTCCGGGGGCGCGCCTGTACGAGTCTCGCAAGATCAACTTGGCCGTCTTCGAGGGCGGGCGCCGGATGGTGCCGCGCTCGAATCTCGCCGACACGCTGGAAGGAGCTGGAATCCCTTATCACGACTTCCCCCAACTGCATGTCGACTCGGCAAGCGGCCGGATTGCCCTGCTGTTCCATCGCTGGAATCATGTCCGCTGGACGGAGAGCCTCGGCTTCCGGCCGACGTACTGGGAACACGCCGTCGTCTTCTTCGAAGGGGACCGCTGGTCCACAGTCCAAACGATGCCCGAGAGCTGGGGCCGGATCTCCGCACGAGCCGACGCGGCGTTCGGCCCGGACGGGAGCCTGACTGTCGTCTGGCCGACCGACGGGCGGCTTGAACAACGCCCGGTTCACGACGTGCGGGCAAACATTCTGGCCGGACGTCTGGGATCTGCGGACGGTCCGGTTTCATTGGAACTCGTTCCCAGCGCTCCGGACAATCCGACCCCGGTTGGGTCGGTTCATCCCCGCGAGAGCGCGGACGTCGCCGCGATCCGTGCGTACCGAACATCCATTCGCGGTGCCGAGAACAGGATCGTGCGTGGCGATCTTCATCGCCACAGCGAGTTCTCGTGGGACTCGAGCGGAGGCATGGTGGACGGGTCTGTGTTTGACTTCTATCGCTACATGCTCGATGCCGCAGCAATGGATTTCGGGGCCGTGACCGAGCACAACGCGGGCGGCGACAGCGAGTACTGGTGGTGGCTTATCGAGAAGACCTCCGATCTCTTCCATATCGGGTCGGCGTTCACGACGTTCTACGCGTACGAGCGAAGCGTCGCCTACCCCAACGGGCATCGCAACATCTTTCACACCCGGCGAGGCGTGCCGGTCGCTTCGTTCCACACCAAGGCCGACTTTGATCGTCCCCGTCCAACGATCGCTGCCGGCCGTGACACGGTTCTCGAGAACGATACAAAGTTGCTCTACGAATCGCTGCGACGCTCGGGCGGGATCTCCGTGCCCCACACCACCGGATCCAGCATGGGGACAGACTGGCGAGACAACGACCCCGAGGTCGAGCCGGTGGTTGAGGTCTTCCAGGGTGACCGCGTCTCGTACGAACACCCTGGAGCGCCACGTGCATCCCGGTCCGCCGCCGACAACCCGATCGGGGGCTACCAGGAGGACGGATTCCTCTGGAACGCGTATCGCAAGGGCTACAGGCTGGGTACGATCGCCAGTTCCGATCACTGGTCCACGCACATCTCATACGCGATGGTCTACACGGAGGCTCCGACTCGAGCCGCCATTTTCGATGCGATCAAACAGCGGCGCACCTACGGCGCCACCGACAACATCATCTTGGAATACCGACTGGGCGAGCACTTCATGGGGGAGGCGTTCGCCGCCGGATCGATCCCTCCACTGCAGGTCCATGTCGAGGGAACTGGCACCATCGCTCGAGTCGAGGTGATCCGCAACGAGCGGGTGGTCTATGCGACTCGCCCCAACCGGCCCGACGTCAGTGTCGTCTACACCGACAATGATCCACCTCGAGCCGGGGCTTATTACTACGTTCGCGTCATTCAGGACGACCGGGAAATCGCGTGGGGAAGCCCCATCTGGGTGGAGCGGCTGAAGTCACCCTAGGCACGGGTGCCCATCGATTCTCAAGGCTTCGACGGTCATCCTCCGAGTGGTCGGCCCTTCACCTGTTCGTCATCGGATCGTTGCTCTCTCGCTTGAAAGGGAAGAGCTAAGAAGCAACATCCCGCCCACCGGGACCCGTTGTGGTGCGCGCGGCTGCAGCTGAGGTGAGATCAACATCGGAGCCAGCGGATAGAGAGACTTGGGGCAAGTCCGCATTCCAAAGGGCCGGGAGTGTCACGTTTGGGCAGTCGTAATCTGGGCGGGTCCGATCTGTCGTGCAATCTCCCCCAACTGTCCAACCACCGAGTCAAGCACTGCGCCGTCCTCGACGCCAACGGGCAGATCAACCGGCAAATACAGACTGGTGCCATCGTCGAAGAGCGCTGGCGGGACCCGTTGGCGGAGCGCGTCAAGGCTGCCGCGAATCTCACCGAAGGACGTCGCACGGTGCCATCCGCTCTCATAGCCCTTCAGCTCCAGCCATAGCGGCGTATCGCGGAGCGTAGCCCACCGCTCGTAGTCAAGTCCAAACCATGCGCCGGCCCCACCAAGCATCAGATACCGGCCGTATCCAGTTGCGCGTGGCGTCACTTTCAGACCCTTCGTGCTAGCTAGGCCACTCCTGGTCAGGCTCTCCGTCGCGCGGTCGACAAGACCCCTCAGGCCCGTGAGCCGACGAGGGACACTCGGGCCGAGCTCTTCGGACCTCAGCGGCAGGAACGCATCGTCATCCTCCTGCACGGCAAGCCCTCGTAACTGTCGAATATCGGTCTCCGTATGCGAATCCGCGGCTGCAGCAGTTCTGGCCGCCATGCGGTCGAGCAAGCCCACCCAGCTGAGCAGGATCAACTGGCGCGCGCCACCAGCGCGCGCACTCCGCAGTGATTCATCGCTCTTGTGCGAGTCGAGTGTGATGCCCGACTTTGACCCTAGAACGCGCCGCTCCAACTCTGCCCACAGTGATTCGATTCGGGCGGCAGGAGCCACGAACAGAAGAGCCGACGCTTCGCTCTCCGACAGCCGCTCGAGATAGGCGACTGGCTGGTTCTCGGTGAGCCCCGCCCAGAACTTCGCCTCGATCAGGACGCGCTCCGTGCCATTCTCGTCGAAACCAGCCAGGTCCGGGCGGGCACTGTCTGCGCCGGTGGCCTGAGTTCGAATGTCGACGATCGGTCCGAGCCTAGTGCCGCCGCTTCGCAAGGCGTCGACTAGCGCACCCCGGGCCGCCTCGGAGCCACGCAGGATGTGCCCGAGCGCATCAACGGCCACGTTCTCAGTCTGCTCGCTGAACATTGGCGCGAGCCTCGCCAAGAGAGTCGGTCTGTCCTTCATGGATAGAATCCCTTGAGTCCATCGACGTTTCAGCCTCTGCACGCGATGGATTCCGCCATTCTCGCACGACGCCAAAGCCATCGCGGTCCAACGCCCCGAGAGGAGCGGATCAATGGACCGAGCAGAGCTGCCCCTCGCGCTAGCCCGAGGACCTCTCCCCGGCCGGTCCCCTCCCCAGAAACATCACTGGAGATCGCCGGCACCTGATCCGGGAGATCCCGCGCCCGCGGAAACGCGAGATTCGGGCGGAACGGCAAGCGATGAACCTGTAAGGCTTCGGTGCGGCGGATGGCTCTTCTTGGCAATCGACAGGCACGTCGCCTCCGGACCGCCACAAGCCGGAACACACCGCAGATCGCTCGGACCACGGTCAGCGCGCCCATCACGTCTTGCGGTCGCCGTCGACCTGATGGTCAGCCTCGTGAGTTTGCAGCACGAGGGCTCGGTTCAGGGAATAGCTCATCGGAGCCCGGATGCCCTCGCTCTTTGGGGCGCCGATCCGCTTCCCAAAGTTCTGCACGCGCTGAATCGAGGCTTCCTCGCTGTCGTAGTACGCCTTCTCCTCCGCCTCTCGGGCCCGACGGCGGTCATCGGCTTCACCCTCGATGTGGAAGAAGGTAGGACAGGATAGTCGGTGCGCAGCGGCCAGGCGATCTCTCACCCATCGCAGGAGCAGGCTGCGTGGGTCTGTGGCCGCTGACTCTCCCTGGCACTCTTGCGCCACAATCGATTCTGATGCAACCCAAGTTCTGGCTCTCTCGGGGTATTGGTTGTGGGCGGCCAGCACCGCGTCCTTGAGGGAGCCGTGTCGGAATCGGATCCCCCACCGCGACTCCTCTGCCATGAGACCGACGAGGAAGCCCGTCATGAGCGAGTAGCGGACCACATCACCCTCATCGCGACTCGTGCACACCTCATTCAGGACGGCGAGCATCTGCAAGCACCCGGTTCTCCAGTCGAGGTGGCACCTGCTGGGAGATCGTTCATCCGGCGGGCGGTCCGATCTCAGCCTAGCCTTAACCGTCTTTCGGATCTGGCCGATTTCGCCAACGTCCCGCAACTCGGCGGCATCGGAGATGTCGTCGAAGAGGGCCACCGACTTGATCCCCGGCAGGTGACCAGAAAAGGCGAGTCCGCCCGCCACTCCAATGTGGAATATTCCCGAACCGTGGGCGTCGTGCACACCCGGATCCTTGGTAGGCGGTCGCTTCAGCCGAGAGCGGGCTTTGTCGAGTGCCTTTAGAACCTCCGCGTATATGTATATGGGTTGCAATTTCTTGTCGCCGTCCCTCCAGAGACTCCTATGCCACCTTACCCCGATGTTAGGCCGCTCATTCTTGAGTTGCTCCGTCTCACGTCTCGCTACCGGATTCTCGCGAGGTTGGCTCTGTGGCAACGGTGCCTGATGGAGTCTGCCGGATGAACACAGCGCAGGAGCGGGAGACACAGTGCTGTCTCTTTGTCGAGAATATTTCTCGACCTGGCGGTCACGGAAGAGGGCGATTATAGCTGGTTAGGTGGAGGTGGTCGCGCCGCTGCTGGGCCAGGCCCCGGAAGGCTGAGGTGTGGGCCGCACGATGTACGATCTGCGCCGCCTGCGGCTCAGGGGGCTGATCGAGCGGATCCCGGGTACGCTCCGCTACCGGGTCACCGAGGCGGTCCTGCTAACAGCGCTCTGCTTCCAGCGCACCTACGCCCGCGTCCTGCGACCGGCCCTGTCAGTGGTCTTTGGCAACTCCGCTTCCGACGCCACTACAAAAGGCCGTGGATCGCTTCGACCACGAGATCAATCGCCTCGGGGAGGGCTACTCGATCACCGCCTAAACTTAACTCAATCGTAAACGTCACGCCTAGACAAGCAATCTAGTGTCTCAGCAGAAACCGCGCGAGAGCAATGTGCGACCTCTTGGCATCATGCGGGACGCAGCCAGGGACAAGTCTCAAAGTGGGCGCATCGGGCAGGAGGATGCCAGCAATCGACGAAGTGCTGCACTGAAAGGCTTGGTAACACGCTGATCATCGGCCCAGCCTTGCAATGCTCCAGTGGGACGAGAGCCCATGGCTCTCAGAGTTCCCCATAGGGGCACAACTTCGCGCACTGCAGGCCGCCACACAGCGTCCCTGCGACGTACAATCACTGGCAATGGCTCGATTCGCAGTTAGCGTAAACCGAAAGGAGCTGTCCACGGAGTCGCCGCCGGATCGCCCCTTGCTGGACGTTCTGCGTGAGGACTTCGGCCTCACGGGTACGAAATACGGTTGCGGCGAGGGCCAATGCCGCGCCTGCACGGTCTTGATTGACGAGCAACCCAGGGCTGCTTGCCTTACGCCCGTCTCGAGCGTAGCCGGCAAGAGCGTGACGACAATCGAAGGCCTTGCCTCTGGCGGTCAGCTCACCCAGGTGCAGCAGGCCTTCATCGACATGGATGCGGCGCAATGCGGTTACTGCACCGCCGGAATGATCGTCGAAGCTACGGCGTTACTACAACGGAATCCGAAGCCGAGCAGGTCGGAGATCCTCGACGCCATGAATCCGCACCTGTGCCGCTGTTGTGGCTATCGCAACATCTTGGCGTCGGTGGAGCTGGCCGCACGCGGCTCGGAGGCGGGCGATGCCTGAGCGATTCCGCGAAGACCTGTTCGAACCCGATCGGAAGGAGCTAGCCGAGGGACCGGCATACCGCTTCGAGTTAGATCGCCGTCAGTGGATCGCTGTCGCGGGTGCTGGACTGCTCGTCTCGGCCGCGGGCAAGGTTGTCTTCAGCCCCGGCGTCGCAGCAGCTGAGATCCCGCCGTCGACGCGCCTGCACCTAGGCGAGGATGGATCGATCACCGTCTTGACGGGCAAGGTCGAGGTTGGGCAAGGCTCGCGCACCGAGATTCTCCAAGCGGCGGCCGAAGAACTCCGCGTCGCCCCCCTTTCGCTAGAGGTGCTGCTGGCTGATACGGCGGTAACGCCGGATGACGGCTCGACAGCGGGCAGCCGTACGACTCCATCTACTGTTCCGGTGGTCCGGCGCGCGTGCGCCGCGGCCCGCGAGATGCTCGTGCGAGCCGCGGCGGAGGCGTGGGATCTCGACGCTTCGCGATTGCGCGTTGAGTCCGGTGCCGTCGTCCACGCGGGAAAACGCCTCACCTATGCCGACATAGCACGTTCGAAGCGGATGACCTCAACTGATGACGCTAGCGCTCCTAGGGGAGTTTCGCTCACGGAGGTCGACGATTGGACTGTGTTGGGCGGCTCGCAGCTCAAGACGAAAGCTCGCGAGTTGGTTACGGGCGCTCACCGCTATCCTTCGGACATCGTGCGCCCCAATATGCTTTACGGAGCGGTGTTGCGACCACCCTCTTACGGCGCACAGATCGAAAGCGTCGATCTCAGACCCGGCGAGGAACTCGGCGCGGTAACCATTCGCGACGGCGAGTTTATTGGTTGTGCCGCGAAGACGTCCTACGAAGCGCGGACTGCCATCGAAGCGGTTGGTAAGACCGCAAAATGGAGCACCGCGCCGCATCCTTCGAACGACGACCTTGGAGCGTACCTGAAGGGGCATGCGCAGACCAGCGGCGGAGGGCGTCGCGGTCCGCGCAAACGCGAGCGCGGCGACGTAGACTCCGCGCTCTCCGCGGCCAAGACCCTCACGGCATCCTACGAGATTCCCTATGTCCAGCACGCGCCCATGGAGCCGCGCGCGGCGGTGGCCGAGTGGGCCGAAGGCCAGCTCACGGTCTGGACCGGCACGCAGCGCCCGTTCGGCGTTCGCGAGCAGTTGATGGAGGCCTTCCGACTGACGGCTGAGCAGGCCCGCGTAGTTGTGCCCGACACCGGCGGCGGATTCGGGGGCAAGCACACGGGCGAAGTCGCCATCGAGGCTGCGCGATTGGCCAAAGCGGCCGGCCAGCCGGTCTCGCTGCGCTGGACTCGTGCAGAGGAGTTCGCTTGGGCCTATTTTCGGCCGGCGGCGGCTTTTGAGGCACGGGCCGGCCTCAGCGGCGAGAAGATTGTCGCTTGGGACTTCACCGCCTACAACCCGGGCACGGCCGGCATTGAGACGCCCTATGCGGTTCCGAATGTCCGCACGCAGTATTTCCCGTGCGACTCGCCTCTTCGAGAAGGCTCCTACCGGGGCATCGGAGCCACCGGCAATAACTTCGCTCGCGAGGTGTTCATGGATGAACTTGCCAAGGATGCTGGCCTCGATCCGCTCGAGTTTCGGCTGGCAAATTGCAACGACGAGCGGCTATCGAACGTCTTGGAGGCAGCCGCCGATCGAATTGGCTGGTCGCAAGGCCAATCGCTCTCACAGAATCGTGGCAGGGGCATTGCGGCGGGCTTCGAGAAAGGCTCCTACATCGCCATCTGCGCACAGGTTCGCGTCGAGGGCGCGAGCGTTGATGTCGAGCGGCTAGTTTCGGCGTTCGAGTGTGGAGCGATCCTGAATCCCCGCAACCTGCAGGCCCAAGTGGAGGGCTGCGTCATCCAAGGTCTGGGAGCGGCGCTGAGCGAAGAGGTCCGCTTCGCTAGCGGACAGCTGCTGAACGGATCGTTCTCGCAATACCCCGTGCCGCGCTTCCGAGACGTGCCGCCGATGGAAACGCTCTTGCTCGATCGGCCTGACATCGAACCGGCCGGTGCCGGCGAGACTCCCATCATCGCCATAGCGCCGGCTCTGGCCAACGCCGTGTTCGCTGCGACGGGACAGCGGTTGCGCTCCCTTCCACTACGTTTGCGCACGGCTTGAGAGACCGCAGAACGGTTGCCCGCGCCGCGTGGCGGATCTGACGTGCCCACTCATTTCCAGCCAGGCGCCGAGCAATGCCACTAACTTAAGGTTTTGGGCACTAACTTAAGGCCCTGACGGCTTCCGGGCAGCAGATCCGGCGAGTTCCGAGCCCTGAAGTTATGAAGTCTGGGCCGATTGGGCCTCTGCGCTCGGTGCCAGTTTCGCCGCTGTTTGCTTGGCCTTGCGAGGCGACCACTTCGGTGCCGACGGCAGCGAGCGCCGCGGGTAGGAGCGGTCGCGACGCGGCTTGCACCGTCCCGTTCCGACCCACTCGCAGATGCGCTCCAATGTCTCGCTGAGATACGCGGAGTGGCGCAGCAGCAGACTCTCCAGATGCTGCGCCAAGGCGGCCAGACTGTGCTTGAAGTTGGCCTGCTGCAGCGGCTTGCCGTCCGCTGGCTGCGCGGCCCGGCAGCCGTCTGCGTGCCGGTTGGTGAGCAGCCGGCCCATCGCGATCAGGTTGAAGTGGGCGTACAGTTCTTGCTGGTATTGTCAAGTTCCTGCTTGTTGGTGACCATAGTTCTGTGAAGTGCTTGTATCGAGGTCACCGATTTTCGCCCGAGATCATTAGCCACGCCGTCTGGCTATACGACCGATTCACCCTCAGCTTCCGCGATGTCGAAGACCTGCTCGCGGAGCGCGGCGTCACCGCCTCCTACGAAGGTATTGTCAAGTTTAGGTATTTCGCGCCGAGAAAGATCCAAGATATGGGTAGTGAAACTTCGAATGAATACTCGATATGGTGGCTTACTGTCTCGGGAATCAGTTAACTTGACAATGCCCTTGAAAGGCTTGGTTTTCGACAGTTCTGCTGCACAGCTTGAACATTCTTGATCAAGGATGCGCTGCGGGAGTGATGGTCTAGCCCTTGCTCAATCGGCCCGATATGTCCATGGCTGGCCTGATCGAGACCGTCAAGAATACATTGGCTTAGTCTGCCTTGACAAGCTTCCGCTGTTTATCGTGTCTTCAATCTCATCGGCGGATGCCAGGATATCCTCGAATGCGGGAGCTGCACCAAAGATCATGGGCGTAGTGTTGGCGTAGTCACGGGCAAGTGACTCCACCATCAGGTCAGTCGGCACGATTGCGAAGGTGCCTGGCTCTGCCGACGCAAGATCGTAGTCGCGGCGGTCGAAGAACGTGCGAGCGTGCCGGACACAATCGGCGCCAAGGTCCCGATCCGCGAGCGCCGCCCTGCCAACGTCCGAACCGAGCAGACAATGCAGGTCGTAGTAGTGCCGCGACACACGCTGTCCTTCCTGTCGGAGAACGCCGCGCCGCTCGTGCCAGCGACGCAGGCCATGCGCGATTACCACCTTGTCCCAAAAGGTGCGGGTGGCGTCGATGGCAGTCACCCCGCCGGTCGCGAGATTGAGTCCAGCGGCATCCTCAGCGATGTAAGGTTGGATCGTGACCGAGCGGTGTGGATCGAGAGCCGATTTTGCGCCAGATTCAATCCGTACGGAGGGCTGCACATAGGTGTCGTCGCGTGGTTCGACTTCGGGATACCAGACGAGCAGGGTCTGACCGTCCGGGTCGGCCCCGTCGATCTCGACGCGGCCGGCGCCGCTCGCGGCGTCGGTGAGCTGAGCGGCGAGGAATTCCCGGAGCGGACCAGTGATATAGGCGCGGCACGCATCACGGATCGTGTCGAGCCTGTCTCTGCGTTTCCTTTTCGACAGGACCGCCAGTTCCTCGACGGACGCTGGTTCGTTGAGATCGTCGCGGAACACGGTAATTTCGATGTCCTCGGAGAACCGCCGGATCAGGCCGTAGGCTTTCGACAGGGATGTGCCGCCCTTAAATAGGAGGCGAGGTCCTCCGGCGGGTCGCTCACGATAGAGGGCATTCAGGGTCCAGCAGACCCAGAAGTCCGTTTCAACGTTGCCGACCGGTGCGCCGAGCCTGTTGGCAGTCTCGAGAAACAGATCGAGGCGGTCACGTGGCGGCGCGGCGATGACTTGTCGGTAGGCAGCCGCGGTCATTGTGACGCTTCGTCCGTACCGGCGGAGTTGAGCAGCCCGCGCAGAAACTCCTGCATCCAGATCGGCAGGGCGGGCAAACCGGCGCGCAGATCGTCGCGTATCGCCTGTCCATGTCGGGGGTCCGCGAGCATGCGGATCAACACGTCCTGCACGCGCTGACGTTCGCTGTGCTGGGTGAGCATGTCCTGCATCCAGCGCAGCGCCTGAACGACGCGCATGGCCGGCCGGCCAGCCCAATAGAGACGGCTGGGTGCGGCGAACTTGAAACGGATCTCCTGGTTGCCGAGCTTGATCGGTTTCAGGCGTGCGTCGACTAGGACTTCGATACGTGCCGGCACAGCGGTGGTGAGGCCGAGATCGTTTGCGGCGGTCATGCCGTCGATGACGGCACGCGCCTGGTCGCGGCGGGTGACGGCGCGGATGACGGCGCGATAGTCGGGTACGGTCGGTCGGTCGGTCAGCTCGTTCTGGCGCGGTTGATCATACAGGCCTCGGTCGACGCGGCGCAGGCCACCCGCAGCGACGAGACGTTGCAATGTCTTGTCGACCGCTGCGCGGCTGCCGAGATCGGCGAAATCGCCGGGCGTCCAGACCTCATCCGGACTGGCTGCCATGCGGGCAAGTAGACGGGACCGGAGATCGGTGTCTTGCACTAAGTGTGCCATGTCCAAAGTATGATACATTTTTTGGACAAAGCAAGCGCTGTCCGAAGAGTGCAGCAATTTTCGGACACGACAAGGGCTGACACGACCGGGTATCTTGGGGCTGGCCGTATCGCGAAGCACCGATTTGGCGGCGGGTTGCTTCGGTCAAGGTGGAAGAAAAGGCGATGGATACCGAATTTCTCTGGATCAACGCGGGCTTCGTCATGGACGAAGCCGGAAGCCTGATCACGACGTCATACATCGATCTACGCGCACCCGAGGCCAGGACGGCTATTCGTCCGTTGGTAAAGGGTTGTCGAAGAGAACACGCGCTGGGGGAGACCGAGGCGATTCTCGTGTCGCCGCTTGAACGATTCTGGGAGGGGGGCGAGAACCCAATCCGTGACGCGCAAGAGGGGCTTGCGACGGAGGGGACCGAGACGGTCGATCCCGAGACGCCGGAAGAGGCTGCTGACCGCCGCAGGGACGCGGACATGAATGAAGTCATCGAACTGCTGGATTCGGGGATGACGAGGACGAATCGTGTTGTGAAGCGGTAGGGCAAACATGTCAGTTACGGCAAGGAGTGGTGGATATTCTCGCCCGGGCTCATGCCCGACTCCGAGGAGGTATGGGCACCGTGGAGAGCATCGCTGGACCCGGCATACGACCACGAATCGGTAGTCGGGCGGCCTGCCAACTTCGCGCAAGCGTAGGACCGGATGGTAACCGAGCAACTCGGGCCGCGAGGCAAGGACGCCGATTTGAGGGGTCATTCGGGGAAGAGCAGTCCGCGCAATCCGGGTATCCCAGCTAGTTGATCCTGCCCGGACCTGTCGTCTACGCGGACCGCCTGTACGACGAGCTCATACAGGACCGAGAACGGATCCGCTGTCGCCCAGATAGCGGCTGTTCTTGCCACCAAGTCCGCGGAAATCGACCGGTGACAGCGCGGTATCCCCCCGAAGGCTGGTTTTTGATCAAATCCCAACGTGGTATTTCTAGTAGTAACGAGATCTTTGACTCCAATCTAATACTTCCGACAATTCATAAGACAAGAGTGGTGGGCGGCACTGGACTCGAACCAGTGGCCTCCTGCTTGTAAGGCAGGCGCTCTAACCAACTGAGCTAGCCGCCCGGCGGTGGCAAAGGGCAGTCTTGCCGTCTCAACCTAGGCAGATCGTGGGAGCGCGACGATCAACCCCTTCCCAGTCTGACAGATAGGGGCTGATCTTGTCGCCGTTCGAGCTGCAGTGTGCGATTCTCCAGCGTTTCAACCCAAGTAAGCCGACTCGGCGACGCAAACGGGTGGTCCGGAGCAAAGCGATCAGTGGTCCGATCTGAAAACGATCGGGCTCTCGCAGGCGGGAGTGGCCGTACCTGTAGAGGCCCGCAGCATACCGTACGATCTATCGCGCAGAAAAACTTGAATATCTGCACTTAATGTACATTTATATGCGCATGGAAACCGTGACCAGCCGGATCAAGCGGCGGCTGATCCGGGATGGCTGGTACTTGTCGAGGCATGGCCTGAACCACGACATCTAGCGTCATCCCACAATCCGCGGGATCATCACTCTGCCGCGCCACCGGCGCGTGTCGGCGGGTGTTGCCGCGTCGATTTCCAAGAAGGCAGGCTGGTCCTGATGGGAGGACTGTAATCATGAACCGCTACCCCGCACTGATCGACGGCGAGAAAGGGGCGTACGGCGTCACGTTTCCCGATCTGCCTGGGATTGCCGCGATGGGCTCGACGATTGAAGAAGCAATGACACATGCCGAGGAGGCTCTGCGCGACTACGCAATTGAGGCGAGTAAGGACGGTTCCGTCCTAAGGCAGCCGACCGCCATAGAGAACGTAGACGCCCCACATGGCCACACGCTGGTCTCGGTACCGCTGATCGCACTTACCGGTCGAAGCGTCCGCGCGAATCTCTCGTTAGATGAGGGAGTCGCCGAGTTCATCGACACGGAGGCGCGTCGGCGCAAGATGACGCGAACGGCATACGTTCAGTGGATGGCCCGGCGAATTGCGCAAATGGGGGGGTGAAGGCTGTTTGAGTATGCAGGCACGGGTTCTGCCTGGCTCGCGGTACGTTGAGCCGCGTCTTCCGATCGCCTGCGTGGACCGCGAGGACGCTGGTGGAAGAGCCTGCCGAGGACGGCATCGGCCAATTTTCAAGCTCATCCGAACCATCCCGCTCACAGCGGTCTCCGTGCTAACCTTTTCCTGATGTCTAGCTTAATTCAACGGCGCACGTTCTTCAGCGCGGCGGCGGCCTTCACGGCCGCTTCCTACAGCCGCATTCTCGGGGCTAACGAGAAGGTCAACATGGGCTTGATCGGCTGCGGCGGCCGCGGCCGGGGCGTGCTGCGCAGCTTCGTAGCGAATCCGAACGTCAATGCCACCGCGCTGTGCGACGTGTTCAGCGCGCGAATTGACGAGGCGGCAGAGGTCGCGCCCAATGCCAAGGGATACAAGGAGCACGAGGAACTTCTGGCAGCCAACGACGTTGACGCGGTGCTGATAGCGACTCCCGACCACTGGCACGCCGGTACCTGCATTGACGCTGCCAATGCTGGCAAGGACATCTACTGCGAGAAGCCGCTCACGCTGCGGATCGAGGAAGGCCCGCAGATCGTCAAGGCCGTGCGGCTCAACGAGCGCGTGTGCCAAGTGGGCATGCAGCAGCGCTCGGCCAAGCACTACATCATGGCCAAGGAGAAGTTCTTCGACTCGGGCAAGATCGGCAAGGTCACCTTGGCACGGACTTGGTGGCACGGAAACGGCGCCCACCTGCGCCCGTTTCCGGAACAGTATGCCAAGCAGCCCTCCAATCTGGATTGGGGGCGCTTCCTCGGCCCGGTCTCGTGGCGCGAATACGACCCGAAGCAGTACTTCAACTTCCGTGCCTACCTAGAGTACGGCGGCGGGCAGATCACCGATCTCTTCACGCACTGGATCGACGCTGTCCACCTGTTCATGGGCGAGGACGACCCAGTTGCGGCGGTGGCATCCGGCGGGATCTACCACTACAAAGACGGGCGCACCGCACCCGACACGATTAACTGCCTGCTCGACTACCGCGGAGAGTGGACGGCCACGTTCGAGGGCACGCTCGCTCCCGGCCTGCGCGGTGCCGGGGTGGAAGTGATCGGAACCGAAGGCCGATTGTGGATCACGCGGGGGCGCTACGAGTGGTACCTGCCGCGCCAAGAAGAGCCGGCTGAGGTCCAAGAGGCGATCGGCAACATGACGCAGGATCACGTGGACAACTTCATCGACTGCGTCAAGAGCCGCGAACGTCCCAACGGAGACGTGTGGATCGGCCACCGGTCGGCGCAGGCGTCTCACTTGGGAAATATCGCCTACCTGCAGAAGCGGCGGCTGAAATTCGATCCGGATCGCGA
>LXNI01001086.1_pt1 | contig 26109 bp, 24 predicted proteins | sample 809091 | NCBI WGS metagenome assembly LXNI01 (sample SAMN04870527, study PRJNA318959) | sponge metagenome | biome: 01000161; feature: marine sponge reef; material: water | host: Sarcotragus foetidus | place: Greece: Milos, Mediterranean Sea | collected 2013-05-29 | depth 5-7 m | reverse complement strand
GCATACGACGCCTCCGATAGCGCCGGTCACGATGGCCAGCCAATGCGGCAATACGTCGGGGCCCGCAGTTATCGACACGAGCCCCGCGATAGCGCCGTTCAGTACCGCCAGCAGGTCCACCCGCTTGAGCAGGGGGCGCGATACGATGAGGGCGGCGATCACGCCTCCCGCAGCCGCCAGATTGGTGTTGACGAGCACGATGCTCATTGCGACCGCGTTCTGCACGCCGCCAAGCGCCAGCTGGGACCCGCCATTGAACCCGAACCAGCCCAGCCAGAGTATGAAGACGCCCAGCGTGACTGCCGGCGTGTTGGAAGGCGGAGTCGGCTTCACGCCGCCATCGGAGCGAAACTTGCCGAGACGCGGACCCACGACAAGGGCGCCTGCCAGCGCCGCCCAGCCACCTGTCGAGTGAACGATGGTGGAACCTGCGAAGTCGCTGAAGCCCATGTTGCTCAGCCAGCCGCCGCCCCAGGTCCAGGCCCCGACGATGGGGTAAATGATCGCGGTCAGGATTGCCGTAAAGACAAAGAAGGACCACAGCTTCACACGTTCCGCCAGTGCGCCGGAGACAATCGATGCCGTAGTCGCCACAAAAACCATCTGGAAGAACCAGTCCGACATGACGGAATACTGGTTCGCCGCTGCCACCTCCGCCGCCGCGGCGATTTCCGGCGCTGCGGCTTCCGCGCCGACGGCCTCGAGCAGCGCCAGTTCTTCGGCGGATGGCCCGTAGCCGAAACTCAGCGTGCCGATGACGCTGCCCACGTCCAGGTACATCAGGTTATATCCCACCAGGTAGAAGGTCAGCCCGGCGATGGAATAAAGGCCGATGTTCTTGAGGCAGATGACCGACGCGTTCTTGGTTCGCACCGAGCCGGCTTCCAGCATCGTGAAACCGGCGCACATCCACATGATCAACGCGCCCCAGACCAGGAATGCGAACGTATTCAGGACGAAGTCCATCTGCGATGCGGCGTCCGCGCGTGCTATGGGCGCGAGGACAATCAGCGCCGCTGTCCCGGCCATTCCGGCCAGTATCCACTTGTATGGCCGAGCCCGTTTGTTCCTGTTCATGAAATTGCCCCCAATCAAGAGTCCGGCCGCTTGGCTTGCAGCGCTACCCTGCAATACGAGTGAAATCGAGTTTCCGCCAGCGCTTCGATTTGTAAGTTTCGATCAGCATGGATTCAGAACCCCGCCGACAGGCTGAGCACTACCCGCGCATCGCACGATCCGGCGCAGTCGGGCGCGTCTGTATCGTGGTACCTGAGATCGAGCGCAAGCTGGGAAAACGAATAGCTCAGCCCGACGTTCCAATCCAGGTAGTCCTCTCCGAAGTCTTCCGTCACCTGAGAGAAGCCCACGTTCGCATCCAGGCTCAGAGCGTCCGTCAGTCCACCCGAAAGGCCGCCGGTCAAATACCAGCCGGCGCCGGTTTCGCCGAAATTGTCCGGCGTGAAATGCAACGCTCCGGACAGCGAGACGGCGTCCAGATCGTATCCCAGGCTGGCGTACGCCTCGAAGAAGTCGTAGCCGGAACTGCTGTCCGCGCCCGGGTATGCGTAGTAAAGCAAACCGACGTCGTAGCTCACATCGTTCGCTTCCCAGGCATATCCGCCGTAAATGTCCACTTCGATGGAAGCGTCATCGCCCGGACCGAAATCGATATTGGATGCCCAGGCGCCCACATACCAGCCGCTGGAATCCGCCCAGTCCAGGCCACCCTGCACGGCAGCATCCTCGCCCGTTTGCGTATAGCCCCGGAACACATAGTCGGTGGTAACAGCCAGATTCACGGAAACAGACGCTTCCTCCTGCGCGACCACCGTGCCCGATACGCCAAAAAATGCGACCAGAACGGTCGCGTAACGAATTTGCCTTCTTAGCGCCATGTTTCGTTCCCTCCCCCCTTTAGCGCAGACACGTGAATGATAGCCGAACTCGATTCAGTTGTCGCACGAACACTAGCCTCCGATGTAATACATTTCCACTTTCTTGCCGCGTGCGCGGCGTGGGTTCCGCAATTCGCTGTAGCGGTCCGCGCGACGGGACCAGCTGCCCCTCATCAAATCCAGCAAGGTTTCATCGGTGGCGCCGTCGCGCATCGGTCCACGCAAATCGAGACCCTCCGAGGCAAACAGGCAGGTAAACAGGCGTCCGTCGGACGAGAGGCGGGCCCGATTGCAGCTGCCGCAAAAAGGCTGGGAGACTGAGGTAATAAAGCCAAGCTCGCCCTGACCGTCCAGGAATTCATAGCGACGCGCCACTTCGCCATGGTAATTGGCTTCCAGCGCCCGCAAAGGCCAGCGACGGTGAATCAGTTCCACGATCTCCGCTGCGGGCACGGTCTGCGATGCGCTCCAGTTGTTGATTGTGCCCACGTCCATGTACTCGATAAGGCGAAGGATCATCCCGGTCCCCCGAAAGAACTCGACCAGTTCCAGCACATGGCTGTCATTGACGCCACGCTGGATAACGGCGTTGATCTTCACCGGATTCAAACCTGCGGCGCGAGCCTCGGAGATCCCTTCCAGCACGGCCTGCAGGCGGCCCCTGCCCCCGCTCATTCGCCGGAAAAGTTCTTCGCCCACGGCATCCAGACTGACCGTGACGCGGTCCAGCCCGGCGGCCGTAAGCGCCGCCGCATGCTGCGCGAGCAGGACGCCGTTGGTGGTCAGCGCGATGTCCTCCACGCCCTCGAGCCGGGACAGGTCCCCGATCAGATCGGCAAGGCTCGCGCGCAACAGCGGCTCGCCGCCGGTAATACGCAACTTGCAGGCGCCCATTCGGGCGAACAGCCGCGTGAGCCGCACAATCTCGGAAAATGACAGCCGCTCCCGGCTGGACAGGAAACGGAAATTGCGATCGTAGATGTCTTCCGGCATGCAGTAGGGACAACGGAAGTTGCACCTGTCCATTACGGAAATGCGCAAGTCCCGCAAGGGCCGCCCCAGCGTGTCACGCACGCCCGAACGCAATTCAACGATGCCGGCATCGCTTCCGGAAGGTGTCTGCATACGCTAATCTTCGGTGATTCACGCTCGCTGAGCAAGCGGGATATACTGCCAGCCGCTATCGCGGCCCTGCGCAGGAGACGATATGCGCGTAGTTGCCATTTCCAGGCCGGGCGGCCCCGATGTCCTGGTTGTCGAACAACGGCCCCGGCCGGTCCCCGGCCCGGGGGAAGTACTGATCCGGGTAGCAGCCGCCGGCGTCAACCGGCCCGATTGCATGCAGCGCCAGGGAATCTATCCGCCGCCTCCCGGCGCGCCGGAATGGCCGGGACTGGAAGTGGCGGGTCATGTCGAGACGGTTGGCGACGGGGTGAGGAATGCGGCCGTGGGCCAGGCCGTCTGCGCACTGGTTCCGGGCGGGGGGTACGCCGAATATTGCGTAGCTCCATCGTCGCTCTGCCTTCCGGTTCCGAATGGCGTCTGCATGACGGAGGCTGCGGCCATTCCGGAAACCTGGTTCACCGTCTGGACCAACCTGGTGGACGCCGGCTGGTTGCAGGCGAATGACACTGTTCTCGTCCATGGTGGCGCCAGCGGAATCGGTACCGCTGCCATTGGCATCGGCAATGCACTTGGCGCGCGCGTCTTCGTGACGGCCGGCACCGAAGAAAAAGTGGAGTTCTGCCGGGAGCTGGGCGCCTGGGACGGCGCCTGCTATCGAACCGAAGATTGGCCTGCAGTGCTGAAGACCGCAACGGCGGGCAAGGGCGTTGACGTCATTCTGTGCATGGTGGGCGCGCCCTATCTTCGCAACAATCTCCGCAGCCTCAGGCCCGGGGGACGGCTCGTGCTCATCGCGGCGCTGGGCGGACCGAAGACGGAGCTTGATGTCCGGCGGGTGATGATGTCGCGCCTGTGGATAACCGGTTCTACGCTGCGGCCAAGATCAAACGAAGAGAAGGCGGAAATTGCCGGCGCGGTGCGTGAGCGCCTGTGGCCGCTGCTGGAATCGGGCGAACTTCGCCCTGTCGTGCAACGCTCATTTCCGCTGGAACAGGCTGAGAAGGCGCATGCGCTTATGGAGGCCAACCTGACTCACGGCAAACTGGTGCTGACAATCGATTGACTCGGGGCGAGTCGGGAACCTAAGGCCGGGTTTTCACGCCCCCTCCCTGCTACGCTCTGGGATGGTGGCGGCGATGCAGGTCGCGCAGCCGCTTGCGCGCCACCTGCGTATATATCTGCGTCGTCGACAGGCTGCTGTGCCCAAGCAACAACTGCACGACCCTCAGATCGGCGCCGTGGTCCAGCAAGTGCGTCGCGAAGGCGTGACGCAGGCTGTGCGGCGACAGGCCCTGGGTGATGCCCGCAGCCGCGCCGTGCTTGCGCAGCCGTTGCCAGAATGCCTGCCGGGTCATGGCCTTGCCCCTGCGCGTGGGGAAAAGGGCTTCACTCACCTTCTCCCCCAGGATTTCACGGCGGGCGCCATCCAGGAATCTCCGTACCCAATCGGCGGCCTCCTCGCCCAGCGGCGTCAGTCTCTCCTTCGAACCCTTGCCCTCTATGCGGAGTACTCCGTTGGCGAGACTCAATTGCCCCAGCGAAAGGTTGACAAGTTCGCTGACACGCAGCCCGGTTGCATAGAGCACTTCGAGCATGCACCGGTCGCGCACGCCGAGCGGGTCCGACAGCGACGGAGCGGCCAGCAGGTTTTCCACTTCGCGCTCGGTCAGGCCGTGCGGCAGCGGACGCCCGATACGAGGGCTCTCGATCTGAGCCGTAGGGTCGCGTTCCACCAGCCCCTCCCGCACCAGGTAGCCGTAGAAGCGGCGGGCGGTGGAGAGCTGCCGTGACAGCGTACGCGGGTGGACCCCGCCCGCTATCCTCTCACTGATGAAAGCCAGCAGATCCATCTTGCCGGCCTCGGTCAATCCCTTGCCGCGTTCGGCAAGCCATTTCTCCAGCAGACGAAGGTCGGCGCCGTATGCGGCCAGCGTGTTGCGGGCAAGCCCCTGTTCCGACCACATCGCGTCAATGAAGCGATCAAGGAGTTCCGGGCTGGCCATAGAATCTCCAATTATGACGTGGCTTCGGAAAATCCCTTACACGCTTTGGGGTTGGACACTGGCAGGCACGATCGCGCTGACCGCTTCCCTGCTGATCCTGGTCATTCCCGGCGAGGAACGATGCAGCAGGTTCGCGCGCAAGGCTTCGCGAATCATCTTCCGCCTCGGCGGCGCCTGGCCAATGGTGAGTGGGCTGGAGAACCTGCCGGCCGAGCCCTGTGTGGTAGCCGCCAATCATGCGAGCTTCGCCGACGGAATCCTGCTCTGCGCACTGCTGCCACCGCGCTTTCGGCTCGTCATCAAGCGCGAAATGCGGACGGTGCTGCTGGCCGGCCGCATGCTCAGCCGGATCGGCGCCGTGTTCGTGGAACGCGAGCAAGGCAAGGATCGCTTCGCGGATGTCCGCACAATTCTCAGGGCCGCCCGCTCAGGACAATCCCTGGCCATCTTTCCGGAAGGCACGTTCCGGCCCGAACCCGGCCTGCTCCCATTCCATTCCGGCGCCTTTGCCGCTGCCGCCGCTGCCGGCCTGCCGGTGGTTCCCGTGGCCATTCGCGGCTGCCGCCGCCTGCTGCCATCGGGTTCCTGGCTGTTCACGCGGTCACGCATCGAGGTGTGCTTCCTGGAACCGATACGGGCCGCGGCGCACGGATCGCGTTCGCAACAGGCCGAGCGACTTTCGCGGGAATGCCGCGCGGCCATGAAGGCAGCGCTGGCGCAGGACTGAAGCAGGTCGGCGCGAAAACTTCGCCGGCATCAATTCACGAAGAGGTATCTCCGGTGCGGTCCCTGACATAGCCGATCCAGGCATTGGCGTTGCGGCGAATGTTGTCGGACCCCTCGCGCTTCGCGCTTTCGAAAGCGTCTATGGCCTCATCGAAGCGTTGCAATTCCGCCAGCGCGACGCCTTGCAGTATCAAAACCTCGCCCGGATTCTCAAGTCCTCCTTTCTCCAGCGCGCGACGGCAGGAGTCCACAACGCCGGACCAGTCGCCGGTCTCGTTCAGGAGCATGGCCTTGCGATGGTAGAACTCGCCGTCCTCGGCCAGTTCGGCCAGCTTGTCTATGGTGTCCACGGCGCGGTCTATTTCGCGCGCCATGGTCCACGAGTTCAGCAGCAGGCGGAGGTTCTCGGAGTTCTCCTCCACGTAGCCACGCTGCATCGCTTCACTGAGGATTTCTCCGGCGCGGGCCGGGTTTTCCAGAAAGAGGTTGAGGCGGGTCAGGTTCAGTATGTCCGGTTCCGCATCCAGCATGCCGCGGTGCCAGGGAATGAGCAGTGCGGAGAGTGCGCCTTCATCGTTGTTGCTTTCTACGTACAGGCTGGACAGTACCTGGTAGAAACGCAACCTGTCCGGCCAGATTCCGATGTTCTCCTTCAGAAGGTCTATGGCTTCGGGCGCCTGACCCAATTCAACGTGGATGGCCAGTTGCAGGTTGCGCCAGCTCTCGTTGGGAGGCTCGGCCAACTGATTGGCGCGCACCACGTAGGGCAGACCCTCCCGCATCATCTCGCGCTGGGCGAAATTGGCGCCCATGAGGATGTAGGCCTCGGCCCGCGGTTCCGCTTCGTGGCGGAACCATCGCAGCATGGTGCTGTTGGATTCTTCAAAGCGCTCCTGGCCCGCGTAGTAGCTCGCGACCGAGTACACGATGCCCTGCTGCACGAAGGTGGGCAAGGCATCCAGTTCCAGGCATTTTTCAAACGCTTCGAAGGCCTCGTCTTCCCTTTCCAGCTGCGAATATACGAAGCCGTAGGTCTGATGAAGCTGGGCCGCCTCATAGTCGCTGAGCCGGTCGGGGCGGATACGGTCCATCAGGTCCAGCGCTTCGGACAGATTGTCCTCATCGAGGAGCTCATGGGTGCGGGAAAGGCGGCGGTAGAAGCTCTCGCTCATGGATGCGGAGGGCTCTTCGCGCTCTTCCGCCACACGGTCGGTCCGCAGCGGGTGCCATTGCGGCAGATTGCCTGAGTCTTCCTGCGCAGCCGCCAGCGGCGCCAGTGTCAGCAATGCGAACAGCGCCAGTGCCGCATCTAAACTGCAAACCCGCATCAGGCGCTTGCCCATTGCGCTAAAGGCCCCTAATCACCCAGTTCGAAAATGATGCTCGTAGTGGCCCATCGTTCCACAGCGACGCCGTCCACTATCCGCGGCTTGAATTTCCAGCGCCGCACGGCCCGCACCGCGTTTCGCACGAACAGGCGGCCCGGTGCGGCCTCCAGGACCCTGACGTCCAGCACGCTGCCTTCGGGGCCGATCAGCACTTCGCACCTGACGTAGCCTTCGGTGCCGTCCATCAGGGCCTCGCGGGGCCACTGCGGGTCGATGCGCACGATCGGCACCGCCTCGCCCTCGGCCGCCGGGTCGCCCGGGTCCCACTTGCCGATAAAAGGACCGCCGCCGGCAGCGCCCGAGACATCGATCTTCGGTAAATCAAGACGCATGGGGTTCTTTTGCGGCTTGGCTTCGCTGGACACCTTGAGTTTCGGCGGCGGAGGGGGATCCTTGGGCGGAGGCGGCTTCTTCGGCCTGACCCGCTTCTTGGTCTGGACGATTTCATCCTCCTGAACGCGAATCAGGTCCACTATCTGCCCGGCCGTGGCTGCGCCCTGCTGGCCGCGCCCGCCCGTTATCAGGGTGTTCATGAACAGAAAGAGCACCAGCGCTACGAATATGCCGCCGCCTATCGATCCGACCATGCGCCATCTTGTCTGGTTCATCGCTATTCCTCGCCTTCCGCGGCCAATGCAATGCTGGTCACGCCTGCAACGCGAACCTGGTCCATCAGGTCGATCACCATGCCGGTGGACGCGGATTGGTCTGCCACGATGATAACGCTGCTTTCCGGGTTCTCCGCGCGCGCCGCTTCGACCAGCTGGCGGACCCCGGTCAATTCCACGCGATTCTTGTTCATCCAGATCTGATCGTCGCGCGAAACCGCGATCATGATGTTGCCCCGTTCCTTGGTGGCTGCCGTCTGCGCGAAGGGACGGGCCGGATTGATGCCGGGCTCCTTCACGAAGGACGTGGTCACGATGAAGAAGATCAGCATGATGAACACGATGTCCAACATGGGCGTGATGTTGATCTCGCCCTCTTCTTCCGGCTTTCGTCTTCGTATCTGCGGCATCGCGCGCTCCTCGCCTACCTTGATGCGGCGGCCAGCGAAACTTTCCCGGCGCCCGCGACCCGCGCCTGGTCGACCACCGTCACGATGAAGCCCGAATCCGCGTTCCGGTCCGCGATCACCACCACGGTGGCGTCCGGCTTGCCGGCCAGCCCCGAGACGATGTTGGCGCGGATCGCGCCCACGTGCACAAGACGGTCTTCGACAAACACCTGTCCGTTGGCGTCAATGCGCACCGGAATCACCTCGGAACGCTTCTGTTCCTGTACCGGCGCGTTGGACGGCCGGTCGAGGTCCACCCCCAGTTCCTTCACGAAGGAAGTGGTCACGATAAAAAAGATCAGCATGATGAATACGATGTCGAGCATCGGCGTGATGTTGATCTCGGCCTCTTCCTGCGACCGCTTGCGGTGTTTGCGCTCAATCATGCGGCCACCTCACCGGATTCCTCGAACCGCATTTCCAGCGCGTCCTCCAGTTCCTCCATCTTGAGCTTGGCCCGCTGCTTCAGCCAGGCCGAGAGATACAGCCCCGAAAGCGCCGCCACCAGGCCGGACATGGTGGGGATTGTGGCCTGCGAAACGCCCCCGGCCATCAGTCGCGCGTTACCTGTGCCGAACACCGTCATGATCTCGAATACCTGGACCATGCCCCAGACGGTGCCTAGCAAGCCCAGAAGCGGCAGAATCTGCATGAGCGTCTGAATCAGCCCCAGGTTGCGCCGGGCGCTCAATCCGACTTCGGAAAGAATGAGGCGCCTGAGATTGGTGGCGAACCACGAACCGTCGCGGCGCCCGCTCTCCCACAATTGCCGGGCGCTGCGCATTTCCGCGGGCAGAACGCCGAAGAAATACCAGAGCCGCTCCACGATCAGCGTCCACATCAGCATGGTGACAACCAGGATGCCGTAAAGCACCGGTCCTCCCAGCTCGAAAAAGCCGCGGATGGATGCCCACGCTTCGAACAGGAAGGTCATCGTCCGGTCTCCGTCTCCTCAAGCGTCAGCTACGGCTGATTCTCCTTCAGCCTTGCGTGCGATCAGCCCGGCGCTCTGCTCTTCCAGGATCTCCACCAGCCCCTGGCTGGAACTGGAGACAACGCTGTGCAGCAGCACCAGCGGGATGGCGACGATCAGACCCAGAACGGTCGTAATCAACGCCTGCGAAATGCCCCCGGCCATCAGTTTAGGATCCCCGGTGCCGAACAGCGTCAACTGCTGGAAGGTGATGATCATTCCGACGACTGTGCCCAGCAGTCCCAGCAGCGGGGCGACGGCGGCAAACACCTTGAGTATGCCCTGGTAGCGTTCGAGTATCGGTGCTTCCCGCATGATCGCTTCATCAAGCTTGAGCGCCAGGGCGTCCAGGTTGCCCGTCCGGTGCTCTTCGTAAACTGACAGAATCCGGCCCAGGGCATTGTTCCTGTTTGCGCTCGAACTCTTTAGCTGGGCCCGGATGCGCCGCCCGGCGCCCTGCAGCACAACCAGCCTCCACAGCGCGATCAGCAGGCCGATAAAGCCCATGCCGACGATCGTGTAACCCACGTATCCGCCCTGCTGCAGACGCTCGCCGAGATCGGGAGCCTGAATCAACATTCCCAGAAGCTGCCCGCGTGTGGGATCAACCGCCATTTCCACCGGGCCCGACGTTGCTTCGCCCAGGTCCTCGGCCATGCTGAGATAGCGACCCGCAGGCTGGCGCGGAAGGATCTGCAGCGCGCCGGTGCCGTCGTCCCGGGTCAGGAACTTGCCGTCGTGCACCAGGTTGAAGGCGCCAACGCGTATCACGTTGCCTGCGCTGGTCTGTCCCGACGGGTCGGTGATTTCCGCGTCGAAGCGAACGACCTGCCCGGATTGCGCCATTTCTTCCAGCAGCATCATCTGCAGGCCCCGCAGGTCCTCCAGGCTGGGCAATTCCTTCGCCTCGGCCATTTCGCGGACAAGATCGAGGCGATCCGGGTATTGCGCCGACACCAGCGACGTCACTACCTGGCTGACGGTATCGCCGGCCACGTCGCGAACGACGCCGAACAGCTCGCCGAAGTTTCCGACGCGAATCTGCAACCGCTCTTCCAGTTCCGCAAGATCGGACTCGTTCTGTTCGTAGCGACTGTTCAGCGTGGTGCTTCGCCGCTCTTCCGCGGCAAGGTCGCGCGAAACCTCTTCCAGCATGCGCTGGCGCTCGCCGAGAGCCTGACGAAAGCGTTCCACCCGCTCGCGGTTGAGGCGGGAACCTTCCCGGGCTTCAAGACGAACCAGTTCGAGTAGCTCAAGCACGGAATCGGCCTGTTCCGCGGGCGCTGCCTGCTGCGGCTCTTGCTGGCCGGCGGCTGGTCCCGCCAGGATGATCGCCAGGCCGGCTAGTCCAAGCAAACGGTTCATGACTGGTCTCCTTCAGGCGCGGCGATCGGAAGGGTGAGAATGTCAGGCGGCGCCAGTCGGCCCGCCATGCGTATTCCCGCCGTTATGGGGCTGCGGTAGCTGTTATCCAGCGACCGCCACTCCCGCGCTCTGGTATCCCAGTAGCCGGTTTCCTCGCGGTCGGGCGTCTGGTAGGCCAAAAGCACGCGCCCGACGCGCAGAAAGTCCACTTTGCGGCTGACTCCGCCGATCTCCAGTTCACCGGGATAGGACTCCATGTTGCGGCCGATTGCAGCCTCCGTCTGGTATGCGCCCATTACGCGGCGGTATTTCTCGGCAATGCTGACATCGGAGCGGTCCATCAGGTCGCGCAGGTCCGTGAGCATGCCGCGGCGCATGTCCATCAGAAACGGAACGTCCAGCGAAATGAACCGGTCGAGGTCCTCGACCATGTCCATGAGCAGCGGAACGATTCCCTGTTCCAGATCGCCGAATTCGTTGATCTGCCTGGTCAGAGAAGTCTTTTCGCTCTCCTGGTCGTCGATAGTGCGCTGCAGATTGTCGTTATACCGGCGAATGCGGTCCAACTCCTGCAGCCGCACGCGATATTCGCTGACGGCCTCCTGGGTCTCGTCGGCCAGGGTGTTCACCTCGGCCTGCGCCTGCCGCTCGGCAGCCGTGGCGCTCTGCTGCAGCGCCAGCATCTCGTTTACGCGCTGGTCGCCTGCCGCCGGGACGGCAATCAGGCAAAGGCCCCACGCAAGAATTGAGAACCGGACAGCGCTTACTGTCATGTAAACGGAATGATTCATTTGCTCCCCACCTACCCTTTTAGGGACAGCCAAAATAACATAAACGTTCCGGACATTAGCGCCAGTATGCTGGCTGATCGAATATGAGTATAGAAAGGGCCGTTATCGTTGCAGCGCGGCGAACCCCCATCGGCGCCATGCTGGGCGCGCTTTCGCGCATGTCGGCGACCGACCTGGGATCGGCCGCTATCCGCGCCTCCCTCCGCGACAGCGGTATCCCGCCGGAGGAGATCGACGAGGTCTTGATGGGCTGTGTGCTGTCCGCCGGACTCGGCCAGGCGCCGGCGCGCCAGGCCGCACTGGGCGCCGGACTCGGGAGCGCCACCCCCTGCGCCACCATCAGCAAGGTCTGCGGTTCCGGAATGTTCTCGGTAATGCTGGCCCACGACCGGATTCTCGCCGACCCGGGCATGGTCGTCCTGGCCGGAGGCATGGAATCCATGTCCAATGCGCCCTACCTGGTCGAGAAAGCGCGGGACGGCCTGAGGATGGGACACAAGGAACTGCGCGATCACATGTTCCTTGACGGTCTGCAGAACCCGTACGATGGAAAGATGATGGGCTTCTTTGCCGAGCAGACCGCCCGCCGCTACGAGTTCAGCCGCCGCGAGCAGGACGAATTCGCAGTGGAGTCGGTGCAGCGCGCGCTGGCGTCGCGCAAGGCCTTCGGAACCGAACTCATTGAAATGAAATACATGTACCGCGGCAAAGCGCGGGCGGTGCGCGACGACGAGGAGCCGGGTCGGTGCGATCTGGAGAAGATACCCACCATGCGGCCGGCTTTCGCCAGCGACGGCACCGTCACGGCAGCCTCCAGCTCGTCGATCTCCGACGGTGCGGCAGCCCTCGTCCTGCTCGGCGAGAGACACGCGCAGGAGATTGGCATTAAGCCTCTGGCCTTGTTGGCCGGTCACGCCAGCCACGCACAGGAGCCTGAGTGGTTTACGACCGCGCCCGGGCCGGCAATAGAGAAGGTGCTGGTGAAGGTCGGCTGGGCCGTCGGCGACGTGGATCTTTTCGAGATCAACGAGGCCTTCGCCTGCGTCACCATGGCGGCCATGCGCGACCTGCGGCTGCCGCATGAGAAGGTGAATGTACGCGGCGGCGCCTGCGCGCTGGGCCACCCGATCGGCGCCAGCGGAGCCCGTATCCTGGTCACGCTGATCCACGCCCTGCGCGACCGCGGCGGAGGCCGCGGTGTCGCGGCCCTTTGCATCGGCGGCGGCGAGGCGGTCGCCGTCGCCATCGAAGTCCCCTAGCCCCGGAGCGAGGGCGGGACGCCCGCCCTCCCGGCAAGGCCTACATGCCCGCGTAATTCGGTCCTCCGCCACCCTCCGGAGTAACCCAGTTGATGTTCTGCGCCGGATCCTTGATGTCGCAGGTCTTGCAATGGATGCAGTTCGGCGCGTTGATGACGAATCGGGGCGATTTGCCTTCCCAGGCCACTTCGTACACGGCCGCCGGGCAGTAGCGCTGCGCGGGCTCCGCAAAGGCCGGCAGATTGTCCCGTACCGGCAATTCCGGGTCCTCAAGGACCAGGTGGCAGGGTTGATCCTCATCGTGATTGGTCGCTGACAGGTACACCGAAGAGAGCCGGTCGAAGCTGATCTTGCCGTCCGGCTTGGGATAGTCGATCCGCCGGGCCCTGGAGGACGGCAGCAAATCTTCGTGGTCCGGCTTTCGGTTATGCAGCGTGAACGGCAGCCGTCCGCGGAAAACGTTCAGGTCCAGCCAGGTGAACGCCGAACCGACGAGCAGCCCGAACCGGTGCTGGGCCGGACCGAAATTCCGCGCCTGGGAAAGCTCTTCGTGAACCCACGACCCGCGTATCCGGTCTTCGTAGTCCTCCGGGACCGTCGGTGGAGAATCAGCCGAAAGCGCGGCAAACAACGCTTCGGCGGCCAGCATGCCGGTCTTCATCGCGGTATGGTTGCCCTTGATCTTCGCCCCGTTCAGAAATCCCGCATCGCATCCCGCCAGCACACCACCAGGGAAAGCCAGCCTCGGGAGCGACTGCAGCCCCCCCTTGTTTACCGCCCGCGCGCCCCAGGAAATCCGTTCGCCGTCCTCGATGACCTCGCGGATGCGCGGGTGGTGCTTCCAGCGCTGAAACTCCTCGTAAGGATCGAGGTAGGGGTTGCGGTAGTTCAACGCCACGATGAAGCCGAGGTACACAAGGCCGTCGTGTGCGTGATAGAGGAACCCACCGCCTTCGGTGGTCTGGCCCAGCGGCCAACCCAGCGTGTGCACGACGGTCCCCGGGTTGTGCCGGTTCTCCGGCGCCCGCCAGACCTCCTTGATTCCGATGCCGTAATGCTGCGGGTCGCTGTCCCTGCGCAGATCGAAGCGCTGCATCAATTCCTTGCCGAGATGCCCTCGGCAGCCCTCCGCAAAAATGGTGTAAGGGGCGCGCAATTCAATGCCTGGATCATAGCCGGCCTTTTCGCCGCCGTCCCTCGAGCGTCCCATCTCGCCGGTCACGACCCCCGCAACCCGCCCGTTCTCGTACAGAACTTCGGAAGCCGGATAGCCGGGAAACACGTTGACTCCCAGGTTCTCGGCCTGCGTCCCCATCCACTGGCAAAGCGCGCCAAGGCTGACAATGCAGTTGCCATGGTTGCGCATGGGATGCGGAATGAAAGCTCCGGGCAGGCGCAGGGACCGGCGGGGAGAAAGCAGGAAATGAAAATCGTCCGCTTTCACGGGCGTAGCGGGCGGCGCGCCCTGATCACGCCAGCCGGGCAAGAGCTCATCCAGGGCCCGGGTTTCCAGGACCGCGCCGGAAACGATGTGCGCGCCGATTTCCGCGCCCTTTTCCAGCAGACAGATGCTCAATTCGCGCCCGTTTTTCTGTCCAAGCTGAGCGAGGCGAATCGAAGCGGCGAGACCGCAGGGCCCCGCCCCTACGATGATGACGTCAAACTCCATGCTTTCGCGCGCGTTCATTGCGCCGGAAGTGTACACGGCGGCACGCCGAGAGTGCGCATCAGGGCGAGATTTCCCGGCGCGTGCTAATATCGCGCGCGGTCATACCAGTTTAACCCGGAGGGGACTTGATGAACCTCAATCTACATTGGCGACTGCTCGGCGTCGCCATTCCCGCAATGGCGCTCTGCATCCCGTTGGGGGCAGGTGCACAGGAACTCGAAGAGATCATCGTTACCGCCCGTAAGCGCGACGAATCGCTGCTGGAGGCGCCGTTGTCAATCACCGTGTTCTCGGCCGAGGACCTCAGCCGGGCGGGCCTTGAGACCCTGGGAGATATAGCCCTGCAAACTACCGGACTTTCGTTCCAGGACAACATCGCCAGCAATCGGCCCGGGCGGCAGAACACGGTTATTCGCTTTCGCGGAATGTCCCCTCCCAGAGGATCACCCCACCAGCAGCTTGCCGGCCTGTTCGTGGACGGCGTGTTCGTGACCGGCGGCTCGCAATCCATTCCCATGCTGGATGTGGAGCGCGTGGAGGTCATCAAGGGCCCGCAGTCCGCATTCTTCGGACGCAACACGTTTTCTGGCGCCATCAATTACGTCACCCGCAATCCAAGCCTTACGGAATTTGAAGGCAAGGTGCGGGCTACCGGGGGGCAATACAGCCAGTACAACATTTCCGCCAGTTACGGCGGACCGATCATCCGGGACAAACTGGCCTTCCAGATCGGTGTGAGCGACTACAACAAGGGTTCCATGTACACCGCCAATGACGGCGGCGAGCTGGGCAAGGAATCCTCCGATTCCATGAGTCTGACGATCCTTGCCGCGCCGAGCGAGAATTTCACCGCGCGCGTTCGCCTCTTCTATCATGAAGATGACGATGGACCCCCTGCAGTCGCCTACCTGCCGGGTTCGGACTACGACACCTGCACCGGAACAACCATCCGACGCCCGGACAATGATGGCAATATCACGACGCTTCAACCCAAGCAATACATTTGCGGCCGGGTTCCCCTGCCGGGTGAGCCGGGAGCGCCCTCGGTCTCGGTGAATACAACGCTCTTTCCGGAGATTTTTACGCGAATAACCAGCCCGAATTGCCCGGGCGGAGACTGCTCCAACTGGCTGGTGCAAAACCTTGTGAACAACACGACGCTGGACGGCGTGCCCAGTCGCACCACCATGGGCATGAGCCGGGAAGTTTTCCGCTCCAGCCTCGAACTTGACTACGGGTTCGCCAATGGCATGGACCTGTCGTTCAAGGCTTCCTATAACGACCATGGCGTGAACTGGATACGTGATTTCGACATGACCGATTTCGAGTCGTTCTGGACCTCCGATCCGCAGAGAAACGAAGACAAGGGCGGCGAAATCCGCCTGACTTCTTCGCCGGACAGCCGCATCAGCTGGATGGTGGGAGCGAGCTACATCGAACAGGAAATTGCCCTGTCCGGCGTTGGCGGCGACGTGGTAGTGGCGTGTTTCGTTCCTGAAGCCGCCGGCTGCTTTGGGCCGCTGTTCGTATCGCTTCCCCCGACCCAGGGCGAAACCGCGAAGACGAGGGGCATCTTTGCCGCCACGACCGTTCCCCTTGGAGACCAGTTCGCAATTGACGTCGAAGCCCGCTACATGGCAGACCAGCGCGTAACCGGAGGACTCGCTGCCGATTACAACGAAATTATTCCGCGCGTGATTCTCCGCTGGCATCCCAATGACGACACCAACATCTATGCGAGTTATTCGCGCGGGGTCTTGCCTGGCGTATTGAATACCAATCTGATCAACGCTGCGCGCGAGTCGTTCAGGGTGCCGTACGTGGATCGCGATACAGGTATGCCGAGTACGGAGTCCGAGTACGACCAGATACGGCGCAAAGCTCCGGAAGCTGGCGAATCAACCCCCACACAGGAACTCGACGCGCTTGAAGTGGGCATCAAGCTTTCCCTGCTGGACGGACGTGGCCAGATCAGCGCGGCAGCCTACTACTACGAGTGGGTCGCCCAGTTGTTCACTAACTTTGTGGTCTACTACCAGGATGACAGTAGGGGTGCAGCTTTTCGAGACGGTATTGCGGGGACTGAGCCCACCGTGGCAAACCCAATGAACGAGCAACAGCAGCCGCGCACGCTGGAATTCAATTTCCCGGGGGACTCGAACCTCTGGGGCCTTGAAGTAGAGAGTTCATGGATGCTCACCGACAATTGGACTATCGGCGCGAACGTCGCCTGGCAGGACAACGAGTACACCACTTTCGCGGCTACCTTCGTCCAGGACATCACGGGCAGCCGTAACCTGGAAGGCAACCAGTCGGGTCGCTACCCCGAGCTGATGGGTAATGCCAGCCTGACCTATACGGACACGCTGACGGCCGATTGGGACTTTTTCGCCCGCGGGGACTTCATGTACTACGGCAAGACCTGGGCGGGCAACGGCGGGAATCTGGCCAGGCTGGACGCCTATTGGCTGACGAACCTGCGCGCCGGAGTCGAGCGGGACAACCTGCGCGTGGAGTTCTTCGTCAACAACGCCCTGGAGCAGGACACCTGGGTCGCTGCCGTCAGGAACACAAATTTCACTCGGTTCACCCGCTTTATGTTCAATATCCACGGCCTGATGCTCGCCCCGCAGGACTTGCGCAGCGCCGGCATCCAGGTGGACTGGAGCTTCTGATCACGGGAGTCCAGCGGGGCGGCGGGCCCGGTGGCCCAACCGTCCCGCTGGAACATAGCATCCAGAAACCGCTATAAACGGCGAGGATTTCGGGCCTGGGATCAATAGTCCGCGCGCTATACTGGCGCCATGTCCGCCACCGCCTTCGACACGCTGCAGGCTGCCAATGCGCTTCAGGAAGCGGGCATTGAGCGGCCGCACGCCGAAGCGATCGCTCATGTCGTGAATTTGCGGGCCGAAGACTACGCCACCAAGGCCGACCTTGCCGCCCTCGAAGCCCGCCTTGTAGCGAAGATCGAAGCGCTTGAGGCGAAGATCGAAGCGCTTGAGGCGAAGATCGGAGCGATGATTGATGCCAGGGTGGAACAGGCGAAAAATGTCATATTGCGCGCCATTCTCGCCGCCAGTGTGGCCATTATCGTGAGCCTGCTTGGGGGCATGTTCGCCATAGTCTCTGCCATTTAGCCACGCGCCGCAACGATGCGCCGGAGCGGCGCCGGCCGGGAAACGCACGGAAGTTGAGAATCGCGTTTGCGGGATAATGGCCGTGTGAGCGGTTGCCTTTGGACTCCTTCGCCCGAAAAGGCTCGCGCCAGCGCCATGGCGCGGCTTATGCGCGAAGCGGGGCATTCCGATTATGCCGGCCTGCATCGCTGGTCGGTGGAGGAGCCCGACGAATTCTGGGACCGGCTTTGGCGGTTCTGCCAAATCAAGGCCAGCAGGGAGCCAACGGCAGCGCTCAGGCACGGAGAACGGATCCAGGAGGCGGAGTGGTTCCGCGGCGCGCGTTTGAATTTCGCCGAGAACCTGCTTTGGCAGAGTGCGACGCGGCAAGCGCTGATCTACCGGGACGAATCCGGCAACCGTTCGGAATTGAGCTACGGGGAGTTGCGCGCCGAGGTGGCGCGGGTTGCCGCGGGCCTTGCGGGACTGGGGTTGCGGAAAGGCGACAGCGTGGCGGCCTGGATGCCGAACCGGCCGGCGACGGTGGTGTTGATGCTTGCCGCAGCCAGCCTGGGAGCGATTTTCAGCTCCTGTTCGCCGGACTTCGGCGCCCCGGCCGTTCTGGAGAGATTCGGCCCCCTGAAACCCAAGGTGCTGCTCGCCGCCGATGGCTACTTCTGGCGCGGAAAGTGGATCGACTGCGGACCGAAACTCCAGGAAATCCGCCGCGGCCTGCCGGATTTGCAAGCCACACTGCTGGCCCCTCACCCGGGCAGACCCCGGTCCGCGCGATTTGCGGCAGAAGTTTCGCCGTTCGATGATTTCGGGGATGCCGCGTCCCCGCTCTTTGAGCAACTCAGTTTCGATCATCCCCTTTGTGTCGTGTTCTCATCAGGCACCACCGGCGCGCCGAAATGCATCATTCACCGCGCCGGCGGCGCGCTGCTTCAGCACATCAAGGAACATCGTCTGCACGTCGGGCTAACGGCGCAGGACACGATGTTCTACCTGACGACCTGCGGGTGGATGATGTGGAACTGGCTGATAAGCGGCCTGGCCTCGGGATGTACCCTGCTGTTATACGAAGGCTCGCCCTTGCACCCGGATCCCGCGACGCTGTGGCGGATTGCCGCCGAAGAAGGCGTGAGCATCTTCGGCACAAGCGCCGCCTACTTGAAGGCCGTGGAGAATCGTGGGGAGAAGCCCGGCGCGCGGTTCGATCTGTCCTCGCTTCATGCCTTGCTTTCCACGGGTTCGCCGCTTGCCGCGGAAAGCTACGACTTCGTCTATCGCGAGATCGCCGAAGACATCCTGCTGGCCTCGATCGCAGGCGGCACGGATCTTCTGGGCTGCTTCGCCACGGGCAATCCGATGCTGAGCGTGTACCGGGGCGAAATGCAATGCCGGGCGCTGGGCATGGCCGTTGACGTGTTCGGCAACGATGCGCGCCCGCTGCGAGGCCGCCCGGGGGAACTGGTGTGCACCCGCCCCTTCCCTTCAACTCCGCTGAGTTTCCTGAACGATCCCGCCGGCGAAAAGTACCACCGCGCGTACTTCGACCGCTTCCCGGGCGTCTGGACGCACGGCGATTTCGCCGAGATTACCGCCCGCGGCGGCGTGATCATCCACGGACGATCCGACGCCGTGCTGAACCCCCGTGGCATTCGGATCGGCACCGCGGAAATCTACCGGGTGGTCGAAGCCCTGGAAGAAGTGGAGGAAGCGCTGGCCGTCGGTCAGCAATATGAGGGTGACACCCGGATTATCCTGTTCCTGCGCCTGACCGAAGAGCCGGGAATACCTGATGAGTTGAAGGACAAAGTGCGGGATGCGCTGCGCCGGCATGCCAGCCCGCGTCACGTCCCCGCCAGAATCATCATTGCGCCGGATCTGCCCCGCACCGTCAACGGCAAGATCAGCGAACTGGCGGTGCGTGAACTCATCCACGGTCGCGAAATTGGCAACCTTGAGGCGCTTGCAAACCCCGAAAGTCTCGATTTCTTTGCCCGCCTGGAAACAGAACTGGCGTGACGACGCCACAAGGCGCAGTGGACGGCGCACCGCGGCAGCGAAGGAGCCTCGCCTTCGTGGAGGGCGGGACGCCCTCTCTCCCGGACTTTCAGGGCCGCCGGTAGATCATCAGCAGGCCGATGCCGCCGGTCACCGCGCAGGCACAAATGAGCATGGTCATCGGAGTCGGAGAGCCGCTCGGCAGCCAGCCCATGAGCTGAAAGCCCACGCCGCCCGCCATGATCTGCGAAAAGCCGACGATGCTGGAAGCGGCTCCCCGGCGCCGGGGCGCTGCCGAAAGCGCAGCCGCCATGCACTGCGGCTGGGAAATGCCGTTGGCGAAACTGAGCATGATGGCCGGGCCAACGAGCGAGTACAGGTTGACAACGCCATTTGCCGCCAGACCCAGCATCAGGCCGCCTCCGATCGCGTACGACAGGATTCCGCAAGCCAACAGCGCGCGACTGGACAAGACGCCCCAGCCGGAGAATGCGGTGCCCAGCAGATATCCGCCCGTCAGGTAGATGAACACGTAGCCGAATTCAAACGGCTCATAACCAAGCCGATCGATGACCAGATACGGGGAGGCGGACAGATAGCCGTACACCCCCACCTGGACGGCGATCAGGACCGTCATATGGCCGATAAACGCCGGGGTAAGGAAAGGCGATTTCCCGCTCGACGATTTGTCGTTACCAACCGCTGAAACCGGCTTTCCACGCTCGGGCCTGTGGGTTTCCGGCATCCACTTGATGGCCATGAGCAGCAGCAGAGCGGAAACCGCGCCAAGCAACAGCGCAATGCTCCGCCAACCCGCTGCGGTAACGAGATAGCCGGCGATGACCGGCGCCACCATGGGCCCCATGACCAGCGCCATGGTCATGAAACTCACTGCGCGCGCCAGTTTCTCCGGCGGAATCACGTCCGCCGCCACCGCGCGAGCCATCGTGGATCCCGCCGCCACGCCCACCGCCTGCACCACCCGTCCCAGTACCAGCATGGCCAGTGAATCGGCCCGGTAACTGATGGCGGAGCCGATACAGAAGACCGTCAGCCCCAACAGGACGACCCGCCTTCGCCCATAACGGTCGGAGATTGGGCCATAGGCGAGCATGGCGAAAGCGAGTGCCGCGGAAAAACCGGAAATCACCCATTGCGTGTCGGCCACCGTGGCGGAAAAGCTGGCCCGGATACTCGGCAGCGCCGGCACGAAAATCTGCATGGCGAGAGGGCTGAGGGCATGTATCACGGTAACGATAACAATGATCGCCCCGATACGTCCCTTATTGATTCTTTCCATCAGGTTATTGTTATAACCGTCTGTAATATGATGATTACTAATGCTGCCATTGCCCCCGCCACGAGGTCATCCAGAAGGATGGCGGCTCCCCCGGTGAATCTCTTCTCCATCAGGCTCACCGGCCAGGGCTTGAGGATGTCGAGCAGCCGGAACAGCACGAAAGCCGCCAGGACCCACGGCAACGACGGAGTCAGGAACAACAGTGCCAGGTACATGCCCAGCACTTCGTCAAGGACGATAAAGGAAGGGTCTTCCCGCCCGGCCCTGCGGGCGCAGGCGCCACAGATGAAGGCGGCGGGCACTGCGGCGCCGATCAGCAATAGCGCCTGCAAGCCTCGGCCCATCGGCAGCGTAAGCCACCAGATCAGCAGGCCCCCAAGCGAGCCCCAGGTGCCCGGCGCCACGGGCAAGCGGCCCAGCCCCAGCCCTGAGCCCGCGAGTTGAATGAGCCGCCCTTTCACCAAAAATGGCGAAAACCGGAATCCGCCGGCGCCCAGGTCTTCCCCCCGCGCGTCAGGACAAGTCCTTCTCCCGGGTACAGCTCGCCGATACGGGCAAGCTCAGGCTCACCAGGCAAGGATTTCAGCCGATGCTCGTTGTCGGGAGGGACGGTAAAGCAAAGCTCGTAGTCGTCCCCGCCCGCCAGCGCCAGCCGGTATGCATCGTCCCGGTCGGCGAATTCGCGCAGCGCGCCTGAGACCGGAAGGTTCTCCGCCGCAATGCGCCCTTGCACCTGGCTGTGTCGCAGCAGACGCGGCAGATCCATCATCAGGCCATCGGACAGGTCCATGCAGGCGCTTGCGATTCCGCCAAGATGCGCGCCCAGCTCAATACGCGGTTGCGGGTAGCAGAAGCGGCGAACCAGGGCTTCCTCAGCGGAACTGCGCGTCGCTCCCGGGACGTCCCTTCCCTCCAGGCGATGCTTGATCACCTCCAGGCCGGCGGCTGCATCACCAAGGAAGCCGGATACCCAGATGCCGTCACCCTCGCTGCCTCCTCCCCGGCGCAGCACCGCTGCCTTACCGGCGGAACCATGCGCAGTCACCGTGATGCTGAGCGGGCCGCGCACGAAGTCCCCGCCCACAATCCGCACGCCAATCTCGTCGGACAGCGAATACAGTCCGTCAGAGAATTCGCGCAGCCATTCCTCGTCCACGGCAGGAACGGAAAGCGTTACGACGGCCCAAAGCGGCCGCGCGGCCATTGCCGCCAGGTCGCTGAGGCTGACGGCCAATGCCCGGTGACCGATGGAATGAGCGGGTGTCCCGGCGGGAAAATGCACACCCTCGTTCAACGTGTCCGTGGTGATCAGCAACTGCTCCCCTGGGGGACAGCGGAGCATGGCGGCGTCGTCTCCGGGTCCGATCAATACCTGTTCGCCATCCGCCGAATGACGGGCAAAAACGGTCTCGATCAGCCGGTCTTCCGTCTCATCCGGCATGATCGGATTCCGCACCGCGTTGGCTTTCGGGATTGGTCCTGGCCCAGCGATCCAGCACTGCGTTGACAAAACGGTAACCCTGGTCGGCGCCGAATTCACGGGCCAGTTCGATCGCCTCGTTGATGACTACTGCCCGCCGCGTATCGCTGCCCTGCATTTCGGCCAGGGCGCTCCAGAGAACTGCCCGCTCAACCGGGTCGATTCGCTCGGTGGGGATATCGCTGGCGGTCGAGATCTGCCGGTCCAGCTCTTCGAGTCCCGCCGTTGCGGCGCGAAGGAGATCCCTGAAGAACTCCGTATCCGCTTGGCGGTAGTCCTCGCGCAGGCGGAACTGAGCCAGTATTTCGTCCGCATCGGAACCGGCGAGCTGTTGCTGGTACAGCGCTTGAACCAGTAGCCGGCGGGCCCGGCGGCGGCGCTCCCAACGCACGGGTCAGGAGGCTTCCGTGGGCAGCATGCGAAGGATCGCGTTGGCGGCCTCGCGTCCCTTGTTGTGCTCCGGGCTCCGCACGCCGCAGCGCTCTTCAGCCTGTGCGCGGTCCCGGCAGGTCAGGACGCCCAGGGCGACATGGACTTCCTCTTCAAGGCTTACCCGCATCAGTCCGGCACAGCTCTCCCGCGCGATATGATCGTAGTGGTCGGTTTCGCCCCGAATGAGCACGCCCAGAGCGGCCACGGCGTCCGGCGCATGACGCCGTATCAGGCGTTGCACCGCCAGCGGCAGTTCCCAGCAGCCCGGCACTCTCCGGAGCAGGATTCGCTCGCCGGGCACTCCGGCCTCCAGAAAGCGGCGCAGGGCGCCCTTTTCCAGTCGCTCGCCAAGGTCTTCGTAGAAGTCCGCCGTAACGATCAGGACCTTCAGACTGGATGTCTTATGGGACAGCACACTAGTCCCCCGCGTCGACGAACTTGACGATTTCCAGGTCGAACCCCGAAAGCGCATGTATATTCCGGGGAGCTCCCAGAACCCGCATTCGCGTCAACCCGAGGTCGCGAAGAATCTGCGCGCCAGCCCCAATGGTTCGCAAGTCGCTGCCTCCATCGCCGCCGGACCTGGACGGGCCATTCAGCGACGACATGGCGGCCATCATGCTTCGAGGTGATTCCTCATAGCACAAGAGGACGGCCACACCCGCGGGAGATGCAAAAATCTGGCTAAGCGCCGCGTCGAACGGCCAGCCCAGGTCTGCCTGCACGCCCGCCGAATCGCGCAGCGTGTTATGAACGTGCACCCGAACCAGCGGTGCGTCGGTCTTGCGGAGATCGCCATGCACCAGGGCGAGGTGGACCGTACGCGCGACCTGGTCCTCGTAGGCAATCAGCCTGCAGGGTCCAAAGCGCGTGCGGGCATTCCGTTCTTCCAGGCGTTCGACAAACTTGTCCTTTTCGAGACGGTAGCGGATCAGGTCCGCGATGCTGCCGATCTTCAGTCCTCTTTTGGTGGCGAATTTCTCCAGCTGGGGGCGCCGCGCCATGCTGCCGTCCTCGTTCAGGATCTCCACGATTGCCGCGGAGGCCGGCATTCCGGCGAGGCGCGCCAGGTCGCAGCCCGCCTCGGTGTGGCCGGCGCGGCTGAGCACGCCGCCGGGCTGCGCCATGACCGGGAAGACGTGTCCGGGCTGGCGAAGGTCCTCCGCACGCGCGTCGGGCGCGGCAGCCACCCGGATGGTATGCGCCCGATCATGTGCGGATATTCCCGTTGTAACGCCCTCAGCCGCCTCGATTGAAACCGTGAAATTGGTGCTGCGCTGCACGTTGGTGTCCGCCACCATCAGCGGCAGGCGCAGCTGACGGCAATGCTCGGGTGTGAGGGTCAGGCAGATCAGGCCGCGGCCGTGCAGGCTCATGTAGTTGATGTCCGGGGCGGTGACACTTGACGCGGCCATCACCAGATCGCCCTCGTTCTCGCGGTCCTCGTCATCGACGATGATGACCATACGGCCCGCGCTTATTTCTGCAATGATTTCTTCGATGCTGGAAAACATGGTGGGTTCGCCGCTCCGGGAGCGTGTCACGACTCTAGCAATCGCGCCGCGTAACGCGCAATGATATCGACTTCGAGGTTGAGCCGGCTCCCGACGCGGCAATCGGACAGCGTGGTTTCCTCGAGCGTGTGCGGCACCAGGTTGACCGTAAATGAGTCCTTCAGGACATCGTTGACCGTCAGGCTCACGCCGTCCAGCGCAACCGACCCCTTGGGTGCGACGAATTTTCTCAGCTCCGCGGCAACAGACAGGGCCAGTTCGACGGAGCGCCCGTCCTCGCGACGTCGAACGACCTCCGCGGCGCCGTCCACATGACCCATCACGAAGTGCCCTCCCAGCGCGTCTCCGGCCGCGAGGGCCGGCTCCAGGTTGACCCTGTGTCCGGCAAGCCATTCGCCGAGCGCCGTGTCGGCCAGCGTTCGCGCCGACACGTCCACGTCCACGATGCCGCCGGCGGACCCCACGATTGTCAGGCAAATGCCGCTGACGCAAAGACTGGCGCCGATTCCCAGCGCCGGCGCGGCAATTCCCTGCGCGTCTATGCGCAGACGCCGGTCGCCGCTTTCGAAGGTCTCCACCTCTCGGACGCTGCCGATAGTCTGAACAATGCCCGTGAACATTTCAGTCCCCCGCGGGCGCGAGTATCAGCCGCACGTCCGGCCCCACCCTGCCCGCTTCCAGCACCCGGAATGACGGGCGCTGGCTCATGTCCTCAAAAGGCGCCAGCCGGAACAGCCCGGCGCCGCCGTCGCCGAGCAGTACCGGCGCCGTATACAGGACTACCTCGTCGATGAGTTTCTCTTCCAGGAGCGCGCCGCAAAGAACCGCGCCCGCCTCCACGTGGATTTCGTTCATCTCCATGTCCGCCAACAGTCCCATTGCCGCCGGAAGCGAAACCCGCCCATTGCTGCCCGCAGGCAACCTGCGCACATCAGCGCCCGCCTTCGACAGGTCCGCGGCCCTGCGCCGCAGGGCCTCATCATCCGGCGCGCAGTGCAACAGGTGGATGTCGCCGGGTCGCGTGAACAGCCGGGCGCCGGTCGGTGTCTGCAATTTCGAGTCCAGTACTACTCGGGCCGGGGGCCTGATCTCGCCAAGGTCCTCACGCCGCGCATCAAGGCGGGGATCATCGGCCAGCAGGGTCCCGATACCGGTGAGCACCGCCGAACTGCGTGCCCGCCAGCCGTGTCCGTCCTGCCGCGCCTCGGGAGATGTGATCCACTGGCTAACGCGGTTTGGCAGTGCGGTGCGGCCATCAAGACTGGCGGCCAGCTTGGCCCGCACCCAGGGCCGACCCCGTTCCCAGCGCGAGAAGTAACCGCGGTTCAGCTCCCGCGCTTCCGCTTCCAGCAATCCCGTCCGGACCTCGATGCCAGCCTCCCGCAGCCGCAGCGCGCCTGCTCCCCGGACGCTGGTGTTCGGGTCGGTCACAGCGAACAGCACGCGAGATATTCCGGCAGCCACCAGGGCATCCGCGCAGGGACCGGTACGGCCGGTGTGCGCGCAAGGCTCCAGGGATACGTAGCAGGTAGCGCCCCTCGCCGCCGCACCGGCCTCCTTCAGCGCACGGATTTCGGCGTGGTCTTCGCCAGTTCGCCGATGCCATCCGCTGCCGACAAGTTGGCCGTCCCTTACCAGGACGCAGCCGACGCGTGGATTGGGATCGGCGGTGTTCAGTCCCCTGCCGGCCAGCTCCAGCGCCTCCATCATCCAGCGCCGATCTACGCGTGGATCGGCAGCCTGGCCGGATATGGCACTTTGCGCCGGAGGTGACACGACATTAGTGTGCTGTCCCATAAGTTCCTTGCCTTTCAGCGTGTCCCCTGTGGCGTGTGGCAAGGCGCGTTCCGCCGGGAATGGCGCCTCCCATTGCCAAGGAACGCAACGCGGCCACAGGCCACAGGGGCCGCGCCCTTCGGGAGCGGGCCTGAAGCGCCACTGCGGCGTTGCCGCCCTGGGCAATACGGACAGTATTCCCTGCGGACGGCGCCTTGCATTGACGC
>LXNI01001085.1_pt1 | contig 26109 bp, 21 predicted proteins | sample 809091 | NCBI WGS metagenome assembly LXNI01 (sample SAMN04870527, study PRJNA318959) | sponge metagenome | biome: 01000161; feature: marine sponge reef; material: water | host: Sarcotragus foetidus | place: Greece: Milos, Mediterranean Sea | collected 2013-05-29 | depth 5-7 m | reverse complement strand
TACCGCGCTGTGGCGCCAAATCCGGGCGTGGGCTCACGATACCGACCAGCACTCCAACTCGCTCAGCGATCCGAAATGCTCCCAAATCCACGGGTCAGCAACGGAATCCTGACGCGGTAGCCGAGTCTATTGTCTGGGACGTGTCGAGGTGGGACCTTGGGAAATGGACTGAGGATGACAACCTGTACGACCCAATAAGGGCAGAGCTGGATGAGCGTTTGCCTAAGAAGAACAATATTCAGGATGCCCTAATCGCGGAAACCGCAATCAAGAACGGATACACCCTTGTCACGGAGGATCGGAACTTACGAGAAGTAGCAGCGGGATTTGGCGCTAACTGCATGACTTTTGAGGAACTTCAGCAGGATTGCCGAAAATGACTCGCGAGAGACTACAGTCCCACAGCCTGCAAGGCGTCCTCTAACGCCATGCCGGAATTCACACGGGCCTTGAGCGCCCGCCCGGTCCCTTTTAGATTTCATCGTCATCCAGAGTGCGCTGGCCCTCAAACGGTCCCCACGTGGCACGCTCGTCGAAATCCTTGTGTTCCATGTAGACCCGCGGATCATAATCCGGGTTCACCTTGGGAAACCGAGCTTGGACATTTTCAAGATAGCGCATCATCTGATCGTAGAATTTCCGGTGTATTTGCGGATGTAGCTTTGCGATATTGGTCACTTCTCCAATGTCGGCAGAAAGGTCGAACAACATTGGAATGTCTGGTCGATCATAAAAATGGAGTACTTTGAACGAACCAGAGACAATGGCCGAATGCGGCACGCTCTGCCGATAATGAGGATAGTGAAAATAGAGATTTCGATTCAGAAAGTCCTCATCCGGTTCGTCTCCAGCCATATAACCCGCAAGGCTGACACCGTCTATGTCTTGTAGTTCTTCGGGGTTGCCGCCAGCCCAATCAACAAACGTCGGCAAGAAATCATAATTGACCACGTTTCCGGTAAAGACGGAGCCTGGCTCGATCCCCGGGCCGCGAACGATCATGGGCACACGGAGGCCGCCATCCCACAACCACCACTTTCTTGCGTGTAGCGGCTGCTTCAGATCAGGCGCGAGTTGGAGTTCTTCGTGTCGGTAACCGTTGTCAGCCACCACGATTACGTAGGTGTTGTCCTCAATCCCCAGTTCCTCGATCTTGTCGAGCACCGCACCGATCCGACCATCCAGATCCTCGCCCATCGCTAACCAGATCGCGGGGTCATCCTTTCGATTGACCGTTTCAGCGGCTTTGTTGTTCTCCTCATACCACGCCTGCACGAGCGGATGGTTCACGTATTTGTCGCGAGTCTCATGTAGGGACTCTCGGCCCGCATGCATGGCGTAATGGGATATCTGGAGATAGAAGGGCGTGCCCGCTCTCGCCTGCTTCTCCATGAAGCCAATTGCCTTTTCAGTAATGCTGAACATCAATTTGGGGTCAGTAACAACCTCAGGCATTCGCTTCATTCCAGCCTGGGTGTTGCCAGGCGTGTTGTTGGTATCTCCGTCATGCAGTGCGTAGCCCGCCTTTCCAGTGTCTCCTCTCATGTGCCATTTGCCAACATGAGCGCTGACATAGCCCAGCGGATTGAGAGCCTCGGCAATCGTGACCGCGCCTTCATCGAGCTCCCGGTCGGACACGTTCGGAATCAGCGGATACGCTCGGTACTCCTGGTTCGCGTCATAGTAAGGTTCGCGTGATCCCAGATACACCGTGAAGCCGCTGCGTGGAGCAGACTGCCCCGTCTGCACGGATACTCGAGCGGGCGAACATTGCGGCGAACCGTAGGCGTTGCGAAACCTCATCCCCTGACTAGCGAGGCTCTCGAAGTTTGGCATCTGCAAGACAGGCATGCGGGAATTTTCCATGGAATCGTCCATGGCAACCGGGGTTCCGTTCCAGGCCCAGTCGTCGATATACAACAGGACGATGTTCGGCTTCCCTTGCCCGACTGCGCTGAAAGAGGCCAGCGTTCCGCACAGCGCACATAAGGTGAGCTTCTTGAACACGTTCACGATCACTCCTTTAGACATCAGCTACCCATCCAACCTACAGTCCGGTGTGCCCTGACCCGCTCGCGAAATCTGGCTGCTACTTGCCCCACCGAGATTTCAAGCCCGTCAGGGTCGTGAGCCGTCACTGCCAAGGACCTCGCAAGTGGACGTTCCTACGGCCAAGCGTACCGCGAAGGAGCACCGGCCGCTTCCTTAAGACTGCCATCGCTTAGGCCGAAGCAGCACCTGCATCGACCAGTCCGCCAAATCGGTTCTCCAAGAGTCGCGCCACCACGAAGCACCAGCCCTCCATCCTCATCCGCCGGCAAACTGCAACCGAAGCCCCAGTGCGTCCGGATCAAGCAGCTCGAAATCATCGGTTCGGTTGCGCGCCCCCCTGACAGCACGATGTCGAATCGAAGTATATGCTCCCCGCAGCCAGCGTCAAATCGGGCTCCTTGGGTGATAATCTGAAACCAATGCTAACGCCGCAACACCTGCGATTCCCTTTTGCTGCCATGCTAGCTGCCATGCTAGCCGCCCTGCTAGTCATGGCAGTCGGGTGCACCGGAGAACTGCCCGAGTCGTCTATGGTGAGCCGCTTCGCGGCAGACGTGGACCAAGACCTTCCCTGGCCGCAATACCCCCGCCCGCAGCTGGTGCGCAGCAGCTGGCTCAATCTCAACGGCAAGTGGGACTACGCCCTCACCAGCAAGGGCGCTGCCCAGCCGGACAACTTCAGTGGGCAGATCTTGGTGCCGTTTGCGATCGAGTCCACGCTGTCCGGTGTCGGCCAAGCGCCTACGGCCGAGCAGACGCTGTGGTACCGACGATCGTTCGAAGTGCCCATGGAATGGAGCGGCGAGCGAGTGCTCCTGCACTTCGGCGCCGTCGACTTTCACGCCTCGGTGTACGTCAACGGCGAACTCGCGGGCGAGCACAAGGGCGGCTACACTCCGTTCAGCTTCGACGTCACCGACTTGCTCGCCGAGGGGCAGGAGCAAGAGCTGGCTGTGTCGGTTTGGGATCCCACAGACACCTGGACACAGGCGCGCGGCAAGCAGGTGCGGGAGCCAAGCGGAATCTGGTACACCTCCGTGACCGGGATCTGGCAGACCGTATGGTTGGAGCCCGTGCCGCCCGCCGGCTCCATTGCGGGAGTCGAGGTCGAGGCGGACCGGGAAGCGGGTGCTGCGGGCCTGACCGTCCGCACCCGCGGAGACTGCGCGGACTGCAAGGTACAGCTGACTGCCTACCTCGACGGAAACGCTGTGGGCGAAGCTTCCGGAGACGCCTCGACACAGCTCCAGCTAACGGTGAGCGACCTCCAATTGTGGACGCCGGACACGCCGGTGCTGTACGACCTCGACATCGTGCTATCGCAAGGCGACCGGACCTTGGACAATGCCAGCAGCTATTTCGCCATTCGCGACATCGCGCTGGGCCAAGACGAGCGCGGCTTCACGCGCCTGGTGCTCAACGGCGAGCCCATCTTCATGTTCGGTCCGCTTGACCAGGGTTGGTGGCCTGACGGCCTGTATACCGCCCCGACCGACGAAGCCCTGCGATATGACATCGAAGTGACCAAGATGCTCGGGTTCAACATGGCCCGCAAGCATGTCAAGGTCGAGCCGGCCCGTTGGTACTACCATTGCGACCGGCTGGGCCTGATTGTCTGGCAGGACATGCCCAACGGCAACCTGCGGCGCGGAGTCCCCAACAACTTGCGGGTAGGCTCCACCGACGCCGAGGACGCGCAACGCCCGGCCGACTCGGCAGAACAGTTTGAAGCGGAACTGGCAGAACTCATCGACGCTTTCGAGTTCTTCCCATCCATCGTCATGTGGGTGCCCTTCAACGAGGGCTGGGGCCAGTACGACGTGAAGCGCATCGACTCCTTGGTTCGCGAGCGCGACCCGACCCGCCTGGTGAACACCACCAGCGGCTGGACCGACCGCGGCATTGGCGATGTCTTCGACGCGCACATGTACCCGGGCCCGGGCATGGAACGCGTGCCGCCCGACAGGGCGACGCTGCTGGGCGAGTTCGGCGGCCTAGGCTGGCCCGTCGAAGGCCACTTGTGGTGGACAGACAAGCGCAACTGGGGCTACCGCACCTATTTCAGCCGCGACGACCTCAACGCCAAGTACCAAGAGGTCGTCGGCAACCTCGTCGGGCCGCGGGCCTTGGGACTGGCTGCCGCGATCTATACCCAGACGACGGACGTGGAAGGCGAGGTCAATGGATTGATGACCTACGACCGCCAATTGGTAAAGTTCGACGAGGCCGGCGTCAACGCACTGCATCGTCGCATCTACGAGGCCGAAGGGGTCGCACGCGCCCTGCTGCCAACTTCGGAACACGCGCCGCAACAGTGGGAATTCAGACTGGACGCGCCAGCAGAGAGCTGGGCAGATGGCGAGGACACTGCCGGCTGGCAGACCGGCGCGGCTCCGTTCCAGTCCGGCGACGATGCCAATTTCCCGACTGGCACCGTCTGGTCGGGCGGCCCGATCTGGGTGCGCACGTCATTTGACGTCGATCAGGTCCCGGACAATCTCTGGATCGAGGCGTACCATGCGATCGATCAGGGCGAGGTCTACCTGAACGGCCAGCGAATCCTCGATTTCGCCGGCACGCGGTCTGGGGGGCGGCACTACCAACACATGGATGTAAGCGCTCACGCGGCGGCCCTGCGCCCGGGCCGCAACGTGCTAGCAGCCACCGGCGAGTTCGCCGGCGAGTTGCGCGGCTTGGACTTCGGCTTGTACGCCGTCGAATAGGGCTGCCGCTCGACAGTTCAGTCCGCGAGGCGGCCCAACGGGCGGGTATCGCGGCGCAGGCTGTTGCTGAAGGACTGCGCCTGCTTGGTGAGCCGGGCGACCACGTCCGGGTGCTTGTCCGCAACGTCGCGCGATTCGCTCGGGTCCCAGTAGAGCTGGTAGAGCTCGCCCGCCACGATCTTGACGGCATCACCGTCTGACTCGATCCCGAGGTGGAGCTTCCACGGGCCGGCTCGCACGGCGCGCATGAGCGGATCGTTCTCCGGCGGGCCATCTTCGGCCCGGTAGCGGTAGCCGCCCTCGAAGAAATACAGCGCCTCGTGCCCGCTGGCCTTGCCCGGGGAGGCCCACAAGGGCTCCAAATCGCGGCCATCGATCGTGCGGTCCCGTGGCGGCGCACCCCCTGACAGCTGCGCCAACGTCGGAAAAATGTCCATCACGGAAGCAACTTCTGACGAGACGAGCCCGGCTGGAATCTTGCCCGGCCAGCGCAGGATGGCCGGAACGCGGATGCCGCCCTCGTAAACCGTGCCCTTGCTGCCGCGCAGCAGGCCCGCCGACCCCGCGTCAATGCCGTAACCAGCCCAGGGTCCGTTGTCGGAGGTAAAGATGACCAGTGTTTGCTCGTCAATTCCCAGCTCGTCCAAGGTGTCAAGCAGGCGGCCGGTGTGATGGTCGATCTCCTCGATCACATCGCCATAGAGCCCGCGCAGCGACTTGTCGCGGAAAGCCCGGCCCCGGAACAGCGGCACGTGCGGCATGGAGTGCGCGACATACACGAAAAACGGCCCGTCACGGTTCGCACGGATGAATTCGATGGCACGGTCCGTATAGGCAGCGGTGAGCAATTCCTGGCGCGGGTTGTGCTCGATGACGCTTTCGTTCTCGATTAGCGGCAGCGGCGGGAACCAATCGGGCGGATAGGTCTCCTCGGACTGCGCGTAGCCAGTGTAGGCGGTGCGCTCGCGGGTGTAGCGCATGCGCTCGCCTTCGTCGGGACGCCGCTCGATCTTGGGATGGAACGGCCACATGTCGTTGGAGTAGGGCAGTCCATAGTAAGAATCGAACCCGTTACGGGTCGGCAGGAATTCCGGCGCGTCGCCTAGGTGCCACTTGCCCAGCATGGCCGTGACATAGCCGCGGTCGCGCAGCAACTCTGCAATGGTCACTTCGTTGGGATGGATGCCAGTCCGGGCCCGCGGGATGTGGTTGAACATCAGGCTGTTGCGCGGCGGGTACGTTCCGGTCATCAGGGCCGCGCGCGCCGGGCCGCAGAAGGGCTGCGCGTAGTAGTCCGTCAGGCGCAGTCCCTCGGCGGCCATGCGGTCGATGCGGGGCGTGCGGATCGAGGGATGGCCCTGCACGCCGAGGTCGCCGTAGCCCTGGTCATCGGTCATGATCACCACGAAGTTGGGCAAATCGATGGCGGCCACGGGCACTTGGTGAGCGAGAGCGGCCGCGGCCAGCGTGGCCAAGAAGCGGAATGTAGGCGTCATAGTCCGTTCCCTATTGTTGCGTTGTTGCGCGCGCGGCGCGGTCACGCCAGCGCTAGCCGGCTTGCCGCAGATGACGGTCCAACTCGCCGGAAAGCTGCCGGATCGCTTGGTCGGCGGCAGCGCTGAGACGGGACACTACGGAGCGCATCTCGCTGGCAGGCACCATCTCGGTCGTCTCAGCGGTGCCGGCCCAAACCACCCGTGCGGTCGCTGCCTCGACCAGCTCCAGCGAGATTTCGACAGCGGCTCGCACGCCGCCGCCGTGATCGACCTCCTCGAGCCGCAGCAACTCCCCGCGCAGCACGTAATCAGCCGTGGTCCGGCCATCGAACTCGGCCACGCGCGCGAACGTGCCTAGAGCCAAGACCTGCTGGCGCAGGGAGCGGGCAACGCTATCTTCCGGATCTTCAGCCCAGCGGTGGTACTCGTAGTAGCCCACCTCCTCGGGGGACTCGCGATAGACGATGCGGCCTTGGCGAATCACCCGGCCGGCCCGGATCGGCATCAGGACGGCGGTGTGTTCCAAGCGCGCTGCGGCCGGGGCCGGAGCCGGCAGGTCCAGCACGTAGTAGTTGGTGGGCGGCACCGCTCCACCGCAAGCCAAGCACGCCACGGTGATGCAGGCCAGCACCAAGCGCCGCGGCTCGAGTACCAGTTCCATGCTAATCTGATCCAGGCCGTTATTATGACGGATCTGTCCCTGTCCTGTTATCGTTGCGGGCACGCCCTGCGCCTGATGCCGCGCGAGAAAATCCAGCGCAAGGACACCTGCTCGTCGTGCGGCGCGGACCTGCATTCGTGCGTCCATTGCAGATTCTTCGATCCGGGGCGCAACAACCAATGCTCAGAGCCGCAGGCGGAATGGGTCCGCGACAAGGAGAGCTCCAACTTCTGCGGCTACTTCGAGCCGCGCTCGTCGGTCAACCTCACCGCCCGCGGCGGCCGGAATCCCGCCGCTGACGCGCGCGAGGCGTTCCACAACCTGTTCAAGAAGTAGCGCCGGCGGCGCGCCAGCGCCGAAGCGCGTGCGAGGAGTCCCAGTATGGCCCCATCAGCGCAGCCCTCTGTCGATGCCGCCGCTGAGCCGTCCGTCCTAGACCGCGTCGCGCGAATCTACGGCTTGGACAATTGGGGCTTCGGCTATTTCGGCATAAATTCGTCCGGCCATCTCAGCGTGGCACCGCACAAGATTCCCGGCCTGGAGGTAGATGTCTACGAAGCAGTCCAAGGCCAAGTGCGCAACCAGCTCTCGCCGCCGTTCCTGCTGCGCTTCCCTCAGATCTTGGACGAGCGGCTGGCCTCGTTGCACCAAGCCTTCGCAAATGCCATCGCAAAGTTCGACTACGGCGGGCGCCACATCGGCGCATATCCGGCCAAGGTCAACCAGCGGCCCGAAGTGTTGCGCCGCTTGGTGACCGCGGGACAGCGCTATGACTACGGTCTCGAAGTCGGCAGCAAAGCGGAGTTGATCGCGGCCCTGTCGATGCCGCTGGCGGAAGGCGCCCTGATCGCTTGCAACGGGCTCAAGGACGACCTGTACCTGCGCTTGGCGATGGCAGCCGCCAAACTTGGGCGCCAAGCCGTGATCATCGTGGAAGACCTGCAGGACTTGCGGATGACCCTGCAGCTGGCTCGCGCGCAGGGGGTGCGGCCCCCGATCGGGCTGCGCGTCAAGCTGGGCGCTCGCGGCAGCGGCAAGTGGGAGGACTCGTGCGGGGAGTTTGCCAAGTTCGGCATGAGCACCCTCGCCCTCGTGCAAGCCTTGGACCTGATCGCGGCATGGGGCGCGGTCGGACAGCTCAAGATGCTGCACTTCCACATCGGCTCGCAGGTCAACGACATCCGCCGGGCCAAGCAGGCGTTCAAGGAAGCGGCGCGCGTCTATGCCAAGGCCCGCGAGGCGGGCTTCGAAATCGCCTACCTGAACGTGGGCGGCGGTCTAGGCGTCGACTACGATGGCTCGCGAACGGCCAGCGAGTTCTCGATGAACTACTCGGTACAGGAATTCGCCAACGATATCGTCTACACGCTGGGCGAGGTGTGCGCCGGCGAGGGAGTGCCCGCGCCGACGATTGTCACCGAGCACGGCCGCGCGATGGTGGCGTACCACTCGATGCTGGTAACAGACGTGCGCAAGGTGGTCGCGCCCGGCCTGCTGGACGGTGAAGACCTCGGAGATTTCGAGTCGGACGCCGAGCCTGTGCTGGAACTGGTCGACATTGCCCAGGGCATCAACGCCAAGAACTTCCGCGAACTCTACCATGACGCGCTGCAGCAGCGCGTCGACATGAACTCGCTGTTCGAACTTGGCTATCTGGGCCTGCGCGACAAGGCCAAGGGCGAGTCTCTGTTTTGGAAGATCTGCCGGCAGGTCGCAGGCCTGTCACGCCAAATGAAGCATCGCCCGCGCGAACTGGAAGAACTCGACCGGATGCTGGCGTCAAGATTCGTCTGCAACTTCTCGATGTTCCAGTCGCTGCCGGACTTCTGGGCGTTTGACCAGCTGTTCCCCATCATCCCGATTCACCGCTTGGACGAGGTTCCGACCCAGCGCGGCGTGCTGTGCGACATCACCTGCGACTCCGACGGGACCGTCGACCGCTTCGTCGACGCCAAGCACTTCAAGGAATCGCTCGAACTGCACGCCCCCCGGCCTGGCGAGCCGTACTACTTGGCCTTTCTGCTGCTGGGCGCCTACCAGGAGACGCTGGGGGACATCCACAACCTCTTCGGAACGGTCACCGAACTCAATGTCGGGGTCGACCCTGACGGGCAGCGCTTTGTGAGCCAGCCAATCCGGGGAGACAACGTCCGGGACGTGCTGAGCGATTTCGGCTACGAACCCGAAGCCGTGCGCGAAGCGCTGGCCCGCAGGCTCGCCGAGCGCAAGCAGGTCGGGCTCATTGGTGACGAAGACGAGCACGAGGTGCTGGCCACCTCGGCGCGGGTCTTGGACGACTATACTTACCTGGTCTAGGATCGGACTGGTCGCTCTTAGATGCCCTACCCGATTCGCCCCCCAGCCGCTACGATCGAGGCACTATTGTCCGGACACGACGGGTCGCTGCCGGCCCTGCGTAGCGAGTCCGGTGCGCGGATGTCCTACGGGGAATTGCGACAACTGGCCGAGCGCACCGCCGAGGCGTTAAACGCCAGCGGGATCGGACCGGGCGACCCCGTCGCGATGGTCTTGGAGAACGGACCGCACATGGCGGCGGCCTTCGTAGCGGTGGCGTCCGCGGCAGCCGCAGCGCCGCTCCATCCCGGCCTGCGCGAACGCGAGCTCAGGGACAGCTTGGATAGCCTGCAGGCAAGAGCCTTGATCGTCGCCGCAGGAAGCGAGACTCCCGCAAGCAAAGTGGCCGCGCAACTCGCCATTCCGATTCTGGAGTTGGAGCCGACCGGTTCCGCGGGCGGCTTTCGCCTGGCCGGCGGCCCTGCAACTGGCGGAATGCGGCAAGACCCGGCCAGGCCCGAAGACACCGCGCTGCTGCTGCACACCTCTGGCACGACGGCTAGGCCGAAGCTGGTGCCACTGACGCAGGCGAACCTAGCCGCTTCGGCAGCCAATATCGCGTCGACCCTGCGCCTCGGTCCTGAGGACACATGCCTGAACATCATGCCCCTGTTTCACATCCACGGGCTGATCGGCGCGCTGCTGTCCTCGCTGTGCGCAGGTGCCTCGCTCGCAGCCACGCCGGGCTTCGCGCCGATGCGCTTCTTCAAGTGGCTGGACGACTTGCGCCCGACTTGGTACAGCGCGGTGCCGACGATGCACCAAGCCATCTTGCAACGCTCGGCTAGGAACGCCGCCAGCCTGGCCCAGCATCGGCTGCGCCTGATCCGTTCCTCGTCTGCCGCCCTGCCGCCGTCCGTGCTGACAGCCTTGGAAGCCGGTTTTGGCTGCCCGGTAGTCGAGTCCTACGGCATGACAGAGGCAGCACACCAAATGGCCAGCAATCCCCTGCCCCCGGGCGAGCGCAAGGCCGGCACGGTGGGTCTGGCGGCCGGGCCGGAAGTCGCGGTCATGGACGGCGGCGGCAGCCTGCTGCCCGCCGGATCGACGGGCGAGGTCGTCATTCGGGGAGCGAATGTGATGGCTGGCTACGTGGACAATCCGCAGGCCAATGCCAGCGCTTTCAAAGCCGGGTGGTTCCGCACGGGTGATCAAGGTTTCTGCGACAGCGACGGCTACTTCACGATCACGGGCAGACTCAAGGAGCTCATCAACCGGGGCGGCGAAAAGATCTCCCCGCGCGAGATCGACGAAGCGCTGTTGGAACATCCGGCTGTCGCCCAAGCCGTGGCCTTCGCCGTGCCGCACCCAAAGCTGGGCGAGGAAATCGGTGCTGCGGTCGTGCTCGAAGACGGTGCCGAGCTGACGCAGCGGGCGCTCGGCGAATTCGCGGCCGAGCGGCTGGCTGCCTACAAGGTGCCGCGCGTGATCAGCTTCGTGGAGGCCATCCCCAAGGGTCCCAGTGGCAAGCTGAAACGGGTTGGCTTGGCCAGGGAACTCGGACTCGGCTAGGTCGGTTCGTCGGCCCAGTTCCGCGAGACCTGCTCAGCCGGCGAAGACATCGGCGATCGTGCGCTGGATCGATTCGGCTGCCGCGCGAGGGTCGGCGGCATTCCGGATCGGGCGGCCGACAACGATGTGGTCGGCTCCGTTCGAGAACGCCTGACGCACATCGACAGTTCGCTTCTGATCGTCGGCGGGCCGGTTTTCCACCGGCCGAATGCCGGGGGTGATGACTAACAGGCGGTTGTCCACGTGCTGGCGCAGCGCCGCAGCTTCCAATCCCGACGAGATCACGCCGTCGCAGCCGATCTCAAACGCGCGCTTAGCGCGTGAAAGGACGAGATCGCGGGGATCGCAAGCAAAGCCGAGATCGTCCAAATCGCCCCGGTCCAAGCTTGTCAGCGCCGTCACGGCCAAGACCTTGACATCGCCCCGGTTGGCGCAGGCGGAGGCCAACATCGCGTCGTTGCCATGGACCGTGCAACAGGTCACGCCTGTGCCAGCTAGTCGACCGACAGCCCGACCGACCGTCTCAGGCACGTCGAAGAACTTCAGATCCACGAATACCTTCTTGCCCCGGGATGTGAGCCGTTCGACGAGTTGGAAGTAGCCGCCGTCCATGAACAACTCGAGCCCCAGCTTGTAGAAGGAGACCGAGTCGCCCAGCCGATCCGCCAAGGCCAGCGCAGCGGAAGTGTCGGGCACATCCATCGCGAAAATGAGCCGTTCGCGCAAGGGGACCGGATTCCGAGACAGAGGCATCTCCGTCTAGGCTAGCGCGAAGCCCGCGGGAGGGCCGCCGTCAAAGTGACTCCAGACGGCCATGCGGTTTGTCCCCCGCACCAACGTGCCGACGGGCGCTCGGCAAGAAACCCTTGTGGACAGGCTGGCGAATTGCGAGTGCTGCGCCCCAAGCCAGGGGCTCAGGCCTGGCTGGCGCGCGAGACCAGATTGGACACAGGACGGATCAAGAGCTTGTTCGCCACCGTGTTGGGCAGGGTGGTCAATAGCACGAAGCGCACCCCGGTCTGCGGATCCGCCCAAGCAAGGGTCCCAGTGGCACCGCCGTGCCACGCTGTCCGCTCGGAGCAGCCCTCACCTGCCCCGCGCCCGAGGGCGAAGCCCAGCCCTCGCGGCGTCCCCAACTTGGCGGTGTGGTTACGGACCATCAGGGCCGCAGTTGCAGGGCGCAACACCTCGGCTCTGTCCGGCGCCAAGAATTCGAGGAAGAACCTCGACACATCTCCGGCGCTAGCGTGGGCCCCGCCCCACGGCGAGGCCAGCTCGCGCCAGTAGCCGCTGTTCCAGTCCCAGTGCGCCGCCTCGGGCTTGCCCTGCCCGCCGTGCGGAGGGCCCTGCTCGACCTGGCTGCGCTGGGTCTGCTCCAGGGGGATTCGGCCGAGGCCCAAGGCGCTGCGCTCCATCCCGAGTGGCCGGAACAGGTTCCGCTCCAAGTGCTCGGGAAAAGGCGAGCCCGTTATGCGCTCGCAAACCTCGGCCAGCAAGAGGATGCCCATGCTCTGGTACGAGTAGCGCGTGCCCGGTTCAAACAGAAGTGGTGTCCGAATCGCCCGCTCGACGAATTCGCTCAAGGGCGCGTTGCGCTTGCGCAACTCGACGTTCTCCGGGAGCTGGTCCGGCAAGCCGGACGTGTGCGTCATCAAGTGCTTGACGGTGATGCGGGAGCGGGCCCCCTCGCGGAACTCCGGCAGGAAGCGCTTGACCGGATCAGCCAATCTCAGTTCCCCCCGGTCCGCCAGCAGCATCGCGCCGGCGGCGGTCATCGGCTTGGTAATCGAAGCCAGCAGGAAGATCGCATCCGCCGTCTCGGCGCTGCCGTAGAAGCGCTGGAATACGTCCGACCCGCGACGGACATCAAGCACGGCGCCCTGTACAGCGCCGCCCGCGACCTGTGTGCCCACCAAGTCCGCAGCTGCTTCAAGATCATCCCGGCGGACCGCGCTGGCAACCGAGCACGCCAGCGCCGAGGTCAGAAAAGCCCTGCGCCTCATCTGGGGGAAATCCTAGCAGGACTCCGCAGGCCGGCAGCGCTGCCTATTCTGCATCGGCCCGGATCTTGCCGACCAAGTTCGGAAGGTAGGCGCCAAAGCGCCGGTCGTAGCGCGGATCTTTCTGCGGCACGGCCAAGATCCTTTCAAGGGCTGGGCTGGCTCGTTCGTCCATGTAGTCCAGAGCGTTAAGCGCGGCCATTGCAACGAACAAGCCGTTCTCAACCGCGTCGGCGAGCTGTACCAGCACCTCGAGTGCACGCCCGGCGTCTGCATCGCCGCCATAGCGCCCCAGAGCCTCGCCGGCAGCGACCCGGACTGCCGGATCGGCGTCGCCCAGCGCTGCGCGCAAAGGACCAGCCAGCGCTTCTACACCGTCGCGGCCACGCATGAGGGCTCCCAGAGCCGCCCAATAGCGCACCGCGCTGTCGGGATCGTCGAAGCCCTGGCGCAAGTCGGTCTCCAACCCGGCCTCCATCGACGAGGCCAATTCTGCCATGCGCATGATGCGAGCTATTGGGTAGCGCATGGGGTTGGCACCCATCGAATGCGGCGCGTCATCTCCAGCGCGGGCGTGAATCGCGCTCTCCGGCAGAAAGCCCAGATCGCGGATCGACAGCGACCACTCGCGGCGCGCCGCCCGGAATCGCTCGAGATCCTTGCGATGCTCGGGACTGGAAGCCAAGTTTCGCGTCTCGTCGGGGTCTTGCGCCAGATCGTAGAGCTCTTCGGCGGGCTTGGTTTCCCAGAAGTGGGTCCGCGGCCGCTGAAGCTGGCCCGCGTGGTAAAGGCGGTGCCACACCGCCGTGGTCGGCGTCTGGAACATGTACTGGATGTACTGTCCGTAGATGCGGTGGGGCATGAAGTTGCGGATGTAGATGAAGCGGCCGTCCGTGACGCTGCGAACCATGTCATAGCGCTCGTCCATCCTGCCGCGAAATCCGTAGATGTAACGCTGGGGCGGCGTAACGAACTCTCCAGCGAAGGCGTAGCCTTGGAAGTGCTCGGGGGGCTCTATGCCGGCCAGGCTGAGAACGGTCGGCGCGAAGTCAACGAAGCCGACCAAACGCTCGCTTTCGCCGCCCGCCGCGTACTCGGCGGGGCGCAGCTGCTTGAACTTCTCCGGAATGTGCAGGATCAACGGGACGTGCAGACCCGAGTTGTAGGTCCAGCGCTTGCCGCGCGGCATGCCCGGGCCGTGATCGGCCCAGTAGAACACGATCGTGTCCTCTTCCAGCCCGTCCTCGCGCAACTCGCCCAACACCCGGCCCGCCATCGCGTCCATTTCGCTGATCTTGTCGTGGTACTGGGCCCAGTCGGTGCGGCTTTCCTCGGTGTCCGGATGATAGGCCGGCACGCGCACCGTGGCGGGATCGTGAACGGGCGTGTGCGGTCGGCGGCGGATCTGGGATTCGTGGGTGACGGTGAAGTTGAACACCGAGAAGAACGGCTGGCCCGGTGCTCGCTTGCGCCAATGCGCCTCGCGGCTCGACTCGTCCCAGACCTCGCCGGGCTTCGCCAAGTTGTAGTCTTCCTTGGAATTGTTCGAGGCGTAGTAGCCGGCCTCTCGCAGGTATTGGGGGAACATGTGCATTGAAGAGGGCAGCCGTGTCAGCGAGCGCATGTGCTGAGAACCCGTCGACGGGGGGTACATCCCGCTGATGATGGTGGTGCGCGCCGGCGCGCAAACCGGCGCCGTGGACCAAGCATGGCGGTAAATCATGCCCATGGCGCCGAGTGCGTCCAGATTCGGTGTGTCTGCGTACTCGTCCCCGTAGATTCCGAGGTGCGGGCCGTTGTCCTCGGAACTGATCCACAAGATGTTGGGCTTGGCGGCGCTGGCTGCCGTGCCGGCTAGGGCCGCCAGCAGCAAAATCCTCAAATACATTCCCCAAAGTATAGCGAGGCACGAACGGTTAGAATCGTAGTTCCGGCGCAAGCCGGCCGCCCTACCGTGCTCTGCCCCTACTGCGGCCACCTTAAGAACAAAGTGATCGACTCCCGCACGACCAGACGGGAGGAGGTGATCCGGCGCCGTCGCGACTGCTTGGCTTGCAAGCGTCGCTTCACCACGTACGAGAGGGTCGAAGAACTGCCCTTCATGGTCGTGAAGAAGGATCACCACCGCGAGCGGTTCGACCGGAAGAAGGTGCTGCAAGGGCTCCTGCGGGCGTGCGAGAAGCGGCCCGTCTCCATGGTGGACATCGAAGCCATGGTTAGCACCGCCGAGTCCATGGTCATGGGGTCGCTCGATGGCGAGTGCCCGACCAGCGCGATCGGCGAGCTGCTCATGGAGGAGCTCAAGCGGGTCGACCGAATCGCCTATGTGCGTTTCGCCTCGGTCTACCGCGACTTCCAAGACGAGCGTCAATTCGTGCAAGAGATCCATTCCCTCCAGATGGATCCCTAGCAGACCCGCGGGTCCGGCGACCAGCGCCGCTCAGGGCGCTTTCGCGGCCGGTTAGTCTCGTTCGTCCAGCAAGTAGGCGAAGCCGCTGCCAGTTCCCTGCCAGGCGTAGAAGAGCAGCAGGTCGTCCACGCTCTGCCCATCTTCGCCGCGCACGAACTTGACACTTTGGTAGCGCAGTCCCGGCTTGGGCGTGAGGTCCCTGGAGCGCTTCCAATGGGCGCCGGAAATGTCGGAGACCCATTCTTCGACGCGGTCGCCCCAGCCGTAGCTGTTCATCAGGGTGTCCTCGTTGGCCTCGCCGTCTCCGGCGATCAGAAAGGCTTGGAACGATCCGTCGGCGCGGGCCACCAAGTGCGTCGAGTTGAATGGATGCCCCGTCGCGGTCAGCGGCGTCTTCTCCCACTTCCCGCTCCGCATGCGGACGAAATAAAAGGTCGAGGCGTAGGGCGTCTTACCCGATACCGGCAGTAGGAAGTTCGGCTCTCCGCCCGGCCCGAGCGCGATGGAGGGGCCGACGGACGCGCTGCCGCCCTCTGTATCCATCACCAAGCATTCGCGCTGGGCAGTTGCGAAGTTTACCGGCCGGGGCAGTTCCTTTCCGTGCGCGTTGAAGACCTTTCCGCTGGCGAGGTCGGCCCGGACGTAATAGAGATTGTGGCGCCGCGTGTAGTCATGCAGCACCGATCCGTAGCGCTGGCTCGCGATGGGTTCTTCTACCTTCCAGATGAAGGCGATGTGCAGCGTGCTCCCGTCAGGGCTGACGAGCGTGGTCTGGTACGAGCCGGCGTGGCTGGCCAGCGGCGACTCGCGCGGCGCTGCGTCCATGTCGATCACGGGACTCTCCGGCATGTCCCAAGTGCGGCCGCCATCGGCCGTGGTGCGGTAGGTCCAAAAGCCCAAGTGGCCGCTCTCGCGGAAGTAGACCAGTGTTCTGCCATCGGCGAGATTGTGGGCTTGCGGGTAGGACACCGAGTGCGAGATCTCCGGCAGCCGCTGCCATGAATCCGTGGCGCCCGGCTGCTTGGTTGCCAAGTGGTATCCCGGCGTGCGATGAAAGCCGAAGGCGACGTGCAGGCGGCCATCGGGCTGGGCCCACACGATCGGCGCGTAGTGCTGGTCCCGCTCGAAGCGCCCGGCATCAATCTCGATGCCAGTGCCGGACAGCAGCATGCGGGAGGCGGAGAACTGGCGCTTGGCGAGGTCGTAGGAGCGAATCCACGGCAACCCCTTTTCGCCCCGCCAGACCACATGCAGCTGGCCCCCGCTCACGACCGCTTGGGGGTACATGCGGTTGTCGTAGAGCATCTTCAGCGCGCCGTCTTCGGCGAACCGCACGACCTGGGCCAGCAAGGGGCATGCGGCCAGAAGCAACGCGAACAGGAATCGCTGCATGAGAGCAACCAGCATAGCCCGGCTGCGGGATCCGAGCAATGGGCCCGACGCTCGCTGGACTTCAGCACTTCTCCCGCCGCGCCGGACTCGGCGGTCCTGGCTGCGGCGCAGCCGCAGCGTCTCCTCGCGGCGGCGAAGGCTTGGTCCACTGCTGTGCTAAACTGGATTTTCAGGCTCTTCGGGACATTGCGGCCCAAGAGACAGCCGACCGAAGGGGCAGCGCATGCCGAAGAGAACCTACCAGCCGAACCGGCGCAGGAGAGCGAAGAAGCACGGCTTCCGCATCCGGATGAGGACCCCGGGAGGTCGACGTGTGCTCGCAGCCCGCCGCGCCAAGGGGCGCAAGCGCCTCACCGTCAGCGACGAATAGCCTGGTACAGGCGCCAATTCAGACCGGCGGCGCGGAGTTCCCTGGGCAGCGGCGGATCCTCAAGCGAACTGACTTCCAAGCGGTCTATGATGGAGGTGTTCGGGTCGGAGCCCGGCTAGTCACAGTCTTTGCCCTGGCAACCGGTGCGAACCGTCCCGCCCGCGTCGGCCTGACCGTCACGCGCAAGATCGGTAACTCCGTGGTCAGGAACCGCAGCAAGCGCTTGCTGCGCGAGGCCGTGCGCAGGCACTGGCACCTGTTACCGGTCGGCATTGACTTCGTGCTGCACGCCCGTCCCGGGCTCGCCACGGCGCAGGCCCGAGAGGTGGAAAACGAGATTGTCCGAATGCTGCCCAAGGCCGCGCGAAGGCTCCGCTGAGCTATCGGCCCCGCACCGGCGCAGTGTCCCGCAGGCCGTTGCGCTGGCGACGCTGCGGGTCTACAAGACGGTGGTCTCGCCGCTGGTGCCGCCGGCCTGCAGGTTCCACCCGACCTGCTCGGCCTATGCCCGCGAGGCAATCGAGCGCCACGGCCTTGCCCACGGCTCGCTGATGGCGGCCAAACGGCTGCTGCGCTGCCACCCATTCTCGCCCGGCGGAATCGATCTAGTCCCGGAGACCATCCGGCAAGTGGACCACTGAGCCCGTGAACGACGAACACTTCATCCAACGCCGAATGCTGATGGCAGCAGTGCTGTCCGCCGTCGTCATGGGCCTGTACATCTACCTGGTCCCGCGCCCCCAGCCCCCGGAGCAGCCGGTCCAGGACACACTTGAGGAAACCGCCGAAACCCCCGCCGGGGCGGGTGCGGAAGCCGAGCCGGAAGAGCGGACCGCAACTGCCGCCGAGCGGCCCGACGACGCCGATGTCGAGGCCAGTGACGAGCGGCGGGTCGTGGTCGAGAACGACAACTACCGCGTGGAATTCACCAACCGCGGGGCCGTCGTGACCAGCTGGCAACTCAAGCAATACAACGACGCACTCGGCAACCCCCTCGACCTTGTCCATCCGGATGGCGCCAAGCGCTACGGGATGCCATTCCGGCTGTTGCGCCCCGGCGGCGACCCGATCGAGGGCGCCGACGAGGCGCTGTTCTCGGTCAATTCTGGCCGCAGCGTGCGCAACGCGCCCGAGACGCTGACCTTCGAATACTCCAAGTCCGGGCTGCGCGTTTCAAAGCGCTTTGCATTCGAACGCTCCGGGCACATTGTCCGAGTCGAGACCCAAGTCCTGGAAGCGGGGCGTCCACAGCGCCACCTGCTGTCTTGGAGCGGGGGCTTCGGCGACACCGCCCAGGCCGGCAATTCCGTGCATAGCCAGACCTATTTCTACACGGACGGCGATATCGAATACGTTCCCGCAGCCGACGCGGAGGACGAGCGCATCACCCATTCGGGCCCGTATCCGTTCGCGGGCATCGCCGACCTGTTCTTTACCGCGGCCGCCATCCCGGAGCCCGGACAGGACATCCGGATCGAGACGAGCGCTATCGAGATCGTGCCACTCGGGGCCGAGCCGGGCGACCAGCAGACATACGTGGCGGGCGCATTCGGCGGCGCGACGGACAACCGCTTCCGGCTGTACGTGGGCCCGAAGAGCCGCGCGGCCCTGGCCGAGGTCGGAGATGTCGGCAACGCCTTCCGCGGCATTGTCGACTACGGCTTCTTTGCCTTCATAGCAGAGCCCCTGGTGTTCATGCTGCGCTGGGTGTACTCCAACATCGTCGCCAACTGGGGCTGGAGCATCGTCATCGTCACGATCATCATCAATACGATCCTGTTCCCGCTCAAGTACAAGAGCACCAAGTCCATGCGCAGGATGCAGCAGCTGCAGCCGCTGGTCAAGGAGATCAACAACCGCTACAAGGGCGTGACGATGCGCGACCCGCGCAAGGCCAAGCAAAACGAAGAGCTGCAGGCGCTTTACAAGAAGCACAACGCCAACCCTATGGGCGGCTGCCTGCCGATCGTGCTGCAGATGCCGTTCTTCTTCGCCTTCTACAAACTGCTCACGGTGGCGATCGAGATGCGGCAGGCGGAATGGCTTTGGGTGTCCGACCTGTCCAATCCCGAGACGCTTGCCATCCGCGTGCTGCCGTTGGCCATGGTGGCCACTCAATTCTGGTCGCAATCGCTCACGCCGACGCCAACCACCGACGCCACGCAAGCGCGCGTGATGAAGTTCATGCCACTGGTGTTCGGATTCATCTTCTACCAGTTCCAAGCAGGCCTAGTGCTATACTGGCTGACCAGCAACTGCGTGGGCATCGGCCAGCAACTCGTGCTGAACCGATTACCTCAAGAACAGTTGGAACTGGACCGCAAGCCGCAGCGGGGAAAGCGAAAGAAACGCGGCAAGTAGACTGCTGCCGCGCCCAGTCGGCGCACCAAAACGATCATGGCTGACATCGAATGGACGGTTGAATCCCTCGGCCCGATGATCGATGGCTTCCTCAACCCAGTGCTGGACGCGGCCGACTTCGACATCGACTACGACATTTTCGACGTGAAGGGCAAGCTGTCCGTGATCGGTCCCGAGCTAATGGTCGATTTTGCGGGCGAGGATGCACGGCTGCTTCTCCACCGCCGGGCGGAACTGCTACTGGCCTTGGAACAATTGACCCTAGAGGCGCTGCGGATCCCGCACCAAGATCGCTACCGGCTGATCTTCGACGTCAACGACTACCGCATGCAGCGCATCGAAGAGCTGTGCCTCAAGGCCAAGGCTGCGGCGGAGCGGGTCAAGGAAAGCGGCAAGCCGTACAAGTTCCGGCCGATGACGTCTCGGGAGCGGCGCATCGTGCATGTCACGCTCACCGGCGACGATGCGATCACGACGTTCTCGGAGGGCAGCCCGCCGAACCGCTACACGGTCATCAAGCCGCACGCCGACCCAGACAGCTAGCGGCAGCGGCCCCGCGCCCGGCGGGCTTGGACATCCCTGCGAATCGGCCGTGCCCCCTCTTGATCCACACCTCTCCGCAACGGCTGCGGATACCATCGTCGCGCCCGCCACTCCGGCCGGGCGCTCGGCTATCGGGCTGGTCAGGCTGTCGGGGCCGCGCGCCATCGAGGTCGCCCGGGGCCTCTTGAGGCGCCAGCACTGGCCCCCTCGAGAGGCTGTTGTAGATGGCTTGGTCGACGCTCAAGGGACACTGGTCGATCAAGTGTTGGTGACTCTGTTCCAAGCGCCCTCCAGCTACACCGGCGAGGACCTGGTCGAGATCTCCTGCCACGGCTCGCCGCCCGTGCTGCGCTACGCGCTCGAGCGCGCCGCTGAGCTTGGCGCCCGGCTGGCCGAGCCCGGCGAATTCACGCGGCGCGCCTGGCGCAACGGACGCATGGACCTAGTCCAAGCCGAGGCCGTGCGCGATCTGATCGACTCGGCCACGCTCTACCAGGCCCGGCTCGCCGCCCGGCAATCCAGCGGTGCGCTGTCCAAGCGCCTGCGAAGCATCAAGCAGTCGCTGCTAACACTGATCGCGCGACTGGAAGCGGGCATCGACTTCGCAGAAGACGACGTCGAGGTGGAGGACAGTGGCGCGATCGCGGACGCCATCGCGCCACTACAGCAGCAGATTGGCACCTTGGCAGCGGGTTTCGCCGTGGGCAAGGTAGTGCGCACCGGCTTGCGCCTCGCCATCGTGGGCCGCCCAAACGTGGGTAAGTCCAGCCTGTTCAACCGGCTCTTGGAGCGCGAGCGGGCAATTGTCAACGCGGCCGCGGGCACGACGCGGGACTCGATCAGCGAGACTGCGTCGTTCGACGGGATCCCGGTGGATCTGGTAGACACCGCCGGCATCCGAGCTACCGGAGACGCAATCGAATCGGAAGGGGTCGAGCGGTCCTGGCAATGCTTGCAGGAGGCCGATTGCGCGCTGGTGGTGGTGGACCTGTCCCAGCCCGAAGCCGACGAAGACGACGAATTGTGGCGGCGCGCTCGTTTGGATTGCCCCGCGCTGCTGGTCGGCAACAAGCTCGACCTGCAGCGCCGGCGCGGCGGCGCCGACGAGCTGATCGCCGTGTCGGCCAAGACCGGGGAGGGCATCGCGAAGCTGCGCGCACGGATCCGCCAACGAACCCTGCCCGGGCTGGACACGCTGCACGAAGGGTCGCTGGTCACCAACATCCGCCAAGAGCGCCTGCTCCGGGAAGCACTGCAAGCACTGGATGGGGCTTCGGCCGGCGTTCAGGCGAAGGTCCCCCACGAAATGCTGCTGCTCGACCTGTACGAGGCCCTGCGCCCCTTGGACGAAATCACCGGCGCAACCTCCGTCGATGACATCTTGGAGCAGATCTTCTCCACGTTTTGCATCGGCAAGTAGCGCTCGGCGCGGCGGCAGGCAGGTCGGGCAAAGCCTGTACCCGGCCCTGCCGCGAGAAGCAGTGCATGCAAAACCGGCTTGGTCGCGCCGGGCCAGCGCGCGACGATCAGTCCAGCGTGCCAGCGCTGCCATGCCAGAACTCGAGCGGCCAAATATAATGGGACTTGAAGGCCATCATCCAAGTTGCTCCCAAAAAGACCGTGCTCGACCCGCAGGGGCGCGCCATCACCAAGGCCCTGCAGAGCCACGGTCACTCCGACGTCGTCGATGTTCGACAGGGCAAGTTCTTCGAGATCGAACTTGCGCAGGGGGACAGTCCCGACAGTGTCCGGGAGCGCCTTGAGCGCATAGCAGCCGAAGTGCTCGCCAATCCAGTGATCGAAGACTACGAAGTGAAGGTACTGGACGCGCCCTAGCCCGGGCAAGTGCCATGGCTGGAATCGTCGGATACGCGGGGCGCAAGCAGGCCGCCGCAGTCATACTCGACGGTCTCCGGCGCCTCGAATACGGCGGCTACGACTCGGCCGGTCTCGCCGTGGGCTCGGCCAAGGGCGTGCAATCACGCCACACGACCGGCACCTTGCGCAACTTGGAGACCGCAGTCCGGCTCGACCCGGTGCGCGGCACCTTCGGCGTGGGCCACACCAGTTGGATCGCGCGCCACCTCGCATATCCGGCGACCGCGGCCGCTACCAAGCTGTCCAAGCGCGGCATTGTTGTCGCCGTTTCCGGCGAACCAGGCAATCTCGACGGTCTCTGGGAGCGCCTGCCGGACGGCGCGGCGCGCAGGGACTCCACCAGCACGGCCGAGGCCTTGGCGCTGCTGATTCGCAGCAACCGCAAACAGGGCGAATTGATCGAAGAAGCCGTGCGGCGCTCGACGTTCGACATCGAGGGTATCTGTGCCATCGCCGTGATCACCAACGACGAGCCCGGCAAGGTGGTGGCGGCGCGCCTGGGACATCCGATCCTGATCGGGCTGGGCGAGCACGAGAACTTCATCGCCTCGGACAAGCCCGCGATCCTGCACAGGACCCGCGACATGATCCAGCTCGAGGACGGCGATATGGCGGTCGTGACCTCCCGCGGGGTGCAGATGATGGACTCCGATGCTCGGCGCGTGTCGCGCTCGGTGCATCACGTCTTGTGGGATCCGCTGATGGCCGAAAAGAGCGGCTACAAGCACTTCGTTCTCAAGGAGATCTTCGAGCAGCCGCGAGCCATCCGGGACACTGCCCTCGGCCGGCTGGACGAAGAGACCGGCAACGTGGTGCTCGACGAACTGGGCGTGACACTGCGTGAACTGCGGGCGGTGCGCCATCTGAACGTGATCGGTTCGGGCAGTTCGTGGCACGCCGGGCTGATCGCCAAGAACATGGTCGAGCGACTCGCCCGCGTGCATGTGGAGGTGGAGTTCGGCAGCGAATTCCGCTACAGCGACCCAGTCATCGACGACCGCGTGCTCTCGCTGGTCGTGAGCAAGTCGGGCGAGACCGCGGACACCTTGGCCTCGCAGCAGCTGGCGCACCAGCTGGGCTCGAAGACGATCGCCATCTGCAACTCCGTCGATTCGACGATGGCCCACAACGCCCGGGGCGCGATCCATACCCATGCCGGCCCGGAACTGGCAGCGGTTTCCACCAAGGCCTTCAGCGCCCAGTTGACGGCGCTGTACCTGTTCGCAATGTATCTGGGCCAAGCCCGCGGCACGCTCTCCGGCGAAGCATCGCGCCACTGCGCGCGCGACCTGCTGGAACTGCCCAGCAAGGTCGAGTCCGCCTTAGAGCTGGCCGCTGATTGCGAGCGGGTGGCCCGCCAGCTCGCCAACACGGACAAAGTCCTCTACCTCGGGCGCGGCATCCACTATCCGGTCGCGCTGGAGGCGGCCCGCATGCTCAAGGAACTCTCCCACATTCAAGCCGACGCCTGCGCAGCTGGAGAAATGCGCCACGGCCCGACGGCGCTGGTCGACTCCGAGATGGTCGTGGTGGTGCTCGCCACGGTCGACCAGAGCGCGCCGTCCAGCCGCCTGCGCTACGAAAAGACGCTATCCCAGGTGCGGGAAGTGACAGCGCGGCACGGTCGCACAATCTGCATCGCCAACGACGATGACGCACGCATCGCCCAATATGCCCACGAAGTCATTCGCGTTCCGGTCATGCGCGAGCCGTTGCAATCGGCGGTCTCGCACATCCCTCTGCAACTGCTGGCGTACTACACTGCCGTGCTGCGGGGTCGCGACGTGGACCAACCGCGCGACCTAGGTCGCAGCATTAGTGCCGACTGAGGGTCCGGGCGATCACTCAGCGGCGCTTGAGCGTCGGGCGCTCGTCTTCTTCCTCTTCGGTCGACTCCACGTCGATGTCATCCGTCGGAATCGTGCCCCCGGAACTTGTGCGCCGCAGACGCGGCTTGTTGGGGTCATCGGAGGTCTCCTTCCGACGCAGCACCAGTTGTTCGAGCCGGGACTTGACCTGTAGGAATTCTGAAGTGTTGACGACGTATTCGGGCCTGCTCGGCAGGAGCTTTTCGATGTTCTTCTGGGTCTTGCGAATGCGCGATCCGTGCGGCGGGTGGCTGCGGAACAACTTCGACATCGTGCCGGGCTTGCGTTTCTCGTCGGCCAGCATCTTCTCGAAGAAGTCGATGAACGACGTCGGGTCGTAACCCGACTTGTAGAGGTACTGCACGCCCAAGAAATCGGCTTCCGATTCCATCCCTCGCGAGAACTTCAGAAACGTCATCGGGATCAGGAAGCTGCTGGCTTGGTAGATGCCGTAGCCGGTCCAGCCCCCGATGAACAGCAGCGGAATCGAGGCGATCTGTACCAGCTGGCCCTTGGTGGCCTGGCGGGTGCCGTGGCGCGCCGCCACGTGAGCAATCTCGTGGGCCATCACGCCAGCCAGTTCGGACTCGCTCTCGGCCCGCAGCATCAGGCCGGAATTGACGAAGAAAAAGCCGCCGGGCAGCGCGAAGGCGTTGACGTCCGCGCTATCGATGAGCTTGATCGTGAACGGCACCTTGGCGTCGGAGTTGCGGACCAAGTTCTGCCCGACTCGGTTCACGTACTCTGCAATCACAGGGTCGTCAACAATCTTGGAGTGCCGCTCGACATCTTGGGCCATGCGCTTGCCCAGCGCGATCTCCTTCTCGATCGAATAGAAGTTGACACCCTTGCCGACGTCACGCTCGCCGATCGCCTCGACATCCTGCTTGGCACCCTTCGGCTTCTGCTTCTGCTGGGCGTCCTCGTCTTTGGCGAACGCCGCGCCGACAAGCAGCAGCGCGAACGCGAGAGGCAAGCATCGTTTCATCCAAGTCACGGCCAACATCCCTCCGTTGGACCAGGCAGAAGCGCGGTCTGGCTAGGCACGTCTAGTATAGACCGTCTTTGGATTCTGCGCACGGCTACGCCCTACACTAAGCGGAATCAATCCGAGCAGCCGGCGTCGGCTACCCCGTAACCCATGGACACAGAGACTATCCGAGCCCACTTCCCGGTAGCCGCGAGCTACGCCTATTTCAACAACGCCGCCGTCGGGCCCCTGTCGATGCCCGCCGCCGAGGCTATGCAGGCGCAGGCGGAGGTCGCGCTGCGAGACGGCGTGCACGGCTATAGCGGCTGGCTCGACGACTACGCCGGGCTGCGCGACGAGACGGCTGCCATGCTCGGCTGCTCCGCGGAGGAGATCGCGATCACCAAGAACACCTCCGAGGGACTGTGCGCCATCGCCAACGGGCTCGATTGGCGCAGCGGCGACACCGTGGTCGGGCTCTCCAGCGACTTTCCGGCCAACTACGTGCCTTGGCGGGAACTGCAACGCCGGCACGGCGTGCGCTTCCGCAGCCTGGAACTGCGCCGAGGCCGGCTGGAGTTGGAAGACCTAGACCAAGCCTGCAAGGGTGCCCGGCTGGCCGCCCTCAGCTACGTCCATTTCTTGACCGGGTTCCGCTGGGACTTGGCGGCAGTCGGAGAGATCTGCCAACGGCACGGCTGCGTGCTCGTGCTGGACGCCGTGCAAGGCATGGGCGCATTCCCGATCGACGTCAAGGCTTGTGGCGTCCACGCGCTATCGGCCTCCGGCCACAAGTGGCTGGTCGGTCCGGAGGGCTGCGGCGTCCTGTACGTCGATCGCGAGCTCATGCCCCAGGTAGTGCCGGCCGAGCTTGGCTGGACCAGTTTGGAGGGCTTTGAGGAGTACCGTCACGATGGCGGCCTCCAACCCGGTGCCCGCCGCTACGAATGCGGCACGTTGAATTCGGTCGGCTGCGCCGGCCTGCGCGCATCGTTGTCGCTCCTGAACCAAATCGGCCCAGACTTTGCCTCCCGCCATATCGACGCCTTGGTCAATAGGCTTCTCGCGGGTGCGCTCGATAAGGGCTACGAGGCCGCGGCCGAGCGCACCAGCGAGAGTGGGTCCGGGATCCTATCGCTGCGAAAGCGCGGCGCGGATTCCGGCGCGACCGCGCGAGCGCTGCTTGAGCGCCGGGTCTCAGTGGCCGAGCGAATGGGTTGGATTCGCGTCGCTCCGCACGTCTACAACAGCGCTCAGGAGATCGACCGACTGGTGGAGTTGCTGCCCTAGTAGCGGGGCAATCACGTGCCGCAGCCGCTCGCTATGATGCATGACGGCATGCGAATCTTCCTCACCTGCGCTTCAGCTCTCGCCCTAGCCGCCGCCGGGCTCGCCCAGACAGCCACGTACGAAGAGCCCTACCGCCCCCAATTCCACTTCTCGCCCGCCATCAACTGGACCAACGATCCCAACGGCTTGGTCTATCATGCCGGCGAATGGCACCTGTTTTACCAGTAC
>LXNI01001084.1_pt1 | contig 26128 bp, 19 predicted proteins | sample 809091 | NCBI WGS metagenome assembly LXNI01 (sample SAMN04870527, study PRJNA318959) | sponge metagenome | biome: 01000161; feature: marine sponge reef; material: water | host: Sarcotragus foetidus | place: Greece: Milos, Mediterranean Sea | collected 2013-05-29 | depth 5-7 m | reverse complement strand
ATCCCCTGATCCAAGCGCTTGCTACCCACTACCATTTCGCCGCGATGCACCCGTTTCAAGACGGCAACGGGCGTACCGCAAGGGCACTCGAAGCGCTAATGTTGCAGCGGGCCGGTCTGAAAGACGTCTTATTCGTGCCTATGTCGAACTTCTATCACGAAGCCAAGGAAGACTATCTTTCAAAGCTCGCAGAAACTAGGCGTGGGAACCATCACCTCACGCCGTTCTTGATCTTCGCTCTGGACGGCGTCGAAGCGGAAGTCTCGAGATTGACCCAGATGCTGCGACACGAAGTCGCGAAGGAAATGTTCCGAAACTTCGTCAACGAACTGTTTGTTAGGCTCGCGAGCACCCGTATGCGTGTCATCATCAAGCGCCAACTCACTCTTCTTGATCATCTGCTTGATAAGGATGAGGCCGTCGACGTCGCGACTCTAGCCGCAGAACTACGCGATCACTACAAAGCTCGCAAAGATCCCGGTGCAGCCCTGACCCGCGATATCTTAAGGTTGCAAGTGCTCGGAGCGGTGCGAGTTGAAACCAGGGAAGACAGCGCCCAGTGGAGTAATCTGGTTTCCGTTAACCTTGACTGGCCAACTAAGATGACCGAAACCGAGTTTTTCCAACTCGTAAGCAAATTTCCAAAGTCTAAGAAGTATTCGCTACTAACTCACTGAACAGCACCCGACGCTACATTCTGGTTGCGAATGCGTCGCTCGAGACCACCCGTGCAATCAGGTCTCGAAACCCGTAGCCGTCCGACGGCTCCTCGGCCACGATTTGCTGAACCGTACGTCGATCGCGTGCGGTCAGTTCCCTGCCCGTACCGTACTCGATCAACAGGCCAGTCAGTGTCCCGGTGAACTCCGCCGGATTGGCCATGATGTAGTCCTTTAAGTCCCGCGCACCCGTCAGCATTGTGCCGTCCGCCATTTCGCTGACAGTCTGCACCGGCAGCCGCGGGCTCGTCGAGCCCTCCTCTCGGTAGTACTCTGTTCTCCAGCCCCCGGCCGCATCGTAATTCTCGAGCGCAAGGCCGATCGGGTCGATTGCAGCGTGACATACCGCGCACGACTGAATCTTCTGGTGCGCCGACAAGACTTCTCTCACGCTCGTCGCTTGTGAAATGTCAGCCACCAAAGCCGGCACATCGCTCGGCGGGGGCGGCGGGGGTCGCCCGAGCAGATTCTCCAAGACCCATACACCACGCAGGATGGGCGAGGATTCGACGCCATCCCCGGTCGCTGCGAACACGCCCGACAAGCCCAACACACCGCCACGCGTCTTGACATGCGCCGGGACATCCGGCCCCAGCGAGGCGAATTCTAGTCGCTCGGGCTGCGGCCAGAGCAAGCTCTGCCTTTGATCTGCCTCCAAACGTCTCAGGTCCACCTCGTTGCCGGGAATACCCCAGGCAATCCGCATCGGCTCGTTGGCATACGTAAAGTCCGAATCGATAAAGGTCCTGACCGAGAGGTTGCGCTGCAAGGTCTCGTCGAAGAACATTTCAGCCGAGCGCACCATGCCGTAGCGAATCAACTCGCTCCAAACATGCCGCACGTCGCAGACCATCACCGCGGATGCCTTGCGGTTGCCTAGCCACTGGCCGGTGAAGTGCTTGACGAATTGCTGCGCCTTTGTATCCTGCACCATGCGCGCAATCTCGGCATCTAGGACTTCTGCCTGATTGAGTCTCCCAGCGGCGGCGAGTTCCAGCAGGCGAGCATTCGGCATGCTGCTCCAAAGTAAGTACGAAAGCCTGCTGGACAGCCCATAGTCATCCAAAGGGCCTGAACCTGATTCGCGGTATAGGAACTGTGGCGAAAGCAGGATCTTGCGGATGCCGTAGTGGATGCCGTAAGCGGGCGCGGTCGCCTCCCGTGCGTGTTCCAGCGCACCCGAAATCAGGTCTTCGCGCTCGCCTAGCGTGAGAGGGCGTCGAAAAGCGCGTTCGGCCAATGGGAGCAGGATCGCTTCGATGTAGGCGCGATCAGCGGTCGGTTCCCGTCCCCCCAAGAACTGCACGTGTCTCGGCAACGGGCCGATCGGTCCGCTGATCTCGATGCTCTCGAAACGGATCGTGGGCTCGGTCGATGCCTGCGACTCGTTGAGGTAGGTTGCTAGCAGTCTTCGCAAATCGGCGGTGTTGCCCGGCGTGCGGATCAGCGCCGGCGGATATTGCTTGCGCAGCCGATTTTCGCAGTAGATCTGAAAATTCTCGCCCTTTTCGAGATGGACTTCCGCTTCCAGCATCGCCGGCTCGCGATTGCTGACATGTAGCTCTCCCACGCGAGGCAGGTCGACCCGCAGAGCCCGTTTTGGCAAGTCGTAGTCGGCGGGATTCAGGGCGTAGAAGCCCAAGCGCAGTGGCTTGCCGTCCGCACCTGCCTCGGCCTCGGCGCTGGCTTTGATGCGCACGCGGTACACACCCGACGCCTGGGCAATGAAGGCCCTGTCCCACAGCGCCCCGGACCAACCCGCGATATTGACCCCGGTGAAGTATAGGCCGGTCTCGTCACCGTTCCGGAGAAAGTACTTGGTGCGCGACGGGTCTTGGCCAATGCTGGCACGGACGGATTCATACTTTGCAACGGGCACGCCCGGCAGCTGCACCATGCGGTCGGCGATGTCAATTGCGACCTGCTGGTAAGCGTCTAGGTGGCCAGGCGTGAGGTACGTGCCCTCGGCCATCGTGTCGAAACGTTGGCCCGGTGGGTCATCCGGGAAGGTCACCGGCAATCTGATCTCGCGGATCTGGAACAGATCTCGCAAGGTGTTCAGGTACTCGATACGGTTCAATCGCCTTACCAAGCCACCAGAAGATTCGGGCTCGCCGGATGCCAGCAAATCTTGCACTTCAGACGAGAATCGCTCCCTGGAGTCCGCCGGGGGCTGGGGGGCCTGTGACGGCGGCATTAGCTTGGCGGTCACGAACTCGCTGGCCCGCGCCCACTGCTCCCGCGACTCTTCATCTTGGAAGTCATGCGCCGAGGGGTCGGCGCGAAATCCACCGTTGGGGTTGTCGGCGCCATGGCACGCCTGGCAGTAGGTGGCGGTGAATTCGCTGGGGAATGCTTCCCGGGCATCCGCGCCGAATGCAGGAGCGAGAGCGACCACTCCCGCCGCGATCCCGATCCGCGGAGCGGCCATCATGTCAACACGCCGTTGAGATCGGACTCACTGGTGCTGAACTTGTCGACTTCAAATCCCAACTGTTGCAGCACGGTCACGTAAAGGTCGCAGGCCATGGTGTTCTTCACCGCGCCATCGCCACAGGTGACGTGGCGTCGGTGCTTGAATCCGCCGCCTGCCACGAACAACGGGTAGTTGGTTCGGCGATGTGCAGCTGCATCGCCCATCGCACTGCCGATCAGCGTAACCGTGGAATCCAGCATCGACCTGCCGTCAACATCCTGCGTGTCCTTGAGGGTTTGCAGGAATCGGGCCGCACCCTGCATATGACGTTCTTCGACGGTGAGCAAGCCATCGATCTTTTCCTGCTTGTTGCCGTGGTGGGACAGACGATGATAACCCTCGCTCATGAACTTGCCGTCAACCATCAAGGTCCGGTCGGTGATCGGAATGGTCATCGAGATTACGCGGGTGGAGTCATTGGTAATTGCCAACGCCATCAAGTCCCACATCAGATCCTCGTTGTCTAGCAGGAAAGATCCATCGACATTTTCTTCAACGGGGAGTTCGAGACCTTCCGGCGGCACGGGAAACGGCTTGTCGAGCCAGTCGCGGCGACGCTTGAGCTTCTCCTCAACAGCGCGGATCGATGTGAAATACTCGTCCAGTTTCCTGCGATCGTGAGCGTTCGCACGCACGCTGACAACCTTCGCCTCGCCAGTCAACTCGTCCAGCAGGCTCTTGCCTGAATCGATCAGGTAGGTCTGCCGATTCAACGCCACCGAGCCGGCGCCGAACACACGCGCATACAGCGCACTCGGACGCAGCGTCACCGGAAGGGGAACACCGGAGGCCGAAAACGACAGCGACGCTTTCTGCTGCGCTTCGCCACAGCACAACTGCATGGACTCGTAGCGCGTGTCACTGCCCAGAGTTGGAGCGACAAACTGGTCTAGGGAGATGCTGCGGACAACATGGCCGGTGTACAGCGTGTAGACCAGTTGGTGGCCATTTCCGGTCGGACCCTTGTGATCGAGCCCGGAAACGGTGGTGAACTTGCCCTCCAACCCGGCATCCGCGACGGGCTGCATCAGCCGCGGGGCATCGCTGTCGGCAAAAAACTCGGGCTTGTAGAAGCCCAGTTGCGTGCCGACACACACCAGACGCTTGGCCTTGCCATTCGATGTCTTGGGCATCGCTGCCGACGCTCCGGGTAACGATGGCAACAGCGGCAAAGCGAGCGCATAGCTCGCCCCCTTAAGGAACTGTCGGCGATCTCTGGGTTGCTTGCGAGTCATGGGCTGGCACTCGAGGCTGCACTAGGATCGTATCCAACGTGAGTGGGTTCGGCAACTAACCAAGCCCAGAACTCGGCAGCTGAGCTGAGAATCGGCCACATTGCAGCTTGTGTAGCAGACCCAGCGCGCACCATCGATTGCGCGGGGCACCTGTGGCGCTTATTCCGAGCTCGGAATAATGTCATTCAGCCATTGCTACCGAACATTGAAGAGCCCTACCGTTCTCGTACAGGCCTGCCGACGGGTATCCCTCGTGCCCTAGAATGGAGGACTTGTGCGTCACCGACCTGCGCTCGTCGGGCAGCTCCTCGGTAACCGTTCCGGATTGTGGTCCGGTACTCCGTCGACTGGCCGCCAGGCCTCGGAGTCACTCTGCATGGCCACCACCCCAGGACACCATTGCCCGCCCCTGCCAGGCGGCGACCTCACGCCTGAAAAGGACAAGCATGAATCGCAACCACAGAACCCTCTCAATCCGCGCCTCGGCCTCAGTGGCGCCGCTCAGGCCCCTCAGTGACGCCGAGCGCAAGCACGTCCCAGGCTCTCTCCGTGCGGTCGGCAATCACCCCTATCTCCAGTCCGGCCAATTCGTCGAATGCCGGGCAGCGCCCTCCCGGGCATACCCGGACGCCCTTCCAGAACGAATTCGCCTCGGTCGGGTCAGACGCGATACCAGACTTTCCGCCGAGCGCGTGAATTCTTCTCCGGCTCGGGTCGGCGGGCAACAGTCGATTCCCCGGGATACGGAGTGCCGTGGCAATTTGCCAACTCACGTCCCCTCCCGCTCCGCAGGAGCAGGGCGATTCAAGTGCATCACCATCGGCGTCTTGGCAGCCCTCTTGTTCGGTGGCGCGATTTTGTCGGCCATGGATTGGCCCCAATGGCGGGGCACCAAACGGCTTGGAGTCTGGACCGAGACAGGCATCCTGCTCGAGTTCCCCGACGAGGGACTCATCGTCAAGTGGCGGGCGCCGGTCAACGGCGGCTTCGCCGGTCCCGCCGTGGCTGGCGGGCGCGTCTTCGTACTCGACTACCTCGAGACCGAGCCCGCGTACGGCAGGGAACGAATCCTGGCCCTCGACGAAGACACTGGCGAGGTGCTTTGGAGCCACGAGTGGGACACGACTTACCGGATGCTGATGATGAGTTACGCCACGGGACCACGCGCCACACCGACCGTCGACGGTGACCGCGTCTACCTGACTGGCGCGACGGGACGCATCTTCAGCCTGGATGCCGCGACCGGCACGGTGATCTGGGAAAAGGACACGGTGGCCGAGTGCAACGCGCGCATCCCCATTTGGGGCACGTCGATTGCGCCGCTGGTCGATGGAGACCTCGTCATCTTCGGCGTCGGCGGCGAGCCGGACGCGTTGGTCATGGCCTTCAACAAGCACACCGGAGAGGAGGTCTGGAGAGCGCTGGAGATTGGCACCGAGATGGGCTACAGTCAGCTGAGCATCATCGCAGCGGGTGGCGCCCGACAATTGATCGTCTGGCATCCACGCGGACTCGTCTCGCTCAATCCGGAGACCGGCGCGGTCCATTGGGAAGAGCCATTTCGGGGCGGGGAGGCTCCGATTGCCGACCCCGTCCGTAGCGATTCGTTCCTGCTGGTGTCCGGGTTCTACACCGGCTCGATGATGATGCGGCTGTCTGCTGACCGACCGTCCGCAACCCTGCTCTGGAAGGGCGAACGCAGCAACCGCATCCTGGACAACGGTGTCGAGGTTGCCGAGACGCACGGATTGCACTCGAACATTACGACGCCGCTGATCGTCGGTGACTACATCTACGGCATCTGCAGCCACGGGCAGGTGCGCGGGCTGCGGGCCGACACCGGGGAGCGGATCTGGGAGGCCGAAGGACTGACCACTCGAAACCGCTGGGCCTCGGCCCACTTCGTGCAGCACGAGGACCGCTACTTCGTGTTCAACGAGAACGGCGAGCTCATCATCGCGCAGTTCACTCCGGAGGGTTACGTCGAACTGGACCGGACCCACTTGCTGAACCCGACCTCGCGTACCGGTTACGGCACGTCGCGGGCCGGCACCGTGTCGCGAACGCGTCACGGGCGGAGCGATCGCATGGTCGTCTGGGCCCATCCGGCGTTCGCCAACCGCCATGTCGTGCTGCGGAACGACGAGGAGATCATCCGGGTGTCTCTGGACGAAGGCGACTACTAGGCTAAGGTTCTGGCCCATTCATCCGGAGTGTGGTGCTCTGGCTCCCTGGTCACATTGCGGTGAACTCGGGAAGAAACGGCCGTTATGGGACAGCGTTCCCTCCCGAAGGCTCTCGGCGGTTTCCGGAATTCCGCTGCACATGGCACACGAGCAGGGATCTGGCGGCCCTGCCCGACGGCCAATGGAGAGAGGCAGCATGCATAGGGCCAAGATCGTCGACTGGGAAGAGGACGGCTCCTGGATCGGCTATCTCCAGCGGTTTCCCGACTACTGAACACAGGGAGACACGCTGGAAGACCTCGAATCCCACCTGCGCGATCTCTATGCGGATCTTGCCAGCGGCGACCTCCCGGGAATCCGCAGAGTGGCCGACATCGCTGTCGCGTGAAACGGGCTGCGCTCGTCAAGAGAATCAAGGAGGCCGGCTGCGTGCTGGTTTGGCACGGGCCAAGCATGACTGGCACCGCAAGTGCTAGTGTGCCGCAACCCGCGCCTGCAACAAGAGTGCGCCCGCAAGCGCGAGCAGTTGCTCAAGGCCACCGAGCGGATCTTGGAGCAAGTCGCAGCCAAGGTGCGGCGCGGGCGCCAGCCGTGGCAGGGCCCGGCCGCGATCAATCGCCGCCTGGGGCGCGAGGTGCATCGCCACAAGATGGAGAAGCCCTTCGAGATCGAGCTGCAGGGGCACCAACTGAGCTGGTCGTGCAAGGTCGAGCAGACCGCGGCCGAGGCACGCCTGGACGGCGTCTATGTGGTGCGCACGAGCCTGGCCGAGGAGGCCCTCGCGGCAGACGCGGCGGTGGCGGCCTACAAGGGCGTGGCGCACGTGGAACGGGCCTTTCGCTCGCTGAAGACGACCCAACTGGAGCTGCGCCCGCTGTACGCGTACAGCGCCGAGCACGTGCGCGGACATGTCTTCCTGTGCATGCTGGCCTACTTCTTGGAATGGCACTTGCGGCGCAAGCTGGCGCCGTTGTTGTTCGAGGACAGCGAGCGGCCCTCGGCGGAGGCGCTACGCGACTCGCCGGTGGAGTCGGCCCAGGTCTCGCCTGCGGCCAAGGCCAAGGCCGACAGCAAGCGGACCCCGGAAGGGTTGCCGGTGCACAGCCTGCGGACCCTGCTCGAGCACTTGGGAGCGCAGTCGCTCAACTACGTCACACTGACCCAAGACGATCAGCACGAGTTCCCCCTGATAGCCCAGCCGACTACCCTGCAAGCCAAGGACTTCGCTCTGCTGGATGTGGACCGCGACAAGGTTGTTTCCAGTAAAATGGCAAGTTGATTTCGTGTAACTACTTCCACAGCGGCGGTTTAGCCCAACAGATTTTGCACTCACCGGTGCGGCCACCAGCCACCTCATCCCCATTCCTACACCCGATGGCCGCACCACCGAGCTAAGAATCCTCTTCGATGTCTCAATATCCAATGCGACCAACTAGCTTGGCTATCGCGGTCTCGCAAACGCGACGAGTGCGGCTTGGGATCCGGAACCTGTCGCGATGACGACAAACTGCCGTCCCGACTGCGCACGGTAGGTCATCGGGTTCGATTGCGTTGGAAACGGTGTTGCACCACGCCAGATCTCCGCGCCCGTGGCGCTGTCGAACGCATACAGATACGGAGTACCGCCGCCGAGAAACACGAGGCCCCCCTTCGTCGCCATCGGGCCGGAATTGCCTCGCGTGCCCAGCCGCTCCGGCAAATCGACACCGCGCAGCAGCGGGTGCTGGCGCAGGGCGGGGCTCCCCTCGCCAAACGGCACCTTCCACGCTATCTCGCCCCCATTCAGGTCGATTGCAACCAGCTGTGCGTAAGGCGGCTTGATCAGCGGAATCGGGCCAAGCTCACTTTCCGGGGTTTGCGCGGGGCCCGGCCCGTCGGCCTCCTGATACATGACGAGCGTTGCACCGTACGGACAGTTATTGCTGTACTCGACGTCGACCTCCGGATCGTCACCCGTATTCACGCACAGCTGGTTCGTGTCAGCTTCTTGCGTTGTCCGCACGTACAGGAGTCCGGTCTCGGGATCGAACGCCGCCCCGCCCCAGCTAACACCACCGCTCGAGCCCGGGCTCTGGAGCGTCCCCTGCAGGCTCGGCGGCGTGAACAGCGGACCGAGACGGAAGCGCTTCATCTCCTCCACCGCCAGCGCATGGATGTCCGGTGTTAGATCGTTGGCATCCTCGAGCGTCACACCCTGCCTGCTGAAGGGCGGCGGCTTGGTCGGGAAGGGCTGCGTCGGATGTAGCACCTCGCCGGGCACATCCGTCGTCGTATCCACCGCACGCTCCTCGATCGGCCAGACCGGCTCGCCAGTCACGCGGTCGAACACGTACGTGAAGCCGTGCTTGGAAGCCTGCGCCACCGCGTCGATCTCGCGCCCATCCACCGTGATCGTGACCAGGTTCGGCGCTGCGGCCAAGTCGTAGTCCCACACGCCGTGATGCACCACTTGGAAGTGCCACTGCCGCTCTCCGGACCGCGCGTCGAGGCACACCAACGACTCCGCGAAGAGGTTTGCCCCCAACCGGTGCCCGCCCCAGTAGTCGCCGCTCGGGGTGCTCGTCGGCACGTACAGCAGTCCGCGCTCGGCATCGAGGGACATCAGCCCCCACACGTTGGCGTGGCCGACGTAGCGCCACGACTCGTCCTCCCAAGTGTCCGCGCCGACGGCGTCGTTCGATTGCGGGATGGTGAAGAAGACCCAGCGACGCTCTCCCGTGCGTGCATCGAACGCCTGCACGGTTCCTGGGGTGTCGAACCTTCGCTGCAGCCTGTCGGGCACGCGGCTCCCCACGATCACTAAGTCCTCAAACACGACGGGCGGCGAGGTCTGGTCGAACTCATAGCGGGTCACCCGGCGCCCATGCCCGTCGGTTAGCAGAACGCTCCCGCTCTCACCGAAGCCCGTATCCAGCTCGCCGGTCGCGGCATCGATTGCATACAGCCTGTCACGGCTGTTGAGGAACACGCGGTCGTCGTCGCCGTCGCTCCAGTAAGCGATACCCCTATGCTTGAAGCCCCTCGGCCCCACACCCTTAGGTCCACCCTCGTACGCCTTGGGATCGAAAGTCCAAAGCTCGGTGCCCGTCTCCGCGTCAAGAGCCGCCACACGGGCGTACATGGTGGAGAGGTAGAGAACGTTGTCGATCATGATGGGCGTTGCCTGAAACGGCCCCGGCCGGGTGCCGTGCTCCTCTAAGGGCATCTCGTTCGGCTCCCACTGCCAGACGATATTCAGTTCGCCGACATTCGAGGCCGTAATCTCTTCAGCCGCGGAGTACTTCGTATGCGCCTGCTCGGAGCCGACATACGGCCATTCGATCATTCCGACCGGCCGCTGAACGCACGCGAGTGCGATAGACATTAGGGCGGCCGTCGCAACGAGTCGTGTAATGCAAAGGAATCGGATTCGGAACTGGAACAGGGTTTCGCGGCTCATTCTCTTGTGTACGCTCTCAACTCGGCTTCGAAACGTCCGGCCAGCAGGTATCGATACAGATTCAGCGCCAGCCCCTCCTCGTGCTCCTCTAACCAGCTCCGGGCAGCCGGCGTCAGCACCATTGTCTCGCAAGGCTCGTCCGCACTGACCGTGGGCGCTTTCTCGTCCGAGGGGTCAACCGGCCAGATCGCATCGCCGGGACTGTACTGCCGGAATCGCGTGCCCGCGGCTTCATGGGCGGAAGCGCGTCCGGATATCAGCATTTGCAGGCCTTCTCTCGACGCACCCGGCCCGGCGAGGGCTTCCCCAGCGGCGTAGCGGCGCGGACTCAACCAGCTTCGGAGCTCGCCCATCAGATCCTCGAAACGGATCTGTCGCTCCAAATGGCGCTCGAGGTCTTCGGCAGCTCGCTCCAGCAACGAGGTGCGCCGCTCGTCCGCGTTGCTCGCAGAAGCCCTCCACGCCGAGAGGACAATCTCCTCGCAGCGCTCCAAGGCGCGGTCCGCGTTCGGCTCAAGCAGCACATGCGGAAGTCCCGAAGGCGGAAGGGTGCGGTTCAACCCAGTCCTGAGCTGTTCCGACGCCGCACTCAGGACCACATGCACCTTAGCCGCATTCGCCGATTGCAAGAACCTCGCAAGGACATTGACCGCGGAGAAGTCAAAGCCGGAGACGGAGGCGAAGTCCAGCATCAGGCAGGCCGGACGCGAAGCAGCGGTCAGGGACTCTTGAAGATGGTCGGCCAGAGGGGAGACGCTGCCAAAGAAGAGGTAGCCGCGCAACCGGTAGGCCTGCACGCGCTCGCCCTCCTCCAGCAGGATGGCCTGGTCCGGGACGGGGCGGGCTTTCGTGCTCCGGCGATCGCGGACGCTGAAACGGGATTCGATCGGATCCACGCGGCTCAAGCGCACGGCGAAGAATACGAGCATGGCCAGCATTCCGACACCAACACCCTCGAACAGCCCGAAGGAGTTGATGACGACGACGATCAGCACGATGATGCCGTACTCGGACCGTGGAAGACGGTGGCGGCTTCTCACGAGCCCTTGGTCCAACATCCCAGCCCCGGCAAAGAACAGAATCCCTCCTACCAGTGGTAGCGGGACCAACTCCAGCATTCCGTCGCCCAAGAACAGTGCGGCTGCGATGACTAGGGCAGCCACGATACCGGTCAGGCGGGTCGAGGCACCGAAGAGCTTGCTGCGCAGCGACGCGGGGACAATTATGCTCGCCACCGTGCCGCCACCCAGTCCGGCCGCCACGCTCGCGAAGCCTGTCGCCCTGAACTCGCGATCCCAGTCCAAGTCTTGATTCGCCGCCATCTCGAGGCCAGCAACATTCAAGATCACGACGATGAGCGCGACCACCATCATCATGAACATGGCCGGGACTTGCGCTGCCATTGCGTTCAAGTCCACATTCACGAGGTCGGCGGGCTGCAGCGCCGGCCACAGGTTGCCTTCCGAGGTGCTCTCCAGCAGCAGACCCGCCGCCCTGGCTTCTTCGCCGGAGATGCCAAGCGCGTCAAGCAGGAGGTGGTATCCACCGACGGCAACCGCGACGCTGGCAGGCAGGACGAGAGGATGGCGCCACCGCTTCATCGCGAGATACAGGGCAATCCCGAACGCAGCGCCTGGACTCCATTTCCAGAGTTCCGAAAATTCCACAAGAGCCGGAATCGCGCGCCAGTCCGTATCCACTCCCATCAGGGACATCGCGGACAGGCACACGGCTGCCCCGATTCCGGCCACGAACCCTCCCGCGACCGGGTAGGGGACGAAGCGCACCAGGTTGGCGAGCCGGTATCGCCCCATCAGCAGAAAACACACGCCGGTCGCGACTGCGCTGATCATCAGCGCCCCCGCGGTAGTGACGAATAGCGCATCGCCGTCGGCATCCATCGTGGAGCCGATTCGAGCCATGACGATCACAAGGGCCGGAGACAGCCCCGCAATCGCCCCGCGAAAGCCGCTTGTCAAGGCGATGACGAGACAGGCGGCGAAGTTTCCGAACAGGACCAGGCCGACGCCCTGGGAGGAATACGGGGCCAGCGGCCCGGAGAATATGAAGGTCCCGAAGGCGATCTGGGCGACGAGTAGACCAAGGCCCGCGGTAAAGCCGGCCACAAGCGCCGGCACAGCCTTCGCTGACAAAATGTCTGCGCGTAGCTCCGAGACGAAAGTGCGGAGCAAGGACATTGCCATCACGGTCTCGTGCGCGAGCGATTCGCGGCGCAAAGGGACATAGTTCGATGCGGTGGCCGCAAGCAGCAGAATTCAGCTTGCATGGGCGACAGCGAACGGTAAGGTACTATCACGACGTTCAGGCCACAGGTGCAGAGCAGCGGCAACACAGCCTTGGCGCACACCGCTCGATAAAAGCGCCAATGGTCAAGATTCGCCACAGACTAGGGTTAGTGGACGGCATCGCGAAACCGACCCCTGAACGATCTAACCCACACATCGAATCCGGCCTTCGTGGCCGGAACTTTGGGAGCCGGACTATCGCCGCCGTCCGGCGTGATCCACCAAGGAGCTTCTCGCCGAATCTCGCGACGACATCCGGCCGAACATTGGCGAATATGACATGTCGGGTAACCACTGAACCAATGCTTGATCAGTCTAGTCTTCCTCGTGTCACCAGATCAAGCCAGCGCCAAACGCACGTCCCACACGTTACAGCTGAGAGCCACTTGGCCATCAGCCGCCGACGCTTCGCCAGCCAGTCCGATCTTGCGCAGACTCGCTCGACGCTGGTTCCGACATTGTGGGCAGGCGGAAGTCCATGACAGATTGAGAGGTGCCCGTACGCTCCGCAGCCCAACCGCAGAAACTACTGCAAAGTACCTGCACGGGCGCCCGTCCAGCGAAAATACTCTATTTTCAAGAACTTGTGAGAATTGGCAGGAAATCAAAGGAGGGATTGCCGTTTGAAAAATGGTGGACCTAGATAGGGGCTGCAAAGCACGCGCAGCCTCGGACCCGCGCTCCGGTCGGGCCCGCGCGGCAGCCGGCACCGTGCCGGCTGGACCCGTCTGAGTGGTCTTCGCAATAGCCCTCAGCCGGTTCTGCGCGAGCGACCGGAACACGCCGTTGGGAAACTGCTCGAGATACGACTCGAAATCTGCCGGGGCGGTGCTGTCCACGATCGATCGCCAGAAAATGTTCTCCTGCTCAGGCGTCGCCACCGACGCCGTCTGCTGCGCCGCGCCCCCTGAGCCGAATCCCGGCGGTGGCGGAGCGGCGACAAAATCGAAGTCCATCGACCGGTTCGAGAAGCGCGGCTGCGGGTCGCCGCGCAGGACAATGAACAGATGCGTCGCGGTCAGCGTCCGGCCCGGTGCCACCACGTTGCGGCCGCTCTCCTAGATGTGGCCGGTCGAGTTGGCCCACTCGACGATCTGCGGCAAGGAAGCTGCCTCCGGTCCGTCCCAGTTCGTACGTTCCGGCCACTCCGATTCGATCCCATGGCGTGCGATCAAGTGGTCGAGCCATGGGCCCGAGCCATTGTGAACCGAGAAGTCTAGGCGCCAGATGTCCATCCGAGCACCATGGTTTTGCTTCTTCTCCTCGTAGCTGGTGTCCGATTCGAGCACATTGCACGTGCTACCGCCGAACAGTATGGGCTGCGCGTTCCCTCGCAACTCGATGCCGTCGATCTCAAGAAGGTGCCGCCCTCGCAGATCCACCGCGAGCGTGGCGAACAGGGCGAGCGCCGTGGTCAAGACACTGAAGCACGGGAGCACCCGTGTTCGCCCTGGATCTGCAACCCCGCAGCGTTCCACGTGTGGGGCGCTCGTGCACCGTCCGTTGGCCTTCCCCGCCGTTGTACGAAAGGGCCAGCCCCTCCCGAACTCGTCCCGTGCGCTCCAAGGCGGACAACGGGCGGCAGAGGCAATTGCCGGACAGGTTCAGGGAGTGCCCGGCGGCCTCTCGGCCCGCTTCCCCTCCAAGCCCCGCGAGTGCGCCGCTCAGCAGTCCGGGAGGGCTTGCCCCGACCGTCTCGCAGGAAGCGCTCCGCAGACTCGACGAGCTTGGGGAATTCGATCTCGATGGCAGTCCAGACAATGTCCCTGCTCATCTCATGATAGGCGTGAACCAGGCGGATCCGGGTCGCGGAAACAGCAGGCCAAGGCACCTCCGGCATCAATCTGCAAGTGTCCGGAGTGAGCCGGCTAGCCGCCTCGCCAACAACCTGCACCCGCTTGACCTGGGCGAGGAAGAAATTCTCGTCGGTATCAAAATCCGCCCGAGTGCGCCCGGCAGCCTCCTTCATGGCTGCCCGAGCCCAGTCTAGGATGTCCAGTAGCCGGGCTCTGTCCTTCGACATACTGCACCTCGGCCGAGTCCAGCACCGATTGGCGGAAATGGCGGCTCAGTTCCTCCGCCACCTTCAGATCCACCCTACGCCCGCCAAACAGAGACGGCAGGCTCAGATCCATGGCTGAGTAAGCGAACAGACCCGGGATGCGGCCGGGAGAAAACTCCACCAGCACGTCGATTTCGCTGTCGGGCCGGAAGTCGTCCCGTAGCGCCGAGCCGAACACAGACAGCTTGGCGATCCCGTTGGTCCGGCAGAACTCCGCCAGCTTCTCCCGGTCTACAGAGACTCGAGTGTTCATGGCCGTGTCCCTATTCTACTGTGGCAGTGCCGGTTCCAGCGATTGCGCCACGCGCGAGGCTGACGAGATGCAACTGACATTGGTCCCGTCCCGCCAACGAGACACTGCAGGCGTCGTCTCCGGTAAGCCACTCGGAGCCAGCAAGAGCAGAGCAGCGCCTCAACACAGTGCAATTATCGGGCAGGGATGCTAGGGCGGCCCGCAGCTCGCCGCCGAGAGATTGAGCTTGCCCGTCCCGCTCCGCAGAACCCCCCGGGTCAGCGCCAGAACCGCAGGGTCGGAGTCGCTTCCAAGCGATCAAACGTGGCTTCGAAGAGCTCCCTCAGCGGATCCCTGTCCCTACCGGCGTAGATGAATTCACGCCAGACCGGTCTGGCAAGGCCCTTTGCCGCGGTCAGCCCTAGGAGCGCCATGCGGTCTGGATCGACATGCTTCCGAAAAGCAGTTGGGTCGGCGGAACCGATCCGCACAGCCGCGCCTTTCCCCAGAGCGGCCGCATAGCTCAGCTGGCGAATCGTGCCCGCTGGGCCGTGATTCATTGCCGAGAAGATCCGACAGGCAGCTTCGCCGTGTACAGCCGGATCCCCCCGCCAATCGAAATCGTGCGAACGATGATCGTGTGGGGCTTGGCAGGGCTTTACCTACTGGTCGCCGCGCTGCGTCTTTTCAGCTGACCCGGATCCCTTGCAACAAGTGCGGATTGCGCGGGACTTGCTAGGCCAGACAGGACGATGACCGAATCCGAGCCTGAGCGCCGCAAGCCCGTCCAGCGGGCGATCTCCCCCGAGGAACGGCAGGAGCTCGACGAACTGCGCCGGGAGGTGCGCCGCAAGCCCCTCTCGCTGGAGCACCGCCTCCGGCTTGAGCAACTCGGCCGCCGGGAACGCCTCGCCAGCTAGGTTGCCACCGCCGCCCGCGCTGCTCGGCTGACAGCGTGAGCGCGGAGCTGATCGGGATCATCGCGGTGGAAGCGGCGCTGGTCGGAGTGCAGGTGACGGTGTCGCTTTGGATCGTCAGCTGGCTGCGGTCGCTGGACGGCTGTGTTGGCCATGTGGAGCAACGCATGGCTCGGCTGGAGGGTTTGATCGAGGGCGGCGGCCTGCCCCGTGGCGAGACTAGCGAGGTTACCGGCCGGAGCTCTTCCGGATGGGCAGGCTTGGTGCTGGCGGCTCTCATCCGGCCGACCCAAGCCAATGGAATTGCTGCGTATGTCGACCGGCGGACCGGACCCGCGCTCGGCCGAGCAGGCAGAGGCGATTCTGGATCAGCTGCTCTGAATCCGCCGCAGCCCGACTTGGCAGGCCCAGCCACCCAGCAGTTGGCGGCCGCCGCATGATCCCGGCGACGGGCAGGCTCTCCCGCGAAGCCGCCACCGCGGGTCCTACCTGCCTCAATCGCCGCACAGGAACATTTCTATCTGGAACCGCGCTTGGCAACGAACACGGAAGTTGTTGTGTATAATTATACACAACTAGGAGCGGATTGTGGAACGCAACAGCGGCAGGCTAATCCGGATGCTCCAAAACGACGGCTGGGTACATGTCGCCGCCAAAGGCAGCCACTGGCAGTTCACGCACCCCGCCAAGCCCGGGCGCGTCACCGTGCCGCACCCGAACAAGGACATCCCGCGTGGCACGGTGGCGTCGATCTACCGACAGGCGGGCTGGAACGCGTAAGGAGGACGAACCGATGCGCTATGTATCTTTCATTCACCGGGACGACGCCGGCTACGGGGTCAGCTTCCCCGACTTCCCGGGCTGTGTCTCGGTCGGTGACACGGTTGACGACGCCGTCAGGTTGGGCAGCGAGGCCCTCGCATTCCACGTCGAGGGGCTCCTCGATGACGGCGCGCCGATTGCGCCGCCCCGCTCGATCGACGCCATCAAGGCCGATCCGGACCTCGCCGAGTGGCGGCGCGGCGCCGACTTCGTGCTGATCCCGCTCCTGCTGGACCACGGATCCTCGCGGCGCGTCAACATCTCCCTTGACCGCGGCCTGCTCGAGGCCATCGACGACGAGGCCAGGCAGCGCCGGATGACCCGGTCGGCTTTCCTGGCGACCGCGGCCCGGCACGAGATCGAGGCCACGTGAGAGGAGGCCACGGCAACGGCAGGCACGCCGCTGAGCACGAGCGGGGCGCGGGACGGCTGTTCGAGGGAGCCAGCGAAGGACCGCGTACTGGTGATGTTGGTACGCCCAGAAGTCGGGACCACCAGGCGACGAGGCCGGGCCCTTCGCTGAATGGGAAGGCGTCGACGGGATCAGCCTCCTGCATATCGGAATCTCACGGAGCGATGACGACGTTCAAGGGTTCGAGGATTCGCCTCAAGCCACTTGAGGGGGCCAACCTCTCGCGAAACTCTTATGGAGAGCCGGACCATCCCGACCGTAGGCTAGGGTTTCCTCGAGTCAGGTTGACTCCGGAAAGCTGGGAATCAAGCAGGCCGCGAGGTCCTCAATGGTCGAGCCTCCGGAGGGCATGCAGTTCCGCACTGACACTGCCCTAAGACCCCACCTGAGATCGTACTCGTAGCGCCACTCGTACGGCCCGTGCCCGAGGTTCGTGCAGAGCACGGGTCCGAGACCCGGCTAAATCGCACTCGCACGGCCAGTCGGGCCGGGCAGCGAACCACGCGACGCCAACCTGTCGGAAGCGCCCTGTCCGTTCCTGGCCACGAGTGGGCGACCCCTGGCGAGAGGGGTCATTTTGGAGGGGGTCTGAAAACTCGAAATAATGGGACGATATCGGTCTTGGGGGATCAGATTGAAGCCGCAGAGGTGCCCTACATGCGAGTCCTGGCTCTAAGTCGTGCCAATCATGAAGGATCTGGACGTGCATGGCTGACGCTGGATGGCGTTGGGCCCGAACCGGTGGCAGCAATAGCTTGCCGGAGTGCCTTTGGTGCCGCAAGAGACGGCCCTGCGGGGCGCGTAAGGGCAGTCCGCTTCGATGTAACCGTCCCAATGGTTCGCCGGAAGGAAGTACATGAGTGACGTAGCGGCACCTCGGGAACTCGTGGAGGCGGCCGCCAGTCGAGGCGTTTCTCGGCCCGCCGACCGAGGCGTCGAGGGTCGATCGAAGCCTTGCCGCGGCGGTGAGTGGCCCGCGAGCGAAACCTCACTTGCCGCCCATGGGGCCGAACCTCACGGGCGCGTGCGGAATCGTGCGGAAGCCGGGCTGGCCTTCCTTGACTTCAATGAACTGGCCTGACACAATGTCCTCGAACCGCTGAGTCGTATCCGTCGAGGGCCAGTAAATCTCCAGCACGTCAATGGATCCGGCAGTGCCGAGCCCGACATGCTGCCTCAGGGGATTCGCACCAAAACTCCCGCCGGCATTCACCCACCTGTAGATGGACCGCCGCCCCGATGCCTCCCGAATGTCAGCCCGGATGCGGGCCCCGATCGCCGAACGATTGGACTCGACGCCGACCAGGGTGACCGCAATCCAGCCATTCCCGAAGCCGGGATTCTCGAAGAGGGCGTTGCCGAACACGTCACCTGCGTATGCGCCACCCAGTTCGATGAAGATGTCCTGGTCCCCGTCATGGTCGAAGTCCGCGAAAGCCACTCCATGCCCTTTCTGGAGATGGCCCAGCCCTGCGTTGGCTGTCACGTCGGAGAATCGCGTGCCTCCCTGGTTGTGGAAGAGTAGATTCGGCATGAGGCCCTCGTATTCCGGATACCCGGTTCCCAGATAGAAGTCGGGGTAGCCGTCATTGTCGAGATCGCCAAAATTGGCACCCATGGGCTGAGTGACCCGAACGAGGTTCATTGCGGAAGCAACGTCTTCGAATCCTCCGTTTCCATTGCCCCGGTACAGGCTGTCCGGTTCGGTGCGCTCGGGAGGCATATCGAAGTAGCCAGCGGCCACATCGCGAACATCGCGCTCATAAGAAGCCACGAACAGATCCAGATTCCCGTCGTTGTCGAAGTCCCAAAACCAGCTCGGGAAGCTGCGGTGCGGAAACGTGACGTCCGCGTCCCGCGCAATGTCTGTGAACGTCCCGTCACGGTTGTTGCGGTAGAGAAGATTCGGCGCCCCGAAGTTGGACACGTAGAGGTCCAGGAATCGGTCGGAGTCCACGTCGCCCCAAACCACTGCCTTTGCCATCGCACCGTTCGTCACGCCGGCTTGGACCGCAACGTCTTCAAAGGTTCCGTTCCCTAGGTTCTTGTAGAGCTGGCTCGGGGAGTTCTCGTTACCGACGTAGAGGTCCAAGTCACCGTCGTTGTCGTAGTCGCCCCATGCGGCGGTCTGCGTTGCAGACGGGGACGTTCCTAGGCCAGCAGCGTACGTGATGTCTCTGAACCGACCGTTCCCGTCGTTCTGCAGGAGGGAATTCGGGTGTCGTCCCGCCTTCCCCAGCCACGCCCCCCGCAATACGTACAGGTCCGCATCGCCGTCATTGTCGTAATCGCCATGGACAAGATTCAGCCCCCCATAGATCCCCTCGAGCCCGGCCTCCGCCGTACGCTCGGAGAACGTCCCGTCCGCTTCGTTCCGGAAGTAGCGGAGCTCGGCGCTCGGATCCCAGTCGGAAACCGCCAGATCGAGCCATCCGTCCCCGTCAAAGTCCTCAGCCACAGCCCCGCCGCTCAGGCTTCTCACGCTGAGTCCAAGGCCGGCTGCGATGTCCCGAAAGCGCGGGAACGGCGATTCGGACTCCAGTGCCTCTGGAGGAACGCGGATTGGTGGGGCCGGCTCCCGGGGATAGTCGCCCGCCTGCATGTGAGCGAGATTGAGGAGCCATCGGGCGGTCAAATGGCCGGGCTGCTTCCTGAGCACCTCGCGGAAGTACCTCGCCGCCTTCCTAGCAGCGGTCGGGTCGGTGTGCACGCCACCATCCCGTAAGGGAAGAATGCAGCGGTCAGGGTTGGGACGGTGAAGGCAGTTCTGGGTCTCGGCCAAGCGCAGGTATGCGATACCCAGCTGGAGGGCCGGCCGAACCATGCCGGGTTCCGAGAGCCGGTAGCCTTCCAAGAAGTGCGTGAGCGCCTCGTCCGTCCGACCGAGCCGGAGGGCGTCCTTACCGACGGCAAGATGGAGCCTCGACCTCTGGGATGCGGATGCGCCTGCCGGCAGCGTGGCGAGCAGGTCCCGATCGCGATTCCCGTACAATTCCCCGACGTAGGGGTTCTCCGAGGCGCTCAGGACCCGAATTCGGTCCAGCTCGGCTACCATCCGCTCGTGGCTCTGCCTTGCTGCGGAGATGCCTTGCAAGCGTTCCCCTTCGCCAATCGGATCGGGGTTCTGACCTTGGACGGAGCAGATCGACTGGACGCCAGTGGCCAGCAGGAACCAAGCAACCGGGCGCGGACTACGGAGGCCTACCCGGCCTAACCGCAAGCCCAGCTCGCACACACTTGCCACGGGACCGGTCAACAGTTCCTCACTGGGATCTGCTCCGCAAGCGCTGGGACCTCTCAAGGGCCGCCCGAGCCTCGTCCGTCTTGCCCAGCCCTCTGTACAGCAGGTAGAGCTGGTAATGTAGCTTTCCGTCCTGATCGGCGGAGGCTCCGCGGATCAGATGGCGCAGCGCCTCCTCATCGTCTCCCGCAAGGCGATACGCCTTGCCAAGTGCCACGTGCGCTAGAGGGGACTGCGGATTGAGGTCGAGGCCGCGCCTCAGCGACTGAATCCCCTCGTCCGTCTTGCCCAGCTGTACCAGAGCTTCGCCGAGGTGGATGTGTGCGTCCGCGTGCAACGGATCTATTTCGACGAGTTCTGCGAAGGCGTCGGCCGACCTCCCGAACTCCATCATCCTGTGCAGGAGCGACGCGATTCGGAACCGGAGTCCGGCGTCTCCTGGGGCAAGCTCCGTAGCCCGCTGGTATTCCCCCAGCGCATCGTCGAGGCGGTGCTGGGCGACATATGAATCGCCAAGAACTTGGTGGGCGCGCGGCGACTCCGGATCCAACCGCACCAACTGCTCGAAATGCGACAGCGCGACCCGCTTCAGGCTCGTGGCCAACAGGTAGATCTCCTCTGGCGTCTCGGGCGATCTGTCCCCATACAAATCGATGAGTTCCTGATGCCTTTCCAGGCGAGCCAAGGATCTGGCAATCTTCCGAACCGCTTCGGACCTCCCATCAGCCTCACGAAGGCGGGGCAGCAGGATCTCCAAACCCTGTTCGTAACGCTTCCTCCGAAGGAGTTCCAGCCCAACTGCCGAGGTCACACTCGGGGGTCTTGCAGCGAGGTGTGAGGCAAGAGCCGCGTCGCGCAGTGCTTCAGCAATCCCAAGGTAGCCTCGCCGGTGCCCAACGGGCGGCTTTGCACCGTTCAATCGCCCGAGGAGATAGGCTGCACCGAAGGTAGGCTCATCCCCCTGTAGCAGGTCGTGGAGTGCGTCCTCGTCAATGTGCGCATCGATCTGCTCGAGCGGCGGGAGCGGCAAGAAGAACTCCGGCCGAATCGCCACCGCCTCGTCCATGAACCGCGCGCTGGAAGCACAGTCTCCGTCCAGCCATGCCAGCCTAGCCAGATGGAATCGCGCTTCGTAGCTATATGGGTCGATGCGAAGCTCCTCTTCCAAAGTCGCTCGGGCCGCCTGTCTCTGGTCCTCCGCCAGTTGGAGTAGCGCATAGGCGATGCGCACGCCTGGCAGCCGAACCCCCTCCGCAAATGCGTCCCGGTACGTATTGAGGACCAGCGCCCTCCACTGCTGATCCGGAGCATCCCGTTCCGCGGCGATCAGGAGGCGGTAGCCGGAATCGCTGTCCTCCCCCAAGCGGTCTGTCTCACCCTGGCTGAGGCGCAAGTAGATCCCACCCAGCCCGTAGTGGGCGTCCTGGTTCTGCGGGTCGGACTCGAGGATTAGGCCGTACTCGTCGATGGCCCTGCGGTATTCGGCCAGTCCGACCAGCGTCGCGATGAGCAGCTCGCGCGCCTCGACCTGGCCGGGTTCGAGACGGACTGCGCGATCGACGTAAGCAAGGGCATCAGCGTAGCGGTCCTGCTGGAACAGCAGCTGGCCGAGCGAGTAGTTCGGCAGGAACAGCTCATCGTTCAGGCTAAGGGCTTTCTCGAACGCTTCGGCTGCACAAGAAGGCTTTGACTGGAGCAGGCAGGCAAGGCCAAGATTGCTGTGCAGTTCGGCCATCTCCGGTGCTTGGGGGATCAGTCGCCGGTACACGGCTTCGGCACTGCCGTAATCTCCCCGCTGCATGGCGAGCGCCGCCTGGCTTGCCAATTCTCTGGGATTCTGAGCCAGCGCCCGTGCCGCACCGCACGACCCCCAGAGTGCGGCCGCCGCAAGAAGCGGAGCCACCGTGTGGACTGCTGCTAGTCGCGGCATCGGCGCGCTGCCCGCATTACACCACTCTTATCCGGGAGCGGCAACCGAGGACGCGACACTGCCTGGTCCCCGTCAGCTATTGGGCGGCACTCATGTGCGATGCCGACCCGCCTGGGCTCCGATTGGCCATCCGTGCCGCGAGACAAGAGGACTAGGCGCACGACGGCGGGAACACTCACGCGCTGTGCTGCGATCTGATCTCCCGGTCGGCCGAGCGCGTCACGCCGAAGCAGCTGGCAGCCATGACTCGCCTGCGCTGGCGAACGGAATACCAAGTTGCCTGCGCGCGGGGTCAAAGTCTGACCGAGAAGTGTACGCAGAAGCCGTGAGCGGACTCGCCGGCCTACCTCCCAAGTGGACTCGCGCGCCCTTGCGGCCGTGAGACTCGGACGTGCTCGCAGCGCGGGACCGCTGCCCTTCGACACTTCATGCAGTGGCCATTCGAGGCCCGTAGCGTAGCCGCAGCTGGCCGGTACGAAGATCACAGTCCCCGGCCCAACGCAGTAGTTTCGGGAAGAAACTTCCCTATCGACCCGTCGACCCGTCAATCGGCCTTGACAGGCTGGGGGCTGGTTGATAGACTCCCACCGAACAGATTGGCACCAAGGGGGATTCCGCGGGCTGAAAGGGCCGCATTCCCGCTTGTTGGGACTCGCCACGGGAGGTTGCCATGACCCGTCTTTCTTTGCTGCTCGCTGCAGCACTCGTGCTAGCGGTGGCAGTCGGCCCTGCCCAGCAGACCGCCAGCATTCGCGGATCGGTGCAGGATTCGACCGGTGCCGTTGTCGGGGGCGCGGACATCCGGGCCACAAACTTGGAGACCGGCCAGGGCCTGCAGACCGTCTCGACGTTGTCCGGCATCTACGTGCTGGGAAACGTGCCTGTAGGCAACTACCGAGTTGAGGTGACGCTGGACGGCTTCAAGCGTTTCGTGCGGGAGCCCGTGAGCGCGAACACTGCCACCGCCACTGATGTGAACGTTGTCCTGGAGGTGGGGGATGTTACCGAGAGTGTCACGGTCGAGGCGACGGCGGCTCCCCTGCTGAGAACCGACAACGCGGAATTGAGCACGGTCATGGAGCGCAAGCTGATGATCGACTTGCCCCTAGGACTCAGCGGGAAGTCCACCGGGGCTGGGGCTTCGGGGCGGCGCGAAATCGGCCAGTTCACGTTCCTGACGCCTGGAGTGAGCGGCGGCCGGGGCTGGAATCGCCACATCCTCGGGTCACCGCAGTTCTCCGGTCAGGACATCATCGACGGCGTCCCATTCACGTTGCTGGAATCGCCCGGCCTGACTGACCGCATGGGGCCGCCATTTGAATCGGTGCAGGAGTTCAAGGTGAGCACGACCATGTACCCGGCGAACCTCGGCAGGGGCGTCGGCATCACGAACTACACGCTGAGATCCGGCACTAATCAGTTTCACGGCAATGCGTTCTGGTTCCTCCGGAACGACAAGCTGGACGCAAGCGGGTTCTTCAATACCACGCGGCCGATCGTAAGGCAAAACGAGTTCGGCGGAAACGTCGGCGGGCCCATTAGGAAGAACAAGAGCTTCTTCCACTTTTCGTGGCAAGGCTTCAAACGCCGCGGCGGGACCGGCACGCTCGGGCTGTTGACGATTCCCACGACCGACTTCCGGCAGGGCAACTTCAGCGCGCTGACCGACCCGTCGGGCAATCTGCTGCCAATCTTCGACGGTGCCTCCACCCGTTCGGACGCCCAGGGCGGCTTCGTGCGCGACCAACTGGCGAACAACACGATTCCGTCGAACCGGATCGACCCAATCGCAGGCCAAGTGATGTCCATGCTCCCGCAACCCGACCGAGCTGGCATTGTCGACAACTGGGTGAACCGATCTTCGAACCCCACCGATGACGACTCTTTCGCCCTGAAGTTCGACCATGCCCTGTCAGAGAACCACAGGCTGAGCGGCAGCTGGTGGTACGCAAACCTGCGCATTTTCCGCTACTCAGCCTGGGGCGATCACCCGCTCGACACCGGCATTCGCACCCCGACCCAGACGTGGTCGCTGCGGGTCAACTATGACTGGGTGGTCACTCCAACATTCCTGAACCACCTCTCTTGGGGCTACTCGAACTTTCGGATTCCGCGGACCGGAAACGTGCTCCATAGCGGGAACATACTCGGCGTGCCGGGACTGCCGGACGACATCGAGGTGCTGCCTGCATTCCGACCCGCGGGATACCTGAGCATGGGCAATGCCGGAGCAGGCCCGGAGTTCAGGATCAATCCCACCACCATCGTTTCCGACACTGCCACCTGGACCAGGGGCAAACATCAGGTGATGTTCGGGGGCGAGGTGTGGGTCCAGAGCAATGTCCGGCGCGTCAACGCTTGGGAGGCTGGGCGCTTCGACTTCAGGAACACTGCGAGCAGCCAGCCCAACTCGCCGAATTTCAGCCGCTGGGGTGACGGCCTGGCCAGCATGCTCCAAGGCGACGTGTTCAGCGGCCTGCGGCTGGTCGGACCGATTACCGGGAACTATGAGGGTGACTACTTCGCGTGGTACGTGGAGGACAAGGTCCAGGTGACCCAAAAGTTCACGGCGAGCCTCGGTCTGCGCTACGAAATCGCCCGCCCAGTCCGCGAGCGCGACGACATCATCTCCGCGATCGATCTGGGCTTAGCGAATCCAGCGGCCGGCGGCATCCCGGGAGCCTACGTGTTCGGTAACGATTCGGTCGTGCCCCCTTTGGACATGAGCAACTGGGGCCCAAGGGTGGGCCTTGCGTACTCGGTCAACGACAAGACCGTCATTCGTGCGGGGATCGGGCTGATCTACACCCAGAGCAACTTCTCCAACAGCGGTGTCGTAGTCGGGCAGCCGGAGCTGAAGAATGGCTATGTGGCGTTCGACTCGCCCACCTCGCTCGACAACGGAGTGAGCCCGGCCTTTGCATTGCGCAACGGCTTCCCGGCGTTCACCGGCATACTGCCGAACCTCGACCCTGGAATCTCGGTCGGCAGCACTGCGGAGTGGGTCAACCCGGATGGTGCGAGGCCCCCCTATACCGTGAATTGGAACTTCAACATCCAGCGCGAGCTGGTTGCGGGCATCGTCGCTGATGTGGCCTATGTGGGAGTGCGAGGCACTCGCTGGCCGTCGAACCTGCTCAACCTGAATCAGGTGCCCACGGGGCAGTTGGCACTGGGCCCGCTCCTGCGGCGGCCGCACACCGATCCCGAAGCCGTCGCGGCTGGCATAACCACGCCCTACCCTGGGTTCACCGGCTCCGTTGCACAGGCCCTGCGCCCGTACCCCCAATACAACGCGCTGGCCGTGAAGGCCCACCCGGTCGGGAACAGCAGCTACCACTCGATGCAGGCCAAGATCGAGAAGCGCTTCGCGAAGGGCTTGGGCTTCCTGGCCACCTACACCATGTCGAAGAACATCAGCGACATCAACGCCAACGCCTGGTCGATCCAAGATCCGAATCCGATGGACGCCGAACGCGGGTACCTGGAAAAGTCGCTCTCGCCGATTGACAGGACACACACGATGGTCGCGAACTGGATCTACGAGCTCCCGTTCGGGAAGAACACCGACGGTGGGGCCGAGAAGCTCCTTCGTGGCTGGGAGGTAGGTTCGACGATCTTCTTCGAGAGCGGTCCGCCGCTGAGAATCCTAGGAGGCCCCCCGCTGCCGCTCTTCAATGGCGGCAACCGACCGAACCGCGTGCCCGGAGCCTCAAGACGAACAGGCGTGAGCAAGGGTGCCCTTGATCCCTCCAAGGACCTGTACCTGAACGTGGATGCCTTCGCGCAGCCGGCTGACTTTACCTTCGGCGATGTCGGAAGGGTGGAGCCGGACTTACGCGGATTCTCGTACTACGGGACCGACCTGTCGGTTTCGAAGCGCACCTACATTCCGGCAATCAGCGAGGCGTTCAACATCGAGTTCCGGGTCCAGTTCTTCAATCTCTTCAATCAGGTCGTGTTTCAGAACGTGGCGACAAACATCAACAGTCCACAGAGCTTCGGGAGGGTCAGAGGACAGGCGAACCAACCTAGCCCGGATATCTCACCAAGTCTCGCAAAATCCGAAATGTGGGCCGACAAACCCACGGACGGCATTGAAACTGGACGTTGCTAGTGGAGTTATTGAACATGTGGCGGCGAATCCACTC
>LXNI01001083.1_pt1 | contig 26138 bp, 27 predicted proteins | sample 809091 | NCBI WGS metagenome assembly LXNI01 (sample SAMN04870527, study PRJNA318959) | sponge metagenome | biome: 01000161; feature: marine sponge reef; material: water | host: Sarcotragus foetidus | place: Greece: Milos, Mediterranean Sea | collected 2013-05-29 | depth 5-7 m | reverse complement strand
CATTCCCGACGGCTACACGCGCGACTTGGGGTTTGATTGGTCGGCCCCGTACCGCTTCGAGCGGGTCGACGAGGTCCTGGCACACGGCGGAAAATTCACTATCGAAGACTTCAAGGCGTTGCAACTAGACGAGACCTCTCTACCAGCCCGCCAGCTTGTGGCTTTGCTGAGGGAATCGCAGGACAGCTCAACGGCTGCCTCTGCGGTGTTCGATGGGTGGGACTTCGTCCTGAGCGCAGATTCCAATCAAGCTGCGCTATTCGAGGCTTGGCTGAAGCGCCTTCCGAACAAGTACATCGAGGCGCAAGCCCCGCCACACTCACGCGACCTGATCGCTCGCTACCTGCAGCCGCCCACCTTGATCGATGGGCTGCGCACGATTCCAAGGGAGCAACGGAACGGGATCATGTCCGAGTCTCTCGACGAGGCGTTCGCCGAACTGTCCACGCGACTTGGCACGGTCCCCGCAGCCTGGCGGTGGGGTGAGCTGCACCAAATCAGCTTCCGCCACCCGCTTTCGAACACACCCGAGAGGAGGGCGGTGCTAGACCTAGGCTCCGTGAGTCGCGGTGGCGATGGTTTCACGCCCAACGCGACACGTGGACCGGGGTATTCTCAGTCGAGCGGAGCTTCCTACCGCCATATCCTCGACTTGGCCGACTGGGACCGGTCCGTCTTCACCAGTACGCCGGGGCAGTCCGGGCAGCCGGGCAGCCCACACTACGACGACCTGCTGCCGATGTGGACGGAGGGGCGCTACGCTCCGCTCGTTTACAGTCGCTCGGCCGTCGAGGAGAATACGGCCCATCGGCTCGTGCTGGAGCCTGAATAGCTGGAAATCTGCACAGGCCCTCCGAGCCACCCCTGACGGCCGCCCCGAATTGCCGCGCAGTTCGACCAGAATGCGGAGCGCGGATAGCTCAGGAAGTGCCCGAAATCCGGGCCTTGGAGCAGGTGCCTCGCTGCGCTCGCCTTGTGGAGTGGATTCGCATGGGGCTTATATTGCGCCAAGGTAAGCCCTGGCGCAATATAAGCCCCAAACTTAAGCTGATTCCGCGGGTGATCCTCCACTGTCGTCAAACACCACATGTAGTGGCTACCTGAGTCAAGTGCATACCCCTATGCTTTCGATTCACACGGAGACTCCTGCAAGCGACGCTTCGCAGCACTGGCACGATCTGTGGCGACGCAGGCCTCCACTCACGAGATCGACTCTCGCTGGGTGCGGTCCACAAACGAGTGACAAATCGCCGGTAGGGCCGGAATGCACCAGCGCTAACCGAGTGTACCTCGCACGGAACAGGCATCTTGGCGGGTGTCACGAGGCCGCTATGGCTTAGGCATGGCGTAGATCGGCTTGTGGGAGAGCTCGAAAGTCGCTATCACCCAGACGGGGACAGCGATGAGCCCCACCGATTGCATGGAACTCCCGGATGACCACCATCGCCCCAGCGAATCGTGGTCGGTCCGCAGAAGGTCAATCGCTAGCGCGCCGAACACAGCCAATGCGGTCAGGCCCCAAGCCTTGCGCCGCTGCAGGAATGCTCGTTCGACCGAGACCCTGCGCACCTCGTCGCGCGGAAACGTCCGCGATGTTCCATCCTGCAGGACAATCGTCAGGCTGTCCGCGGTCGCAGAGGCAAATATACCCCTGAGCCTGAGCTTGCCTTCCGGTGCTTCTTCGTCGTACAGCACGATCCGTACCGCTCGAGGTGCCTCCACGTCCTGAACCCGGGACCAGTCTTGGCCCGGCTTGGCCTGGATCTCCGGCGCGACTGCCAGAACCATCCCGCATGCTGCCAGCACACCGTTGATCGTTGCGAATCTCATGACCCTCATGCTCGCCAAACCGTACAGCCTATTTCACGGAACTGCTAGCTGAATCTCCACGATCTGGCTTTCGGCAATCACTCCTTGGAATCTTGCTTGACCATCTGGCGTTACAGCATGGATGCGAATACGTCCGGGGGGCACTCCTGCGAACCGCGCGGTCCCGGACGGGCTGGTGTCCGTGCTCTGGTGGAACGCTCTGCCATGCAGCAACGAGCCCCGCTCATGCGGCCGATATCCGGCGGGGTCAGCGAGCAGTACCACGCGTGCGCCCTGAATTGGCGAGCCGTTCCGGGTGCGCAACTGGACGGACACAGTACCGCCCTCTTCCTCCAATACCATATTCCCCACATCCGTTTGCCCCCTCTCTCGCACGATGGGCCCGTACGACGCCGGGCGGTACCCCACAACTTGGACATCCACGAAGAACGGAACTCCCACGCCAACGTCGCTCAGCCTAAAGTAGCCGTCCGCGTCGGTCCGATGAAAGACATGGAAAGCTGCCCGCCGAAGTGGCCGATCTGGCTCGTGGTAGCGAACATGAACCGTGGCATCGGCGACGCCCCGCCCATCCGTGTTCAGGACCCTTCCAGAGAGTTGCTGTGCCTCAGGAAACTCGACGTCCAGTCTCAGGTGACCGCTCGTCCCTGTCTGTAAGAATCGTTCAACCGGAGGACGGCCCGCAGTGGAAACGTGGACCAATATGCCGTGCTGCGTTTGGGCGGAAATGCGGAAGTCCTCGCCGCGCTCGACGGAATAGGTGGTGACCACTAGATCCTCCCCCTCCTCGAAAATGTCTACAGTCCCGCCAAGAGACTCGCCCTCCGTGCTATGTAGGCTGCCCGATATCTCAACCGACTGGCCTGATACGATCATACTTGCGCAAAGACCCACAACCGCCAAGACGGCCGTGGTTCTTGACGCTTCACTCTTCAAGCTTGGTTGCTGCTGCATCAGAAACACCTCTTCAGTCCCAGCCGCATCCGGACTCGTAACCCGCTAGCACCTTCGTTCGGAGTTCCGCATCGACGTCGCTGGCATAGTTGGTCTTCCTCTGAACCTTTTGCCAGCCAGAGGTGCGCTCACTGCATCCGTAGTAGTGGCAGCTCAGTGCCACGGTGGTTCTTGGGAAATACAGTGTTGTTACAAGGCTGTTTCCGTTCCAGTCGAGTTCATAAAGCGACATGAAGTTATCCGACTCGGTCCAGGAATTCAATGCGGCAGAGCAGCCGGTGGCATTCGGCTGCGGTTCGGCCCATGACCCTCCGCACGGAAGGGGCTTCCGGTACAACCTAGTTCCATGCGTAGCCGTGCCTTTGGTCGAGTACTGATAATCGTATGGAGAGTCGGGCCCTCCACTGGAGCCGTTGTAGTACTTGATGTTGCCTCTGCCGAATGCGGAGCCCGAGGGGCCTGTGCATGAGTTCCACTGCCAGATCTCGTCACCCGACCCCGAAGCTGTGCCACGCTTCCATCCAGGAAATTGATCTGCGTCGGCCACGTGACCGTAGTTCGATGTCGCCCCCCAGTTGCCGAACGGAGCTGTATGCCCGTCGCCGCCGCACTCCGCCGTTATCGAACTGCTGGCCCCAATCTTTCTGGAGCGATTTTCCCCGCTATAGGAGAACACGCAGTAATCGCTAAACCCGGTGGTCTGGGCCGGGAGTTCGCCGACGGCACCGAGCGAAGCGATTACGGCAGCAAGAATCGAGAGCGGGACATGCCTCATGGGTGATTCCAGTTGGTTAGGGTAAGAGCGTTCCGTCGTAGAGCTTTGGCTCCGAATCCACGGAGTTCCCGGAACTCTCGGGTAGCCCCTATGAGGGACTAGCCATCGCCAGCCCTCGGCCAGCACGATAAGCGCAGTACTGCGTATGAGCATGTTTGCCTCCTCGGGTGCAGAGCTGCTTGTCGCCTGCCCCCCCTCTAATGACCTAACGCTCGCCGGGCCCCTCCGGTCACAGATTTTTTCTGGACCGGCCGGTTCCTAGGGCGTGCCTCCCTGCCCCTGCTGCCCGATCGGTCTGGTTTGAATTCACATATGCCGGTTGAGACATGGTGCCCGCTGAGGAGGCTCTTCGAAGTTGGGTTTGATCACTTGGACCCGAGTCCGAACGCGCGGTTCTGGTGCTGCCCCCGAGAGTCTTGGAGCACAGTCTGGACGAGCAGAGACGGCCTTCTGTGGGTCGCCCAGCGATCACGGAGTGTTTCCCCGGCCGACGTGCGAGTCCACAGCACGCTAAGGAAAGGGGATTTTCGCAAAGGTCGAAATCTGCCCGGGAATCGACCAACACTTGCCAATCGCGGCGGAATCGACGATGCCTGCTTCGGTAACGTGGAATCGCCATGCAAGTCTCCCGTCGCTCCGTTCCCTGGGCCCTCCTGCTAGCCGCCACCTGTTGGACGGCCAAGTCGCAGGTCGCCGACCCACTTGCCGAAGTGTTCGCAACTGAGGCAACGTCCGGTGTAGAATCGCTCATCGCGGATTTCCGCGAGCGACGGCAGTACAAGGTTTCAGACTTCCCGCTCCCGCCCCAAGAGTTCGAAAGATTCAAAGAGCAATTGGTCGCCGAACTCGTCCTAGGGCTTGGCATACAAGACTGGGTCGTGGGCTCGTCTAGCGAGGCACGCGACTCGATCAGGCATCTGTTTCGCAACCGTGTCGTACGACGTTTCAATCACAACGGAGTCGAGATGGAGGCCCATGTTGTCGAGCTCATCGAGACGGGCGACCGGATTCCCATCGTGCTTTGCTTGCCACCCGGAGACGGTAGGCACCCTGCGGTCGCGGCGTTTCCCGGTCACGGAGAGCACCCATTGCACGACTTGGTCTTTGGCGAAAACAGCTACCAGAGGGCGATCGCGGCGCGACTCGCCCGTGCCGGCTTCGCCTCTGTCGCGGTCGAGAAGGTGGACAGCGGCTACATGTCCCGCCATGGGGCGTCTGGAGTCGACGAGCGAGAGATCGCGGGCTTTCGCCTGGCGATGGGCGTTCCTGTTCGCGCGGTCCAGCTGATGGCAAACCTAGCGGCGGTTGAGATCCTTGCGGACCATCCGCGGGTGGACGAGGCAAGGATCGGAGCCACGGGAGTCTCCTTGGGGGGTTGGCTGGCGGTCCAAACGGCGCTGCTCGACAGCCGAATCCGGGCGGTGGCCGAGTACGGCACAAAGACCGTTTACCTCCCCGATGAGACCACCGAGAACGACTTCACCGGGGTCGGAGATATCTGCCATGTGATCCCGGGGACATTCGCATTGGGTGACCGCAATCTGCTTCTGTTCCCGTTCGCACCAGCGCCACTGCTGTCCGGCCACGGTGGCCCGACTGACAAAGCCTCCCACGGCCAATACGAGCGCTACTACAGGAGCGTCTACGAGGCCCAGTACGATGCGCTAGGCAAGCCGCAGAACTTCCGCTACCACATCCACGACGGCGGCCACTCGACTCATGCACCAACGGTAATCGCGTTCTTCCAAGATGTTCTGTGATCGGGCTGTGCATCGACTTGGGTATAGTTCACCGCGTCCGATGCCGCGATCGCCACTACGACGGAATCTCGGTTTGAACCGACGTCGGAAGGGAATCCGTACGGTATCCCCGGCTCCGGTGCTCGGAGGGAGCAGCCATCGAATCCCCGAACTAGGGCCAATCGCGAGCATCCCGCAGGTCTTGGCATGTCCCGCAATGCGGTAGCGCGCAGACGTTTCGGTCGTGTTTGTCGCGCGCCACAGTTACAATCCTCTGCATGCTGTCCGTCTTCTCCGCCCCATCGCGCTACACCCAGGGCCCAGACGCCACGCTTTCGCTGGGTGCAGAGATGCAGCGCGTTGGACTTCAAGGGCCAGCACTAGTCCTCGCTGGCAGGAGCCCAGCCAAACGGCTCTCCGAGACCTGGCGACAGACTTTCGCCGACGCCGGCATCGCCTACCAGGTGCGTCCGTTCGGCGGAGAGTGCAGCCACCGAGAAATCGAGGACGTCAAGCAAGTCGCGAAAGAGGCCGCCTCCGAGGTCATCGTCGGAGCGGGCGGGGGGAAGGTGCTCGACACCGCCCGCGCAGTCGCCAGCGAGTTGGACTTGCCCGTCGTGAACTGTCCGACCGTGGCTTCCAGCGATGCCCCCTGCTCCGCCCTATCGGTACTCTACGACGAGGAGGGCCGAGTCGTGGACTATCGCGTCTACGGGCGCAATCCGGACCTCGTCCTAGTGGACACCTCCGTGATCGCCTGCGCACCACCCCGATTGTTGGCGGCGGGCATGGGAGATGCGCTCGCCACCGTATTCGAGGCCCGGACCTGCGTCGAGGGCCATGTCCGCAACATGCGGGGCGGCGCTTCGACCCGCAGCGCCTTGGCTCTGGCCGAGCTTTGTTACCAGACCTTGATCGAAGACGGCCAGAACGCGTTTGTCGCCACGCAGCACCGAGCGGTCACACCCGCGCTGGAGCGGCTTGTCGAGGCGAACACCCTGCTCTCCGGCCTCGGATTCGAGTCCTCTGGGCTCGCCGCAGCGCATTCGGTTCACAACGGACTCACCGTCGCCCACGGCACCCATGCGTTCTTCCACGGCGAGAAGGTGGCCTTCGGCACCCTCGTCCAACTCGTGCTCGAAGGCAAGCCCAGTGCCCAACTCGACGAGGTGATGGGGTTTTGCCGATCGGTCGGCTTGCCAATCACTTTGGCCGAGGTCGGCTTGGAAACCTGCGAACCCGCCGAGCTTGAACGCGTGGCCAAGCGCACCATAGCCAAAGGCGAGACGATCCATAACGAGCCGTTCGAGGTCAACCCGACCATGGTGGCGGACGCCATACTCGCGGCCGATGCTATCGGGCGCCGGTGGGATCGCGACCACGCAGGATAGCGCGGCGCGACCTAGGCGCGCCGGCTTCTCAGCGCTCGATCTGCTCGGTTTCCTTGACCCAGCCGCCGATCGCGGCGTGGCTGGCCTTGACCCGGATCACATCCCCGTCCAAGAAGGTAACGAACACAATCTCGCCCGGAGGTTCGCCGTAGATCCAGTCCTCGGTCTCGATGCCCTCTTTGAAGTCGCGGATCTTCTTCGACGGCCTGCCCTTCGCCAGGAGCACCATCTCCTTGTCCATGCCCTCGATGACGTCGTTCCTCTCGATCGCCTCGCGGAACTTCACATCGATCTTGTCGAGATAGAGTTCGGTCGCCGAGCGCTGGTTGAAGTCCAACACCGGCGTGAGCATCTCCTTGATCTCGTCGGCGGTCTTGGCGGGCACATTCTGCGGAAAAACCAGCGCCAGTTTGGTCCCTCCCGGGGCGTGGGTGTTCTGCGTGGCACCGAGCGTGGTTCCGCGGTTGCCGGCCCCAGCCACTTGGACGCGGTGCCACCAGCGGCGGCCACCGCCGATGCCGTAGTTGATCTCTAGGACCAGCTTCTTGCCTTCAAACTGGACCTTCGTGATCTGGACCAAGTCTCCCAGCCTTGCCGCCGGTCCAAATTTCGTCATTGCGCTCGCCCACTGGCTCCGGTCGTACTGCCCGGTGGGCCTGAGCACCAAGGGTTTCTTAGACCTGGGGATCTGCAGCTTGGCCGTGCCGTACTCGGCGTTGAGGTTGCGGACCAATTCGGCCCGTTGTCCCGCAGTCAACTTTTCAGTCTTCGCGCTCGCCGATGGGGTCGCCAGGCTCATCACCACTAGTGCGATCAATCCCGCCAAGCCCGCTCGCGAGAGTGCCGGCATCCTCGCGCGGAGCGTCCCAGAGCATGGGCGCGGCCCGCGTCGGAGCGGGGATCCACCAAGCGGCCGCCAGAAGGCCAAGAGCTGTGCGCGTCGCAAGCAGTCCGCCTTCGAATCCATAGTCACCGCCTGTGATCCAGTCCGGTTGTCCAAGCCTGAGGTTGAACTCCGTCAGCCTCATTGTAATGCCTGAGACGTTGACACCAAGGGCCACTTGCGCAACGTTCCACCCAATGTGCAGGCCGGTTGCGAGCCACAGCGACCGCTGCCTGAAGACCGCGACGCCAAACACAGCCCCGAACAGCGCCGTGTTGCAAGCCGCCAAGAACGTAACGCCGGGATTTGCTCCGTGCAGAGCGGCAAACCCTACCGAGGTCAGAATCACGGCCCCGACCGGGCCCAGCGCCCGGGCCAGACACTGCAGCGCCAAACCGCGTGCGAACAATTCCTCCGCAGTGGCACCGATCACTAGCAGGGACAGCGCCAGCTCCGGCGCCGCCCTGAAGTCGAATCGTAGTGCTCCATCGGCAATGGGCACCCATTCCGCCAAGCCGAACAGCACAACCACCAGCAAGAGTTCCCCGCAGGCGATAAACCCCAGCACCAGCCCTACCGTCACGCCGCGGCTCACGCCGCGCCCCAGTCCGATGCGCGACCAACTGCCGCGAGGAAGCAATGCCACGGTCAGAGCCGTCACGATCAGCGTGGCGCACAACAGGGGTACGGTGTTGAGCAGTAACCGGTGATCTGAGAGAGGTGCCAGAGCCGCCGCCACAAGGGACGCACAGACATACGTGTTGAACACGGTCAGGATTGCCAGACCGAGGTACTGCAGCCGCTCTTTGAGAGCTACTGTCTGGTGGGGCATGGGCTGTATCGTTCCACCCTACAGGGCGACCCTGCACGAAGGCAACCGGATTCAGTCGGCTCCGCGGGTTCGCATTTCTGCAACCGAAACTGGCGCGATTGACAGGCTGACTCGACACAGCCTATGCTCGAAGGAGAAGAAGACGCATGGCCAACCATAAGTCCGCAATCAAACGCATCCGCCAGACCGTGCGCCGGACCGCCCGCAACCGGGCGGCAAAGAGCCAACTGCGCACCCAGCTGAAGAAGTTCCGCGCGGCCGTCGAGGGCCAGGGCGACACCGCTCCCGACGCTTTGCTCAGCTCGACCACGGGCCTGATCGACCGTTCCGTCCGCAAGGGCGTGCTACATCCCAACAAAGCTAACCGCCTGAAGTCTTCGATCTCGCGGGCCGCAGACAAGGCCGCCCAACCTTCAGCGTCATAGGAGCGTAACCAACTCCGGCTCTTAGCCGGCCTCGGCCCAGCGCGAGAAGTGCCCCTCAGCGGGTCAGCTTCATAACCAGCGTTTCCATCAGCACCCGGTCATCCGGCCGCGCGCTGCGCAGCCCGCGATCCGCCTCGAACAGTGCGATCAATGCCGTCCGCAGTTCATCGGTGCGGTAGCGGGAGACGATCCCCTCGAGTTGCCGCGCTCGCATCGGCCAGACCTTGATGCCGAAACCACCCAGGTCCGTGCGGATCTGCCGCGCACTCGTGGCTCCAATTTCCTTGGCTGACAGTGCCTGCCGGAACAAGGTGGCCAACGCGCTCACTTGCAAGCCCCAGTACATCCCGGCCTTCGCCATCGTGTCGAGCACTTCCAAGGCGCGCGTCCGGTCCCGATCAGCAATCGCGTCAGAGAATTCGTACATCCCGCGCTGTCTCGCTTCGGGCACCAACAGGGCCAGATCTTCTGAGGTGACCGGGCGGGTGTCGCCAACATAGAGCTTGAGCTTTCCCAACTCGCTCTCTAGGCGAAACGCATCCGCTCCGAGCATCTCGATCAACTCGGTCAGCACTTCCGCCGACACCTCTAGGCCCATCCGCTTGGCCAGCACTTGTCCGACATAGAGAGCGTCGGATTCGTTCAAGGGGCTGAAGTCGACTCGCACTGGCACAGCCGCGAAGAACTTGGCCAGCCGCTCCAACTTGGCCTTGTCGTCCCGCTCGTCCCAGCGGTGCTTGGTGGCCTCGATCAACACGACCACATCGGGAAGCGGATCCTTGAAGTACGCCTCTAACCCGGCCTTTTCCTGCTTGCCCTCTTTGGTCTGAATCCGCGATACGACCTGATCGGCATTGCGCCCTACCACCAAGCGCGTGCCGCCGAACAAGGACGGCGTCAGCGCCTCTTCAATAAGATCACCGACCCGGTCGTCCTTCAGGTCGAGTTCGACGATCGCGGTCTCGTCGGGATCCGGTCCCAGCAGGGTGCTGCGGAGGTATTCGGCGCAGCGAGCGCGGTAGAATGGCTCAGCACCCAAGAAGAGGTAGCCCGGGGCGGGCTCGGCCCCTTTCTTGAGCTGGCTGCTGAGTTCCTTAGGGCTCAAGTACACACCGTAGCACCTCGTCCCGGAGCAACACCAAAGGATCCATCCATGCGCAACACCGTTTTCTTCGCGCTCTCGCTGCTGCTCGCAACACCGTCATTTGGCGGCGATTCCGCCGAATTCGCGGCGTGGGTCTCGAGCGAGTACCGCGTCAGCCCGAACATCACCTACAAGACTGCCAGCAACGCCGAGCAGAAGCTCGACGTGTACTGGCATCGAGGCGAGCCCAAACCTCGACCGACTGTGATCTACATCCACGGCGGCGGCTGGGTCGGCGGGTCGAAGGAGAGCAGCGTGCTGGCCCTTGCCCCCTATTTGGAGATGGGGTTCAACGCTGTGAACGTCGAATACCGCCTAGGTCGCATCGCTCTCGCCCCAGCAGCGGTCGAAGACTGCCGCTGTGCCCTGCGTTGGGTCGTTCGCAATGCCGAGACATACGGCTTCGACACCAGCAAGCTGGTGGTGACAGGGCGCTCTGCGGGCGGACACCTTTCACTGACGACCGGCATGCTCCAGACTGCGGCCGGATTCGACGCCGAGTGCATTGGCAGTGGCGAGCCGCAAGTAGCAGCCATCGTCAACTACTACGGCATCACAGACGTGGCAGACTTGATGGCCGGCCAGCCCAACGAGAAGAGCTATACCGTCAGGTGGCTGGGCAGCATGACCGACCGCAAGCAGATCGCCGATGCCGTGTCACCGATCCACCACGTTCGCAAGGATCTGCCGCCGATCCTCACCATTCATGGCGACGCCGACAAGATCGTGCCGTACTCCCACGCGATAGAACTGCACAAACGCCTCCAAGCGGCCGGTACTGAGAACCAACTGCACACCATCAAGGGCGGCGGGCACGGTGGGTTTTCCGGCGACCAGGTCGCCATGATCGACAAGACGATCCGCGCCTTCCTTGCCCGGCAAGACCTGATGCCTTAGCGGCCGGGGCTCATTGCGCGGCCCCCAGGTAGTTGTCGATGTATGCGCGCAGGCTGGATCTCAGCCGCTCCATCACGGGCCAAGCGGTGGCGCGCAAGGCTTGGTCGCCAATGCGGGTGACGGGCACAAGCTCCCGCGTGGATGAGGTAATAAAGATCTCGTCCGCTGCATAGAGATCGTCGGGATGCAGCACCTGCTCCTCGACCGGCTCGTTCAATTCCTCCAGCATCACCGCACGCGTAACGCCTGGCAGCGGCCCGCTCGCAAGCGGCGGGGTGAGCGTTAGACCGTCCCGCACGGCAAAGATGTTCGCCGAAGTACATTCGGACACTTCGCCGCGTTCGTTGAGCAGCAAGGCATCGGCAAAGCCCGCTCGGTGGGCGTTTTCGAACAGGGTCAGGTTATGCGCCCACGACAGGGTCTTGGTGCCCGCGAACAGAGATTTCGAATCGCGGCCATGGGATTGCAACGCGAGTGCAACCCTACCGGGATCACCAGACAGGTCGGCGGTAAAGGCAACCACGTCCGACGCCCGGCCCGAGCCCGGCCCTTCGAACAGACCGCCCTGGCTGCGCATGACGTTGACGCGCATCTTTGCCTCGGGACAGCGGTTCCGAGCCACCAATTGGATCAGTTGCGACCGCAATGCGGCGCGACTTGGCGGCATTTCCACGTGCAACAGGGCCGCATCGCGCGCCAGGCGCTCCCAGTGGCGCTCGAACGCGAACGGGATGCCTCGGTAGATGCGCAGCGTCGAGAAGACGCCCCAACCGGTGAACACGCCCACCTGTCCCGGACGCAGGACAGCCTCGTCACTCGGGACGATCGCATCGTTGTGCAGGACGAAGCGGTGAATCACACTTTCATTATGCGCGTGGCCACAGAACACCCACGCCTAGCCCATGTGGAACAGGCTCAGGCGTGGCAGGCCCAACAAGTCGAACGTCTTGCGCCTCAAATAGGCCTGCCGCAGCGAACCGAGCTGCTCCGCCGTCATCTTGCGCCGGTACGGCTTCAATTCCGCATCCAGCTCGCGGCCCGCTTGCAGGAGCTGATCCTCACTGAGGGCGACGGTGGCCGCCGCGAACAGGCGGTCGTCCAGCACGGTCAGCATGCGCTCGAGGTCTTCCAGATCGCCCAATCCGCCTCCTTCGGCCTTCCCAGCCAGTTCTTCGAGGCTGCGCGCCACACTGCCAAGCAAGTCCCGCTGCACATTTCCCTCTTCGGCCACTTGGCGCAAATGCTCGGCACGTTCCCGGAAGAAGGCCGCCAAGGAGCCGGGTTCGAACCCCGCACTCGCGGATTGCTGGATGGCGGTATCGCCGTGCGCCATCTCGCGCGCGGCGCCGAGCACCTCTTGTGAGCAGTAGGCTACCGAATTGACCGTCGAGAACCGACGTCGCTTGCCAGAGTGATACTTCTCGAACGAGCGGTCGATACCCTTCAAGACCGCGCCCAGCGGTATCCCGGCATTCTTCCATGACTCGACCAGCACCCAGTCCAGCGGCGACATCATGAACATCCCGCTATTACGGGCGCGCCGGAAGTGCTCTTCCACCTCAGTGAAGTAGTTGAAATAGTTCACGGGTCGGAGCCGGCGCTGCGAACGTCAGAGATATAGGCCGTTGAAGACCATCTTAAACGTAGCGTTGGACTGCCCCCGGTATTGCGGGCGAATGCCGAAGAGGATGACCCGCCCGGCACCGAACGGCACGTCCAGCACCGCTGCCCGATTCGCCAGATGGCCCTCTCCAAGCAACCAGCCGGAGGCCAGCACATTGCGCCCAGGGAAGCGCAGCGCCTCCCGTACCTCGGCTGCGAACTGGCGACGGACACGAAAGACGGGGCCCGACTGGAACCACGCGGCCTCTCGTTCGCGCATTCCGACGCACAGCGGGTGGGACAGGTCAGCTTCAACGTTGACCAAAGTGCCCGGCCCGAAGAAACGCTGCTTCGCGAGTCCCTCGACGGCGTTTTCCACCGGCAGGCCCAACCGGCTGGCGGCGTAAGACGCAGCCCGGTTGAACGCCATGATCGTCCCGCCGGAGCGTGCGAAGTCGACCAGAGCCGCCGCTCCGGCTTCGCCCAGCCCGCCACGATATTCGGGCGGCACGATCGACTCGCCGTCGCCGTAATCGGGGGAATGTCCCTTGTCCAGCACCTCTGGCGCGGCGTCGGCCAAGATCACGACATCGTACTTGCCGACCAAGCCATCCGCTACTTCGGCGTTCCCCACCGTCTGATAGGGCATCTCGTAGCGGTCCAACAGCCAGCGCGTCCAGCCCTCGTCCATGATGGGCACGTGTCCCGCATAGATCGCCACCCGCGGGAGGCGCAGCGGCGGGTGGCCGACGGCCAGCGTGTCGCTGGGCGTGGACTCCACACCCCACTCCTCCGCTAGTTCGCGCAGCACCGTCACTGCCTGCGGGTCGGCGCGCAACAGGAACGCCCCGTCCGACAACCTTCGATGCACAGCGACTCCGGCGGCCAGCAAGCGATTCACCGCGACCCAACTCGGACCCAAATTTGGCGAAAGCATCAATTCGTCCACAGCGGCCACTCCCCCACTCAAGTGCGGGACCTGCTCCACCACCTCGCTTACCAGATCGAGCTCCCCAGTGACGGGGAACGCTTCCACTCCCATCAGCAAGGGCAGGGTGTGCGCCGTGGCGTCGTACGGCATGGACGGGGGTCCGCCCGGATACGTGCGCAGGTCGGGGTATTCCTGGTAGGAAAGCAAGGTATTCGCAAACGCACCATAAGGCTGCGCAAGCCGGACGACAAAGTCACCCTCGCGCACCATGCGGTCTCCCGCCATCGCATCCTCCAGCGCCCGCACGATCTCGACATCCCCGAATTCCAATGTGCGCAGCAGGCGCGTGGCGGCCGCGAGGTCGTGCTGCGCGCGAGGCACCACGAAAGCCCGACCGCGACCGCGCTCAATGATTCGCTCGCCAATGCGGTAGAAGTTGCGGAGCAAGTCATGCCGTCGGAGGGCCGCGCTATATAGGACGGATTCGAAGGTGATGAGCTGGTTGTCGACGATGTCGCGGATGCGCCACTGCCCTCCTTCCCAAGGCTCCAAGAAGTTCCAGCTGCTCTTGCGCGGGTCGTAGTCCGGGCGATTCGTTTGGAGCTGTTCCGGGACGACCGTGATCGGCGACGCAAAGCGCGCGCTGGCACTTTCGCTCAGCAGCCGTAGGGCGCCGTGATAACTCTGGTAGTGGCGCGCCGGCGAGTAATAGTCGTAAATGCCGTTCACAAGCACGCCCTTCTTTCCTGCCGCGGTTAGGTCCATGGCCATCGAGAGCCCGAAAGCATTGACCTGTTGGGTGATCAGGGCGTCAATGTTCGGGTCGATCGGGTCGATCCACGGCGGCACGAATATGCGCGCCCCGTTGGAGCCCATCTGATGTACGTCGTAGACGATCTGGGGGCGCCACCTGTTATGCACCCTCTCCACCATGAGCCGCGTCTCTTGCTGGGTGAAGATGTACCAATCCCTGTTGTTGTCGTGCCCGACGTACTTGTGGTAGAGGGCGGTCAGCGGAGCTCCTTCGTAGGGCCCTCCCACCCAACGCTGGTACCAGTCCCTGACCTTGTCAACTCCGTCAGGATTCAGCGAGGGCACCAACAGCACGATTGTGTTCGCCAGGATCGCGCGGTGGCGGTCGCTGTCCCGAGCCAGCAGGTCGTGTGCAAACTGCACGGCCGTCATCGTCGAAGCCACCTCGTTGGAGTGGATCGAGCACGTGATCACGATGGCGGGCTTGCCCTCTTCTGCCAGTTCGAAAGCCTCTTTCTGCGGAGTCGTCCGCGGGTCCGCGAGCTTGGCCAATATCTCCCTGTAGTGCTCGATCTGCGCAAGCGTCTCGGGCGCGGCAATCGTCGCAAGGATCAGCGGCCTGCCTTCGGTCGACCGGCCGAGTTCTTCGACCCGGATGGAATCGCTGGCAGCGTCCAGCAGGCGGAAGTACTCCACCACCCCGGACCATTCGACCAAGGTCCGGTCAGCGCCCATCGGGTGGCCAAAGTGCTGTTCGGGCGTCGGCAGGGCTGCAAGCGCGGGAAGAGCGCTCACCATGAGGGCCAGCAACCGCATGAATCCCTTAATGGTACGTGCCTTCCAAGCCACGCGCTGACCGGCCCGGGAGCGGGGATTTCGCATCTGGCGGTTAGGCTGCAATGGCAGACATCGCGGCTGCGCAGCGTCGCTCATGTTCCAGCAAGAACCGCTTTGCCATCAAGCCGCCGGCGTAGCCCGTCAGGCTCCCGTCGGCGCCGACCACCCGATGGCACGGCACGAGAATCGACAGGGGATTGCGGCCGATGGCCGCCGCCACCGCTCGGACTGCTCGCGGTCTACCCATGCGTGACGCCAGTTGGCCGTAGGTGAGGCGCTGCGACGGTGGGATCTCGCCAAGTGCGGACCAGACCCCGACTTGGAACGGCGTGCCGCGCATGTCCAGCGGGATCTCAGGCGAGAAATCCAAGTCGCCGTCGAAATAGCAAGCTAGGTAGGCCTCGGCCCTGAGCAGAAAGATGTTCCCATGTCCAGGTCGAACCCCGTCGGGCGCGAGACGGGCTTCGAGCTTGGGCGCTTGGACCGGGAAATAGATCGCTGCAAGGCCCGTGTCGCTGGCCAGCATGCGAATTTCGCCTAGTGGGCTGAGAAACTTGGAGCGTTGCAAATCGTGGCCTCGTTGGCGCTAAAGATAGCACGCGCGCCTAGTGTCTACTCCCTGCGCAAGACACAGGGACACAGCAACGGAACCTGAAGCTCGAGCACGACCCCGTTTCGGTCTTGCGCCTTGCGATCTCCGAGGGGAGTTGCAATGCCCCTGATAGACTGGAGTGGATGGTGTTGGAGGACCATGCCTGAGATCTCCCCATCCATCTTGGCGGCCAATTTCACAGTGTTGGGCGAGCAGGTCCGACAGGCGGAACTGGGCGGCGCGCAGATGCTGCACGTGGACGTCATGGACGGCCACTTCGTGCCCAACATCTCGATCGGGATTCCGGTCGTCGAGTCCCTGGCACGCTGCACGGACTTGGTTCTGGACTGCCACCTCATGGTGACCCGCCCGGAAGACTACACGCAACGGTTCGTCGACGCCGGGGCCAAGATGGTCACGATCCACCGAGAGACCTGTCCGCACCTCGGCCGGACGATAGGAAAGATCCAAGGCAGCGGAGCGGCAGCCGGAGTCGCGCTGAACCCGGCCACGCCGTTGAACACGCTGGACGAGGTCTTGGCCGACGTTGACCTGGTGCTGATCATGAGCGTTCACCCGGGCTACGGTGGGCAATCGTTCCTGCCCGCCAGTCTCGACAAGGTCAGGCGGCTTAGCGAACTCCGCCGCCAAACCGGCCACAAGTTCCGGATTCAGGTCGATGGCGGAGTGAACATGGACAACGCCGAACAGCTAGCCGCAGCCGGCTGTGACATCTTAGTGGCGGGCTCTAGCGTGTTCGGGGCAGACGACATTGCAGCAGCGGTGCGCGCGCTGTCGGCGCGGGCGAACCTGCCTGCCCTCGTGAACGCTTGAACCTCGTCCCGGACGGCGGGACACACGCAAATTGTGGAGCGTGGCTGGCACAGCGTCACGGCTTAACGCAAGGGCTTGGGCCAGTCCGTCTCGGCTCGCCCAAGATGCCGAACCAGCCACTTGCCGAAAAAGCGCGGCGCGTCAGGATCAGGTCGTAATGCCACGGCCCTCGTCGAGGAGCGGCGATGGCTCGAAGCGTCTGCTGAACTTTTGCAGCGATTCAGCGTATTATGAAGGCGATGTCTTCCTTACGCCTTGCGTCTCTAACAGGTCTTGCCGCGCTGCTCCTGTTGCTGGCCAGCGGCTGCGGCAAGAGCCCGTACGACAATCCCATCGCAAATAACTCTCAGCAGCCGGACAAGATCCTGTTCGACAAGGCGGTGGAAAATATCGAGCGCCACCGGTACGAGCTTGCTCGCATCACGCTCCAGACGCTGATCAACACCTACCCAGACAGCGAGTACATCGCCAAGGCCAAGCTGGCAATCGCAGACAGTTGGTATCGCGAGGGCACGTCCGAAGGGCTGGCCCAGGCCGAAGCAGAGTACAAGGACTTCATCACCTTCTTCCCCAACATGGAGGAGGCGGCCGAGTCCCAGCTCAAGATCTGCCAGATTCACTACAACCAACTGCAAAAGCCCGACCGCGATACGATCCATGCAGTGCGAGCCGACCAAGAGTGCCGCCAACTCTTGCTGCGCTATCCGAACACGGTGTTCCTCGATGAGACGCAGCAGCTCCTGCGCAACGTCCAAGAAGTCATCGCCGAGGGCGAGTACCGGGTAGGGATGTTCTACGTCAAGAAGGGCAGCTTCCGGGCCGGCGTGAATCGCCTGCAAACGGTGACGGACCACTATCCCCTGTTCAGCAAAGCGGACCAATCGCTGTGGCTGCTGGGCGAGAACTATGGCAAGCTCGGCGACAACTTCGAGGACCAGCAAGTCGCCGCCTACCAGAAGATCGTCTCCGACTACCCGATGAGCCCGTACGTGGACGGCGCCAAGGAGAAGCTCGGCGCCCTGCAGCGCCAAGCGCCCGAGACCGATCCAGAGCGCTTCGATCTCCACAAGTACAACGTGGAGAACCGCACAGAGCCGGGCCGAATGGGCAAGTTCTGGGGCATCTTTCGCGGCAAGCCGGATCTAGGCATGGCCGCGAAGGTAGGCGATCCGGCCATGACCACACTGATGCCATCCACTCCTCCGGGGATCCAAGCCGCCGCGGCCGCAGCGGTGGAGCCCACCGCCGACGTGACGGTCGAGACCATCTCCGGCCCGAGCGCGTTGGATTCCGAGCCTGACGCACGCCTGAACCAGCCGCAAGGCGAATCCGGCGAATCGGGAGCCGAGCAAGACGAGCAGAACTGAGCCCGTGGCCACCATCTTCGTCGCAGACGACAATCCCCACGTTCATAGCATTGTGGAGAAGGCTCTCGGAGCCGAGGGTCACCAGATCGCCGGCACCATGGTCGGTTCCGAGGCCTTGGAATCGATCGCTCAGAATAAGCCGGACATCGTGCTGCTGGACAGCACCCTCGGCGACCTCAATGCGTTTGACACCTGCCGCGAGGTGCTCTCGTTGCCGGGCATGGAGCACTTGCGCGTAGTGTTGCTGGCCGGACCGCTCGAGACCGTGGACAGTTCCGAAGCCCTGGCAGCTGGCGTTTCGACCGTTCTGCAAAAACCACTCGACCCTGCAGCCCTCAGCGCATTGGTCGGCAATGGCCGGGACAGCTCGCCCGGCACGACTCCAGAGGGATCGAAGCCCAAGGCCCCGGCAGTCAACCTGCTGGTTCACCAAGCCCTTGGTGACGCGAGTGCGGAGCAGTTGCGGAAAGCGATCCGGAAGCAGGTCGAGGAGGTCGTGACCGCTTCAATACCTTCGCTCGTCGACCACATCACCGACCGCCTGGCGGACAAGCTGAAACCGCGCTAGTCCCGGCCGCACGATACTGGGCAGACCGACAACCCTTTGGGGCCGACACGCGTTCTTCAGCGTGCACGCGCGGATGCGAACCCAATTGCACACAGCGGGCTGGTCTACGATGAGAATGCTGCGGGCGCGTAGCTCAGCTGGATAGAGCATCTGCCTTCTAAGCAGAGGGTCCCAGGTTCGAGTCCTGGCGCGCCTGCCACCTCAACTAGCAATGGAAGCTTTGCTCTCTTTTGGACGACGGCAGGCTGTGCGACGTGGAGATCGTGGACTATCACTGAGGAGGTTGAGCCATGTATGGGCGTAACGGGATGAGGTCGGTACACCCAGGAGAGATGTTGCAGGACGAGCTCCAGGCAGTCAGCCTCTCGGCCAATGCGCTGGCGAAGGAACTGGACGTGCCGGTAAACCGCATCATGGCAATCCTGCGCGGTCAGCGGCGAGTGACGGCAAGCACAGCGTTGCACCTAGCGCGCTATTTCGGGACCACACCGCAGGTCTGGCTGAACTTGCAAAAGACGTACGAGCTGCGGCGGGCCGAGATCGAGGCGAGCCGCGAGATTACAGAGCGCGTCAAGCCACGGCGGACGGCCGCTTAGACCGAACCTAGGATCCGATACCGTATTCCCGCTCCTGACGATCAATCGCTCCTGCTCCCGGCGGTCAAGGCAATGTCACACACCAGGCGGCCCAAGTTCATAGTCCACATGTTCGATTACGCCCCGAGTCTACCTTGGCAGCGGAAAGCGAGGGGCATTCATGGCGACAATCATCCGGACTCGGTGCCTGCCCAAGATCAACCAGCGGTTACGAGTGCTGGCTCGCACCGACCAGCAAACAGATGCGAGACTTGCCGGCGGTCAGTTCCCCAACTAAAGTAGTGGCTGCCGCCGCCGAGGATCTTGCAGCCATCATTCCGATTGCACGCAGAATGCTCAACGGGAGAGCCACATGCTGACAGAAGCAAGACTTACCCTTGGATTGGTCGCCTGCTCGCTGGCGGCAGGTGTCGCGCACGGTTCGCAGATCATCCGCGAGTCACTATCAACGAGCCTGGTGAGCGCAGGCGCGGTCGAGTACGCGATTCTGCTCCCTGACAGCTACACTCCCGACGTTGAGCGACTTCCGCTCCTGTTGCTGCTGCATGGCGCAGGCGGTGACCGGGAGAAGATTGCACGGATCGAGCCACAGATCAGCGAGATGTGGGCGTCGAACGACCTTCCGCGCATGGCGGTAGTGACCCCATCGGTTGCGACCGGCTCGATCTACTTGGACAACTATGACGGCAAGGAGCGCTGGGAATCCTTCCTACTGGACGAGTTCCTGCCACACCTGCGGGCCCGATATCGCGTCAGCCGTGAGCGCGAGACAACGATGGTGAGCGGGGGCTCAATGGGCGGACTTGGCAGCTTGCGGCTCGGTTTCAAGTATCCCGAGACCTTCGGGGCTCTCGCCGCGATGCAGCCCGCTGTATGGCCTGGCGTGACTTGGGAAGAGGTGCCGGATCGCAACAAGATCCGCCCTCCGGAGCGCATTGCGAATCTGTTCGGCGACCCGTTCGATGATCAGCGCTTCCTGCGGGAGAATCCTGCATCGATTGTTGAGAGAGATCCGTCGCGACTTCTGGGATCGGCGATCTATATCGAGGTCGGTGACCAAGACGGCTTCGGATTCGTCGAGGGTTCAGACTTCATGCACCGCCTGCTGTGGCGTCACCGCATCCCGCACGAATTCCGTCTGGTCCGCTGGGCGGATCACGTCGGCAGCACGATGATCGAGCGATCCCGAGACCGCTTCCGCTTCCTAGCGCGCTATCTGGAACAACCGACCGCTCCCGAGCCAGTTGTCGAGAGCTTCCGCGAGCGCATGGCGGAACGTCATCGATCGAGAGGATTGGAACCGTTCGGATTCTGGCCGAACTCGACACTGCGTTCCTATGGCTCAGAAGACGGCCTTGAGAGCGAGCGGGCCATTCGGGACTCCGAGGAAGTCCGAAAAGAGCGCGGGGTCATTCGCATTGCCGACGTGCCTTACGCACGAAACCCGGAGACTGACCCGCTGAGGCAGAGCATGGACGTTTATATTCGGGAAGAACTTTCGGACGCGCCTGTTGTCTTGTATGTGCATGGCGGCGGGTGGATCCGTGGCGATAAGTCAAGAGCCTTGTTCAAGCCCGCGTATCTGGTTCCGAAAGGGTATCTGTTCGTCTCGATGAACTACCGGTTCCATCCGGAGGCGAGCCTGGCAAGAATGGCAGCGGACGTCGCCTCGGCCGCGGTTTGGCTCAAACAGCACGCATCAAAGTACGGAGGCGATGGCTCAAGGATCGTGTTGATGGGCCATTCGGCCGGTGGGCACCTAGTCGCTCTGGTAGGGGCCAATCAGACCTTCATGGAAGACGCCGGAGGATCGTTGAGCGACCTCGCCGGCGTGGTTGTGATTGACTCTGCCATGCTTCACGTGCCGTCGCGCATGGAAACAGCGAGGGAATCCCAATTTCGCGTATTCGGCAACTCGCCGGAGAGATGGCTCCCTGTGTCACCGTGGCACCACGTCAAGACAGGAAAGGGCATCCCGCCGTATCTCCTGTTCACCTCCGACGGCCGCGCGATCTCGCACAAGCAAGCCGCAATCTTGACTGCCAAGCTGGAGCAGCATAGCATCGAAGCATCGTCCCATGAGGGCAAGGGGAGAGCGCATACACCTCTGGATACCTACTTGGGTGTTGAGGGGGACGAAAGCACCCGTATCTTGCTGGAATTCTTAGACCGGCACACAGACATGCGCAAGCATCCCACGCCCTGAAATCGCGTCTCGCGGAGGTGTGCAGCCAAAAGACCTTGGGCACATGACGGCTCACTGCGTGCCAATTGGGATCCCGACGGCTCGTAGAACGCGCCGCGATCATCCCAAACACGAGGATTCGGGTTAGCCCTTTACCGATCTGTCACGAGCCTGCTCGCCCGTGCTCTCACGGAGTCCAAGAAGCTAGTTTCGTCGGGACGTCATGTACCAAAGTGCCCACGAAACGGAACTGGCCGGAAACGTTACGGGCTCAGGTACTTTCGAATGCGTTGCCTTGTCTTGTCGCACAACCGTATCGGGATGTTGCTCATTGCCAGCCGCTATCTAGCGCCAGCAACTCACGCAGAAAGTCGGCTGACCAACCGTACACGGCGGCCTTGGCCGCGTCAAGGGCTCCGTGGGCGTCGACGAGCCAGTGCGGCCGAGCATCGTAGAAGTTCGGCAGCACGCGCAGCGCTCTGAGATACACCTCCATCGCGTGGAGTACCGTGCAGATCAGGTTTCCGTCATGCACTCGAACCCAACGCACAACATCGAACGGGAGCAATGAACAGTCGTGGTAGTGCTCCATCCGCAAGTCCACCACCGGAATCGGCATCCCGGGTGGCGAAGCCCCCCTCAACAGCCTTCTAGCTCCCCGACCTGTCCGCCAATCTCCCGCTTCACCGCTTCGGCAATCCAAGAGTTGAGGCTCTTCCCCCGAGCCTTGGCTGCCGCTTCAGCGGCACGATGGACATCCGGAGGGATCCGAAGCGGGATCTTTCCCGAATATGCCTTATCGGGAGCCCGACCTCGTCTCTCGCAAACCTGCAAGTAGTCGTCGATCGAGAATTCGAACTCCTTCCTGAGTTCGCTGACAGAGGTCCCTTCGAAAATGATCACGTCGCGCGTTCCTGCGACTTCTCCGTGAAAGACACCCGCCTCGTCATCGAATGTAATTGCTGCTCGGTACCCCTTGTATTCCATCATCGCTGCATCCCTCCGCCGTTCAGCTTCTCTCAATACCTGCCTCGTTCAGGAATCGCCTCACCGACTCGACAGCGCGTTTCCTCGCTTCCTTCCTCGGGTGAGGTCTGTGGAAATGACCCGCCACGCCGTGAAGCTCGACATAGACCCTAGAACCCGCGCGCTCCTCAATGTGGGCTCCGCATGCCACGAACAAGGATTCGATGTCAGTCCAGGTGACCCCCGATTGGATCGGGTGTCGGAAGATCGCATCCAAGGTCTTGCGGTGCTTTCTCCTCACTCATAGAATATATCAAAAAGTGATATCATGCGTACTGCTCGAACTTCATCCTGCCTGTGATCGACCACAGGTGGGCTATTTCGTCTGTGCAGGACGAATTTCTAGAACCGCCTTGACGCGCTCGGTGCTCCCACCCCAGCCGCGGTGCCCTCGAAAGCTAGCCTAAGCGTATCTACGTAGACATCGGTTCACCGGTCATCCCGATCGCGGATCACTACAATTCGTATGGGCGTCCCTATCTCAGATCGCTCACCTCTCGCACGCTTGAACCTCGCCCCGTCTCTGATCTGAACAAGTAGCAACTGCAAGCATGGCAGACACTTCCGACACCTGCATACGCGTAGTACTTACTGTCCGAGCACAACTCGGAGCTCCAATTCCAACCGGCTCCTAGCCCCACAACCGAAGTACCTCAACCCGTTACACTGACTGCTACGGGCATGCCGAGCCTCCCACTCGCTGGCCTGTCTTGTGGTCTCGTTATGCGAATCAATTCCCTAGCTCCCGTCGTGCTCGTTCTAGCCACGTGGTCGACCGCCTACGCCACGCCTAATCTGGTCGTGTTCCTAGCCGACGATCTGGGTGGCAGAGACACAAGCGTGTTTGGTTCGCAGGACGTGCACACGCCCAACATCGAACGGCTGGCGGCGATCGGAATGACCTTCGAGAACGCCTTCGTCGCATCGCCGGCGTGTGCGCCGAGCCGCGCGGCCCTGCTGACCGGCCTGATGCCCGCACGAAACGGCGCAGAAGCGAATCACACCTACCCTCATCCCGGCACGACCTACCTCACCGAATCGCTCCACGAACTGGGCTATGAGATTGCAGCGTTCGGCAAAGTGGCGCACGGAGGGGACAAGCCTGAGTATGGCTTCGACTCTTATTCCAGACCGCGTGTCGGGCTGGCAAACAACGTGGCGGAGTTTTTCAAAGAGCGTTCCTCGGACAGCCCGCTCTGCCTCTTGGTCGGCGACAGGCGCCCTCACGTGCCTTGGACCGAGGACAACATCTACAAGCCGGAGGATGCAGGCCTGCCACCATACTTCGTGGACACGCCCGAGACCCGAGAACACCGCGCGCGGTACTACTCCGACATCACGGGGCTGGACAGCGAGTTCGGACGGGTGATGCAACTGGCGATCCAGGAGCTTGGAGAAGACACTATCTTCGTGTTCACCAGCGACCACGGCGGCCAGTGGCCGTTCGGCAAGTGGAACCTCTACGACCACGGCATTCGGGTTCCGCTGATCGTGGCATGGAAAGGCAATATCCAAGCCGGGGTGCGAATCGACGCGATGGTGAGTTGGATCGACCTGCTGCCAACCCTCATCGATCTGGCTGGTGGCGAAGTGCCGGCAGGCATCGACGGGCGCTCGTTTGCCGGAGTGCTCAAAGGACAATCGAGCGAACACCGGCAAGCGATCTTCACCACTCACAGCGGCGATGGCGTCTACAACGTCTATCCGATCCGGAGTATCCGCACGAAGCGCTACAAGTACATCCTCAACCTGCTGCCCGACCACATCCACACAAATCACTCGGACATCCTGCGCAAGGAGCGGGCAGGCGCGTACTGGGATTCTTGGGACCGCGCCGCGGCGACCGATGCCGAGGCCGCCGCCATCGTTCGACGGTACTTTCAACGCCCGGCACAAGAGCTGTACGACCTCGAGGCCGACCCACTAGAACAGACCAACCTTGCGGAGCGCTCCGAAAGTCGCTCCCTTCTGGCTGACTTGCGGAAGAGGCTAGAAAGTTGGATGGACGAGCAGGGGGACAAGAAGACCGTCTTCAATACGCCGTATCCGGCATCAGGGCCCCGGCCCAACGCACAGACCGTACAGCGGAACTAGCGCGGCCGCGCCGCGGGCCGACGAGAGCGGGTCCCCGGTTCTGAAACCTGACTCGAGCGGCAATGCTAGGCCGAGACAACGAGCTTAGGCCTCCGCCGTCTGAAGTCCCGGCTCGCTCACGATCCGGCGGGCCGTTGTCCCCCTCTGCAGTCGCCAGACCGCGACAGACTCCGAGACCGAAGCACAAGCGTGGATGCATTGCCACTCCGGCTTGCCTGCGATACGTGTCTAGAATGATTCGCCTGCCCTGTGAGCCTGGGACGTCGCAGTTTCGCAAACGGGGCAGACGCCAATTGGTGTGGTGTGCTCCAATCTATTGAGTCGCATGCAACGCTTTTCAATCCCCGCTGTCTTCGCCGCTGCAATTGCAGTTGCGTATCTTCATTGCGGCCCGTCTGAGAGCACCAGCCCGCAACTGGTGGCCCACACGTTGACTACGGCCCAGTCGGCCGATGGCAAGTACATCTCGTGGCGCGAACACATAATCGACGATTTGGCGACTGGGGGCGTAGCCATCGCAGGCAGTGATGGGCTTGAAATGGCCGACCTCGATCAGGACGGGTACGAGGACATCGTGTCGGTGCACGAGTCCGACACGCAGTACGACGGGGTGGCCGACGGGCACATTCGCTTGGCATTCGGATCAGAAGATCCGGACAACTGGACGCTGCTAACGCTGGCCGAAGGCGAAGAAGCCGGAGCCGCCGAAGATGTTTCCATTGCCGATCTCAACGGCGATGGCTTCCCTGACGTGATCGCATCCTGCGAGTTCGCGCACCTGATCTATTTCCAGAACCCAGGCAAGGAAGCACGTACCGCTCGCTGGGAGCGCATCATACCGTCGGTTGCCAGCAACAGGGGCTCGTATATCCGGGTATTCTTCGCAGACTTCAACGCTGACGGAATACCTGAAGTGGTCGCACCGAACAAGGGCAGCCAGTCCGGCCCAGCCAGTGATGCCACCCCGCGAGAGATCAGCTGGTACGGGGTCACCGGCGACCCGCTCGACGACGACTCATGGGAGGAGCACGTGCTGGCAAGGGTCGCCGTTCCGATCAACTCCCATCCAGTGGATCTCGATTCCGATGGCGACCTCGACATTCTGGCGGGGTCCCGAGCGGAGGCTCGCATCTTTTGGTTCGAGAATCTTGGCACGCCCGAGATCGAGTTCGAAGAGCACTCGATCGAGATTGCCTCGCCCGACGAGTACGGTGATCCGGCCATGACCGGCTTTATGTTCGCCTTCCTTGACGTCAACGCAGACTCCCGGCTCGACGTGCTGCTCAGCGAAGGGGGGAACAACGTCGTCTGGCTCGAGCAACCCGAATCGTTCGAAGATCCGTGGGCATTGCATTGGATCGGCAGCATGAAACCAGACTCGTCTACGGGGCTTACATTGGCTGACATCGATGGCGATGGCGATCAAGACCTCTACGCTGGAAGCTACAGCCGCGGGCCGCGTGATAGGGACGGCGAAGAAGTCACTGTCAACGATCGGCTGGGGCGCTTGGCTTGGTTCGAGAATCCAGGCGAGGGCGCCGGCGAGTGGGCGCGGCACGACATTTCCCGCCGCAAGCGCGGCATGTTCGACATGGCTATCGCCCGGGACATGGATGGAGACGGCGACGTGGACTTCGTCGGAACTCGCGGCAACAGCCTTCCGTATGACGGCGTGTATTGGTTGGAGCAGAGGCGCACGGACGCTCCGGTGGCGTCGTTCGCCCCGGCGCGAGGTACAGATAGTGCTGAAATGCCGCTTCCTTACTGAGAAACGTTCTGGTGGTGGAGGCGCACCTCCCCCCACCCCCGCGGTCCCGGAGTTCCGCGGTCAGCCGTCGCATGCCCACCAGCCGCCGGATCAGCAGCCCGCCACGGTAGCCCCG
>LXNI01001082.1_pt1 | contig 26147 bp, 15 predicted proteins | sample 809091 | NCBI WGS metagenome assembly LXNI01 (sample SAMN04870527, study PRJNA318959) | sponge metagenome | biome: 01000161; feature: marine sponge reef; material: water | host: Sarcotragus foetidus | place: Greece: Milos, Mediterranean Sea | collected 2013-05-29 | depth 5-7 m | reverse complement strand
AAAAGAAAGGGCTACACGGGATCGGGCAGCAAGCCGGTCGTGCTGTCCGAGAAGCCAAACATCACACCGGTCTATCCCTTCAAGGATCTTGGATTCGATCTCCCCGACATCCAGCGCATCCTTGACGAGAGCGGCCTCGGCCTTCCCGAATACTACGCTTGGCGCTCGCGTTCGGGTTGCTACTTCTGCTTCTACCAGCAGATCGGGGAGTGGCAAGGACTCAAAGAACGCCACCCCGATCTGTTTGAGCAGGCGAAAGGCTACGAACAGCAGCAGGACGGCCGTGGCTACACATGGGTGGACGGACGTTCGCTCGACGAAGTAGCCGCGATGCCCAGACGCTCCATAAAGGCGAAGGCTGACGACGGCTGCGCCATTTGCCACCTATGAGCGCAAGAGAATCGTGACGTACAACCCGCTAGTCCAACTCCTGAGCACCTACGGGCCTAGTGCCGCCTCGGACTCTCAGTACGATGAGCATGTCCGAAAGGTGGCAGCGAAGTATGGGGTTGAGGAAATCCGAATCAACGCGCCGCTAGTGGCAACAGTTGGGAACATCCTCACAGGCGAGTCACCGATCAATATCATCCTCACAGGCACCGCAGGCGACGGCAAGACTTTTCATATCCGGCAGATCTTTTCCCAGCACCTCGGCGGAGACGCCCGCGACTGGCCAGGAGAAGAGCTGGTATTGTCGCTCCCCGTTCAGGACGGCCGACAGCTTCGAGTGATCCGCGACCTGAGTGAGTTTCCTGACGAGGCCAAGGATGCAGAGATCGACAGAATTACCCAGTGTCTGCTGGGGCGTGACAAGAGCGCTGTTTACCTGATCGCGGCGAATGACGGCCAACTCTTGGAACTGTGGCGGATGGCTGCAGAGAAGCGTGACGAGGAGTCCGACTACGACACTGTGTATCGGGACTTGTCACGGATGCTTCATGAGGAACGTGAAGAGGATGACCGTCTGGATCTCAAGCTGCTCAACCTAAGTCGCCGAACCAGCCATGCCGGGAAGTCCATTGTTGACGAAGTGGTGGAAGCTCTATTGGAACATCCCCAATGGGAATCAGGTTGCGAGGGATGCCCGCTCGACGACGATATCGAACGGTGCCCGATTCGGGTCAATCGAAACCTTCTGCTTGGAGACGAGCGAGACGATAGCAAGACATTCCGGCGGCGCTTGCGAGACATTGTCGAAGTTACCGCGGCCAACGACCAGCACATACCCCTACGGCAGATCATCGCGCTGGTTGTCAACATCGTCCTCGGGGATCATAAGGATCACGATGCGCCGTTGCTTTCGTGCGAGACGGCTCGCGAAAGGTCAAATGACGGCGCTTACCGTTACACCAATCCATACGATAGCGCCGCCGGGCAGAACCTCACTCCAGACACTCGCAGCCGGTATGTGGTCTTCTCCGCCATGCAAGCGCTCGCCATCGGAGCGGAGACCACTAACCGGTTTGATCGGCTTGTTCTTCGCGATGAGCCCGAATCGATAGCTAACCGCATGGACAGAATTGACAAAATTTACGGCCGAGGAATCTTTCAGGACATCCGAGCCCGCTACCTCAAATCACCGAGGTCACGGTCCGAACAGAAGGGGTTTCTGCCGGCGATGGCGTCGCAACGGAGGAGATTGTTCTTCCAATTGCCAGAAGGCACGAACCATACTGGTTCGAACTGGCTACTGACCGTATTCCACAACGGAGCCAGTTACCTCGCCTTCAAACACGCGCTCTCAATAGCGATTAATCACCGAAGCGCAGAACAGAGGAATGCGATAGACAGTTCGATGCGCAGCATCATTCAAGGATTCAACCGGGCTCTTACGGGTTTGATGACCATCGACAGCGGCATGCTCTGGCTGGCCACCACTATCGGAAAGTCGGACGACCCAAGTGGCAAGATCGCCACGGCTCCCGGTATCCCACGCGGACCCGGGTGGCATCTCTCCTACCTCCGCGAGCGCTTTGAGGAGAATCGTGAACTCCCGTGCATAGAGGTCAGTTCCGATCAGTTGAGTGCTTTCAGGCCACCCAAGCTGACCATTTCTCCATTCCTGTTCGAGTATCTCGTGCGAGTGTCAGAAGGTTGCCTCCCAACTAGCTTTTCTAGCCTGTGCCAACAGGAGGTCAAGCACTTCGCAATGGTCGTACTCGAAGCGATGGACCGAAGCACGGGCAAGCAGTGGACATCGACAAACGACATCCAGACCCTCTCGCTAGACAGTGACGCGGCGATCAAGCCGGTCAAGATCCAGGTAAAGCAAGCATGATCCAACAATGCAGCAGATCCAAGCTGGCGATTCCACAGGGCGCATTGGACCTTCCGGCGAATCTCCAGACGAGCACCATCAAGAATTGGACGGACTTTGGCATCTGGGGTCTCGTCTTCTACGACGACCAGCCACCGTGGTTTGCCCTGATCGAATGCATGCACATCTTGTTTCACCTCTACGGCCAGGATCCGTCGGCAGAATTGTTCCACCCACCCGCGTCCTGCACGGCTCCCGTCTTGGCTGACAGCCAAGAACGCAGACTCGAGCACGAGGTAGTGCAGTACTCGGTTGCTCGAAACACTGTTCTGAGGCATCTGCTGTTTCGTGACACCGATATCACGGATCCAAGGGTGAGCGGCACATGGTCTTCGATCCAAGATCGCACTGCGGCGAGGTATCCAAACTGGCATCACAGCCTCAGCCACCTGCAGAACGTGTTTTCGGACGTCGCGTCGCTCCGTCGAGCAATCTCTCTGCTCCGAACGGCCGAAGTGGAGGCGGACGCCCCGCGGCGATGGACGTCGAAGCATCTGCTACCGCTCGGACCCAACCTGCTCTTCGCTGACATCGGGGTTGCCGAACGAGGTGGGAACCCTGACCGACGTTTCATGCGCCGCAGTGGCGAGCTGCTCTACCTAATGCTTGGCCGGGCAAGTCACAGTCCGCGGCAGACGTTAACGGCCTTGCTCAAGGATCGACTACTGGGAAATGCTTCTCCTTGGAACCAATTGGCACGACTCATCGGGAGTTCGGGGGAGCCGGGCGCGACCGATGACAAGGTCGGTCTTCGCACCGGCTATTTGCCGTTTGCACACCTCGATGTCTATGACCGCCTAGCCGAAGATTGGATCGCGCTGCTGTCGCTGCTCCGGATGCGGGTTGCCAACTTACTCGATCCGCTGATGCGGATTAGCGCTTTGCATTTGATTATTTACCTGTTGCGGAGAGCTCGCGCCGTCGAGATCCAGGATCCATGCAACCCGGCTTCAGAAACCTTCCCCCCGTTTATCCTTGATCTCTCAGCCTCGGCGTCGAACAACCCGGTGCAAAGGATGGCCGCCGCGCAGTACGACAGTCACTTCAAGCTTCCTCGAATTGCAATTGATTCGTACCTCGACAAGTTTGCTTCCTCAGCTTTCTGGTCCGCAACGGCAGCAAGTCAGACAGAGGTTCAAAAGGCGCACAACACTCTCAAGAATATGTTCCTCTGGACTTCGGGGGCAAATCGTCAAGCCGAGATGCTTGAGTCACTTCGAGCTGACTCTCTCGGTGCAAACCATTCGATCTGGTCCACAATCGCAACCCTCGCTCGGAAATCAGGCATCGCAATTGCACGGCGCGGAGTCGGGCATTGGTACGCCCCAGATGGGGCATTCCTAGAAGCTCTGGTGTTGTCGAATGTGAAAGGGCCTATGGAAATGGGCAAGTTCCTTGATCGCCTGTACTCGCGATACCGGATCCTTATCGGTCAGCGACAAGCCCTGCGTTCCTTTGGCAACGACGACGCCTTTCTCGAGCCACTCAAAGTTAATGAGCAGCGCTTGGAAGAGCGCCTCAAGACCTTGGGATTCATTGACAGAAAATCCGATGCGTGCGCCTTCGTGATCAATCCCTTCTATGAGGATGAGAGATGAAATCCGTGCAAAGACTTGAGAACGCGAGCGCTGCAGCGGCGCTCGTCGGTGAAGTCGTCGGAACACGCCTGGAGGCCGTCATTGAGGCGGCTAGTGGCTCCCGCGTCGTCTACGCGATGGTGGATTTGGGAAGGGATGTCACTTGCGCGATCGGTCAGTACATGTCGCGCCTACAAGGACTTGGCGACGGTCAGATCGAAGTAGCGATTCACCCGGACCTTGCAACAGAATGGCTGTCCCCTCGACTACGCTCGACAGAAGCAGCGACTTGGTTCCGAAATCACGGGAGCGAAGAGACCCTCGCGACTATCTTTTCAGTACCCGGCCAGCAAATGGAACAAGTGCTCCAGAGCCTTGGCAGCGTTCAGCGTATCAATCACTCTTGGATTCTGGATTCGACCAAGGCTGAGATCTGGGCTGATCGGGCACTCCCCACTTACGTCGGAACTGACATTCATTGGGATTTCACACGGGTGCTGAAAGGATTCATGGAATCGGGCGTCCTTACCTCCTCAAGAATGCTCGGTGAATTCTGTGTGAGCGTCCGAGAGTCCATGACAGGCAAGGAGGGTCGTACGCTGGCTAGGGCACTCAGTCACGGGCTCCCATGCTTGCAACTCCCAAGAGATTGCATCACAGGAAACGAAGCCGACGCTCTGATCTCTAATCCGGCTCTGTCGATTCAGAGGATCCGTGATGAGTTCCAAGGATACCTGTACCTGCGGAATAGACGGGGCGAGCTTCGGCTCAGGACGGACATGTTGAGGGACCTCGAGAGATTGGTGAAGTCGGGTGATCTTTCCGATCAGCATGCGGAGACCATCCGGCTCTTGGTGAATGACAAGGACGTCACAACTGGCGTGTGGCAGCGTAGTCAGCACCTTGTGGCGCAGATTCCATGGCCGGAGATTCAAAGATTCTTCCAAGAAACCAGAACAACGAAGGGTGGCCATCTAGGCAAGCAGACGATCAAATGGCTCGACGATGAACATCCCGGTACGCTTCGAGACGAAGAACGAGCCATCCTGCTCCCGTTAAGAAGTGCAAGCATCAAGTCAACGCCTGCACTCGAAGCGCTCTTTTCTCATCATCGAGAACGACTGCGTGGGAGCCCTAGGCTCTACAAGCAGTGGCTTCGGCTGGTCTTCGACAAGCCGATCGAAGAGGATGACGATCTCTTGTTGGGTCTCGTCGCATTGGCCGAGCGGGCCATTCGCGCTGGCGACGACGTGGAAGAGCCGCGCCTCGTCATCCAATTGAGGGGCGCCGACAAGAAGTCGTTTTGGGTAAAGGACAAGAATGCGGATCTCTGCGGGTTCTTGCGTGATCGCTACCGCGGCATAGATTCGATCCTAGGTTCGAGGGTTGAAATCCGATTCGGATTGTGCTGGACCGGAACGTGGGAAGACGAGGTTCCAACCGACGCCCCGAATAGGAGGGCTAGCCAGAGCAGGGATTTTGAGTTCGAAGCTTACGTCGTGCCTGCGGCGTCATTGGCACTCCCCAGCACTTCGGGCTCAGCTTCTCTCGGCCGTCCGGCTGCACAACTCATCTGGAAGCCAGAGCCAAGAGGCTTCGTCACGGCGCTGTCCGCCGACCTGCGCAGCATCTTGCCCGACGTAGAGCGTCCTGCGCACCTGCTGAGATGCCGAGTAACGGCTGCGCAAGGCTCGTCTGGATCGAGGTTAGATCGGCCAACGCTGGGACAGGTTGCCAGCGTCATCGACAGCTTCGGGCAAAGCGAGGGTCGCCTCGCAAATCCGGGTGACGAGGAGGCCATCTCGAAGTGGACCCGCATTAGTGAATCGTGGCCTAACGATCTGAGCAAGTATTCCGAGGGAGTCTTAGACATGGCTCAGCAGAACGAGGCATTGGACCTATTCCAGCGTTTCCGTTCTTCATATACGGCCGCCATCGAAGCAATCACCACGGCATCTGGGAAAGGTCTAGCAGCCCCATCCCTAGTGGAGCAAGCGAAACACTTCGGACGACTGCTCGAATGGCTACGTAAACATGCAGTTTCTGACCTGCTGGTCAGACAGGTCTGGGAACCGCTGCTCACGATCGGCACGGCCGCTGTCGAAGGCGACGACCCCGTGGTAATCGTCGCCCCGTGGCACCCCCTTAGGCTGCTTGAGCTTGCCGCCAAAGCCTGTCAGTCCGCAGGGGTCATCCGCCGAATTGTCGAAAGTTCGGTGGAGGACGCCGCTAGCGTCGAAGACTATGTCAACGACCGCCGCCGAAGCCTGAGTGACACGTACTACGGGAATACCGCGCTCGTCCGAACAGAGGACGGACCTCGTCTGCTTGTCGAGACCGAGGAGAGTGGAGGCTACAGCCTGCTACAGCCTGCCTCGTCAGATTTCGATTCTAGGAGCGGCACAACTCTGACTGAAAAGGCCGTCAAGCAAGCGGTCCGCAAGTTCGGCGAAATCGCGCGGCGCTACCTAGACCTCAACCCACACGACCGAGCTAACTTCTCCGTCGTACTCTACGATTCGGAGTCGAACGACCTGCCTGTGATGCTGGCACAACACCTCGCCCAGCAAATCCAGCAGCAGCCAGACCTGCGCTGCGATCTCACGGTCACACATACCCATCCCGGCCAGCTGCGCAATATCTATGAGGATCAGAATCGCCGGATCGGGCGCGAACTTGAGTCTTCCCTAACTAGCGAAGCAGCCCGCACCTTCCTGTCACGACTTCGAATTGGCATCACGGAACAGCCCTTGCCAGGACACTCGAATGGCCTTCACGAGCACGACATTCTGCTGCTCCATGATGTCTTGGCTCCCCACGCGAAAGTACATTGGCAAGCCGCACAGTTGGACGAGGGCTCGAAACCCCCGTTGGAGCACACGCCGAATGACATGTCCCGGCGTAAGACCTTGAGCAAGGGTAGCCTTTCAACCTCGGTCTACCTGACTGCGCCGTTCCAGCTTGACTGTACGCAGCCGTACCTAGATGTGCTGCACGACGCGATGTTAGGCAAGCCGTCGGATTGCTCGAAGCACTTCGTTCCGGCACAGGAACTCGAGATCGCTTCGGTCGACGTCCAGAAACGACTCAGGGACGCCCACCGAATTGCGCGCTGGGTCGTCACGCATGACCGCATCGCAGACCGCCGCGTGATCGGACGGGAAGACGACAGCCTCCGCGTGCTGCGCTACTTCTCCACGCCGCGGTCTAAGTACAACACGATCGTCTCTACCGAGGAAATCACAAGGACCGATCTTCGTAGTCGACTGGAGGAGCATGTGCAACGCCTGCTATCGGGCTGCGGTCGGGACGAACTGGAGACAATCTTTGGCGCCATCCACAAGCGGGCCATCGATCTGTCTGGCGGAGTCTTGATGCGGGGCTCGCTTTGGGACAACTATGCGAGTGAGCTGGTCGGGATTATCGTAGCACAGCGAGAATTGGAGCTCTTGATCGAGCCCGAGGCGAGGAAGCACCGTACGGCAATGTTCTTCCTCGATGAGATCCGCACCTGGCTAGACCTAAAAGGCGAGATCGCGGACATTCTGGCTGTCGACTTGCAAGAGCATGGCGACGCCAAGCGGAAGCTGCACCTAGTCATCGCCGAGGCCAAGTGCATTGGCAAGAATGAAGTCTCAAGCAGCAGGTCGAAGTCGTGGGACCAGCTGGAAGAAACGTACACAGCGATGGTGAGCAGGTTCTGCGATAGTGCGGGATCCGTCGACCAAACCATTTGGTCCAAGCGCCTTGCCGACCTGTTGGTCGAGCACATGACCCCCTGGGCTAGCCTCGACCGGCTAGGGGGGTGGTCTTTCGACGAATGGATCCAAGGCATTCGCCGATGCGAGGTCGATGTCGAAGTCTCCGCTCACTCCGTGGTAGCAGTGCATAACGAACCGACATCTGCCGAAGACTTCGACTTGAGAATCGCGGATCCGGGATCTGGGTCAGGGGAGCGGCGGAAACTGGCGCAGTGGACACTAGGGAGTGATTCGATAGCCAAGTCAATTCGCTCGCTCTCTCGGCACGACGCAATCGGACAGCTGCATATCCCGACTGCGTGGAACGAGAACATGCCCGGTCAAGGAACCTCTGAGTCCGTTTCGCGTCAGGGTAGTTCCGTCCAAGCGGGTCTAGGCATTCAGCATGCAGAGCGTGACCGGGAATCGGACCGCTCGACTAGTGCACCTGATGTCAAACCGCAAGGTCGCTCTGCGCCACCTCAGAATTCCCATCGGGAAGTGGCGGAGGCCTCGTCGGTGCCGCTGGGCTGGAAGAGCGAAGTCTTCGATGTGATCTCACAACTCAGTCGTGGCAAGCAGGCTCGGGGGCAAACGGACTGGCTGCAAGAGCAGACGCAAAACCTACGAATAGCTCTACAGTCTGAAGGATTTGACGCTCCAGTTAAGGTCATCAGACTAACCCCGAACGCGGGGTTGATCCGGGTGGATGGCAAGGCCGTAGACATCAATTGGTTGATCAAGCATCGGGTTGACCGCCTCCTTGTTCGGCACAGCCTCAAGATCGTCCGCATCACGCCGAAGCCCGGCTACATCGTGGTGGCCATCGAACGACCGAAGAGAACGATTCTGCACCTAGCCGAAGCGTGGCTGCGGCGTGAGCTTGGCCGGCCGGACGCTATGCCGAATCTAGCGCCAGTCGTGGGCGAGAAGGAGGATGATGGCGAACTCTTCTATTTGCCGCTCGCCGGACCCATCGCAAATCAGCCCAGTGCGGCACCCCACACACTGGTCTCTGGGACGACTGGAAGCGGCAAGGGCATCCTCGCCGCGAATCTGATCTTGGACATTTGCGCGTTCAGCGATCCGAGCAGCGTGGAAGTGCATCTAATCGACCCCAAGTTGGGTACCGACTATCTCTGGGCTCCTGATCTGCCCCACTTGCGGAATGGAATTGTCTCTGATCGCGATGCCGCCGCTGAGCTGCTAGATGAGTTGGTCGAAAAGATGGACCGGCGATACCGAAAGATTGCGGAAGCTCGATGCGCGAATATCGCCCAGTTTAATCGTCAGTGCAACCCTTCGGAGCGATTGCCCTACATCATCATCCTGTTTGACGAGGTCGCAAATTGGATGCAGGACGAATCGTTCAAGGCGAAGGTGGACGGTGTCCTCAACAGCATCGCGACGAAGTCTCGGGCCGCGGGTCTCCACTTGATCATGATCTACCAGCGTGCGGATCAATTCGTAATGACGATGCAGTTGCGGACAAATCTAGGCAATAAACTCATTCTGAAGCTCGGAGACCAAGGTTCGTCCAAGATCGCGCTGGGCGACAAAGGGGCCGAGAACCTCCTAGGAGCCGGACATATCATCGCAGATGTCGGAACGGGTGACAGGATATATGGCCAAGTGCCGTTCATCGCGCCTGATGAAGCCCATACCTTGGCAGAAGCGATTAGAAACGCGTGGTCCGCTGATACAGAGTGAAGGTAAGGTCTTCAGCGATTCAGCCCCTTGGGAAGCGAGTCGGAGACGCCCTCTATCTGCACGTATCCGCCGTTACCTGCCTCAAGTCTCATGAGACGGAAGCGATCAATGAGGCTATCCACCATGCGGGCATCGGACGCCAAGCGTTCAATGTCGTCAAGTTGAGCTGCAAGGACTCCAAGCGCGTTTCGCTACTAGCGTATGAGGGGTTCGATGCGAACCCGTTCCCCGCACTGCTCGATAGCTGGACAGTGGACGTGGAGGCTGGAACCTGTAGCCATCGCTCATATCGGGCCTCTCGAAATCCGCCCATCCTCCACCGGAAGGAACTGCTGCTACCGCTTGACGACCCACGGCGAACGACATTCGCACGGCTAACAGAGGCACTGGTGAATCGAGGCCTGTTCGTGGATCCCAAGTCGATCGGGTTCAAGAGGCAGTGGAACACGCGGCTCGGCAGAGCTGGAATTGCGATCGTCAACCACGAGGTGGTCGATGCATCCGCCTTAAACCCAGGGCAGAGCAAACCACCCGAGCCGATTGCACGATTTCGTACGGCGATTTCGCGCTCTGGCCTGTCAGCTCCGGTGCAAGCCCTTGATCGTCATGGGTTCCTGAGCGGTGCTTATACCGTGTTTGACTACGGCTGTGGACGCGGTGGCGACCTTGCCGCATTGACCGCCTCCGGCATTACTGCCTCCGGTTGGGACCCATACTTCGCGCCAGAAGCCCTTTGCGAGGAGGCGGATCTCGTCAATTTGGGATTCGTGCTGAATGTCATCGAAGACCCAGGCGAGCGCAAGGAGGTGTTGCAATCAGCGTTCGCGCTGGCTCGCCGCGTACTATCCATCGCGGTGATGACGGCTGGACGGGAAGACACCTCACGGTTCCAGCCCCACGGTGACGGCTATTTGTCGTCCCGCGGAACGTTTCAGAAGTACTTTTCGCAACAGGAATTGAGGGAACTGGTGAGGAACACCCTCGACGAGGAGGCGATCCCGGTGGCTCCCGGCGTCTTTTTCGCCTTCCGAGACAAGATCTTGGAACAGCGCTTCTTGGAGCGCCGAAGTCGCCGGGACCATGGTGCGCTGACCCTGCGATCATCACCGCGGTCAGCGAAGAAGATACCTCTGCGGCACGCCGATGCGCTCCTAGAAGAGAATCGGGAACTCATCGAAGCGCTTTGGCAGAGAGCACTAGAGCTGGGGCGTCCGCCTGACACGGACGAGTTACAGCCAGAAATCGTGCGGGAAATACAAGCGAGGCTTGGCTCGATAGGCAAGGCCACGCGGGTCGCCCTCGCATCCTTCGAGACCGCGGCATTGGAGCACGCAGCCTCGGCTCGCACAGACGACCTAACGCTTTACTTCGCAATGAACTTGTTCGGCGAGCGCAAGCGATATCGTCAGCTGGCTCCCGAACTGCGACGCGATGTCCGGGCATTCTTCGGGTCGTATTCGGGTGCGGATGGCTGCGCCCGCAAACTGCTCTTCTCTCTTGCAGACGCCACCGTGCTGCAAGGGGCAGCGGCCGAAGCCCAAGCAGCAGGGATCGGGTATTTTGACGGGACCCGCTCGATCACCATCGACGCACGCCTGCTGGGTCGTCTACCGACCAAACTGCGAGCGTATATAGGGTGCGCCGAGTTGCTGTATGGAGACATCGCAGAAGCGGATCTCGTGAAGATTGACGTTCTCTCCCGCAAGCTAACGCTTCAGAAGTATCAGAATTATGATGTATCGCCCCTGCCGCTGCTTCGTGAGCGCGTGAGAATCGATCTCCGCAGACAGGACATCCGCTTCTATGACCACCGCAATCGCGAGTCACTCCGGCTGCTGTACTTGAAATCCCGATACATGACCAAGGACCTGCCTTGTTACAGGCAACAAGTGGCATTCGATAGGAAGCTCACATCGCTTGGCCTGCTACCTCCAGACGCCCCGGAACCGCCCGCATCGGAGTTCGGTCGCCTTATGCGTGAGAGGCGCCTAATGCTTCGGGGATTCGACATCGGGCCGATGCCTGCTCCAAGCGCATCACGCGAAGGAGAGCCATAGCGGTTGTCCGAGAGGGTTCAACAACACGCGCCCTAGTCGAACGGTCCCTCAGTCCGCCACCGAGGAGCGTCGATCCAGGACTGCGGAGCGTAGCAAGGGCAGCGATGAAGCTGTAGGATTACCGCAACTCGGGGACGAGAGTACGACAGCCATGCACGGGCTACTGATTGGAGCATCCCTGCCCGCACTATAGCCAGCATCTTATGAGCGCTACCGGATGTGCCGACTGCCGAGCCAAGCTGGCACACACTGGTTCTGGCACAGCCTTACCCTTTGGGCCAGTGCGAGTTGCGAGGCAGTGCCCAGGCTCGTCGTACCAATGACTCCGTACCGCTAAGGGCCGCTTCACATGCGGTTCCGCTCCCGAGCACCTTACGCTGCAATGTTCGATTCTTCTGCCTGCGAACAGAGCTGTGGGCCATCATGAGAGAGTCGCAGGGATGCCTGAATCGAAACAACAGCCATCGGCAAAGCCGCTGGCCACTTGGCAACGCTATTGGCTCTATCAGCTTCCTGGAATCGTCCTCGCTGCAGCTTTCTCTCTGGCCGCGGCGCACTGGTTCGCGCTGCCGTGGTGGATTTGCGTCCTTGCTGTGGTGCTGTGGGCCGCCAAGGACGCGGCCCTCTATCCGATGCTCAAGGCTTCGTATCGAACTGGCGGCCCAACCGGCCCGGCAGCCCTGATCGGCTCAGTTGGGACGGTGCGCGACGCGCTCGATCCGATCGGACTGATCAAGGTCGGCCCCGAACTCTGGAAGGCAAAATCTTCGTCACCGGCCGCGGTTGGGGAAACCGTGCGAGTCGTGGGCTGTTCTGGGATGACTCTGCTGGTCGAAGCACCCGCACCTGAGACCGATGGCTGAGCGCAGCCAGCTGCGGTACGTCACAGGCCGAACTCACTGGCGACCCGGGCGGCGACCTCGCCGTGGCCTCCGGCCCGCGCCTTCGTTAACGCCAGCCGGGCGTATTGCTGGGCCCGGGCCGAATCGGCCAACTCTCGATAGACCACGGCCAGCAGGTAGGCCTGCATCGGCGCTCCCTGGTTCTCTCTCTCCAGCGCCTTGTGCAGCAGGGGCAGCGCGTCGCGGAAGCGCCCCCTCTCGGCAAGCCTTCGCCCGAGATGGTAGTTCGCCTGAGGGTGCGACGGATCATGCTGGATGGCTAGCCGGTAGTGCCTTGCGGCGTCAACGTCCTGCCCGCTCTGCTCTAGGGCGTTGGCGAGATTGTTGTGCGCGTTCGCGTCTTGTGGATTGATGGTCAGGGCCTTGCGGAACGCCGCGGCTGCGCTGCCGTAGTCAGCGGCAAGGTGCCGTGCGACGCCGTAGTTGTAGTGCGCCTCGGCGATGGAAGGGTTGAGCTTGACGGCAAGCTCGTAGTGCTTCGCCACGTCGTCGTGACGCTCAAGCTGCCCGTAAACCACCATCAGGTTGACATGAGCCTGGGCATAGTTCGGATCAATCTCCAACGCGCTGCTGTAGCCCGCCAAGGCGCCTTGCAAGTCACCGCTGTCCTGCAATGCACGCGCGTCATTGAAAACCTGCTGGGCGCTCGCGGACCGGATCGAGTCCATGGCATCGACCAAGGGATCCTCGTAGTGGCGCCGTCGCGTAGTGCCCGCAGACTCGTACCGTTCGAGTTGCGTCGCCGCCTCGCTTTCGCGACCAGCGAGGCGTAGCTCCTGAGCGAGGGCATAGATCGCCTCGCGATAGTCCGCCTCAACGGCAAGGGCAGCCTCGAAGTGCCGGATCGCGCTGCCATCGGCCTGCGCTGAAGCCAGCTGACCCAGACGGTAATGCACCGCGGCGCTCTCCGGTGCTAGCTGCAGTGCCTGCTGCAGCACAGCAGCCGCCGCGGAGCGGTCTCCCGACCGCTCTAGCACATCTGCGCGGCGAATGGCCGTTGGCAGGTCGTTGGGGCGCATGGCGGCGGCGGCCTCAAACGCGGCCAACGCCGCCTCGGTCTGCCCAGAGTCCGACCGGACCACAGCCAGCAGGTATGACCACTCGAATGCCTGCGGCTCCAAGCGTTGGCATCTCTCGAAGCAAGCTGCGGCAGCCTGATTCTGGCCGTACGAGTACAGCACCCTTCCAAGTGCGCCCACCGCTGCGGCGTTGTCAGGTTCCGCTTGGGCCCGCTCGGTGGCGGAGCGGATCTGGTCGCGCACCGTCAGCGCAAACCCATCCAGGATCGGATCCGGCACGGGGGGCAGCGAGGAGTCGGAACAGGCGCACTGCAGGATTGCTCCGGCGCAGACGCATGCAACAACGGCTAGCCGCAGCGCGCGGTCGAAGTCAGTCCGCAAACGCATCCCGAATCCTGCCCGCGGCATAGACAGATCCCAGGCGGGCCTTGGCAAGTTCGTACTCCGCCGCCACCAAGCCGCCCCACGCGACAGACTCCTCGAGCCGCCCGCGGTGCAGCTCTTCCAGCGCGATCCGCCCCTCATCGAACTGCGCCAGCAGCACGTCCAGGCTCTCGCGAGCGTACGCAAGCTCCTGCCCGGCCAAGGAGCGGCGCCGCTCGGCGGCTCCCAGCGCCGCCTCTGCTCGCTGCGCCGCCAGAACCAAGGCGTCGCGCTTGGCGTTCTTGCGCAGGGAGAGTTCGCGTTCGTCCAGTCGCGCCCTAGCCACCCTCTCGGCGACACTGCGACCGGTAAATATCGGAATCTCCACGGCGACGCCAGCCTGCCAGTTGTGCCTCTGGAAACGCTGGAAGTAGTCGTCGTAGTTGTTGAACCTTGCCAGCAGTGCGTATTGTCCGACGATGTCCAGGCGGGGGTTGCGCGCAGCTCTGGCGCTGCTTGCGCGATGGCGGGCCGCGCGCACTCTCGCGTCCAGGGCGGCAATCTCGGGATGCTCGCCGAGCGGGCGTCCAGCCACCGCCGGCGCAGCAGCCAAGACTGCTGCGCTTTGGGCAGCCGTGCGGTCCGGCACCAGTCTCACATCGGCCCCGAGGCCTAGCATCCGCCTCAGCTCCGCTTCCAGCAAGCCAGCGCGGGACTGTGAGGCGGCCAAGCGATCGCGGGCTCGCGTCGTATCGAGGCGGGCTCGAGCTAGCGCCAGAGAAATCTCGAGGCCTTCCTCGACCCGTGCCTCGGTGGCGATTTCGATCTGCTGAAAGTGCTCAAGCTCGCTCTCACCGCGCTGACTCTCGGCAAGCGCAAGCTCGAAATCCAAATAGGCGATTCCCGCCGCGTAGGCCGCGCGCTCGGCAATGGCAGCAGCCTCGTGCTCTCCGGACAGCACTTCTTCGCGAGCGCTCCGAGCACGCTGCGGACGCGCGGTGTCCAAGAGCGGCTGCCGCAGTGTGAGCTGCGCAATCGAAGGATTCGCGCCTTGGATGCTCTGCGGGATCCCCGCCGTGGCACCCAAACCGGACCCCCCGTACAACTGCGTGGCGCGCTCGGCGCGAACGAGCGCAAGCGCGTTGGCGGATCTCTCAACCGCGACGCGCGCCAAGCGCACATCGGGATCCGCCACCAGCGCAAGTCGAATGACCTCTCGCAGGTCGATAGAACGCGCCTCAGGCTGGTCCGCCGGCATGGCTGCAGCCGCCGCCAGCAGCAGAACCACCGCAAGTCTAGTCATGTCTTAGCGCCTCCACGGGATCGAGTTCAGCGGCGCGCGCCGCCGGAAGTAGGCCGAACACACCGCCGCAGGCGGCCGCGACAAGCAGAGCGAATGCGACCCACTGCAGTGGCACCTGCACCGGCAGTTCCGGCCAAGCCAATCCTACCGCCCACGGAATTCCGACTCCGGCCAACGTGCCTCCCAGCCCGCCGAGCACAGCAAGCAGCATGGCTTCAAGCGCAAACTGCGCGCGGATCTCGCGCCGGGAAGCTCCCACTGCCCGGCGAATGCCAATCTCGACCGTGCGCTCGGAAACCGCAATCAACATCATGTTCATGATGAACACTCCGCTAACCGCAAGGGTAATGGAAGCGACCAGGATCATCGCAATGCTTAGCGCGAGCAGGATGCGCCGAGCCGCGGCCAAAACCCCCGCCAGCGTTTCGACCCGATACAGCGAGCCAGGTCGGTGGCGCGATTCAAGGGTCTCCCGCACCATGCCGGCGACCTCCTCGATGCGCTGCTGCGACCTGACCGAAACGTACAGCGGATCGACCCGCTCGGTCTCCTGAAAGTAGCGCAACACGGTGTGCGGCACCAGCATGGAGCGCTCGGCTACCTCTGACTGTCCGTAGGTCTCGACGCGCTCGGAAAACACGCCCACGATCCGGAATTCAATACCGTGTGCCGCGACGCTCTGGCCGATGGCTGCCGCTGCGGAACCAAAAAGGTCCTGCCCTAGCCGGCGCGTGACCAAGCAGACCTTGGCCCTGCTTTCCAGATCGGCCCGCTCCAAGAAGCGACCCTCGTGGACTACCGGGTTTCGCACGCGTCGGTACGCTTCGCTCGAGCCCAAGATGCGGATCTGAGTCGGACGCCCCTGGACCACGATGGAATCCCAGGTGCTGCTCACACCGGCAACGGCAACGGCCAGGTCACCTAAGCGAACACGCACGGCTTCCACGTCGGAGAGGTCGATGTAGTCCGCTTCCGAAGCCGAAACATTGCCTCCAGCCTCGTAGTAGGCGTACACCAAGTTCGAGCCAACCCCTTGGATCTGAGCCAGAACGAACTCGCTGCCGGTCACGGCGACGGTGGCGACGAGCACCACGGCGGCCACAGCAGCGGCCATGCTACAGGCCGTTAGCGCCGAGCGCAGCCGCTGCGCCCGCAGCGCCCCCACAGCGGCGCGGACGATCTCGCGGTACGCCAAAGATGCCTTTGGCTCCATCTCCTCTAGCCTAAGCAGTGTGCGAAGGCCACCGGGCGCTCGTAGCTTCCGTCAATGGCAGCGCAGCGTCGAACCCGCTGGCCTTGTCCGCGCCCGGCGGCCATGCGGGCCGCCGGGCGAATCCTCGCTCCGGCATCGGCCTAGTCGTGCCTTCGGAGTCCGTCACAGCCTACTTTGAAATTCTCTTCAAGAGGGCTCGCACCTCCGACGGCGGATCCGCGTCCGGCGCGCGGCTGGCGCTAGCAATATAGCGCTCGCCAAGCTGCCTGGCGCGTGGATACAGCGACCTGCGCTTGGCCTCGACCCACGCCTTGAAGGCCACCACCCAGACATCCGGATTGTCCGGGTCGCGGGCGAAGGCTATCTCAAACAGTTCGTCGCTCTCGGAATGCCGTCCGTGCCTCGCCAAGTAGGCTGCGTGCGCCACGAGGTAACTCGATTCGTCAGGGGCTAGCTGCCGGGCCAGTTCATACTGAGTGCCAGCTTTTTCGACCTCGCCGACAGCCTCGTGCCACACTCCCAGAGCATGGGCACCGTGCGCTGGATCGATCTTCTGGATGCGCTCAGCAACGGCACGGGCGTCGCTCTTGCTGCCGCCCATGATTGCGGGGGCCTGCAGGAGAAATCCCATCAAGGCATCCAACGCGTCAATGTTCGAGCCGTCCAACTCCACCGCCCTCTCGAACTGGCGCTTGACGCGCCTCACCAGCGGCATCGCTCCAAGGCGTCGGAGCGCGGACATGGTTTGCACGCGCCGACCAACGGCCAGTCCGACCCACAGGTTGAACTCAGAGCTCTCCGGGTCTTGACTCAAGGCCCGTTCGAACGATCGCTGCGCCTGCTCATAGTCCTCGGCAGAGTAGTATCGCAGCCCCTCCTGCCAGTCCTGCGCCAGGGCCGCACCGACAAACAGCAGCAGGGAGGCGAGGATCCGCCTAGTCATTGCGTGTCCCCGGCCGCCTGCAGCAAACGCAACCGCTGGCCCTCCGCCAGACTGCGCTCGCCCGTCAAGGCAACAGAATCAGGCTCCGCTAGACCGCTCTCAACTTCCACATACACCGGCCCGCCCACTCCCAGAGCCACCTCGCGCTTCGCAGCTCTGCCGTCCTCTACCACCCACACGAAGGGCTGATCACCGCCACGCATCACCGCCGCACGCGGTACGCTCAACACCCGCTCGGCACGCTGGGTCACAACACGTACTCGCACGGCCAGCCCTGGCAAGAGCAGGCGATCGGGATTGTCCGCCTGACACAAGACCTCGCCCACGCGCCGCGGGCCGACTTCGATCACCTCGGTAGCCAGCGTTTCCACGCGGCATTCCCACTCTCGCCCGGGATAGGCGTCAGCGCTGATGTGAGCGACACATCCTTGCGTGATCCTGCCCAGCTCGGGCTCATCGACAAAGACCCGCGCGGTCACTCGGTCGGTAGTCCCTATGCGGGCGGCAAGGCCTCCGCGTTCTAAGAAATCGCCCTCTTGGACCGCCAGCGAGAATAGCGCGCCATCGGCCGGGGCCCGCAGCAGGAGGGCGTCTGCGGCCCGCTGGGCGTCCTGCAGTTCAGCTTGCGCTTCCTCAATCACGGCGTCGAGCTCTAAGCGCCGCCCGTCAAGCGGCGGAGCCTGCAACTGACGGGTGAGCGCTGCAATGTTCTCCGTGAGGTCTTGCACGGTGCGCAAATGGCCGTCGACTTCGGACTGTGCAACCGCGCCCCGAGCAAATAGGCGCCGGAGCCTGTCTAGATCCTCCGACGCACGCGAGCGATGCGCTTCCAACTTGGCAAGTTCCGCACCCAGCTCCTCCCTGCGAATTGGATCCAGACCAGCATCTAGCTGCACCAAACGAGCCTCGGCCGCCGCCAGGCGAGCAGCGGCGCGAGCGCGGCCGGCCGCCTGTCCGGCGTCGACCAACCGCAGCAGTGGATCACCCCGCTTTACCCTGGCGCCACGCCGCACATAGAGCTCGCCGACCCTTCCGGAAGTGCCGGCGCGGACTCCGACACTCTGTTTGGCCTCGATCCGGCCGTTCGTGGTCAGGGCACTTTCGATGTCCCGCCGGGCTGGCCGGACCCCCTCAACCTCCAAGGTGGGGCCAGCACAAGACAAGACCGCGCCCACGCAACAGGCGCAAAGGACATAGGCAGCGTTCGACATTCCACCCAGCTATCGCGGTTCAGCCTTCCCGTCCGGCCGGTGGCTGAAAGCCCACACGCGGAGATCCGATTCCCCTGGAGTGAAGTCCACGATGGCGTACTCGCCCGCGGCGAGCGGCTCGACCGGCCACACCTTGTAGACCAGCGGGGCCAGCTGCTGCCGGAAGATCTCGACCTCGTCCTGCGCTTCGATCTGTTCGTCCGACTTCGGAACCGTGTACACCTGCTGCACAATGCGCCTGTCCCTTTTCCGCTCGGGCTGGATCCGCGCGATACCGAAGCGCGAAAAGTGATCCAAGCGGATATAGAAGGCCGGCTTTTCACCGGTGGTGACCGTACTCGCAGTTAGCCCCTCGATGGATACCGTGCGTTTGCCAGCGATCACGGGCACCGGCGCGATGATGTTGAGGAAAGATCGCCCAGTGCTGCGGTCGATCTCGTAAAAGACCTGTTCCACGGGCGCGGGTTCTTCCCCGCGCAGATAGTAGACGCCGTCATCGAGGGGCACCGAGTGCAGCTCTGTCCGCGCCCTCCGTTCGGCCACGCGCTCTCGCCGCTCCTCCTCCTGCCTAGCCTCGAAATCTGCCCTGCGAGCCCTGTTGTGGGTCTTGGTGCGCTCGAAGTCCACGATCGCGGCGGGCACCTCCTCCCACTGGCCGCGCTCGGAACTGAAATAGCGCACTCGGTCGTCGACCACCTCGTACTCGCGAACGGTCATGCGCGTGCCGTCCACGAGGAACAGTGCCTGCGTCTGCGCCTGCGCCACAGCCGCGAAGGCGATCAGCGCGAATATGCCTCGAACGAGTCGAACCCTCATTTCCAGCGCACCGATGGCTTCCTCAATCTTAGGCCCTGTCTCCGGGCGAAGCAGCCTGCCGAAAAGAGGGGATTATAAGAGATAGTGCCCGCTAGCGTCCCGTGAAGCGGACGTGGTTATTTCGTAACTCCAAGAAAAATCGGCTGCTTGCGATTCCTCCAGCGGATTCTGTCGGCACCCTCGGAACGTCAGCGGCGACCGAGATTTTCCGTGCATGCCGAGAACTTACAGCGCAATCATCGAGCGGAGTGTGTTGCGGGTCCAGTGCAACGCAGGCTCTGCTATACTTCAAGCGCCAACAGCCCGTAGGGCAGCAAAGCTTGGATTGGGCCTAAGACGGCGAGGTCACAGAAATGCTCAAGCACGCACGACTCCTCTTGGCACTGGTGGCGATAGTGCCGCTCGCTCTCGCGCAAGCACCCGAAGGCGAGGACGAAGGGCCCGGACTGGTCATCAGGACGGAGTCGAACCTCGTGGTCGTGCCGCTGCACGTATACCAGAAGAAGTCCTCGGTCAACGGACTCGGACGGGAAGCGTTCCAACTCTTCGAGGATGGCGTTCCGCAAGACATAGCATTCGTCGAGGGTCCGCCGGCGGAGGGTGAATCGGTGGAAGAGAGGTCCGTGCCCACGGAGATCATCTTCCTGATCGATTTCAGCTACAGCGTCATGTCGCCCGGGCTGCTGGACTTCAATACCATCCGTAGCGCGATGCTTGAGGGCCTCAGGAAAGATGTTCAGATATCGATCTACGGCTTCGCGAACAAGCTGAAAATCTTCACCGGCCCAACGCGCGATCTAGCGAAGCTCCAGAAGGCATTGGCCCAATCTATCGCCTCGGAGGCCGGGGGAAGCCGGGTCTACGAAGCGATCATGCAGACTGCCCGCCATGCCACGAACCGAGGCGGGAATGTTTCGCGCATGATGGTGGTGTTCTCCGACGGGCTCAGCACGACGAACCTCGATCCGGAATTAGTGGCCCGCTCGGCAAACGCTTTCGGGATTCCGTTATATCCCGTGGTCTTGGGCCACGAACGGATCGCAAAACGCGCCCAAGGGCAGGTACGCGGCGGTGCGGTGTACGGCGGCCTAGGTCTCGGCGGGGGGATCAATGCGCACCCCGAGCCGAACCCGGCGGGATTGGGAGGCGGCAGGCAGGAAGGTGCCCGGCCCGGAGAACCGCAATTCGGCCCAAGAGCCCAGCCGCAGGGAAACCTGAATCGGCAATCGAACGTGCGTACGCAGGAATCGCTCCAGCAAATCTTTGCCGACCTTGGCGCCAAGACTGGCGGCCGCAGCTACGACCTGCCGATCATCAATAACCAAGTCATTCGCCAAATCCTTGGCTCCCTCTCGACACTGGCCGAGACGGAGTACGTGGTCGGCTACTATCCCAAGGCGGTTGATGAAGAGCTCACGGCGCACCACGTGCAAGTGCGCTTGAAGCGCGAAAAGTTCGGCCAGCTCTACGGCGGGGAACGTTTCGTAGTCCACTGACAATTCCACGGGGATCCTATCGCCCGACGGGTGACCCAAGTCAGCAGATCCACATTGCAGCCCGGCCACCGACGGACGACGACTGCCGCGACAAGACGTTCCGGGAGGCTATCAGCCGCGTGCCCACGGGCCACACAGCGCCTGCCGGCCTCACGTCCATAATTTGGGTTGCCGCCGAGGGGCCGACACATGGTGTTCGGCTCGCCCGACGGGCCGCTAGGTCGGCGCCACGATCTACAACCTCAGCCGCAACTGCACCGTCGCCTGGCGGCCGGGCGCGAGCGCGGTGCCCGAGAACAGCCCGGTAAAATTGATCACGTTGAGCCGGTCGGTCAGGTTGCGCATGTCGAACTGCAGCGTGGCAGAGCGAGAGCCCCGCTTCCACAGCTCCGCGCCGACCGAGAAGTCGAGACTGAGGTTCGGCCGCACCCGCCCGCGCTCGAGATCGATTTGATCCTGGATTGCACTGGGCACTGGCGACTCGTCCCGGTCCTCATCGTCACCCTCCCCTGCTCCCTCCTCATCATCGTCGTCATCGTCATCATCGTCCTCAAGCTCGACTGGCAGGCCGCTGCCATAGCGAACTCCCGCGGAAATCCAAGCCCGCGGATGGATCTCGAAGCGGACCATGGCCGCAACGGTGTTGCGCTGGTCTTGCGAGATCGGAAAGACTTCGGTCTCCTCGCGCAGTTCCAGGGCTTCACCGCCCTCGATGAAAAGACCCCCTGTCACTGGCGACGACGTCAATCCGAGCATGTTGGCATAGCTGGCAACGGCCGTGATACCGCGCCAGCGCGGCAGTTCGAGATGCACTTCGGTGCCTTCGATCTGCGCCGAGTCAAAGGTGATCGGAAAGGACAAGCCGGTGTTGAGGAAGACGTCGTCGTCAATGGAGTTGCGGAACGAGCGCCAGTAGTGCTTCACGTCGATTCGCAATACATCCCCAAGTGGCTTCCGCAGCCCTGCCTCGAAGAAATTGGCGCGACTCGGCGGCACGGCCAAGACGCCTTCTACGGCATCAAGTCCCAAGTGTGCCCCGGCACTGCTGAGGAGCAGATTCTCCGTCGGAGGAGGCTGGAAGATCCGGTCGAAGGAGGCGTAAATCTGAAGTCCAGCGCTAGGGATGAAGTAGCTCGCCGCCAGGCGCGGGCTCACAGCGGTGTCCTCGACCAACAGCCGGTAGCGATCGAGCCGAAGCCCCACGCTGGCAGCGAAATTGCCGATGCGCAAGGAATCCTGCGCAAAAGCGCTGGCCTCTAGGCCGCGCCGCTGATCGCGGAAATCTAGGTCTAGGCGCGGCAATTCATCGGGTTCGGCCATCTGGAACCGCTCCCGCAGCGCCAGCGAGCGAACATCTCCGCCGGCCTTGAACGTGTGCCTCTCGCCTTCCACTGTCAGGTCGGCCATCACGACGCCCTCGCGCAAGCCCCGATCCTGCTGGGCGAACACCGGCGTGGCATGGGCGTTGCTCCACAGCTCGCTGGACAGGTCGCGGACCATGCCGCGCACCGAGACGAGAGTGCTGGCCGACAGCGCGCCCTGATAGTGGACTTGGGCCGCTGACTCGCGCGAGCGCCTGTCCTGTCGCTGCCCGGCCTCCTGTTGGGCCAGGTCATTCGGAACCAAGAAACCGGTGCGGTTGGTCCTGCCATAGAACGTCAACCTGTCGCGCTGGCTCAGGTCAGCGGCAGCGCGTACGTTGCCGCCGCCGGAGCTGGCCTTGTTGGTGAAGTTCTCCAGCGAAGGCGGATCGAGGTATCGATCGGTCGCACCGCCGTGCAGCCCGATCGAGAGTTCCCCGCCACGCCGGTTGTACTGGTGGGTTAGCGCGCCAATTGTGTTGCCGTAGCTACCTAGCGAGAGGCTCGCGTCCGAGTGGTGCCCCAGCGGTCCCGCCCGGCGTGTGTCCAGCGCGATTACACCGCCCAGCCTGCGCCCGTACTCGGCTGGTATCCCGGCTGTCCGCACGCTGATCGCCTCAAACTCGCTGTTTTCAAAAGCCGGTGCGAACGCGATCGACCGGTTGTCGTACACAGGCATGCCGTCGATCACGTACTGCGTGTCGTATTCGGATCCTCGTGGGTGCAACACCGCGTTGGCCTCGAGCAACCAACCCGGCATGGTGGTCACAACATCGACCGTGCTGCGCCCCAAGGTCGTCCCCAGCATGCGATCCAAACCCTGGCGTCCGACAGTGGCCGATGGGGACGGACTGAGCGGGTCGAACAGGGGCGCCGCCGCGGCGACCCTGAGGGCTTGCTGAACCGCCGCGACCTGCAAGACCAGCTGGATCGATTGCGGCACCGAGGAGCGCACTTCGATCCGCCGCTCCGCTGTCTCGAAATCGGGATGTTCCGCAGTAAGTCTGTAGACCCCCGGCGGAATCCGCGGCAATACGGCCCGGCCTTGTGCGTCGGCGCGGACCGTGGCGAAAAACTGGGGGCTGCGCGAAGCGATCTCCACGCTCGCCTCGACGCCCCGGCCCGTCGCGTCAAGCACCGCAACCTCTACCCGGCCCTCCATGCCCTGTGCCAGACACTGCGCGCCTTGTCCGGCGGCCCATGCAGTGACCAGCCAGACTAGGGGCAAGCCAAGGAATCGGGGGTGGGGCACAGCGAACTCTTGGTAGCGGCGGATACCTTCCGCCAACCCTCATACACGGCGGGAAGAACCTCGCATTGCCGATCTACACCCGCGCTTCTATGTTACTTTCAATCGAAGCACCATGGTCGCCCCTTTCAACCGCCAGTCTCGTTCTCTCAGTCGTCACGTCCCGCTCGCACTCGTGCTGGCAGCCTTGCTGCTGGCGGCGGGCTGTGCGACGGCACCGGTCGACAGCCGGCCCAACATCGTTCTGGTGATGACCGACGACCAAGGCTACGGCGAGGTCGGCGCACATGGCAACTCGATGATCCAGACACCAAACCTGGATGCCCTGCACGCCGAGAGCGTACGACTGACCAACTTTCACGTCGATCCCACCTGCTCGCCGACGCGATCCGCGTTGATCACCGGCAGATACTCCTCGCGGACGGGAGTCTGGCACACGATCATGGGGCGCTCGATTGTCCACCGCGAGGAGACCTCGTTTGCCGACGTGCTCTCGGGGGCGGGCTATGCGACCGGTTTCTTCGGCAAGTGGCACTTGGGCGACAACTCGCCCTACCGCCCGATCGACCGAGGGTTCCAAGAAGCCGTCTATCACGGCGGCGGCGGCGTGGGCCAGACGCCCGACTATTGGGGCAACGACTACTTCGACGACACGTACTGGCACAACGGCGAGCCTACAGCCTACGAGGGGTATTGCACCGATGTGTTCTTCGATAACGCGCTGCGGTTCATCGAGGAAGAGGCGACCGCGGGCGAGAGTCCATTCTTCGTGTATCTGGCGACGAACGCCCCGCACGGGCCGTTCTTGGTCGACGAGTCCTACTCGGCTCCGTACGCGGAAAAGGGCGTTCCCAGTCCGATGGACAAGTTCTACGGCATGATCGAGAACATCGATGACAACATGGGGCGCCTGGCCGCGAAGCTGGACGAACTCGGCATCGCCGACAACACCCTGCTGATCTTCATGACCGACAACGGCTCGGCGGCCGGCGTCACCAACACGCACCCGACCCAGCGGGTGGGGTCGGCCAACGCGCAGTTGCTGGCCCAGGCAGCCCAGGAAGAAGCAGACGGTGCGTGGCAGGGCTTCAATGCCGGCATGCGCGGAAGGAAGGGATCGGAGTATGACGGCGGCCACCGCGTGCCGTTCTTCGTCCGTTGGCCTAACGGAGACTTGGGAGGCCCCCGCGATGTCGCGAATCTTGCGGCACATATCGACGTCCTGCCAACCTTTGCGGAGGTGGCGGGCACACAACGACGGGAAGACCTGGACTGGGACGGCACGAGCCTGCTGCCGTTGCTGCGAGGCGAGGACTGGAATGACCGGACTCTGATCGTGCATTCCCAGCGGATCCGGTTCCCGGAACGCTGGCGCAAGAGTTCCGTAATGACTGAACAGCACCGCCTCGTCAACGGAGAGGAACTCTACGACATCCAAGCCGATCCCGGCCAGTTGACAGACATCGCGGCCGAGAATCCCGAGGCAGTCGCCGCCCTGCGCGAAACCTACGACGCATGGTGGGATCACATCGGCGACCGTTTCGAGCAGCATGTCTATCTCGATATCGGCTCGGATGCTGAGAATCCGGCTCGGATCACGGCCCACGACTGGCTGCCTCCCGACGATTCGGTTCAAGTGCCGTGGAATCAGGGCCACGTCGCCCGAGCCCCTGCCGTGAACGGCACCTGGAATATCCAAGTGACGCAAGCGGGCAGCTATGAATTCGAGCTTTACCAGCGTGACAAGCCCGCCGACTTCCCCATCGAGGCAAACACGGCCACGCTCCGCATCGGAGATATCGAAGAGACCGTGCCAGTCGCGTCGGGCGCGTCCAGCGCAACCTTCAAGATGGAGTTGCCCGCGGGCAAGACGACCATGAACAGCCGTTTCACTACCGCAGACGGGACCGAGCGGGGGGCATTCTTTATCTACGCGAAGCGCTTGTGACGGTGGTTGCCGTCCGCACCGAGCGGGTAGCACGTCCGATCTATCGAAGACCGCAGCGCTTCCCGCCGCATGGATCTTCCCACGAGGCCGGTCTCTGGGCAAACCGCAATCGAGACTGCCGATCACTGCGGGTCAGTCGTCAGTCTGGACAGTCAGGGTATGCTGTCGACAGATGCGCAGGTGGCATACACCCCTGACCAGGGCCCGCCGCTCGCGAACAGCGTGAGGGCAGACGCACTGACCCGTACTGCTTTGCCATCGTAAACCGAGAAGCGCTTCGTAGGTCTGCGCTAGGATTGAGCCTTGGACGCGAGCAACCCAGTCACGATCCTCGTAGCCGCAGGCGTAATTAGTACGATTCTAGGGATCGTGTCGTGCTCGACTAATGGGCATATCGCCGATATGAATGCACACTTGGACTCACGAATCCACAATTTGAGCACACACTTGGACTCGCGGACCGATGACGTGAATGCCCGGATTGATGACGTGCGGGCGGATATTCGCGAGTTGCGTGGATTGATCATCGACGCCGTCCAGGCTGGTCCTGCTGCAGACTGAGCGGCACAGCCTGCCTTCTACGCTAGCCCCATTGTCTCAGCGCAAGCTTGACGATCGAGTCAAGTTCGAGCGTGAGGCCAAGCCCCCGTCGGCTTGACGGCCAGCCGCGGTGGCTTTGCGGACCAGGGCCCGCAACCAAGCTGGCCATCCCGAGCCCGGCCGATCCTGGCCGCACACTGCGCTGCTATGCTACAGCCATGGCCGCGCCCGCCACGCTCCTAGAACCCGTCACCGGCACCTCCGAAGGGCAGCCGCAGGAGTACCCCTATTCCGACGGCAAGATCCTGATGGAGACCGACCCGCATGCCGATTCCATCGTCGACATGCGCTACCAACTGAAAACACATTTCGAGGCCCGGCA
>LXNI01001081.1_pt1 | contig 26197 bp, 15 predicted proteins | sample 809091 | NCBI WGS metagenome assembly LXNI01 (sample SAMN04870527, study PRJNA318959) | sponge metagenome | biome: 01000161; feature: marine sponge reef; material: water | host: Sarcotragus foetidus | place: Greece: Milos, Mediterranean Sea | collected 2013-05-29 | depth 5-7 m | reverse complement strand
CTACCGCGACTGGATGCGCCGCCATCCGGCGAGCCGCGCGGTCTGGGAGACTGCCCGGTTTGGAGCGCCGCTACCTCGAAACTGACGTGGCCCGCGGCCGTGCCGGGGGTCCCCTTTGAGGCCCCGGGGCTGGAGCGGCATGCGGACGGCGTTGTCGACCGGAATGCCGGTCAGTTTGGGCAGAGGTTTGCGTGGCGGCGACAGTGTATGGCCGATGCGCTGCTCCAGGGCTGCGTAGCGCGCTTAGAGATCGGGGCGAAGCTCGGCCGCCGGGCGCACAGATCTGCACGCGAGGCCAGGATGCAGAAGCTGCAGCTCACCCTAGACATGCTGGCGGCATAGGCACTGTGCGGCGCTTGGCCGGCCTCGCGGATGATGCGGAACACGTCCTCGGTCGAGAGGTCGAAGACCTCGCGGCCCGAGACGCTCATTCGCTCGTTGCGCCGACACGGCGTCTTCCTGGCGAGTGCCGGGCTTTCCTCGGCGCGCATGCCAATGGCGCTAACGATCCTGCCGCCGAAGCGGGGATGGGTCTTCAGATAGCGACGCAGCTCGCGCTGGATCGGCCCGGACAGAAATCCGAGGCACACCAGTGCGCCGAATTCGATGGCCAAAGGCCCCGTTCTTCGACCCCCCAGTAATTGTCCTTGCGCGGGACCTGCCGTTCCTGTCCTTGCTCGAAGGGTCCTGCCGTTCCTGTCCTTGCTCGAAGGGTCCTGCCGCGAGTATGGGGTCTGGTCAGGACTTCATCGACAGGCCGTAAATCTCCGGTTAACAGGCATCCATGGTCTGACGCCGGCAAATATCAGCCGTCATCGTCTTGAGCGCCAAGCTCGTCCAATGACCGCGCGGTGTTGGCCATCTTCGCTATCGTGATTTCGCTGTCGAGCCCGCTCATTCCCGCCAGGAACACGCTCGGGCGAAACCTTCCCAATGACTGAAGGTCCGAAGATGCTTGTTTCAGGTACGGTTCCAGTATGCGCCTGCCGTCCTGCACGACGTCTTCGAGTGTTTTCCTGTCGGCAATGTCGGCCATTAGACGATCCAAGAGCTGGCGCTTGAACGCAACCAGGTCGTGATCTCCCGCGAGCTGGCTGTAATCGCGCGCAAGGTGTCGGCGTCCCTGTTCGAGAATGCGCCCGCAGACATGCGCAAGCCGTTCATCATCGTCGCTGAACGCCTTTCGTTCGGTTGCTTTCTCGATAATCGAGCTCATCAATTCGCCGCTCAGGGATCGAAGCGAGATGTCGGCGCCCGATTGGCCCATGTAGCCGAGGGCAATTTGCAGGGCGAAGGGATGAACGGTCGCCTGGATTTCCGGAAGATCGCAGATGCGCGCCGCTTCCTCGTAGGCTCGGGAGTTCATCCAGTCGATGTAAGCCGTATAGAGAACCTGGAGTGCGCCCACGAGCGATTCCAGGTGTCTTCGGAAGTTTTCCTCCCCGGCGAACATTTCTCTCGGAAATCCGAACAGTGAGGCAATGCCCAGCGAGGTTCGGTGCGATTCTGGAATGCCGTCGATGTAGTCCTTGATGAGTCTCACATCGTCGTCCGCGATCACGGAGGCACCGTCGGATTGTCGAACGATTTTCTCCATGCTCTCGCGCATTGCTGCCAATTCTTCCATTACGGGATGGCTGTCTAAAACGACTTGGGGTCGGAAGAAGAGCCTGGCGATGTCCGGCTCTTTGGTTATCCAGAAATACAGGTCGACCGGTCCGAGCAGATGGAAAGTCATTGATTGCATATACCGATGAACCGTGCCTACGGCGTCGTCGAAGTCCAGCCCATGAAGCGAACCATACGATTCGAGTGTCTTCTTTACGGCCGCGGAAATGTCCGACGGGTGCGAACTCAGGAATCGTGCAGGTTCCGTGAAAAAGTCCAGGACGGTGCCGGCGGGATCCCTTGCCAGGGAAAGAAAGTAATGCGCGCCTGGGGAAAGCGGCGACGATGCGGAGTCGAGCGTGCAAAGGAGAATGCACTTGGACAGTTCGCGCAGAACCGCAGGGCGCGTCATGGCGGCGCTCTGCCTCTTGCATTGAACGATTCCAAGTGCGCCGCCGCCTCCCAGCAGCAGGATGTCCCGCCCTTGATCGGCGCCGGACGGCATGGGAAGGGCATCGTCCCAATTCCGGGGGGTGCCGACAGGCGAGGAGCTCTTGAACAGGGCGTAGTTCAACCGCTCGAAATCGACCGGCGACAGATCCGCCAGGGGAAACGTGGCGGAGGCGGCCTCGAGGCCTTCCACCCGTTCCACTTTTTCAAGCTCGGCATCCGCTTGCCCGCCCTTGATCAGCGGCATGCTCCCGGCATCCTGCAGCGGTTCCGTATCTTCCATTCGGACAGCCTACAGTTCGTTCAGGTCGCCGCAAACCCGCAAGATACGCCTGTTGGTGCTCTCGGACGGCCAGCGGGGATATGACAGTTAGACGTGGATACCGAAGGATCGCCGGCGGGCATCCGCGTCGCGGGGACGCTGGTCGCCATGCGCGTGAATTCGCGTAGGTATACGCGGAACTCGAATGGCCGACGCCGCGCGGCGCGAACGCCCCGGCGGACCGCCGGCTTCCGGCCTCGCCTGTCCTCCGGCCCGGGCATGCGGTGCCCGAGGTCGCGCTCGCAGTGGATTTCTCTGGAGTTACTGGCGTTGTCGCCGAGCTTGCGGCAAAACTAGCGTATGGTGTTGCGCACGGTCTTCGGGTTGGCGCCCCCCGGTCGCCCCACATCCGGCGGTGGAGCTGTTCGAAGGTCGTCGCCCCGTCGGCGTCGAGGGAGAGGATGTGCAGGAACTTGTGCTCAATGGCGGTGAACTCACCGGGTCGGAGTCGTTCGACGCGCTGATCGAGACCCCCTGGGAGACGTTCGAAGAGTAGGTTGCCGTGTCCCTGGCCGCGGGACTGATCGACGTTGCGCTCTCAAGCGGGATGTGGGAGTTGCGGCTGCGCGCGATGACGGCGGCAGACTGGCTGTCGGAACTCGATCCGAACGACGAAATAGCGGAATACGGTACGATAGCGAAGGTGGTGCCCAACGTGGTCCAGCGTCCTGTGTTATCGGAAGGAATCAAGCTGAATCAACAGGTTGACGCGAAGTGCCTCCTCGGTTAGGGACGACGTGGCGTATGAGGCAAATAAATAGTGAATCGTGGAGCTGGCGGAGTCAGGGATGTATCGGTTGAATTCTAGAGATTAAGTACTTGTCATTGTACTATTGTCATCTATTAGCCAGTCATTCTCGACCAGTTTATTGATCTTTTGGTCGTAACTCCTGTCTGCTCGGTCGGTGCTCTCCGGAATAAAGGTCTCGTCATGACTTATCGAAGTGCGGAAGAGGTTCTGCATGAGGCAGATGCCCGTGGCATGCGTCGGGCTTTCGTCGCCACCGCACTTTTGCTTGAAATGGAGGCGGTTCGAAGTCATCTGAGGCCGGTGGGATCGGTTTTGGGGCGTGATGGGGCAGTTTACGAGTGCGGCATTTTCTCAGATTCAGGCAAAGATTGGCTCGTGGTCGTCACGGAAACAGGAGCAGGCACTCACGCCGCTGAGAGTGCCGTGACCTATGCCAATATTCTTTTCCCCGGGTTTGAGGTGCAGTTTTTCGTCGGCATTGGTGGATCCCGAAAAACCGATGTGCCGCTTGGAACCGTGGTCGCGTCCGATCAAGTCTACATGCCGTACAGCGCAAAATTTTCCGATGGAATGCGACTAAGCCGTCCACGAACTCTTCCGGTCGACGGGCGACTGATCGGCATTGCGAAAAAGGTACGCAGGGACAAGAGCTGGCCGAGCCGAATCCGTGATCCCAAGGAGGGGAAACTTCTACCGATTGACGCCTATTCGACTGAGTTTCCACCGTTGGGAATGGTTGCACCGATCGCGTCAGTAGAAGCTGTGCTGGCTGACCCCGAGAGCGAACTCGAGGCGCTGCTCGCGGACGAGTTCAACGACACCTGCATAGTGGACATGGAGGGATACGGGGCCGTCTACGCAGCCAACCGAGAACATATCCCAAGCATCGTAGTGCGGGGTGTCTCCGATATGACACGGGATAAATCGCCGGAGAAGGATGCGGAGCTCCAACCTGTCGCTGCATGCCATGCCGCCGCATTTGCCTTCGAGATGTTGAGTAACTGGGCGCAAGCGTATCCGACAGACACCTTGGTAGCGCCCGGTGCCAGGCCAGGACCTGTAGTTGCCGATACCGAACATGGCAGTAGCGCAGCGAGAGCTGCCGAGCACGAGCTTGTAGGCGAGGCTGAGGTGATCATCGAACCGGAACCGGTAAAGCGGGGGGATGTAGAAACGCCTCTGGCAGGAAAGCCATCCCCGGATCTTGTACTCAACATAGACGAGGAATTTCCGGATGATCTGGAGGCTAGAGTTTCCGACATAGAAGCGCTGCTCCGAGAGATCGTGAATAGTGATCAGGTGCAAGTGACGGACGCGGATTCCGGCTCACTGCGTCTCTTCATTGCAGATCCGCTGGGCGAACTTCGAACGATTGGCATAACAGCGCTTCGGACTGGTTTTGCCGAACGGCATCAGCCTGAACTCCTCGGCATGGTCGACATCTCGGAATATGAGGGCCTTGACGCTGTTCGAGCCCAGCTTGGATCCGCTTCCGCGGAACTAATGGCTTGGCCGAACACTTTGCCGAATGGTGAGATTATCGACCGCCCTGAACTCGCACAACTGATCGAAAAGATCGAAGGTTGTAGCGCATCGACAACCGCAGTGCTTGGACCCCCTGGGGCCGGTAAGTCTGCATTGCTTTCCACCCTTGCGAACAGATTCGTTGAGATCGGCTGGCCGGTATTGGCGATCAAGGGAGATTTGCTTTACGCCGGCATATCCACTGAGGAAGAACTGCAGAAGCATTTGGCGCTTGATGCACTACCCAGTGACCTTGTACAGCGCTTAGCAAGATTCCAACGTGTCCTGCTCATTCTTGATCAGCTTGACGCACTCGCCGGATATCTTGATCTCCGGACAGCGCGCCTCAGCATTTTGCTGAGCCTCGTTCGTCGTCTTGGCGGTATGGACAACGTCCACATCGTGCTTTCGTCTCGCACCTTCGAGTTCGAACACGACGTGCGTCTGAGAGCTGTTTCTACCGAGGCTCTGTCACTTGAGTTACCAGCGTGGAGTCAGGTACTGGCGCTGTTGGAGGCGCGCGGGATCCGGGCAGCAGGTTGGCCCGAAGATGCCCAAGAGGTAATGCGATCGCCGCAAGCACTTGCGACGTACCTAGAGCTGGAGGGAAGGCATGGCTCCGAAGCGTTTACAAGTTACCAAGGTATGCTCGACGAGCTCTGGCAAAAGCGAGTTCTGAGTGGGAATGGGGGTGAGCGACGAGGCCAACTGGCTAGCAAAATTGCCGATCAGATGGCAAGCGAAGAGAGCCTTTGGCTAGCGCACGCGCGGTTTGATGAAAGTGCCGACGATATCAGCGCGCTCGAAGCGGCAGGTGTTCTCGCCACGTCAAAGGGAAGCCTCGGGTTCAAGCATCAAACGCTGTTCGAATATGCGCTCGCCCGCAATTTCGCGAGTCAGAGGGGGCGCCTAACCAGGTATGTTCTGGAACGTCAGACCTCACTATTCTTCCGTTCCAAGCTTTGGGCCGGTCTCAGCTATCTGCGGAACGTCGACATCAATGCATACCACGGTGAGCTTGAGGCCATCTGGAGAGCGCCTGATTTACGCAAACACCTTCGGCTTCTACTGGTTGATTTCCTTGGCCGTGAGAAAGATCCTACGGATCGCGAAGCTCTGCTCTTGGCGCAGGCCCTACAGTTGCCGGAGCAACGCTGGCCAGCGTACCGGGCCCTTGCGGGCAGCCCCGGTTGGTTTGAGCGTTTCCGCAACAGCTTCATCGCTAACTGTATGGACGAGAGCGAAGAGGCTGCAAGCGCCATGGTCGAGGTACTCGCTCGGGCGTGGCCTTTTGCTGAGGACACTGTTTTGGAACTCGTGAAGGAGCGTTGGTTACCAGACCGTGGCCACGACTCACGAAGCTGGATGGTCATCTATAACGCTCCGCGCTGGAGCGATGCAGTCCTGGAGGTTGCCTGTACCATCGTTGGCCGTTCAGACATCGCGCAGGAATTCGTCGATTACGCCGTTGAAACCATCGGTGTAGAGCAACCAGAAACCGCGCTGCATTTGGTACGTGCCCGGCTTGATCGGGATCTTGCTGCAGCAGAGGCAAGTGTGGAGGAACTGTCAGGCGAGGAGATGCCGGAAGCCGACAACGCCGAGGCATTTGTTGATTGGCAGCATAAGAAAGATCCTCGAACTTCGCTAAACAGACTAATCGATCAAGGACAGGGCTGGGAGCCGCTGTCTTCTCTGGCCGAGCATGCGCCTGCCGCCTTCTTGGATATTCTGTGGCCCTGGTTTGAACGCTGCTTCAACGCGCTCAAAACGCGAACGGCAGAGCGTCAGGGGAGACTAGGTTTTGCGCCGGGTCCTGATTTCCGGTTCGAAGAGGAGGATGGTGGTTTATCAGAGCCTGTTCTTCTGTCCAGTCTGCGAATAGCGGCTGAGTGCCTTGCCAAGATAGATCCCGATCCGTGGCTGGACTGGGTAGCACGAGTCGAAGGGTTGGACATGGAGCCCGTCCAGCGGCTGATCGCACATTGCTTTGCCATCCTCCCTGAGCGCTTCGCGAAACAAGCACTAGCGTTTCTGCTGGAGGATTCGCGACGATATACGCTTGGTGCTAACACAAGTTCCAGACTAGTCGCGAAGGTTAGCGAGCATTGGACAGAACAGGATATCGCCAAATTTGAGAAGACGGTCGGAGGCTTTCGACCGGCTGCACCAGCTCACCTGACCGAAGCTAAACGCCGTCGCAGTTGGAATCGAAACGTTCGCCGGATCAAACTTTCTTTACTTCGGGCATTGCCGAAGAACCGCTTGACCGCAAAGATGCGCCGACATGTTGAGCAGGAAGAAAGGGTCTTTCCAGATTCGAGTCTCGGTAGCCGCGTGTCCGGTGGGTTCATCGGACCTATCATGGATTCCTCTATGATTGCGCGGGCCTCGGATGAGGATGTGATCAACGCTTTTCGGACGTTACCGGACGCATCCGGCTGGGACCATCCCCGAGATTGGATGGTTGGCGGCAATGTCCAACTCTCACGAGAGTTTGCTAACTTCGCCAAGGAGAAACCGACCCGCGCCATCCGGCTGCTAGGGTCACTTGATCCTGAGAACGGCACGCGAGCGGCTGGCTACGCGCTTGAGGCGCTGTCCGAAACTGGGCCTCCTGAGAATGTGCTTGGACTTTTTGGTGACGTCGTCCGTCGCGGCTTCGATAGCGAGGATTTCCGGGGGTTGGCGTCTCGGGCCATTGTAAAGCTTGTTGATCGAAAGGCCGTGATAAACGACGGCGTAATATCCATCCTTGAGGGATGGCTTGCTAGTCCGCACGCAGCAGAGGAGAGTACCGACGGAGTCGCGCTGGAGACGGATATCGACCCTGGAGTTGAGGTAGCCAATACCGAGTCGGAAAATGAGGAGGATGGCATCCAGCGCAGTTTGCTGTGGGGCTATGGCGGATTCTCCACGGTTCCCGGTGGAGACTATCCGGTCCTGGAAGCGCTAATCCGTATCCGCTTAGAACGGGAGGATTTTGACAAAATCGACGAGATGCTGCGCGTCTATCTAGACCGCTCCAAGGACCCGGAACTATGGGATAATCTACTGCGCTTTGTGCCTTACCTCCACCCCAACAATGCATCACGTAGAGCGGCCCTTCTCGAACTGCTGTTCATGGAGATTCCAGCTCTTGTTGAAACGAAAGATGCGGCAGGCGTTGTCGCTAATGCGCATTGGTGGAAAGCAGAATTTCCAAACTCGCACCTCGATCTCTGGAGGGAATCGAGCAGCCGCGCTGCACGACAGACTTATGGCGAAATTGTGGCCGTCGCAGCTCTCATGCAACCCGCGCTGGACTGGGCTCTGACGAGGCTCGATAACCTCGTTGAGGATAGGGCATTGCAGGATGCACGTACGGGAGCAGCCCTTACCGCTGCTAACCTTTGGTCCGAGGGGCGTCATCGTTCCGGAGCAGGGGGTCTCTTGACACGGCTGTTGGCCACTGGAGAAGCGGATGTCTGGAGGGCCACGTTCGAGCTGTTTCGTCTGACGGACGAGCTGACGCCGGATCCGCCCACAGTTTCCTTGCTTACTGTGATCGCGGACCAGATCGGCGCTGCGCCGCGCTTGGACGCCACCTTCGTGGTGGAACGTCTGGGGACGCTTCTGCCGTATCAGGCTGAACTGGTTGGTCGCTTGGCCTACGGCCTCATCGGGACTTGGCGGACAGAACTTGGAGACATCCGGACCGGTACTGCGGCCGCCGCACCACAACTTGTTGATCTTGCCGTCACTCTTCACCGCCTGGGTCCTGAAACTCACGAAATCGGTACAATCTTGTTCGAGCAGCTAATTGAAATCGATGCGTGGGAGGCGCGCAAGACGATGGACGAGATCGACAATAGGTTTATGGACCAGGCACCGCCGCGGCGGCGGAGGCTTGCGCGCCGAAGTCGTGCGCGTAATCGAGACTTGCGTCGGCGGGGAAAGGCCAAGAGTACTTAGGTGCAACGGTGCCACCGGGATACGGCTGTCGGTTGAGAGGGGTCTAGAGGTGGCCGCGGAGTTGGGGCGGTCGCAGCCGGGATCAGACACTCATTGCTTCTTTGGTACGGCAGGGTCGGAGCTTCCCCACCAACCCGCTCCTGTCTGGTTCCAACGCGGGTTAGGCGTCGCCAGCATGACAATTTCGTCTTATGTACGCCGTGTTTTCGCACAACCCTTCACACCGTGGCGCCTTCCTCCAGCGTCTCTGCCACGATATGTGGCTTCAGCTCATCCGGCCAGCGACGACGACCGTTGAGAAACAGGTAGCGCTCCGCCGCTCCTCAGCGTCAAAATTGAAGGCTCCATTTAGCCTCTCACCGCCTGCCCATATAGCAGCAGTTTACCTCAAACCAGAAAATTAGCCGGAAGGGTGGGAGGTGCGCCTATCCTGCTAGGCATAAACATTCAAACGTCATGGAGTGTATTATCGGCCTCCGTTGCGATGGGTAAAGGGATTATCGCCGACAATGGCGCCGATTCTCTTTTGCAGCGCCTCACGAAGTTGGCCGGGATCCTCCCAAACTATATGATTGTACTGTCGAGTATCGAAATGTATCTCGTCCAAAACGTCCGCTCGACACGAGAAAATTACGGGGATACCCAACCCATGCGCAAACCCCGCCTCGTAATAGACTCCGCCACGCACTCCATTTGCGCCGTGCGTAAAGTCTGCCACAACAAACCGAGCTCTCCTTATTTCTGCAATGATTTCGTCGTCTATCTTGTTCACATGTTCCTTATGGTCGATTCTTACTGGCTCGTATCCCGCACCGCGTATTGCAGGCTCGAATCCTTGTTCCCACGCAGCACCCATACTTTTGTCAAACCACATTGCCATGAAAGCCTTTGATGTAGCGACGAATGTTCTGTCAAGCTCGGTTAGTCGCGTATAACCCTCAACTGAGAGAGTGCACTCTCGGTCTTTATTATTTTTTCGAGAATGCGTTATCCAATTCCGATTTTCCAGATAGGCGAGCAAGTACTCAAGATCAGGGTCCGCTGTACTTTCGGAAGTGACAAGCAGCTCCAAGTACCTCGTCTCAACGTCTTCAATATTGATGTCAAAGTAGATGTTTGTAAGTACTCTGTATGAAACAGGCGTGCCCAATATCGAAGTCTTGTTTTTGAGGTATTCCAAGATTCGATCGGCGCGTGCGGATACGTCAAGTGGCTTCCTTTGACTAGCTGTGGTCAACACCTTCGCGGTTACCTTCGGAACGGTGATCCCTGCTAGTCTCTGCTCAACCAACCATGACGTTAAAAGAGGTTTCCAACGAATGTCATAGGTTCCAATGGCGTCCTTTGCGTCACCAGTAATTAGGTACTGCCCGCCAGTCCGTGGGGAGTCGACGTGCAGCTCTTGACCGACGTCCGATTGAAATAGTTTGGCTGGAGTTGTCCAGCACGGGCAACGGCCAGGTTTAGAATTTGCACTTAGCATGGTGTGTTCCCCTATTGAGCCGTGTGGAGATTGTTTGTGTGGCTGTTTTGGGTATCTCGCCACGTCGGCGGTCTAGCCCCTATCGTTAGACATCTGCCGTCTCAAAAGCCCGTGCATCCCGTTCAAACGGGGATTCTCAATACCCCACCTGTACAATCGATTGTAGGTAAAGCGGGAGAAACTCGGCGATGGATTCTGCTTGTTCGTATTGGAACACGTGGCGACACTCATGCGACAACAAACGGCGGCTCATCTGACCATGACGGATCAGAATGGAGTGACCGAGGGTGAGACCGGCTATCATGGGTCCAAGAAACCCGGTTTGCAAAGCGGCCGCTTGTAGCTGGGAATCCGATGGAAGTGGGAGGCGATCGACCATCTGGAAACGAACTTCTTGGGGTCTCTGAACGCCCACGGTCTTCGCCTCCGACATAGCGGAAGCATTCAAAGGGTCCAGCGTGTGGATGTGTTTGTCGCGTCGCACCACGGACGCGAGAGCGGCTAGTAGAATCCCCAATGCTGGCTATTCGAATGGATTTGGCCTTTCGGGGAACACTCGCCTAGCGATAAAGATTCCCTGCACCGGCACATCCGGGAGCTTAGTGGCCAACACCTGCTTCATCGCCTGAAAGTGCCGGCCAGTAGTAAGCACGTCATCAACGATTCCAATAAACTCTATCGGATGGGCCAACAGGTTTTCATCAATGTGGTACGACGCCGCAATGTCCTCGATTTCCCGACGATTTCCTTCGGCGCGTTCGTGGTCGGCTTCGAAGGAGCCCTGTTGATAGACCAATTCTCGTACATCCACATCAATACCCGCACGGATACGGCGGCAAATTGTGGCGATGCGATTATCGTACATGGGGTCGTCGCGGGATTTGGATGGTGGTACCGGAACGAGTGTCGCACTTTCGAGCCGTTCATCGCGCAGTGCAGCGCTCATTTCATTGGCGCATTGAATGATGGCCCGCTTCTTGTAGTACCACTCCGGCTGGTCTCGCCGGTCCATACCCTTTTTCAGATTGAAGATTAGACTGTTGGTTTCGCCAAACTCGTAGCCGACGCGACTCGTGTACTCCCTGAGGAAGAAACAGTCGTCATCCTCCGTCATGTAGTAGTGGTCGTCTAGGTGGCTAGCGTCTAACTTTTGAAACCGGATGGGCACGCTTTTACAAGTGGCGCCAGATATCTTCGGGATCCCGAACCCGGATGGCCCCCTTCTCCTCGTACTCAGCCGGCCAAGTGATTTCATCCCGCTCAAAGCATGAATTAAGGATGAAAAGCTTCCGGCCCTGATGAACTGCGGCGCGCGCTTGAGTGAGCGTGCCGGATGTATCCGCGGCCTCAACAATGATCGTTGCTTCTGTTATGGCGCTCATCGTCGCATTTCGTTCAGGAAAGAACGCACGGTTGGAGCGATAGTCCTGTTGGCCGTACCGAAGCACCGGCACCTGAGAGATTAGTAAGTAGTTCTCAGCGATATGCTCCTGAAGATCCGCATTTTCCTTTGGATAGAAATCCCCAATTGGAGTACCAATCACCGCAATCGTTTGACCACCTGCATCCAACGCTGCTTTGTGCGCCGCCGAATCGATTCCGGTCGCGAGTCCTGAAACGATAACATATTCGTGGGCAACGAACATTTTGGCGAGTTTCGCCGCTCGCTTCTTTCCCTCTTCGCTGGGCTTCCGGCTGCCTACAATCGCGACACTGGGCAACTCTGAAAGCTCCCAAATACCCCGATAATAGAGTAGTTCAACCGGATACTTAGCATCCCTTAGCTTCACTGGGTATTCACCCGCATGATGGATGCGAGTTCCAAATCGGCTGACGCCTTGCTTGGTCAACGTATCAACTACCTCGTTGAAGCGCCTCATCGCCTTGTTCGGCTCAACGAAATCAGACGGCATTGCGTGCGGATCAGCCTCTAGCTTCTCCGCCATCCGTTTAAACGTCATGCCCTTTTGAAGCCACAAATCTTCGTAAGCACCCAATTCCAATTGCGGCGAAATCGGCGCATACGCCAGCCCGTCATCATCGTGATTAAGCGCTAGTGGTAGTCCTGGCATCATGCAGCCTCCCGAAAGAGATCATGGTAGCAAGTCTCGTATATGTCCATAGTTTCAGATGTTCTATTTATGTTCCGTTAATAAAGTTGTCCCGTTTGGTTGCGATTTGTACGCGAACTTGCCTAGAATCAGAGGCGTGAAGCGAATGCGGAGATTCCCAACATGACCTCGGTAGAGCACATTTGATGGTTCGTCATAAAGCATTACATTGCCCCGGCACGCGCGTCCGGCCATGGCGAGATCTGCATTCGATTGGGCGGAATCGGACAAAGAATGGGGCTCACCAAACGGTTGCAGTCGGTACGAAGCGCGCTAGACACCCAGGTTTTTCAGCGAGAAGCAGGTGTTGAGTTACTCTCTCCGATCGATCTCCGCCCTCAAGCGGGTATCTGTTGTCGAGTTCGGATCCTCCCACGCAAACTAAGGTGAACTGTGATTACAGAGCTGAGTTAAAGGGTGCCGTTGGCGGACGGTTGGTGATGCTCGCATTGCTGCTGCATTGTGCCCTCGGTTTCGGCCAAGCAACAAGCCCCTAGCCGGACATGGGATACGGAATGGGCAAATAGTGATGTAAGCAGGGACGTGCACGGAGCATGTGCCTAGGAAAGTTGGGGGAAATAGGATCGCAGCACGGAATTGGCAAATGGATAGTTTTTTCACTTACGTGCGAAAGCACAGAGCTGAAATCACTGCGGAATTCAGAGATGCCCTAGCTTTCTGTAACGCATTGGCATCAGATATCGACGAGGCCGGTTTGCCGGAATGTGTCCGAGATGTACTCTCGGCAGCGGAACCAGATGATCGCGACTATGCGATTTCTAGCGCTTATGCACTCCTGATGGGAACTGAACAACGCAAAGCCCTGTCCGCGTATTTCACACCGCCAGGACTTACAAGTGCGGTGTTGGACGCTGCTTCGAACTTTATCGACGGAGTGACGAACCCCGCAGTGCTTGATCCGGCATGCGGAGGCGGCTCATTCCTGACGCCGATGGCTCGGTATCTGATCCGTCACAGAGACCGTCAAGGCAACCCGACACCGGAAGCCTGCAGGAACGCTTTGCGGCAAGTGAGAGGTATCGAAATCGATACCGGTCTTGCGACTTTGTCCCAAACACTTCTTAGGAAAATGCTAGTCAGAGAGTATGGTTTTGCGCGCAGAGGGCCGCTTGGCGTCGTCAAGCGGGGTGACGCGCTTTCCGTGTCGCTGCAAAGCAAATTCGACTTGGTCGTCGGCAACCCGCCGTATGGAAAGGTGCATGATCGCCTTGAAGACAAGATACTCAAGGCGGCCGGGCGCGCCAACCTGGGCGGGCATACCAACCTTTACTCGCTTTTTCTCTTGCGTAGCCTGAACTGGGTAAAGCCCGGCGGGGGTCTAGTTTTCCTGCTTCCAACCAGTTTCGTTGCCGGCCCCTACTTTGCGGGCCTTCGACAGGAAGTATTCAGCCGCGCCTTTGTCGAGAGAATCGATCTGCATGAACAGCGGCAGAACCTGTTCCTCGGCGCCGTTCAGGACATCTGCCTGTTAATGCTACGGCGGCGCGAAGAAAACGACGATGGGACTGCTGAGACATCTCATCCGTACCAACTTGGCTATATCGACGCGGACGGGATGCGCACCCGACGGGGATCAGGACTGGCAAGATGCGAGGGAGAGCCTTGGACCCTGCCTGTCGCGCAGGAAGTCCGCGTCTTCGCCCGCCGCACCGTCTCGTCCCGCTGCAGTGAGGGAAAGGCGTTCACATTGTCGGACTACGGATATCGGCTACGGGTGGGCAAAGTGGTACCGACACGCGAACGAAAACATCTACATACAAAACAAAGAAAGGGTTACCTGCCCCTTCTGTGGGCATCATCCATTCGACCGGACGGCAGCTTTGATTTCGAAGCCGCGGGGCGGCTGAAAAACGCGTTGTGGTACAACCCGCCCAATAAAGATAGCGTCACATATGCATCTACCCGTCCAACTGTGATCGTTCAGCGTACAAGCAACCGAAATCAATCCCGTCGCTTGAACGCCGCGATGATACCGAAGCGATTCCGCGATGAATACGCGGACGGGTTCGTTGCGGAGAACCACGTCATAGTTATCGAGGCGATGGCCGGCCGACCCGCCCTTCCCCCGTCAAATCTCGTCAAGGTGCTGAATGCAAGTGCAACGAATGAGCGGTTTTCAGCAGTCTCGGGAACCTTCAGCGTATCCGCGAAACTTCTACAGCGACTAGCCCTTCCAGACCCGGCATCAGTTAGAGCGCTTGAATCAAGTCGCTTTGAACATGGCCTGCGCGAACTGTTCGACAAACTCGGGGACATACTCGCGCACGCAGAGTCATCAAAGGCGTCGCGCGATACGGAGAATACCGTCGATAAGCCGTGCGACTTGGAGAGCGGCTTGACCATCAACGAGAACTCCCGCCTCGAGCGAAGTGCCGTCGCCTGATCCGAGGAGATTGGCTGAGCCGACATAGGCGAGGCCCTGGTCGGCTAAGACAATCTTCGCGTGGAATGTCTCAAATGGCAGCCGCCGCGTGCCCGCTGGGTGGCCTAGATGATAGTCCCAGACACCGACGGCGTGCGTATGCAGCCATTCCGCCTGATGGACGGACAGATCGACGGCATAGCGCCCGGCCTCGCGGAGAATGAGTATTTTCTTCGGAGCTGGCGAGGCTTCAAAAACCCTGCGCAGCCAGTCGAAGCCAAAGCTGTCAATGTACGGAGTCATGGCGACGACGCGCTGCTGTGCTGCCTGCGCAATCCGCTGCAGGGCTGCGCTGGTAGGAAGATAGCCGCCCGGCGTCCCAGCCCTCTCTGGAAACTCAGCTGCAAGATAGCTCGGCGCCATCGGCATGGTCACGACAAGTTCGAGCTGCGGCGCATCCTGTCTCAGTCTGCGGAATTGCTCCGCGCCGCGCAGCAGAGTTGCGAGGCGCAACAGTTCGTTGCGGCTTAATTCCGTAATCCAGTGTTCCCCGTCATCGCTGCGTGTGCATATGCCGGTGATCTCAAGGCCGCATAGCACTTGCACCGCATCTCCGGGAGCGATGCCGGCCCCCGCCGCACTGCAAAGGCGCTCGGTATTCCATGCTCCCGCGCCCAGTTGGGCCAATCCCTCGAGAAGCAGCGCTGCTATGCCCGGCCACGGCGAGGCGCAGCGCACGACATCGGCATCGCTTGTCATCAGACATTGCCGGCTTGCGCCGCGCGCCGGTCTCGCACGATCTGATAGTAGCCGCGCAGCGGGCTCGTGTTCCTATCCCATAGTGGGGCACGACCGCCTGCGAGCGCGGCCCGGGAAAGGAGCTGGTTTCCCGCGATGCAAGAAGTCTCGGGGACCATAATGCAAGCGGGGCAGGCGCCGCCACGGTGATCACAGAGCGTCCCCGAACCGCATCGCAGTTCGCGGCGGGCGACGAGAAAGTCGAGGAACGCGCTATTGTGATCGCGCCACATCGAGGAAATGTTGCCGAGGTCCTCCGTCATGCCGCGGCGATGCACGAGGAAGGCAAGATCGGCGGGGAAGATTGCCTCGCTCATCGAACCAAGATCGAGTCCTGAGAAGCGCGCGATCCCGTGCATGACCTGATGCGCCATTGTGTGCAGCAGCAAATAGACGAGAGAGGGAACGTCGCGCGCACGCTCGCGGGAGGCATCGTCCCGCGCCGTGAATCCCTGCATGAAGAGTCCGAAATCCACATATTGTTCGATGACCTGAGTGCCAAGCGTCATCGGCGGCGACGGCAACTCGGAAAGCACACCGTTTGCAATCAAGAAGGTGCCGACGGCGCCAGGATCGAGCCGGACATAAAGCGCTTCGTTATGTTGCTCGATTACGTAGATCGGACGCCGGCTGTTCTGAAGCGCCGGGAACCCCTTGAGCCTGACGGGCATCCGCAGGTTCTTCTGAACGGTGGTCGGCGTTGCCGACACGCGCGTGAAGCCGAATGAAAATTCCACCATATCAAGATTATGTACGAGATAGGCATCGAGGATTCCAGCGCGCTCCAAGTCCTGAGCTATGCGCTGCCTATAGGATCTCTCAAGCTCCGGAACACTGAACTCGGCGCAAAGCTCGGCATGCGGCAATCGTAGATCGCTTGCCTCTGAGGAGATTTCGATTTTCCGTCGCCGCAATGCGTCATGTTCGACTGTACTGCGCATCGGATCGAACCGTTTCGCGTAATCGAGGCGGTGGCGGTTTCGGACCTGCTCTTCAAGCGCGGGGGTGGCGACAGGCTCAATAACGAGATCGCCGGAGGCGTACCAACTCTCCCGCATCATTCGTGCCGCTTCGGCAAATGCACTTGCGTCCACTCCGGCGTCACGCGCGGCCCGCTCTTGCCGGCGGAACGCTTCATACGGCGGCCATAATGCGCCCCTGCCTTTCGCCTCAAGCTGCGCGCGTATCCGCTCGTCACTCGGGTCGCTGCCGCCGTAGCCGTGCAGGCTGGCAAGTTTCGCGGTCAGGTCGTTCGCGCGCGTTGACTGCATCAGCGCGACGACTTCCGGGTCATTGTCGTAGACGATGAAACGTGCCGACTGGACATAGAAAACTGGCGAGGCGCGGTAGGAGATCGGGATCATATTGATCTCGCTCCACTGGTGCGGATCGCCTGCGTTCATGCGCGGCTTGAGAAGTGTCAGAGAAAAAGCATCGGTCTGATAGACTTCTCGTTCGGCGTGGCACCCGGTGCATTTGAAGCGCCAAAGGTTGAACTGATTGCCGCGCTTGATGAGCCGAAAATCGGAAGCGCCGCACTGGCAGCGCGGGATTTTCCGAATCTGACCGTCCCGGCCCATCGTATTGCGATAAGGCGAAAGTCCCTCCAGCTCTCCGGACCAATGGACATAGACGACATCAAGCTGCCGCCAGCGGCATTCCTGTCCCTCGCCCGACGGACACGCAGTCGGCAGGGGCTCGGCGAATTGGTGCGCCGATGAAATATACTCGCGCACGCGCTCGCAGGAATCGCACCGATAGACGAGCGGCCCCGGCAGGTAACCGATTCTGTCCGGCCGCATGAACTCGAACCTGTCGATGGCGATTTCGACGTTTTTCCGCACCGTATTGTAAAAACAGTTGTCGAGAAGCTGCACCTCGTAGACCGGCGCGTCGCGCTTGATGGTCATGCCTCGCGTAAGCCAGCTTTCGCAGGCTTCTTCGAGGTTTTCGATGATCTGCGCGCGCCGCGTCGGTCGTGCACTGAAATCGAGGGTCGCGCCCTCGACGGGGACGGCCATGCAAGCACCCTTGCCGCCTTCCCAGGTGAACATCGAGCCAGGCGCATAGGAAGTCGCAAGTTGCGGCTGCGAGCGCGTCATGCGCGGCGGATAAAGGCGCGCCGGGCTGCGATCTCCCGCAAAACTACGGTTGTTGCTCTGATCGGCCATATCACCGGTCCTCCGTGTCAATCGGGGCGGGATCGGCATCCATGTCCGATCGTGCGGCGATGCGCTGGCCGCGAATTACGCGCATCACGTGGCGTATTGTTTCAAGGTGAACACCACGTGCGCGATAGGGATCGCGCGTTGCGCCCAAAATCACACCCCCGGCGTCCACATCGCGCAGCGATGTCATCGGCTTGCGGAAACCGACTGATTCATTCATCTGCCAGAAATTCGATAGCTGGCTTGCATCCGAGCGTTCCGTGAATTTTTGGATGACTTCCCGCATCCGGTCTTCGACTAGCCGCTGATAGTGTTCGCTGTGCATGGTCGCGCCTAGAGCTTCGGCACCGCGGCCATCGATTCCGATCGCATCGATAGCAAAATCCCTAACGGCGCCAATCGCTGTCGTCTCGCCCCCTGGATGTCGGGTCGCCCACGCCCTGATCGACGCGGCCGTTGTGAACGTCTGCGCGTTTTGCTTGTCCGCATCCGTCGCGCTGGCAAACAACTCCTGCTCGATAACTCCGCAAAGAAAGGCTTGAAGCACGCTCGGGATGACGCGCTGGATCGCTCGGTCAGCCCATCGTTGCACGGCGGGCGGCGGTATCATCCGCTCAAGGAAGCGGTGGAACTGGTCGTGCGTTTCGACAACGTAGCGATCGCGGCGGCTGTGCGGCGTGGGGACGAATATACTGAAACCGGGGTGCGTACGGCCGACGCGGCTTGACGCCTGGATATATTCGGCGATGTCGCCGGGGAGGCCCGCGAAGAACATCGCGTTGAACCTGTCGACATCCACTCCGTGGCTGATTGCGGAGGTGGCAACGATGTTGCGCAGCACTGTGCCGAGAGAGGGGAATGGCGTGTCGGGCGGCACGCTATCTTCAGCCCGGGCCATGATGTCTTGAATCTCCGTGATGGTGACGCCGCCGGAAATCAGGTCTGTCGTAAACGGAAGTTCTATGACGCCATCGCGACGTTGATCGCGGTCCACCTGAGCGGCGAGCGTTTCGATGATCTGGTCGCCGCCCTTTTTGTTGGTGACGTAGGTGAGTGAAATTCGCAGTAGGTCGAGGAGCGTTGCGAAGGCCGCATCGCCATCTGGTTGTGTGAGCAGGTCCCGCAGCGCGTCTGCTCGCAAGGGCGTGAGGGCATCGTCAGGAGTTAAGGCCTCGATTATCCACGCTGCCGCGTCGCCGCAGCGACCCGCTTCAACAAGCTGCCAAAGCCGGGTGAAGGCAAGCTGATAGGCTGAAACCACGACCGATGTGGTCATCGTGTGCGAACGCCCGTTTGTCATCATCGACACGTAGATGCGCATGCGCGGCGCGGACACCTCAGGACGGCGGACGGCGGGCAACGTCTGTGCGTACGCAAGGCGTGACGGGTGGAGTGGTTCGCGCGGTGCCGCGTAGAATGACTCATAAAGATTCGGCCCGGGGTATGGGAAACGCAGCGGATCGCGCTGATAGAGAACGCGTAGTTGTCGGTCGGGATCGGAAATTGTTGCGGTCGCCGCGATGACCTTCGCAAGACGGGGCTGGCCGGCCGCACTGACCGATGCAGGCCATCGCGCAACGCTCTCGCGCAGAAGACCGTTGCCAAGGCGCGTCAGAATACTCTCTAACGTCGTCTCGAAGAGACCGGAGAATGTACCAAGACTTTCATCAAGAAGATGCCCTTCGTCCTGGACGATGAGGCTCGGAAACGGATCCGTGAATACCGTCGTGCCTCCCGCAAAGGCGGGTTTGAGCCTGATCCATCCATCGTCTTCGGCCTTGGTGAGCGCCCTTGAACCGCGCGGCGTGAATAGGTGACGGCTTTGTGGGTCCATATATCGCGCTGCGCCGAACATTCCTGCTATCGCGTTGATCGTCCGGTCGTGCTGGCCGATCAGCGCAAGCTTGTCGATAGTACCGAGAACTACGGATGGCGCTCTTTGATAGATAGTGTCGTCAGTGAGAATGAACGGCAGCGGCACACGGTGAGGCTCGGGCAGATTCGTGGCATTCCACGCGCAGTCCGTGTCGTTGAAGCAAACGATTCCGATTCTGCCGTGCTGCAGCGGAAACCGCCGCATCCCCGTGGACGCGCCGCAGCAGGGACATTTCCGCAGCTTGTCGTAGGATTCTAGCGCTTCCTTGTATCGAGCCGAGCGCCTTCGCTCTTTCTTCGCCTGTTCAGTCGCGGCGTCCGACGGGTTCAGTAACGCGCTGTCGTCTTGGTGTGCAGCGACGGTGACCGCCGGCACACCACCAAATCCCTGTGCCGTGCGGTTCGGCGTATTGCCAGAGCCGACCCAGAAACCGATTTCGAACGGCCAGCCCGGGATGTTGTGCTGTATGCGCACCAGTTCGGCTTGAACAAGGATGCGCATAAGGCGCCGCGCCTGCTGGAGAGTGAGGAGGCGCAGAGGGTAGCGTACAAGCGCGGTGATTCCGCGTTCTTTGCCGCGCAGGCGGTCGAAGAACATATTGAAAATGAGAAGTCCGAAAAACGCTTCCGACTTGCCGCCGCCCGTCGGGAAGTACAGCAGGCTTGCAGAAAGCTCGTCCCGGAAGGCGTCGAACTGACCTTCGTATTCGGGCATGCGCGATGCGAGCGTCGGAATATGCGCAAGAATGAAGGCAAGCTGGAAAAGCCGCCAGTTTGTGAAGCGTGTACTTCCATAAGCCGCGAATGCCTCGTTCGTGCGCAGCCACGCAAGCCACGGCGCGGCGCGGCGGGAAAGCGCCGCGCGCTGCGGTAAAGTCGATGTCAACGCCTGAAGTTCGTCATACGCGGTGCGCGCCTGTTGCAGCAGCGAAATGCCTTCGCGGATGTAACGCGACTCCCGCCGATACGCCTCGACGTCTTCCGCGTGCGAACGGCGCTCCTGCTCGGCAAGGTCGGAATCAAGGTTTGCTCCGGCGTCAAGGCCGCTCTGGCTTTCAATCCATGCGTCGTACTCGTCAGGCAGCGCGAACAGAGCCGCCGGATCGGATGTTTCGCTGGAAAGCGCCACGTAGGAAGTCGGCACGCCTTCGATAGAGCGCGGTTCGATGCGTGGCTGGCAATAGCGTGGCGCCCAAGTAGTGCGCACGACCATTTGGTCCGTATCCGAAGCAAGCTGCCGGACACCGCAATTGAGGCCCATTGCCGGATATTCGAGCCAGTCGCGGAAGCGATAAGACGGCTTCACACGATCAAGACGCAGCGGTTTGTGAAGCGCACGGGGAAGCGCGACCTGCACATTGACTTGAAAGATCGCCTGCTCAAATGCGGAGGGATCGCGTCCTCCCGGCATGGAGGAATCGTTTTGAATCGCGATGCGCAGGTTCAGGCGCGTTGCATCCGAAAAGTCCGGGTCCAGGTCAGCAATCAGTTTCACGCCGCTAATGTCCGGCCTCACGTCTTCGATGACGGCCGGGCGGCGCGCCCGCAGCGCGTCAAGATAACCGTTCCAGCTAACTTCATCGGCAAAATGACTGGGAAGGGCACGCTCGCCGGGACGATATGCGTCGCGTTGTCCCTCGTTCGTGGCAAGCCATTCGGCAAGCGCTTCGGAAAGACGTTCGCGCAGTGTGTCCGCAAAGGAGGCAATGGCATGCTCACGCGCGACTTCGTCGTCAGCGTCGAACCTGAAAGTGCCGAGATCAAGCCGCCAACGCCGCCATTTCTGCGGAATGGGTTGAGGGGCGGCGAACTCATCCGCGATGCGTCCCATTCCTTCGCGCAGCGCGCTGACGGCGCCGGACGCGGGTGGCGGTCCCTCTTCTTCGTCTCCCGCAGCGGTGGCTTCGGGCTGCGTGGCGGCGGCAACGTCTTGTGCGTCCTCAATACCTGTTTCGATTAGCACGCTTTGCGGCGCCTCCTCGATGTCGCCCGCTGAGAGTGGGCGTTGCGCCTGCCCGTTCGCATCCACGATGTATATGCCCAGCTCCTGGAATGCACGGTCGAAGGCCTCGCTCCGGATCATTGCGACGGTGGCATTGCGTTCGTTGCGTAGCGTGGCCCGGCGGCGCGAACGATCCTGGTGCTGGTTGGCGGCACGTTCGGAAATCTCGGCCAATTCTGTATTAGCTCGTGCGGTCCCGCGCTCGTCATCGGTGGCCGGCGTTTCGGAGGAATCGTCCGGTACTTCGGCAAGTTCATGTGCGCGTTCAGCTTGCGCGAGGGCTCTGCCGGCGCGCTCCGATTCTTCCTCCTCCGGTTCGTCTTCTACAGGCGGCAACTCCGCGATGCCCTCGTCGATGTATTGCCTCGCGCGCTGTTCGGTAGCCTGCCGCGCCTCGCGCGAAAGCTGAACTTGCGGCATCATATCGTTGCGCGGATCCACGATCTCGGACCAACTCGGCAGTTCGCGGACATAGACCGAGAACGCCGGCTCGATGGTGATTCCGCCTTCCGTCCCCGCGGCAACCTGAAAATCGACGCCCATCGTGGCGATATGAATGTCGCTGGTCTCGTCTTCATTACCGCTTCGGTCATAACGCGGCAGCAAGAACGCACTGACAAGGCTTGATGATGGACGCGCGCCGTAGATGATCTCCCCGTCGGAGCCTGCTCCCGTGCAGTGCTGCTCGGTAAGACGCAGAAGCCCATCGACCATCGCTTCCTTGACTTCTGTAAAATCAATGCCGTGCCCCGCGCGATACCGGTCCTCCACCGCTGTGAGATCTACGGCTGTGGGTTCGGCGCTTGTTTGCGGGTATTCAGTGCTGTTCTGGCTATTCATTGCTAATCCTCGATCGCGAAGACTTGGCGGCCCGTGATCTGGTCCAAATGTTCCAGCGCCTTCTTGCGAAGCGCTGTAATGCTTGCCCGGATGTCCTTGGTGTAGTGGGATGTTGTCCCGTGAGGATCCACCAGGACGGAAATGAACGCTTGCGCCATTCTGTGACCAGCCCTCCGGCGGTCTATGCGCAGCTGCTGAATTCCCTCAATCCATATTCTTTCGGCCAGCGCCTCATCAATTCCGAGGACGCCTACGAAGGCGTCGAACTCACGGCGGCTTTGAGGTGCGTGGGGACGCCGCTGGTCAGGTGGCAACTTCCTGTGCTCACTGACCCTTAGCCAATCCCTGACCGCCGCGAGTGAGGATGATCCGGCACCTCGGCGCTGCATATCGGCAAGAATTGCCTGTGCCTTAGCGCCAAGGGAACCACCTTTGATGCCGGGCAGTTGGGCTTCGACCATAGTGTGGTATACATCGACCCAACGCTCTGCCAACACGCGGATGGGGAGGATTTCCCGTGCTTCGGCGATAAAGGCAGGGTCTGGAACAACGATATTCTGCGGGGGCTGTGCGTCCTTCGCAGTGGTTCGCTCGAACGGATTGACTTCAGCATCTTGATTGTACCGGACGATGGCCGAGCCAGGTCGCGCGCGCAGGCGGCGGCCTGTTGCCAGCGTGAGAATTACGGTTTCATGCCCGCCGTCTTCGCCATCATCGTCGAGCAAATCGATGAGCGTGTCTTCGGGCTCTTGTACGCTGACGGAATCAAGACTGAGATCAATTGAAACGGCGCTGCGTGCCTCAACCTCTTTTTTGGCAGCCCGTGCAAGGGCAGCTAGTCGCGTCCCCAATTGTCCGTCACCGGACAAGTCCGGATGTTCCGCGAGACGTTGATAGTTTTTGGCGAGACTAGCGGCGAACGAACACTCACAAACGATCGTCAACTCATCCGGAAGCCACGGCTTTGTGACAAGTGTCGCAAGCTGGTTCGCACTCGGGGCAATTAGAACCAAGCGCTTCCAACTATTGCGGTCTTTAGCCCGTTCAAGACCAGTAAGAAAACCCCCAAGTTCATTCATCGCCGTGAAATGAATAATGCGTTTCTCGATCTTGCGCTTGAGGGCTTGTCCGGCTTCGTTCTCGTCGCCGAACCGTCGCATCGCGAGCAGGCGATCTTGGTCGGTCGCAAACGCGACTATGCTTCGGCTCGACTTCCGGAGGATGGATGCCACGTGCTCGGCGGTCAACGAACCGACGGGCGTTTCCTGGTCTAGGACTTGAAAGGCACTATTAACGGCTGCGCGTGCCGCCTCAAGGCGAGTGCGCTCTGCTCCCCCAATCTCCGAAGCGAGCGCGCAGTCGATGGGAGCAATGAGCGTCGCGGCAGAGCGCCTTTCAAGAAACGCTTCGGCCGTCGCCTGGCCGATTTCCTCGCACAAGATATCGTACGCAAGCGAAATCCCGCACGGCAGACTGGCCGCCTGGCGCAGCGCGCCCATCTCACGGCGCAGCGTGCCGGCGAGCGAGGAATCGGAGCTTCCCCGCGCAGCTTCGGAGAGCGCCGCAAGTGCGTCAGCGGCCGGGCCCGCGGTTGTGCTGAACTGTGTATGGGTCATCGGCGACCAGCTTGTCGCCTTCGCATCAGGTGTCAGTGGATCACTGCTTACGCGTACCTGAACATGTGAGGTTGGTTTGATTGGCTTCAACTTGGCTCGAAGAACTGCCTGGGCCTTTCGCTGGACGTAGGGATCCTGAGTGACCGCGAGGAACGGCATACCCGGAAAGCGTTTAACCGCGTGGGTGACGAACTCCTCGACTCGGTCGCTCCAGGCGGGACCGAGGCGCGAGAGCGGCCTAGGACAAAGATCGAGAACACAGATTTGCGGCGGCCGGCCGCTTGCGGAGAAGACGCGGGCTCCCAACGCCCGTCGGAAGTCGGCGTCGCTCGCTACGCCGAAAAGGCCATATGGCGCGGTATCCGGGACCATGAGTTCGGTACGGTGGTCCGTTAAGCGGTCCAATGCGGCGCCGAAGCGCACCCTCCCAAACAACTCGCTTTGAGCACATCCGAAGAATGGTGCAGGACTGTCGCCGCCCTCGGCAACAAAGACAGGGTACAATTCGGAAAGCATTGGGTGAGCAAGATGAGGCTTTGTCGTTTCGCGAAAACGCAAACGGTTCAGATGGCCGATGGTCTCATGGAGCTTGTCTTCAAGGCCGCGGTCCGCGCCTGACTGTACACTGCGGCGCGTCAAATGAAAGCTGTTCCAGTCAGTAAGATCGGCGCGTCGCAGCAGGTATCGTTGCCCGGCGAAGAATGCGCCATTTCGCCACGGGAAGTACAAGGTACGGCAGGTGAGCGCCGGCTTACACCAGACGAAATCCCCCGTAACGCGCTTCTCGGGCGTACCAAGAAGCGCCACCATTGCCAGTGGCTGCAAAAGAGATACATCTCGAGGCCCTGATGGCCATTGCAACACGCTCGCGCTCACCCCGCTTGACAGTGCTTCGAAGAACCGTTCAAGAAGCGCGAGCGTTGGGCGGTTCAACGTCACGGGGTCGCCAAGACCAGTTTCAAAAGGCATCAGGTGGATTAGCCGCGCAGCGGCCAAAACCGCGCTGACGTCGAGGGAACGTGTCTTTTCGTTGGACCGATCTTGCGACTGCACTTTTTCCCGGAGAACAGGTTTCGGCTTTGCTTGCCGAGATTTCATCCCTTCAAGCAATTTCTTGCGGCGCTCATCAGATGCGGCCCTGGCCTTTTGCAGCGTTTCTAATGGGTTCTCGCGTTTCTTCACCGTCCCCCCACGGTACGCGATGCGCTTGCGCTGAGGAGTAAGGGGGCTTCGAATAGAAGACTCATCCCAACAAAGATCTTCGTGATATCCGGATTCCTCCTCGTTCTTCTCATAAGCACGTTACGTCCGCATCTCGATCTGGACAAGACGAAAACCAGAAATGCCTTGGGCCTTGCTCGTTGCTAGCCAAACGGTCCAACTGCGAACCTTAGCCATCTGGTCAGCCAGTTCCCGAGATCCCAAAACAGGCCGTGTGAATTAGGGAAAGCAGGACATCACCGCAGGTCTGGACCATGCCCATAGACCCGCTGTATGCCACGCCAGAACGGACATATCCTGGTCACGACGCCGGGCCCCTCGACTCCGGTGCGCCTCGCGGTCCGACAGACTGAGCGCTGCCCGTATGGCCGCCGCCCAACGCGTGGTCGCGCGCCACAAATACGATCCGAGTCCCGTTGACGGACGCATGGGCCCCCGCATCTGGGCGGCTCATCGCAGTTGGTGGGGCGCACACCTATCGACGCATCGTGGCGACTGCGTACTGCCGGGGGGGGGGTCGAAGCTGGGTTGCCTCCAGTGGCTGGCTGAAGAAACTCCGCACGGCCAGCCGCTGGGCCTCCTCCGCCTTGTTCATCCGTTCTCCGCCCCAAACCAGCCTGTCCTGCTCCTCGATTATCTGATGTCGGGCAGATAGCCGTACCCCTCATCTTCCGTCTTTCCGTGCACCATAGTGTCCGGGCAGACTTGTCGTAGCTTTTCGAAGCTACCGAAATGCTTCGCCGGGCGCTCCTCACGTTGTATCGTGATCACCCAAGAGGTTCCCGCCGATGCTTCCTGTGATGCGCGCCGCAGCGGTCTGAATAGAGTCACGCGCCAGATGCGCGTAGCGCGCCGTCGTTTGCACCTGGGTGTGCCCGAGCAGTTTCCCGATCATGGTCAGGCTCTCGCCGAGAGCCAGCGCACGCGAGGCAAAAGAATGTCTCAGATCGTGGATCCGCACATCCTCAAGGCCCGCCTGCTTGCGGATGCGCCGCCAGGGGCGTTGCAGGTCGGTGAGGTGAGAGCCGGGGAGGCGGCCCGCGATGACCCAGGGATTGTCCTCGTCACGGGGAATGGCTGACAACACCGCC
>LXNI01001080.1_pt1 | contig 26225 bp, 23 predicted proteins | sample 809091 | NCBI WGS metagenome assembly LXNI01 (sample SAMN04870527, study PRJNA318959) | sponge metagenome | biome: 01000161; feature: marine sponge reef; material: water | host: Sarcotragus foetidus | place: Greece: Milos, Mediterranean Sea | collected 2013-05-29 | depth 5-7 m | reverse complement strand
GGCGGAAGGCCAGTTGCTCGTCACTGAAGCCGAAGTTCACGAAGTGCGTCGTTGCAGGCTGACGGGCGTCCCTGCGGTATGCGCGCTGCAGCCGGCCAGCGCGCCGGCCGGCACCAGCTCCTCCACCAGCCGCTTGGCGACGCCGCGCACGGCCTCGGCGGCGGGGCCCTCGCCCAGCACGAAAGGCTCGCCGGCGTCGCTGGAGGGCGAGACCAGCGGGTCGATCGGCACCTTGGCCAGCAGCGGCGCCCCGATCTCGGCGGCCAGCGCCTCGCCGCCACCCTCGCCGAACAGCGCGTGCCGCGTGCCGTCGGGGGCCACGTAGGCGGTCATGTTCTCGATGACGCCGGCGATGCGCAGGTAGTTGTTGCGGCCCATGTTGGCGGCGCGCGCCGCCACGTTCTGGACGCTGCGCGACGGGGTCGTGACGATGATCATCTCGGATCGGGGCAGCAGCTTGGCGATCCCCATCTGCACGTCGCCGGTGCCCGGCGGCATGTCCACCACCAGGAAGTCCATGGGTCCCCACAGCACGTCCTCCAGGAAGTGGCGCACCGCCCGGTTCAGGATGAGGCCGCGCCACATCAGCGCCGTCTGCTCGTCGTCCACCAGCAGGCCCATCGAGACGACCTTCAGCGTGCCCTCGCCGACCTCCCGGGTCTGCGGCAGGATCTTGCGTTCGGTCTCGGCGCCCTCGAGGCGCCCGGTGAGGTCCAGCATGCGGGGCACCGAGTAGCCCCAGATGTCGGCGTCGAGCAGCCCGACGGTGAATCCCTCGGTGGCCAGCGCCACGGCGAGGTTCACCGAGATCGAAGACTTGCCGACGCCGCCCTTGCCAGAGGCGATCAGCAGCACTTTGGTGCTGACGGGGATCTCCGTGTCCGGCGCGGTCTCGGCGATGTTGCGCCGGGCGACGGCCATGGCCTTGGCCTTGCCGGCGCCCGAGAGTTCGGTCCAGGAGATGTCCACGCCGGAAACGCCCGGCAGGGACGCCACCCGGTTGCGCACGTCGCGCTGGATCTGCGCCCGCAGGGGACAGCCCATCGTGGTGAGGGCGACGGTCACGGTGACCTGGCCGCCGGGGTCGACCTCGGTTCCTGCGACCATTCCCAACTCGACGATGTTGCTGCCGAGTTCGGGGTCGATGACGTCGCTCAGCAACGCCATGACGGCCTCGGTCGTCGGCGGCTGTGGATCGTGCGTGGGGGCGACGGTCACGCTGGGGAGTCTACGGGGCGGTCCATGGGCGGGGCCGTGCCGGCGCCGGGCCGCCTCGGGTAGGCTGACCGGGCCGGTCCGGCCCCCGGATCGGCGGATCAGAGCCCCCGGCGCCCCCGGAGGCCCCCCGGCACCCCCGGGAGGCAACGAAGGTGGGGCAACGATGAGGCGAGGCAATCGAACAAGGAGTGCTTCATGATCACGCTCACTCCCGAGGCGGCGAGCAAGGTGGGCGCGTTGCTCGAGCAAGAAGGCGAGGAAGGGCTGGCGCTGCGCGTGGCTGTCCGCCCGGGCGGCTGTTCGGGCTTCAGCTACGAGATGTACTTCGACACCGAGGTCAACGACAACGACCAGAGCGTCGAGTTCGAGGGCGTCGGCGTCATTGTGGATCAGTCCAGCGCCATGCTGCTGCAGGGCGCCACCCTGGACTACAGCGACAGCCTGCAGAACGCCGGCTTCTCCATCGACAACCCCAACGCCCAGCGCACCTGCGGCTGCGGGCAGTCCTTCAGCTGACCCCTGTGCCGGCGCCCGCCGGCGACTGCATCACCCTCACTGTCGACGGTCGCCCTGTCCGCGCGCCCGCCGGCGACTTCTCGCTGCTGACGTTGCTGCGCGAGCACCTCGGCATCCACGAGGTGAAGGACGGCTGCAGCCCGCAGGGCCAGTGCGGCGCCTGCACGGTGCTGGTGGACGGCGCCGCCCGGGTGGCCTGCGTCACACCGGCGCGGCGTGTGGCGGGTCGCCGGATCACGACGCTCGCGGGCCTGAACCCCGCCCGGAGGGAGGCCTGGGCGGACGCCTTCTGCGCCACCGGCGCCAGCCAGTGCGGTTTCTGCACACCGGGCATCATCCTGCGGCTCGAGAGCCTTTCGCGGCGCTCGCCGGGCGCCGATCCCAGCGGGGCGCTAGCCGCCCATCTGTGCCGCTGCACCGGCTGGCAGACGATCCTGGAGGCCGCCCGGGCGGTCGAAGAGGGGCCCCACGCGCCCGGTGGGCCGCGCGACTTCGCCGCCGCCGCCGCCAGAGCGGCCATCGAGGGTGGGAGACCGCAGGCCGCCGGCCCGCGCGTGGCGTGCGGCGAAGGAGGATTCGCCGACGACTCGGCCCCCCCCGACGCCCTAGTGGCGGTCCCGGCGCCGGACGGGGGCTGGGCGTTGGGGGAGACGCCGGCCGAGGCGCGCCAGGCAGCCGGGGCAGCCGAGGGACGGCGCAGCACGCTGCGCCCCACGCCGCCGCTGGAGGTGCCGCCGGGCGCCTGGGACCGCACCCTGCGGACCTGCTGGAGCGAGCCGGCCTACCTGGAACTGGACGCCTCGTGGTGCGTCCCCGGCGGGGCGCCGGCCGACCCGCTGGCCAACGGCGGCGCCTTCGGCGCCAAGGCCCGGTCGGAGGCCCCGGCGGCGGCACGGCGGCTCGCGGACGAGACGGGCCGGCCGGTGCGGGTGCTGTACTCCCGCCCCGACGCCACCCGCCTGGGGCCCAAGCGCCCGCCGGTCGCCGGTGGGGCCAACGCCGACGGCACCGGGCGGCTGGCCGTGGCGCGGACGCCGGGAATCGTCGATGCCGTCGCCGCGGTCGCGCCCGGCCTGGAGGTCACCGAAGTGGACGTCGCCGGACCGCCCACGTCGGCGGGACTGCGTGCCGCCGGCGTGCTCGAGGCACTGGCCCTGCTGGCCGGCGCACGCGGCACGGCGGACGCGGTCCGGTTGCCCGGCGGCGGGGCGGCCACCGCGCACGTCGGCGAGGTCATTTCCGTGGAGGTCGACTGCGGCCGCCCGTTGGACGAGGTCGTGCTGCGCTCGTACTGCATCGGCGCCGCGCACATGGCCTACAGCCTCGTGACCTCCGAGGCCGTCGCAACCGACGACTCCGGCGCGGTGGCGGATCTCACGGTGCGGTCCTTCGGGGTGGTTCCGGCGTCGCGGACGCCCCCGGTGGACGTGCGGATCACCGACAGCGATGACGAGCCGGTGAACGGTTCGGACGCGGTGTTCGTGGCGGTCGCCGCCGCCACCTGGCTGGCGAGGGGCTGCCCGCCGACCTGGCCCACCGACCGGCGATCCTGAGCGACGCCGGCCTGAGGCCCGCCGGATCGCGCGGGCCGGACCAGCCGGCGCCTGCTGCGGGCAAGATTCTTCTAAACTTCCAGCCGTCTCCAATCAACGTCGCCGGGGGACGCGCCCAGCGGCACCGGACCGAGTGGAGGATCACGATGACAACTCCCGCTGACGTTGTTTCGCGTTTGGCAGCCGAGGACATTCTGTTCGTGGACATGCGGTTCACCGACGTACCCGGCACGCAGCACCACTACACAATTCCCGCGCATCAGCTGACCGAGGCCGTCTTCGCCGAGGGGCTGGGCTTCGACGGCTCCTCCATCACCGGCTTCCAGACGATCGACCGGTCGGACATGCTCCTGCTCCCCGACGCCGCCACCGGCTTCATCGACCCGTTCTTCAAGCACAAGACCCTCGCCCTGCTGTGCACCGTCTACGACCCGGTGACCGGCTTCGAGTACTTCAAAGACCCCCGGGTCGTCGCCAAGCGGGCGGTGCGCTACCTGCGGGGCACCGGCTTGGCCGACACCTGCTACGTCGGACCCGAGGCCGAGTTCTTCATCTTCGACGGGGTGAACTACCGCAACGAGCCCTACGGGGCGGCCTATGAGGTGCGCTCGGTGGAGGGCATCTGGACCAGCGGCGACACCCTCGACGCCCGCGACGACCCCAACCTCGGCCACAGGATCCGCTACAAGGCGGGCTACTTCCCCCTGCCGCCCCTGGACCGCCATCAGGACCTGCGGGCGGAGATGGTCGCCACGCTCGAGGCCTGCGGGGTGGAAGTGGAGTTGCATCATCACGAGGTCGGCACGGCCGGGCAGGCCGAGATCGACATGCGCTTCGACCACCTGCTGACGATGGCCGACAAGGTGCAGCTCTACAAGTACGTGTGCAAGAACGTGGCGGCGCGGGCGCAGAAGACCGTCACGTTCATGCCGAAGCCGCTCTACGGCGACAACGGATCGGGCATGCACGTGCACATGTCGCTGTGGAAGGACGGCGAGACGCTCTTCTACGACCGCGACAACTACGCCGGCCTCTCGGAGATGGCGCGCCACTTCACCGGGGGTGTGCTGGCCCACGCCCCGGCGATCCTGGTGTTCGCGGCCCCGACCGTCAACTCCTACAAGCGACTCGTCCCGGGATACGAGGCACCGGTGAACCTGGTGTACTCCGAGCGCAACCGCTCCGCGGCGATCCGCATTCCGCTGGTCTCGGAGAGCCCCGCCGCAAAGCGCATCGAGTTCCGGTGCCCCGACCCGTCCGCGAACCCCTACCTGGCCTTCGCCGCCATCCTGCTCGCCGGTCTCGACGGCGTGCTGAAGGGCATCGAACCGCCGGATCCCCTCGATAAGGACATCTACTCGCTGTCGCCGGAGGAGTTGGCGGGTGTGGCGACGGTTCCCGCCTCGCTCGGCCGGGCACTCGACGCGCTCGAGGAGGATCACGACTTTCTGCGAGTCGGCGGGGTCTTCGGCGAGTCGCTCCTGGAGTCGTACATCGACGCCAAGCGGGAGGAGATCGACACGGTCGCCCTGCGCCCGCATCCCATGGAGTTCGAGCTGTACTACTCCATCTGAGCGTCCATCTGAGCGGCGCCCCGGGGTCGCCCCCGGCGCCCCGTCGCTAGCCTGAAGCGATGCTGCGGGTCGGCGTCTGCCAGCTGAACCTCACCGTCGGCGACCTCGACGGCAACGTCGAGCGGATGCTCGCGGCCCTCGCGGAAGTGGCAGAGCGCGGCGGCGACGCGGCGATCTTCCCGGAGTTGGCCGTCAGCGGCTACCCGCCGGAGGACCTGCTGGCCAAGCCGCGCTTCGCGCTGGACTGCGGGGCGGCGCTGGAGAAGATCGCCGCGGCCACCGGGCGCTGCGCGGCGGTCGTGGGACTGCCCGCCGCCGGGGCGGGAGGAGAGCTGTTCAACGCCGCCGCGGTGTGTGCCAACGGCGCCATCGCCGGTGTGGCGCGCAAGGCCCACCTGCCCGACTACGGCGTCTTCGACGAGCAGCGCCACTTCAGCGCGGGCGCACCGGCGGCATTGTTCGACGTCGCCGGCGTGGCGGTGGGGGTCTCCATCTGCGAGGACATCTGGGTCGACGGCGGCGCGGTGGAGCGACTGGTCGCCGGCGGCGCCGAGCTGATCGTCAACCTCAACGCCTCCCCGTACAACGTCGGCAAGCTCGACGAGCGCCTCGGCGTCCTGCGCCGGCGCATCGAGCGGACCGGCTGCCCGGTGGTCTACGTGAACCTCGTGGGCGGGCAGGACGAGCTGCTCTTCGACGGCCGGTCGCTGGCGCTGGACGCGGGCGGCTCGGTCACCGCCGCGGCGCAGGGGTTCGCCGAGGAGGTCCTCGTGGTCGACGTCGAGGTCGGCCGCCGCGGCGGCTCGGCGCGCCTCGACGGGCCTGCCCTGCGCCGGATCCCCGTCAGCGACCGCCCGGCGGTCAGGCCCGCGCCGCTGCCGGCCGCCCCCGCGCCGGCGCCCCTGACGCCCACCGACGAGATCTACGCGGCCCTCGTGCTGGCGACGCGGGACTACGTGACGAAGAACGGTTTCACCGATGTCTGCTTGGGGCTCTCCGGCGGGGTGGACTCCTCCCTCGTCGCCACGATCGCCGCCGACGCGCTGGGGGCTGAGCGCGTGCACGGGGTGCTGATGCCGTCGCGCTACTCCTCGGACCACTCACAGAGCGACGCCGAGTCGCTCTGCGCCAACCTGGGGATCGAAGGTCGTCTCATCGGCATCGAGCCGGCGCACCGCGCCTTCGAGCAGATGCTGGCGCCGGCGTTCACGGGCCTCGCCCCGGACCTGGCCGAGGAGAACGTGCAGTCGCGCATCCGGGCCGTGGTGCTGATGGCGCTGGCCAACAAGTTCGGCTGGCTGGTGCTGACCACCGGCAACAAGTCCGAGGCCGCGGTCGGCTACTCCACGCTCTACGGCGACTCGGCGGGCGCCTTCGCGCCGATCTCCGACGTCTGGAAGCTGCAGGTCTACGAGCTGGCCCGGCGGCGCAACGCCGTAGCCAGGCGGGCGCTCATCCCCGAGCGGGTGCTCGCCAAGGCGCCGTCGGCCGAGCTGCGCCCCGACCAGCGCGACTCGGACAGCCTGCCGCCGTACGAGTCGCTGGACCCCGTCGCCCGCGCCTTTGTGGAGGGGGACAAGACCGTCGGCGAACTCATCGCGGCCGGTGCGGACCCCGAGTTGGTGCGGAGGGTCGGCAGGCTGGTCGACGTGGCGGAGTACAAGCGCCGCCAAGGGCCGCCGGGGGTGCGGGTGACGCCCAAGGCCTTCGGCAAGGATCGCCGCATGCCCATCACGAACCGTTACCGGGGCGAGGCCCGGGACTGAGCGGCATGCCGGCGAACCGCAGCAGGCGCAGGGTCTGGCCGACCGGCCGGCGGAGCAGTCCGGAACCGGCGCCATGATGATCGAGGATCTCACCGACGCGGTCGGGCGCTACGTCTGGCTGCAGCGACACCTAGCGGAGTCGTTAAGGCTCTGGGGCGCCGGCGAGGAGGACGGCGCGGTGGCCGTGTACCTGCACCGCACGGCGCGTCGTTTCGCTGAGCACGCCGCCGGCTGGGAGGCGCTGCTGGCGGACTCGCCGGCCCTGGAGGCCGCCGAGCGGGTCCGCGCGCCGTCGCCGGGCTGGGAGGAACTGTTCCGGGGGGCCGCCACGGGCGCCTCGGACCGCCTCGTCGTCCTCCTGCACGTGGTGCTGCCCCGGATGCGCGCCTCGCTGGAACGTTTCGCCGCCTCGCTCGGCGACGTGGCCGAAGCCGCCGAGGCCCGCTTCTGCGCCATCGTGGCCGAAGATCTTCAGAGGATCGAGGCGCGCGGGCTGACGCTGCTCGACGAGCGGGTCGCGGCGCCGAGCCGGCGCCGGATGGCGGCCAGGCTCGGTGGGCGCCTCGCCGACCTGTCGTGCTGACGGGCTGCCCGGTTGAACGAGCCGGCGCGGTTGAACGAGCCGGCGCGCTCTGTAGTGTGAGTTCGCGGCTCTCGTTCAGGGGAGGCTCGGGCGGCCGGCACTCGGCCGCCTTTTGATTTCAGGGAGACATCGTCAGTGGCGAGAGAGCGGGTTGAGAGGGACGAAGAGGATCTCGTCCGGCTCTATCTGACCGACATCGGCCAATACACCCTGCTCACCAAGGACGACGAAGTCGAACTGGCCCAGAAGATCGAGGCCGGGACCGAAGCTCGCGAGGCCCTGGCAGCGGGCAAGCCGTTGCACTCCCGCCGCCGCGTGGCGCTGCGCCGGCTGGTGGCCGACGGCGAGGCAGCCGAACGGCAGTTCGTGCAGTCCAACCTGCGCCTCGTCGTGTCGATCGCCAAGAAGTACCAGGCCTCTGGGCTGCCGCTGCTGGATCTCGTGCAGGAGGGAAATCTGGGCCTTATGCACGCCGTGGAGAAGTTCGACTGGCGCAAGGGGTTCAAGTTCTCCACCTACGCCACGTGGTGGATCCGCCAGGCCATCACCCGCGGCATCGCCAACACCGGTCGCACCATCCGCCTGCCCGTGCACGCCGGCGACACCCTCACCCGCCTCCAGAAGGCCCGCGCCCGCCTCGAGCTGCGCTACGGCCGGCCGGCCACGCTCAGCGAGCTGGCCCTAGAGGTGGAGATGCCCGAGCAGAAGGTGACCGAGGCGCTGCGTTTCGCCGCCGAGCCGCTCTCGCTCTCCGAGCCGCTGCGCGAGGACGGCGACGCCGAACTGGGCGACGTGGTGGAGGACCGCTCGGCCGAGTCGCCGTTCGAGGTCGCCGCCACCGCCCTGCTGCCCGATGAGATCAAGCGCCTGCTGGCGCCGCTGGACGAGCGCGAGCGCGAGATCCTCACGCTCCGCTACGGCCTGGACCGCGGTGAGCCGCGCACCCTCGAGGAGGTCGGGGAGCACTTCAACCTCACCCGTGAGCGGATCCGCCAGATCGAGGCGCGGGCGATGTCCAAGCTGCGGCATCCCTCGTCGGACACCGGCGCCCGGGACCTGCTGGCCGTCTGAGCCTCACTTCGCCCTGCGGGGCGGCGGCCGGCGCCCGCTAGGGTCGCAGCCGGAGGTGTCCGAGCGCCTGGTGGGCTCCCCCGCCTTCAAAGCGGGCGGGACGGGCGATCCCCGTCCGGCGGGTTCGATTCCCGTCCACCTCCGCTGTCCCCCCATCGGCGATCCCCGTCCGGCAGCGGCCGCCGTCGTGCGGTGGCCGCCGAGGGGGCACGGGATTCCCGTCCACCTCCGCTATTCCCCCCATCCGGCGATCGTCGGCCGGTAGTGGCCTCGGGGGCTTGCGACCTGAGATCAAGGTCGTATACTTCCGTGCAATGAAGAAGTTTTTCCTCTTCGTCTTGGTGGCGGTGCTCGTGGCCTGGGTGGCCAAGAAGGTCCGCGAAGTCTGACCCCCTGATTGACCGGCGTCCGGCTCGGCCGGGCCCGGTTCCCAACTCGGTGCCTCGAGCCTCCCGGCGGTTCAATCGCTGACCGGCCGCGGCGCCCGCTTCATGCAGCTTCCCCCTGAGAACCACTGAACGGGCGCGCCGATCGGCGCGCCGGAAGGGGAGGCAGAAATGTACGTTGCATGCTGGTCGGTCAAAGGAGGATCGGGGACGTCAGTCGTGGCGGCCCTGGCGGCTCGGCGGTGGGCGGCCACCACCGACGCCGGAACCCTGCTCGTCGACCTCTGCGGCGACTCGGCCGGGCTGCTGGGCGTGCCCGAGCCCGCCACGCCCGGCGTCGCCGATTGGCTGAACGTGGGCGACGAGGTGCAGATCGACGCGCTGCGTCGCCTGGAGCGTGAAGTCGCCCCGGGGCTCTCGCTGCTGCACCGCGGCGCCGGGCCGCTGTGCCGGACCGACCGGGCCGATCTGATGGCGCGCGAGCTAGTCGCCGACCACCGCGTGGCGATCACCGACGGCGGCTGCCTGTGGCGGGCCGGCGGCGAGGAAGCCGGGGGCGCAGCCGCCGGGGCGGCGCCCGACGACATCGACGTCCGCCGCCGGATCGTGGCCGGCGCCGACAGGTCGTGGCTGGTGACCCGAGCCTGCTTCCTGGCATTGCGCCGGGCGGCGCGGGCGCCTCTGCAGCCGACCGGTGTGGTGTTGCTGGTGGAGCCGGGCCGCCCGCTGACCGCCGGCGACGTGGAGGACGTGGTGGGCGCCCCGGTGGTGCTCCGCCTCGATGTCGACCCGTCTGTGGCGCGGGCCACCGACGCCGGGCTGCTGGCCAGTCGTGTCCCAGCGGCGCTCGACCGGGCCTTGGCGCAGGTCTGCCCGGCGTGAGCCCGCCCGCGGGGCCACACCCGGCAGGGGACGCGCCCGAGGACGGCGCGGGCGCCGCCGCCGAGCCCCTCGCGGCCGTCGAGCGCGATCTGCACGGTCTCGTCGTGGAGGCCTGCCTAGCCGGCGAACCGGTGGGCATCGAGCAGATCAGGGAACTGGTGCGCCAGCGCGCTCCGCTGCTGAGCCCCGAACTCCAGGACGCCCTGGCGCAGCGGGTGGAGGCCCGCCTCGCCGGTCTGGGCCCGTTGGAGGCGTTGGTGGCGCTCGAGGCGGTGAGCGACGTGATGGTCAACGGTCCCGGCGCCGTGTGGGTGGAGGAGGGCGGGACGCTGCGTCGCACTGCGGTCACGGTGGGCGAGTCGACGCTGCACCAGCTCATCGAGCGGGTGGTGGCGCCGCTGGGATTGCGGGCCGATCGCACGTCGCCGCTGACCGACGCCCGGCTTCCCGACGGCTCGCGGGTCAACGTCGTGATGCCGCCCGTGGCCGTCGACGGTCCCTACCTGGTCATCCGCCGTTTCCGGGCCTGCGCCCTGCGGCTCGAGGATTTTGCCGCCCCGCCGGTCGCGGCTCTGCTGCGCTGGCTGGTGGCGGCCCGGGCGAACATCGTCGTGAGCGGCGGAACCGGTGCCGGCAAGACCACCTTCTTGAACACCATGGCGGCGCACATCCCGGCGGATCAGCGCATCGTCACCGTCGAGGACGCCGCCGAACTGGACTTGCAGGCCGCGCACGTCGTTCGTCTGGAGGCGCGGCCTCCCAGCATCGAAGGTCTGGCGGCGGTCACCGTGCGCGACCTGGTGCGCAACGCGCTGCGCATGCGTCCCGACCGGATCCTCGTCGGCGAGGTTCGGGGATCGGAGGCCTTCGACATGTTGCAGGCGATGAACACCGGCCACGACGGCTGCCTGTCCACGTGCCACGCCAACAGCCCGGCCGACGCCCTCGGGCGTCTGGAGACGATGGTCCTCATGGCCGGCGGGGGACTGCCGCTGCAGGCCGTCCGCGATCAGATCAGCTCCGCGGTGGATTTCGTCGTCCATCTGGCTCGAGGCCCGGCGGGCGCCCGGCGGGTCGTGGCGGTGGCGGAGGTGCGCGGCGGGCCGGAGCGTCTGGCGACGCTGGCGGATCCGGCGGCGCTGCGGGCCCTGCCGGAGGCGCCTCCACGGGCCTTCGATGCGCCGCCGGCCGATCCGGCGTGGCTCGACCTGTAGGGGGGTGGGGATTGTGACAGGCGCCTTCGGATACACGGTGGCGATCCTGGTGGCGGCGCTGGCTCTGCGTCGCCTGCCGGTGGAGGTGTCCCGCTGGCGGGTGCGGCGGCGCAGCCGGCTGCTCACCGAGCCGCCCGACGGTGGGGAGGCGCCCGGCGCCCCGACGGCGCCGCCGGCGGGCGGACCGCACGACACCCCCGGCGCAGCGCGCGCCGGGCGCGCCCCCGGGCGGCTGCGGCAGAAGTTCCGGCGCGCCATGGACGACGCCGCCGTCCCGTCCGGCGAGTCCTGGGCCGTCGCCGTCTGGGGCGCGGCCCTGGGGGTGGGGACGCTGGGCGGCCTGTTCCTAGCGGGGGCGCCGGGCGCCGTGGCAGGGGCCTGCGCCGGCCTGCTCGGACCGCCGGTGGCACTGTGGGCGTCGCGCCGCCGCCGGGCGCGTCTCATCGTCGAGGCGCTGCCGGACTTCCTGGAGCGGGCAGCCCGCTCGCTGCGGGCCGGCGTGTCCACCGTGACCGCCCTGGAGGAGGTCCTCCCCGCCGGCGGCCCGCTCGGCGCCGAGCTCCGCAGAGTGCTGGGGGACGTTCGGGCGGGCAGCCCGCTGCCGGCGGCGCTGGACCGCTGGCGTTCCCGCTGCCCTCTTTCCGAGGTGAACCTGGCGGCCGCGGCGCTCTCCATCGGCGCCAGCACCGGGGGCCGGCGGGCGCCGGCGGTGGACGGTGTGGCGGCGACGTTGCGCGGCATGCGGGCCACCCAACGCGAGGTCGCCTCGCTGGCCCAGCAGGGGCGCCTGTCAGGGCTGCTGATCGCACTGCTGCCGCTCTGCTTCCTGGGGATGTCGGCGATGCTCGACAGCGGCTCGGCCCTGGCGCTCTACGGGACCCCGTTCGGGATGGTCTGCCTCGTCGCCGGCGGCGCCCTGAACCTCGCGGCGTTCGTCTGGATGCACCGGATCACGCGGCTGCCATGACTGTTCTGGCGGCGGGCTGGGCACTTGCGGTCCTGTGGGGCGCGTTGCTGCTCGGGGCCCCTTCGGCGGCAGTCCGGGCGCGCCTCGGCGCCCTGTCGGCCCCGCGGCGCGCCCGCCGCGCCCGTCCCGTGGCGGCGCTGGGGCGGATCCTGCGGTCGACGGTGGGGCGGCAGCCGGACGCCTGTGCCGACCGGCGGGCGGGATCAGTGGCGCTGGCGTTGCTCGCCGGGGCGACCGTCGATCTCACGGTGGGACTGGCGGCCGCCGCGCTGAGTTGGTTCGTGCTCCGTCGGCGGGCCGCGCGCCGGCGACAGCGCGAGGCGGCGGCGCTGCTGGCGGAGCTGCCCGAGGCGGTGGACCTGTTCGCCCTCGCCGCCAGCGCGGGCCTGAGCGTGCGACTCGCCGCCGAGGCGGTGGCGCCCCGCCTCGGCGGGCCTGTCGGGAGCGCGCTCGACCGGGCCGTCCGGCAGATGCGGCTCGGCGTCGAGGCGGCGGAGGCCCTCGAAGCACTCACCCGCACGACGGTGGGCGAGCCCCTGCGGCTGCTGGTGCGCCCGCTGACCGATTCCCTGCGCTACGGCTCCGCTCTCGGGCCCGCGCTCGAGCGGGCCGCGGCAGTGGCCCGCGCTGAGCGGCGCCGGCAGGCCGAGGCGGCCGCCCGGCGGATCCCGCTGCGGCTGCTGTTTCCGCTGACCCTGTGCGTCCTTCCGGCGTTCGTCCTGCTGACGATCCTGCCCACTGTGGCGCAGTCGCTGGAACTGCTGCGGTTCTGACACCACCGCGGCTCCCGTCCGACTCCTCGTCCGGCTCCCCATCCACCGTTCAACAGACAACTAGGAGGACACACCTATGACCACAGCATCAGCAACCTCTCAGCCGAGCCGACTCTCGCCCGGTCGCCGGCTGCGGCGGGCCGCCGCGGCGGGCCAGGCCACCGCGGAATACGCCCTCGTGCTGCTCGGCGTGGCGTTCATCGCGGTGCTCGTCCTGGACTGGGCGCGCAACACGAACATGGTGAGCCGGCTGCTGAACGCCGTGTTCCGGTCGATCAGCAAGCTCATCACGTGAGAGCGGGCGGGCCGGGCACCCGCCGATGCCCTGCCCAACAGGGTCGTCACGCCCAGCAGGGCCGTCCCGCCCAACAGGGCCGCCCCGCCCAACAGGGTCAGGCGACTGTGGAGCTGGCGCTGCTGACACCGCTCCTGATGCTGATGGCCCTGTTCCTGGTGCAGCTGGCGCTGACCGCCCGCGACCAGATCATGGTGGCCCACAGCGCCCGCGAGGCTGCCCGAGCCGTGGCCGTCAGCAGCGATTCCACTGTGGCGCGGCCCGCCGCGCTGGCGGCCTCGCGCCTGGATCCGCAACGTCTGGCGGTGCGCGTCGAAGAGCGTCCCGGCAGCGGCAACGTCTCGGTCCGGCTGGACTATCGCTCCCCGGTGCGCGTCGCCCCGTTCGGGGTTGTGCTGGACGACCTGGTGCTGTCGGGGGAAGCGGTCATGCGCAGCGAGCGCTGACCGGGACGCGCGCCGCACGCGCCGCAGCGGCGCCACGCCGCCACGCCGCCCAGATACTGTGAGCCCCGCAGGACTTCGCCCCATTCCGACCTGGGACCAATGCCGATGGCGGCAGCAGCACACGACCGCGGCGACGCGGTGGAGATCAGTATCCCGCCTCGAACCGAGTACGTGGCGGTGGTGCGGAGCTTCGTGGCCGAGGCGGTGGCGAGGCAGGCGGGGGTGGACGCTCATCGCCTCGAGGACCTCCGGGTGGCGGTGTCCGAAGCGGTCACCAACGCCATCGCCGCCCACGCCGCACGCCGGACCGGAGCGCCGATCAGGATCTGCTGCGTTCCGAGTCCGGGGCGCGTGGAGATCGGCGTGTACGACCGGGGCGGCGGGTTCGATCCGGCGAGGGTGCCCGAGCCGCCCGATCCGGCCGATCCCGGTAGGTTGGAGACCGAGAAGGGCATGGGCCTGTGGCTGATGCGGGTCATGTCCGACGACCATTCCATTGCCACGAGCCGCCGCGGGACCGAGGTCCGGCTGGTGGTCCACACCTCCTCGGGCTAGCCGGCCCGGAGGTCCGCGGGTCACGCCGCCGGGCGGCGCCGCGGCCGCTGGCCGGACACCGGATCGTCACCCCCGGCACCGAACGCGCCGCCGCCCGGTGGCGCGGCTGGAGGGTTAGTGGGGCGGGCGAGCCGCTAGCGTGCCAGAGTCGTCAGGAAGCTCTGTCGGGGACAGTCATGTCAGATGACCGGAATATCGAGGGCGGCGAGGGCGCCGAACCGCCGGACCACCGGGGTCGGGCCCAACAGGGCGAGGAGAACCGCGCGGCGGGGTCGCCTCCCGACAGCAGCCTGACGTTCATCGGCCGCGACAGCGCGCTGGCCCGCACGGTGGGCCGCCCGTTGCTGCAGTTCCTGCACATCGAGACGTCGGGGGGAATCCTCCTCCTCGTTGCCACCGTCGCCGCCCTCATCTGGGTGAACTCCCCCGTCGGCGACAGCTACGCCGAGTTCTGGCACACCCCCATCGAGATCTCGGTGAGCGATTTCGTGGTCTTCGACGAAGATCTGCACGGCTTCGTGAACGACGCGCTCATGGCGTTGTTCTTCTTCGTGGTGGGTCTGGAGATCAAGCGCGAGCTGGTCACCGGCCGGCTGCGGCGGTTCCGCGACGCGCTGCTGCCGGCGGTCGCCGCGCTCGGCGGCATGGTGGTGCCGGCCCTCGTCTACGTGGCGTTCAACCTGGGCGGCGACAACCTCAATGGCTGGGGTGTGCCGATGGCCACCGACATTGCTTTCGCGGTCGGTGTCGTGTCCCTCGTCGGCAAGTGGGTTCCGGGCTGGCTGCGCCTGTTCCTGCTGACGCTGGCGATCGTGGACGACATCGGCGCGATCCTCGTGATCGCCATCTTCTACAGCTCCGACATATCGCTGGGGTGGCTGGGGCTGGCGGCGCTCCTGTGCGTCCTGATCGCCGTCCTGACGCGGATCCGCGTCTGGCAGTGGCCCCTGTACATGATCGTCGGCGTCTTGGTGTGGTGGGCCACCTTGAACTCCGGCGTCCACGCCACGATCGCCGGCGTCGCCCTCGGTCTGCTGACACCGGCCAAGCCTCTGCAGCGCGACTCCGACGCCCGTTCGGTGGCGCGCTGGTTGCAGGACAAGTCGACCATCTCGATCATCGACATCCGCCGGGCCAACTTCGGCATCGCCGAGTCGCGCTCGGTGGCCGAGCGCCTCGAGGTGGCGCTGCATCCGTACGTCAGCTACCTCATCGTGCCGATCTTCGCCCTGGCGAACGCCGGGGTGGCGCTCAGCGGTGACTCGCTGCGCGGCGCGGCGTCCTCGTCGGTCACTATCGGCGTGGCACTGGGGCTGCTGGTCGGCAAGACCGTCGGCGTGTCCGGTTTCACCCTGCTGGCCACGCGGCTCGGTCTCAGTTCGTTGCCGGCGGGCGTCACCAGACTGCACGTCGTGGGGGTGTCGATCGTGGCGGGGATCGGGTTCACCGTGGCGCTGTTCGTGACGGCGCTGGCGTTCGACGGGTCCGCGGCGGGCGACGAGGCCAAGATCGGCGTCCTAGTGGCGTCCCTGGTGGCTGCGGTGCTCGGACTGATGGTGCTGCGGACCGCCGGTCGTCGCCTTGTCGGCACGCTCGCGGCGTCTAGGCGCAGCTAGCCCCTATCTTTCTGTCCATGGTCTCAGCCGCCGCGCCCAAGCGGGTCGTCATCGTCGAATCGCCCACCAAGGCCACGACGATCGCGCGCTTCTTGGACGACAGCTACACCGTGGAGTCGTCCCGCGGCCACGTGCGCGACCTCCCGACGAAGGCCGCGGAGATTCCCAAGGCCTACCGCGGGGAACCTTGGGCGCGCCTCGGCATCGACGTGGAGAACGGCTTCAAGCCGCTGTACGTGCTGAACAGCGCCAAGCGGGACACGGTGCGCGACCTCAAGAAGCTGGTGGCCGACGCCGACGAGCTGTATCTGGCAACCGACGAGGACCGCGAGGGCGAGGCGATCGCCTGGCACCTGCTCGAAGTGCTCTCGCCGCCGCCGCAGGTGACTGTGCGCCGGCTCGTGTTCCACGAGATCACCCCCGACGCCATCCGGGAGGCGCTGGCGAACCCCCGGGACGTGGACCGGCGGCTCGTGGATGCCCAGGAGGCCCGCCGCCTGCTCGACCGGTTGTACGGCTACGAGGTCTCCCCGGTTCTCTGGAAGAAGGTGGCGCCGCGCCTGTCCGCCGGACGGGTGCAGAGCGTGGCCACCCGGATCGTCGTCGAGCGCGAGCGCGAGCGGATGGCGTTCGTTCCCGCCGGGTACTGGTCGCTGAAGGTGACCGCTTCCACCGCCGCCGGGGAGAGCTTCGTCATGGCCGCGAGTGCGATCGGCGGCGCGCGGCTCGCCTCGGGGCGTGACTTCGGCGCCGACGGCAAGCTCGCCGCATCCGGGGTGGTGGTCCTGGACGAGGCCGGGGCGCGCCGGCTAGCGGAGGACCTCGACGGGGCGAACGCCGAGGTGGCCTCGGTGGCCTCCAAGCCGTACCGCCGCCGGCCGGCGGCGCCGTTCATCACCTCCACGCTGCAGCAGGAGGCGGGGCGTCGCCTGCGCCTGTCGGCCTCGGCTGTCATGCAGGTGGCGCAGTCGCTCTACGAGCAGGGCTTCATCACCTACATGCGGACAGACTCGGTGACCCTCGCCGACGTGGCGGTCAAGGCGGCCCGTGCCGAGGCGGCGCGGCGCTACGGCGAGGAGTTCCTGCCCGCAGGTCCCCGCCGCTATGCCAGCAAGGTGCGCAACGCCCAGGAGGCGCACGAGGCCATCCGCCCGGCGGGCGACACGTTCGCCTCGCCCGAGTCGCTGCGCCCGCGGCTCTCGGCGAAGGAGGCCGAGCTGTACGAGCTGATCTGGCGCCGCACGCTCGCCTCGCAGATGACCGACACCACCGGGGAGACCGTCACCATTGAGGCGACCGCGAGGACCGCCGGCGACAGCGAGGTGACGCTGGCGGCCTCGGGCACGGTGATCGCCCACGAGGGGTTCCGCCGGGCGTGGGATCCGCTGCCGTCGCCCGGCTCGGCCGGCAACGGGTCCGGCAATGGGTCCGGCAATGGGTCCGGCAACGGCGGCGAGGGGCAGCGGCGCCTGCCGCAGGTCGCCGCGGGCGACGGTCTGGCGCTGTCGGAGCCGGAGGCCGAGAGCCACCGGACCCAACCGCCGGCGCGGTTCACCGAGGCCACCCTGATCCGTCGCCTCGAGGAGCTCGGCGTGGGACGCCCCTCCACCTACGCCTCGATCATGACGACGATCAACGACCGCGGGTACGTCCGCAAGAAGGGGACCGCTCTGGTCCCCACGTTCACCGCTTTCAGCGTGGTGAGCCTGCTCGAAGGCCATTTCGACGACTACGTGGACTACGCCTTCACGGCCCGGATGGAGGACGACCTCGACGACATTGCCCGCGGCAGGCAGGAGTCGCTGCCGTGGCTGTCGCTGTTCTACTTCGGCGGCGGTGAGCGTCCCGGTCTCAAGACCCGGGTCTCCGAGAGGCTCGACGAGATCGACGTGCGGGCGGTCAACAGCGTCGCCATCGGCACGCATCCCGACGGGCGGCCCGTCGAGGCCCGCCTCGGCCGCTTCGGTCCGTACGTGACCTGCGGCGACCAGCGCGCCCAACTGCCCGAGGACGTCTCACCCGATGAGGTGACCCTGGATCTCGCCCTGGAGCTTCTGGCCCGCCCCAGCACGGGCCGCGAGCTCGGCACCGACCCGGAGTCGGGCCTGCCGGTGACCGCCCGGGAGGGTCGTTACGGGCCGTACGTGCAACTCGGCCCGCCGCCCAGCGATCCTGACGCCAAGGCGGACAAGTTCGCCTCGCTGTTCAGCTCCATGAACCTGGAGGAGATCACGCTCGAGGATGCGCTACGCCTGTTGAGCCTGCCGCGGACCGTCGGCATCGACCCGGCCGACGGCACGGAGATCACCACGCAGGCCGGGCGGTTCGGGCCCTACCTCAAGAAGGGATCGGAGACCCGTTCCCTGGAGACCGAGGAACAGATTTTCGCGATCAGCGTCGAGGAGTGCCTGGCGCTGCTGGCTCAGCCACGCCGCGGGCGAGGTCGGGAGCCCAAGGCGCCGTTGCGAGAACTGGGATCAGATCCTGTCACCGGGCGGGAGCTCGTAGTCCGCGACGGGCGCTGGGGCCCCTACGTCAGCGACGGGCAGACCAACGCGTCGCTGCGCGCCGGGGACACGCCCGAGGCGCTGACGCCCCAACGCGCCTCCGACCTGCTGGCGGCCCGCCGCGACGCCCCGCCGCGCCAGGCCCGCAAGGGCGCCTCCGGCGGATCCCGGCGCGGAAAGGGGTCCTCAGCCCGTGACGGCTGAGGGAGCGGCCGCCGGGCAGCGCCGCCGCTGGGCGGCCTTCCAGCGGCGCATCTTCGCCACGCCCCAATTCTTCCGGCTCTGGTCGGCGCAGGTCGTCACCTCCACGGGCGACTGGCTGGGCTTCCTGGCCATCTCGGTGGTGGCGGCGCGGCTGGGAGCGGGCACCCCCGAGGCCGCCATCGGCATTGTCCTGGCGGCGCGGCTGGTGCCGGGGGTCTTCTTCTCGCAGGTGGCCGGCGTGCTGGCGGATCGCTGGGACCGCCGCCGGCTGATGGTGGTCTGCGATCTGGCCCGGGCGGGGATCCTGTTCGCGGTGCCGCTGGTGAACAGCGTCTGGCAACTCGTGCTGGTGTCCTTGGCGCTGGAGGCGTTCACACTGCTGTGGATACCTGCCAAGGAGGCGTCGGTGCCGAACCTGCTGCCGGCGAAGCACCTGACCGCAGCCAACTCGCTGTCGATGTTCGCCACTTACGCCACGTTCCCCGTCGCCTCGCTCATCTTCGCCCGGGTCGCGGGCGCCCTCGAGGGCGCCGACCGGGAGGGCTGGCTGGGGCTGCTCTACCCGGACAAGCAGGGGCCGATCTTCTATCTGGACGCCCTGACCTTCGTGGCCTCGGCGGCGCTGGTGTTCTCGTTGCCGCTTCGCCACCCCCGCGACGCGGCCCGTGCGGAGCGTCCCGCCATGCGCTGGGAGGGGGTCTTCCGCGAGTACCGCGAGGGTTGGCGCTACGTGGTCGTGAACCCCACGGTGCGCTCGGTCAACATCGGCTTAGCGACCGCCCTCATCGGCGGCGGGATGCTGATCCCGCTGGCCCTGGTGTACGCCATCGAGGTGCTGCGGGTGGGCGAGGGCGGGTTCGCCGACATCGTCACCGGGCTGAGCGCGGGCGTCGGCGTCGGCGTCGTGGTGCTTTCTCTGCTGCAGCGGCGCGTCCACAAGCACCGCATGTTCGCCCGCTCGGTCACCGGCGCGGGCGTGTGCCTGCTGGTGGCCTCGTCGCTGGGGTCGCTGCCGTGGGTGATGCTGGTGGCCGGCGCGGTCGGCGTGTGCGCCGGGGGTATGTACGTCCTGGGCTTCACCCTGCTGCACGAGCACACCGCGGACGAGGTACGGGGGCGGGTCTTCGCCGGGCTCTACTCGATCGTGCGCCTCTGCGTCGTGCTGGCGCTGGTGGTGGGTCCCCTGCTGGCGGCCCTCTTCGACCGGATCTCCGAGGTGCTCTTCGACCGCTCGATCGACATCGGCATCGTCGTCGTGGAACTCCCCGGCGTGCGCCTGACGCTGTGGCTGGCCGGGCTGACCGTGATCGTCGCCGGGCTGCTCGCCCGCCGCACGCAGCGGGCGGCGGCGCTCACCGGATCCGACGGCCCGGCCGGCGATCCCGCCGCGGGCGGTCCCGCCGCGGGCGATCCCGCCGCCGGCGAGTCTCGGGGAGACTGACGAGCGATGGGTACGGCGACCGAGCGGGGCCGGTTCGTGGTCTTCGAAGGCGGCGAGTCGGTCGGCAAGTCCACCCAGGCTGCCTGGCTGGCGGCACGCCGAGGCGCCGAACTCACCTTCGAGCCCGGCGGCACCCGGCTGGGCGGGGAGCTGCGCCGGCTGCTGCTGGACAGCTCCGGGGCGCGGCTCGACGTTCTCAGCGAGGCTCTGCTCATGGCCGCCGACCGGGCGCAGCACGTCGCTGAGACGATCCGGCCGGCTCTCGAAGCGGGCCGGGACGTGGTGTGCGACCGGTACGTCGGCTCGTCGCTGGCCTACCAGGGGTACGGGCGCGGGCTGGACATGCCCACGGTCCGGCTGCTGTCAGAGGTCGCCACCGGTGGCCTGTGGCCCGATCTGATCGTCCTGCTGGACATGGATCCCCAGCGGGCACGGATCCGGGGCGGCGGGGGCGCCGACCGGTTCGAGGCGATGGGGACGGACTTCCACCGCCGGGTGCGGGCCGGCTACCTGGAGCTCGCCTCGGCCGACCCGGAGCGCTGGACGGTGGTCGACGCCGATCGCTCGCCCGCCGAGGTGCGCGACGACATCGCTGCCCTGGTGGCCGAACGGCTGGGTTGGGCGTGACGGACTGGCCGCCGCTCGTCGGCGGCGGGGCCGGCCTGCGCCAACTGGAAGGGGCGCTGGCGGCGCCGGTCCACGCCTACCTGCTCGTCGGCACCGTCGCCGGCGACAAGCGCGCCGTGGCCCGCACGTTCGCCGGTGAGCTGCTGGCCGCCGCGGCGCCCGCGGGCCCGGCCGCGTCGGATCCCGAGGTTGCCGAGCGGCATCGCCGCCGGGCGCGGCAGGCGACGCATCCCGACGTGGTGCTCGTCGAGCCGGAGGGGCGGGAACTGCTGGCGGCCGAGGCGGCGGCGATCATCACCGAGGCCGCCCGCCGCCCGCTGGAAGGTGCCGGCAAGGTGATCATCTGCGACCGGTTTCACACGGCGGCGCCTTCGGTGGCGGCGAGCCTGCTGAAGACCGTCGAGGAGCCGCCGCCGGCCACCACCATCGTGCTGCTCGCCGACGACGTGCCCCCCAGCCATGTCACCGTGGCCTCTCGCTGCGTCACGGTACGGTTCCCGGCGCCGTCGCCCGAGGAGGTGCACGACTGGCTCGTCGGGTGCGGAGTGGCGCCCATGGTGGCCCAGCGGGCAGCGCGGGCCGTGGGGGGAGACCCGGGCCGGGCCGGCGAACTGGTCGCCGGGGGGAACCTGGCCGAGCGGATCGATGCCTGGTGGTCGATTCCCGAGCGTCTCGACGGCACGGGCGCCCGAGCCGCGGCCATGGTGGACGAGTTGCGGGCGCTGATCGACGCGGCCGCTGAGGCGGCGCCCGAGGAGACGCTCGGGGCGGCCCCCGACCCGGCGGCCCCGGCTGCGGAGGACCCCGGAGATCGGGGGGCCGGTCCGACTGCCTCCGCCGTCCGGGCCGAGCGGCAACGGAGCAATCGGCGCCGGCGACGGATTCGCGACGCCGAGTTGCGGTTCGGGTTCGCCGTGCTGGCCGAGCGTTACGGCGAACTGCTCGACGCCTCGACCACAGAGCCGGTCGCCGAAGCGCTCGACCTGTTGAGGGAGGCGTCGGGGGCTCTGGTGCGCAACCCCGACGAGAAGCTGCTGCTGCAGAACCTGCTGCTTCACCTGCCTCGCCCCGACCGCTGAGCCGCTGCCGGGGCGAGGCGCTCAGCCGGTGCTGCGGCGCCGGAGCACCTCGAAGAGCGCCACCGCGCCGGCGGCGGACACGTTCAGCGCGTCGAGCCGTCCCGTGACCGGGATACGGACAGTCACGTCGCAGCGCCTGCGAACCAGGCGAGACAGGCCGTGCCCCTCGGCGCCCAGCACGAGTGCCAGCGGGGCGTCGGCGAGGTCGAGTTCCCAGACTGTCTCGGTGGCAGTGACGTCCAGGCCCACCGACCAGACGCCCATCTCGGCGAGCGTTGCGAGCGCGGTGGGGATCCCGCTGACGGGCGCGAAGCGAAGGTGCTCGATGGCGCCGGCGGCCCGCTTGGCGACCGTCGGGGTGATGCGCGCCGCCCGGTGGCGCGGCAGCACGACGCCGGTGACCCCGGCGCACTCTGCCGTGCGGAGGATCGCCCCGAGGTTGCCCGGATCGCTGATGCCGTCCAGGACCAGCAGCAGGGTCGGCTGCGCAGCCGCGGGCGCCGGTTCATCGGGAACGGCCGGACCGGGGTCGGCCAGATCGGGGTCGGCCAGATTGGGGTCGGCCGGGTCGGCTGGGTCGGCGTCGGCCGGTCCGCCGGCCGAGTCGGGGTCGGCGGGCTCGTCGGCCGGGTCGGGGTCGGCGTCCTCGGCGGCGGCTTCGTCCGGCGCCGGGGTGCGTCGTTCGGTGTGCTCGGCGCCGGCCGACAGGTACAGGCGGTTGGCGTCCTCGCCTGCGCGCGGGTCTGCCACGAGCTCTTCGACGGCGAACTCGCGCAGCGGGGCGGCGAACGCCACCACTCCCTGCGGCGACTCGGTGGCGGCCATCTGATCGAAGCGGCCGCGAGGCAGCTCTCGGATTTCCACGCCGGCCTCGTCGGCCAGATCGATGATGTCCTCGAGGATCGGCGAATCATCCTGATCGGCGGCAAGGACCACCTGTCGAACAGGTCGGGTGCCCGCCAGCAGGAGTTCCTTGACGGCGTGCCGTCCCTCGACGCGGTCGCCGCCGAGGCCGCGGGCCTCGCCGCGGTCCTGCTCTCGCCGGCGCACCGGCGTGCTTCCCCTCTGCCCGGGACCCCTGTCAGGTCCGCCGCCGCGCCCGCCGCGGTAATCGCCGCCGCCGCGCCCTCCGCCGCGCCCTCCGCGGTAGTCGTCGCGGTCGCCGCCGCGCCCGCCGGGTCCGCCGCGTCCCCCTCGGTAGTCGCCGCCGCCGCGCCCGCCGGGTCCGCCGCGTCCCTCTCGGTAGTCGCCGCCGCGTCCTCCGCCTCCGCCGCCGCGCCCGCCGCGGTAGTCGTCGCGGTCGCCGCCGCGCCCGCCGGGTCCGCCGCGTCTCTCTCGGTAGTCGCCGCCGCGTCCTCCGCCGCCGCCGCGCCCGCCGCGGTAGTCGTCGCGGTCGCCGCCGCGCCCGCCGGGTCCGCCGGGTCCGCCCGAACCGCCGCCGCGTCCTCCGCGGTAGTCGTCGCGGTCGCCGCCGCGCCCGCCGGGTCCGCCGCGTCCTCCGCGGTAGTCGTCGCCCCCGCCGCGTCCTCCGCCGCCGCCGCGCCCGCCGCGGTAGTCGTCGCGGTCGCCGCCGCGCCCCCCAGGTCCGCCGCGTCCGCCGCCGCCGCGCCCTCCTCGGTAGTCGCCGCCGCCGCGTCCTCCGCCCCCGCCGCCGTAGTCGTCGCGCCCGCCGCCGCGTCCCCCAGGTCCGCCGCGTCCTCCTCCGCCGCCGCGCCCGCCGCTGTATCCGCCGCGCCCGCCCTCGCCGCGCCCTCCTCGGTAGTCGCCGCCGCCGCGCCCGCCGCGGTCGCCCCCGCCGCGCCCTCCGCGGTCGCCGCTGCCAGGTCCGCCGTGGCCTTCGCCTCCCGAGCGGCCTTCGCCTCCCGAGCTTGAGGGCGTGTCGTCGTCCATCTGCGCAACCCTACGAGCCAGCCGCCGCTTTCGGTGGGTTGTGCCGCCGGCACCGCGACCACCGGCGTCAGGCGAGCGGGTTGCGGCCAGCCGGGTCGCGGGCTGTGTGGGCCGCATGGGCCCTCTGGTCGGCCGGGCCGACGGCCTGCCCACCGTCGGCGTCCCCACGGTGCGGGCTGTGTGGGCCGCGCGGCCCTCAGGTCGGAGCTGTCAGAGCAGTACCTGCTCTCGCCGCCGACGCTGGTCCGGTGGTTCGCTGCGCGGTCTTCAGGTCGGAGCTGTCAGAGCAGTACCTGCTCTCGCCGCCGACGCTGGTCCGGTGGTCCGCTGCGCGGCCTTCAGGTGGGGGCTGTCAGAACAGTACGGCCACTGCCCAGCAGGCGATGCCCTCGCCGCGACCGAGCGCGCCGAGCGATTCGGCGCGCTTGCCGCGGACGGTCACGGGCGCGCCCGCGGCTTCGCTGAGCCGGGCCTGCATGTCCGCCCGACGCGGGGCCAGCTTGGGGCGTTCGGCCACCACGGCGCAGTCGATGTTGCCGATCCGCTTCCCGGCCCCCCGCACCCGGGCAGCCGCCTCGGCCAGCAGGGCCAGGCTGTCGGCGCCGCGCCAGCGCTCGTCGTCGTCGGGGAACAGGGTGCCGATGTCGCCTAGGCCGGCGACGCCCAGGATGGCGTCGCAGCAGGCGTGGGCGACGGCGTCGGCGTCGCTGTGGCCGTCGAGGCCCCGCTCGCCTTCGAACAGCACGCCGCCGAGCACGAGATCCCGTTGCGGGTCGTCACTGAATCGGTGTACGTCGAAGCCGACGCCGACTAGCGGCACTCCGGCGGGCCGACCCGGCGACCGGGCCTCCAGGAGCGCCTCGGCCACGTGCAGGTCACCGGGTGTGGTGATCTTGAGGTTGTCGGGCTCGCCGCCCACGAGGCGGACCTTCCCGCCGGCCGCCTCGACGAGTGAGGCGTCGTCGGTGGCTTCGCCGCCGGAAGCGTGGGCGCGGCGCAGCAGGTCGGCCCGGAAAGCCTGCGGCGTCTGCACGGCGCGCAGCTGCGAGCGGTCCAGCGGGCCGTTGTGGGTGTGGCGGATCGTGTCGGTCACGGGGACGGCCGGCGCCGCCCCGTCGGCGCCCGAGACGACCGCGGCCACCACCGCCGTGAAGAGCGCGCCGCCGGCCAGCGGTCGGGCGGCGTCGTGGACCACGATCACGTCCGCGTCCTCGGGCACCTCGGCGATGCCGGCTCGCACCGACTCCGACCGGGTCGACCCGCCGGTCGTCACCACGACCACGGCATCGCCCCCGGTGCCTGCGGGCGGTGGAGCGGCGGCCTGCTCGGCGCTCGCCGTCAGGGCGCCGGGACCGTCGCGGAGCGCCTGCACCTGGCTGGCGGCGGCGACGACCACGACGCCGCGGCTCGCCGCCGCAGCCGCCTCGAGCGCCCAGTCGATCACTCTGCGCCCGGCGAGGGGCTGCAGCTGCTTGGGTGCCCCGAAGCGACGCCCTTCTCCCGCGGCCACGAGCACGGTCCAGACGACGACGTCGCCGTCGCGGCCCACGTACTCACTCACGCTCATTAGCATGGCGCTCGTCATGGTCGACGCCAAGTTGCTTTCGCAGACGGAGATCTTCGAGGGCATCGATGAGGGGCTATTGGCCGACGTTGCGGGTTACTCCGTCCGTCGGGCGCTCGCGCGGGGCGACGCCCTGTTCGCGATGAACGACCGCCCCGATGTCATGTACGTAGTGCTTTCGGGCCGCATCGCCATCGTCACCACCGCACCCGACGGCCGGGACTCGGTGATCTCGCTGATGGAGGAGGGCGACCTGTTCGGCGAGATGGGCCTGTTCGACGGCCGGGGCCGCTCCGCGAGCGCCCGCGCCCTTGAGGCCAGCGAGGTCCTGGCGGTGCCCTACGGCCCGATGCGCCGCCTGTACGAGGAGCACCCCGACCACCTGTGGCGAGTCGTGTCCATGCTGGTGCGGCGCCTGCGGGCCGCCGGCGCGGCCCTCACCGACGCGGTGTTCTTAGATGTGGTGGGCCGCACCGCCAAGCGGTTGTTGAGCTTCGCGGGCGAGGGCGACAGCTTCGCGCTGCCGGTCACCCAGGAGGAGTTGGCGGCGATGGTCGGGGCCTCGCGGGAGCGGGTCAACAAGGCCATTTCGCAGTTCGTGCGCCTCGGCTGGCTGGGCCGGTCGGGGAATCACTACGTCATTCGCGACCGAACCCAGCTGACCCTCCGCAGCCGCTAGCGGTCACAGCGGGGGAGCCGCCGACGTCCTGGAGCCCTACGTCAGTGAAGAGACCGCCTGGGTGATTCGCCACCACGGGCTGTTCCAGGGCTACTACTTCCACCACCTCGGCCAGGACCGCTACGCCCGGGAGCGCTACGCCGGGTTGCCCTGCTACGACCGCTGCGTGGATTTCTGCGCCTCCTACGACCAGAACTGCTTCGACCCCCACCACGATGTCCTACCGCTGGAGGTCTCGTCCTACCGCTGGAGGACTTCGTCCCCCTCGTGGAGGAAATCCTCAGCCGTCCCGTGCGGCAGTACCGGCCCTAGCGGCTCAGAGCCCGAGCAGGTCGGCGATGAGTTCTCGAATCTGTCCCAACGCGACCGCCCCGACGTTCACGCCGGCCGTCTCGACGATGCGGTCGATGCTGACGGTCGTCGGCAGATGGGCCGCGGCGACGCCGAACCCGCCGACGTCGACCTCGCTCAACCATCCACGCCGCGTCGTGGTGCAAGGTACGACCAGGATTGCGTGCTGTCGGAACTCGAGCACATCATCGGACGTGACGACGATCGCCGGTCGGACGAACCCCGACTCGCCCCGCGCCGGCGCCCCGAAGTCGCAGCGGACGACGTCGCCTGCTCGCATCGGCGTCACCGGCTCGCATCGGCCACGTCGCCTGCCGATGCATCCAGCATGGCTTTCTCGTCGGCGTCGAGCGGGGCGCTCGCGAGCTGGGCCCCGATGATGCGTCGACGTTCCCGCCGGATCAGCTTCGCCAGTTGCGCGTCGAACGTGAGCCCTTCGCGGTCGGCGAGCTGCCGCAAGGCGTCCCG